>Ga0255778_10000012_pt1 | contig 180945 bp, 223 predicted proteins | sample 071ome_31_FD_179976 | JGI IMG/M metagenome (GOLD analysis project Ga0255778, IMG submission 179976) | Coastal salt marsh microbial communities from the Groves Creek Marsh, Skidaway Island, Georgia - 071405CT metaG (version 2) | ecosystem: Environmental > Aquatic > Marine > Intertidal zone >...
CTGCTGAGGTTGCTGGTGTTGGTGGACCATATACATATGAATTTGCTGTTCCACTTCAAATGCCAGAAAAAACTGATATTGATGTTAGAGCAACAGTTCGTTCAAATAACGCAAGAGTAACAGCAGCTTTTGATATAATATTAATTGATAATCCTGCTTAAATAGTTGACATAACAACTTAAGTGTGTTATAATATATAAAATATAAATTATGGTTTGTGATGAATGCAAAACTATGTTGAAAATAAATCTATAGCAGTAGTAGGCAATGCTCAGTCATTGTTTGATTTTCAATATGGTAGTGATATCGATGATCATCAGATAGTAATACGAATAAACAATTCTGCTATCTTCTACGACGATTTAAATCCTCGTCATTCTCACGGAACTAAAATAGACATTTGGGCTTTTTGGGAGTTTTGGCGTACTGCCACTTCTCACCATTCATATAAGACTCCACAGTTGGAGAAATATATTTACTCAAACAAATACAAATCTTTAAATCTTGCTATGACAAATCGAAATAACGGATTTGTTTATAACAATAAAGAATTTGGTAAAGATATAAAATTGCAAATGTTATCTGAAATAGGAACACCTTCATCAGGTATTTGTATTTTATATCTTTTAAATACAATGAATCCTTCTATTGTTAATGTATATGGAATGGATTTTAAAAGAACAAAAACTTTTCATAAAGCATATAATGATGTTGATAATAATAGATTTGATCCATTTAATAATTTAAACTTTGAGTTTGAAGAAGAGTATGCAATGAAACAATTTTTTTCTCAAGAACGTTTTAATTTAAAAGGAGAAATATAATGGGAAGAATACGTGATAGAGGTCATGATGGTGGAAACATTTGGAGATGGCACACTATTGAAAAATACGTTCGTAAGAACGGTTGGACTAGAGGAGCCGAACTTGGAGTTTGGTTAGGTGAAACATTTAAGCATCTTGTTCGCACTTGTCATAATCTAACTTTATATGGTGTTGATTTATATGAAGCACAACCTGGTTATGATGGACCTGAGCAATGGACTCCAGGAGAAAATGGACATGCTTGGAATCATGAAGCATATTATTACGATCTAACAAATTTCTGTAAAGACTATTCAGATAGAGCTTTTATTATTAAAGATTATACAACTGAAGCCGCAAAGCAGATTGAAGACGAAAGTTTAGATTTTGTTTTTATCGATGCTGACCATTCTTATAATGGTGTTATGAGAGATGTTGAAGCATGGGCTCCAAAAGTTCGTAAAGGTGGTATGATTATTGGACATGATATTCATTTTCCAACCGTGAAACAAGCAGTAGAAGAGTTATACGGAGAAGGTAATTATACTGTAGAAGATGATTTTTTATGGTTAGTTGAAAAGCAATAAGGAAATTTAGTGAAAACAACAGTGATTAATTTCTATGGTGGTCCGTCATCTGGTAAAAGTACGGCTGCCGCAGGATTATTTTATAAAATGAAAATGTTAGGACATAATGTTGAACTTACTGATGAGTTTGCAAAAGAATGTGTTTGGGAAGGAAACATTCCAATGCTTCAAGATCAATTGTGGGTATTAGCTCATCAACATAGAAAAATATTAAGATTAGTAGGTAAGGTAGATTATATTATTACAGATAGTCCAGTACTATTAAGTCCATTATATAGAGAAAAATATTCTGGTCCATTATATAGTGATTTAATAGACAGAATTGCTTTAGAAATATATGACAAATATCATAACATTAATTTTATGCTTACCCGGCCAAAAAATTTCGAACAAAACGGTAGAGCTCAAGACGAGGAATTAAGTAGAGAAATAGATAAAGAAATTATAGATCAATTTAGAAGATTAGGAATTCACTATAATAGACTTACTGAATTTGATCCGGCCGGAGAAGCTTTATCTCATATCACTTCAACAGTAACACATTAAGGAAAAACAATGCACACGATAATTGATAAGATTTATCAAAAAGAATTAAAGCGCCAACAAACAACAATTGAGCTTATTGCATCTGAGAATTTCGCATCAGATGCTGTTATGAAATTATGTGGTTCTGAATTTACAAACAAATATGCCGAAGGTTATCCTGGTCGTAGATATTATAATGGCTGTGATCAAATGGATGAAATTGAATCATTAGCAATTCAAAAATTAATAGACATTTATGATTGTAAATTTGCAAACGTTCAACCACACAGTGGTGCTAATGCTAATCTTGCAATCTATAATGCATTCCTTAAACCAGGTGATAAAATTCTTGGAATGGATTTAGCAAGTGGCGGTCATTTAACTCATGGTGCTCCAGTTACAATTAGTGGTAAATTATATGATGCTTATTCTTATGGTGTTTCTGATGATGGTTGGTTAGATTATAATAAAATACGTGATATCGCATTAAAAGTAAAACCAAAACTTATTATTGCTGGTGCATCAGCTTATCCGCGACAAATTGATTGGTATCTTTTTAGAGATATTGCAGATGAAGTTGGTGCATATCTTATGGTTGATATGGCTCATTATTCTGGTTTAATTGCAGGTGGTGCTTATGTAAGTCCGATACCATGCGCAGATTTTGTAACATCAACAACGCATAAAACTCTTCGTGGGCCGCGAGGTGGAATTATATTATGGAATAATCCAGATTATACTAAAAAAATTAATAGTAGTATTTTTCCAGGCACTCAAGGTGGGCCATTAATGAATATGATCGCAGGTAAAGCACAAGCATTTCTTGAAGCTGATACAAAAGAATTCGATATATATTCTAATAAAGTTGTACAAAATGCTCAAGCCATGTGTGAAGTTTTTCATCATTCAAAAGATATATTAGTACAAACACATGGAACTGATTCACATATTATTTTGCTTGACTTAAGTAAATCAAAATATTCTGGAAGAGAAGCTGCGGATTTACTTGAAGAAAATGGTATTACTGTTAATAAAAATGGTATACCAAATGATCCACGACCTTTTATGGAAACAAGTGGTATTCGAATTGGTACAGCAGCAGAAACAACACGTGGAAAAACAAAAGAAGACTTTATAAAAATTGCGGAGAAGATTTTAGAGATACTTGACTGATGGAAACCTCTATTGAAAAAAAGTTAAGTCATATATGGATTGGACCAAAACCAGCTCCTCTTAAATGGATGTATACTTGGAGAGATAAACATCCTGATTGGGAATACAGTATATTTACTGATGCAATGTTAAAAGAAAGAAGATGGTATAACCAACATCTTATTGAACATTATTATAATGCAAGAGCTTGGTGTGGAGTGTCTGATTTAATAAGATATGAATTACTATATGAACAAGGTGGATTTATAGCAGAAGCTGATATGATTTGTTTAGAGAATACAGATGAGTTATGGCAATCTCCAGAAGACCATGCTTATACATGTTATGAAAATGAAAAAGGTCGACCAGATTTTGTTCAACCTATTTTCGCATGTAATCCTGGCAATGAGTTTATTAAATTATTAATTGATACGCTTCATACGTTAAAACCACATCAATTGCATCCACAACCTTTTGTGTCTACAGGAAATAGTTTTCTTTCAAAATTTGTTCCAAGCTTTAAACATAAATTGACAATTTTTCCATCACATTATTTTATACCACAATTTTATATTAATGGTGCAAAAAGATATGATGGACCAGATAAAATTTACGCTGACCATAAGTGGGGTTCTACTGGAATGGGATATAATTGTGTAGATTATTCACAAGGAGTATAAATGTACTTATCACACAAATACAAATTTCTCTTTTTACGTACTCCGAAAACTGCATCAAGTAGTTTATCGGATTTTTTTATTCGCAATATCGATGATCCAGATGCTATCTATACAGAAGTTGAAGATAGTAAATTACCAGGAACATTAGATGAAAGTATCGTATCACGATACAGACCTTATGCTTTCTATCATTTTACTTTAAACCAATTAATTGCAGAAGGTGTTATAACAGAAGAACAAGCTCGTGAATATGATGTATTCGCATTATTAAGAGACCCAATAGATAGAGCAAAAAGCTTTTACTATTTTTATAAGAAATTTAGAACACCTGGAAGAGAAGCATCTTTAGAAGAATATAAATCGTGGACTACAAATGGTATATTTGATAATGATGCAAACTCTGCTATACGACAAACTGATTTATTAAAAATTGGTGAAGAACGAATAGGTCGTTTTTGGCTATACGAAAATTTAGAAGAAGAGTTATTTCAATTTTGCTATAATAATAAAATTTTAATTAACTATCCACTACCAAATCATAAAACAGACACAAGAAAAAATAGATCAAATGAAATAGAATTTGATATCGAAGCATTACAAGGAATTAATAATCACTTCAAAGAAGATTGTGAATTATATAATAAATTAAAAAATGGATAATAGTAATAATTACATGGAAACTGCAGTTGTATTAAAATGTCCTGAAGAAGGCCGTTATATTGTAGAATATAAAGGTGAATCTTGGGAGTTCGTAGATTTTTTACAAGCAAATGAAAAGATGCAATCATTAATACGACCGCCTCAAGGCGATCCTAAGTGAAAGCTTATATCTTAAAAATCAATACTCCTATCTCAACACAATATGCAAAAATATGTGCAGATAGTTGTGATAAAGTAGGTTTAAAAAGAGAATACGTTCAAGGTTATCAAAATATGACTGGACGTGCAGCTTGGTGTTTAACTGGTATTAAACAAAGTTTTTATGAACCTATAAGATATATAGCTAATCCTACACCTTCTCAAAAAGCAAATGCTTGTAGTGCAGGACATGGTAAAATATGGAAAATGATTGCAGAAGGTGATGATGATGTCGGTATTGTATTAGAACATGACGCTATCATATTGCATAAACCCAATATAGAAATACCTGATAATTGCATTGTTGTATTAGGATATAAATTAACAGACCCATCAAGATATGATCATCAAAGAGCAGGTCCACCTGAAGAATTAATAGATATTGATGGACACGAAGGTGCGCATGCATATATGATGACAAAGAAAACTGCACAGTTTTTAGTAAATGAAATAGAACAAAGAGGCATTTTAGGTGCAGTAGATAATGCATATTTTATTCGAGGACAACGACAAACAGCATTACCACTAAAAATTATGTCACCAACACCAGCTCTTGGTTGGTTAAGAGAATCAACAATCTGGTCACAAAGTGCTAATGTTAACTATGAATTTATATCCAGTTTTTCAAAATATTATAAATAAACCAGAGTAGATTTAAATTTTAATTAGGATTTAATAAATGAGTCAAACATTTCAAGAATTCTTGGATAGTGTATCGTCACTTCAGCTTGACGAGAAAACAACTGTGGCCGATCGAATCAGAGACTTAAGATCAAGATCAAAAGATGATGAAGAACCTGTTGATGGCGAAAAACCAGCTGACAGTGAAGTTGATACAGACCAAGAACAACCAAATCCAGAACAAAGGGATAGAGTAAATCCCGATGACCCGTTTGCTGCCGAAAAAACACAAGACATGATGGATGATCTTGAAACAGCATTGGGTGATATTGCCTTAAAACTTAAAGCCGCAGAAAATATTAAAACAAATCCTGCATTAAGAAAAATCGGCAAGAAAAAATTAAATCCAAAGAATTATGTCAATATTAAACCTGTTGTAACCGAAGCACCACGCGGCGGTACAGCAGTTATCAGTTTTGGTCGTATGAATCCTGTGACAGTTGGTCATGAAAAATTGGTCAATAAAGTAATTTCTACTGCTTTGTCAATGGGTGGAACTCCGCTAATCTACTTATCTCACTCCACAGATCCTAAGAAGAATCCACTCTCATACGACCAAAAACTTTTATTCGCAAAACGCGCATTCGGAACCAAGTTGATTGTTAAATCAAGAGCACGCACCATTATAGAGGTTGCTAAAGAATTACAACGTCAATATAAAGAACTTGTGCTCATTGTCGGTTCAGATCGTGTTAGTGAATTTGAGACACTACTTACCAAATATAACGGTAAGGATTTTACCTTTGATAAGGTATCTGTAATATCAGCAGGTGATAGAGATCCTGATGCTGATGACGTATCAGGAATGTCTGCTTCTAAAATGAGAAAAGCAGCTGCTGATGAAGACTTTGATTCTTTTAAGAAAGGACTTCCAAGAAAATTACAAAGTCAAGCTAAAGTTGTATATGACTCAGTAAGAGTTGGTATGGGACTTCAAGAAACAATGGAATTAGAATTCGAAGATTTTGATAACGAATTCTTAGATGAAATCTTTATGGATGAAGATTTAACTGAAGAGTTATTAGGCGAAGCACTTACACGTCAACAAAGACTCAAGCGCAAAATGTTAATGAAGCGTATGAGAAGTAAAATTCGTATGGGTAGAAGACGTGCAATGAAAAGGGTTGCAACCGTTGAAGTAATCAAAAAACGTGCTCGTCGTTTAGTATATCGTATGTTGAAAAAGAGATTTGCAAAAGCAAATAGATATGCTGATATGCCATATAGTGCAAGACAACGCATTGATGATCGTGTAGCAAGAATTCCTAAAAATAGAATTGAAATTCTTATGAGACGATTTATGCCTAAAGTAAAAGCGGCTGAAAGAGCAAGACTCGCTTCTAAAATCGCTTCAAAGAAACCAAAGAATCCTACGGTTCAAAAGAAAAAACCAGTAATTAAAAAAGTTGATACATCTAAAGCTAAAAAAGAATCTTTAGATCAATTAGTTACTAATTACTTAAAAGAAAAAGTAGTTAATGGTAAATTAGATCCGTTATCACCAATGGGTAAACAAAAACTTACTGGTCGAGAAGTTGCTCAGTATTATAGAGACAACCCTGCTGCAAAAAGAGCAGCACGAGATGAGAAGACAAAATTAGCAATTGAATTAGCTCTTGACTTAGCAGGTAATATGAATTACGCTATTAAAGAAATTGAAAAGATTAAAAAAGGATTATCTAGACATCCAGAAGTTAAAAAAGCTTTAAGATTTACAAACGAAAATACAGAGAGTACATACAAAGAATATACTCTTGAACAAAGACTTTCAGAAGGTTCATCATATCATACTGGACTAGCAAAGTCAACTGCTGATAAACGTAAAGCACAATTCAATAAACAAGCAAAAATGGCTGATGATAATCCAGATGCATATAAACCAGCACCTGGTGATGCAACTGCAGAAACAAAACCAAGTAAACATACTTCTAAATTTAAGAAAATGTTTGGTGAAACTAATTATGAACGAGCAGGTTTGAAAAAACCACACATGCTATTAGCACGCAATGGTTCAGTAGTTGTTGATAAACGGTTTAAAATTAATAAAAAAGGTTATGAAATAGAAGCAGAGCGAGAAGCAAAGCTTAAAGAATTATTAAGATTAGGGGAAGATCTTGAATTTGTATTCGAAAGTAATCCAGAAAAATCTCTTAGAAACAAAGCAGAAAAAACTGGAATCCCTTATGGTATTCTTAAAAAAGTATTTGACCGTGGAGTCGCTGCTTGGAAATCAGGTCATCGACCAGGAACAACTCCTACTCAATGGGGATTGGCAAGAGTTAATAGTTTTGCAACTGGTGGAAAAACACAAAAAACAACCGATGCTGACTTGTGGAAACAACATAAGGGCAATTAAAAAGACAGGGATAACAAATAATGAAAACTGTAAAAGGATCAATAAGAGAAGCATTAGCACAGATTGCTACTTATAATAAACAACCTATTGCTGAACAAGACCTCGAAAAAGAATTAAATCAACATACTGAAGGCTCATTCTATGGCCGAGACGACTTAGTCAAGAAATGGTCTACACCTAAAAAGGATAGACACCTGTATATTAAGTTAGCTAAAGACGATGCAAGTGGACATCATCGTGCTTCAATGAAGCGTAAAGGTAATGAGAAGAAGATTGCTGACCTTAAGAGGCAAGGATATAAAGAAGTACCATTTGAATCAAAAGAAGAATTACAACAATGTATCGATGAAAGAGAAACAGATAAATACGGCAATCCAAAACTAAGTGATGCCGATAAAGATAAGATTGGTAAACTCAGACAAAAAATTAAAGATCACGAAATTTTAGCTAATAGACTAAGAGACGAAATTAGTCAAATTAAAAAGAACGCAGGGATTGATAACTAATGAAAAAATTAACAGACTTAATTAACGAAAGTGGAGCAGGTTTCTGGGGAACTACTTCAGCAAAAGATAAGCTTGCCTCAGATACTCCCGGCCAAGGTGTTAAGAAGAAAAAATTAACAGACATAGCTATAGAAAATTTTAATATGAATTTAGTAGAAATGACTGTATCATTTAAGTTTGAAACTCTTCAAGACGCAGCAAAAGCAGAAAGACGTGCAATGGCTATGGGTTTAGAAACAAGTTCAGAAAAAATGAAAGGTCAAAAAGTTTGGTTGTTACATTTAACTGGTAAGTATACAGATATTACGAAATGGCTTAAGAGAACTCAACCTGAAAAACCAGTAGAAGAAGAATTAAAACCAACAAGTAAAACAAAAACGATTAGTCCTCGTGATTATAAAATTAAAGGTCATACCGTGCGCGTAAAACCACAAAGTGGTAAGTTTCATTTAAGTATTGACGGAAAAGAAATTGGCGTATATAGTTCAGAAAAAAGTGCAATGCAAACTGCATCAAAACATATTTACGTAGGTTTAAAAGAAGAAAGAGATGATTTTGATAGTCCTATTACTTCAAAAGATATTAAAATGGCAATCGGTATTGCTAATGACCCAAGATATAAGCAGGGTAATTATAGTGCAGCTTATCAAAAAATCTCAAGATTGAAAAAAGATTTACAAAAACATCCTCGAGTTAGAGACGCTTTAAGACAAGCGAATGAAAACTTCGATTTCGACATATTAGACGAAGGCGCAGTTGCTGTTTCTACTGTAGAAAAAGAAATTAGAAGCAATGGTGGAAAAATCATAAGACCAGAAACTAACGATAAGAAAATCACATTTACATATAATGGTGGTAAGAGAACTGTTCCTGTAGATAGAGGGTTTGTTCAAGATCACTATTATATGCAATTACAAAAAATGTTTGAAGAAGTTGAAATTGAAGAAGCAACCTTAGCTGCTCGTAATGGTCAAGTTCTTGATCATATGCTCGGTTTACTTAAGACTAAGCTTATGAAAGATATGGAAAACGGCAATTTATCAGACGCTGAAGTGGTGGCTAAACTTGTTAAGAGACGTATTGAAAATGATACCAAACGTAAAGGTCACGCTAGATTAAAAAACGAAGATAGTCAGTGGGGCGTAGAAAATAGATTTATGAGATACGATAGTGAAAAATTAAAAGATATGCGTAAAAAGAAATTAAATTCTATTACAGCTTTAAAAGGACAGCATAGTACTATGACAGCTTTAGGAGGTAAGAATCCTAGAGGTGAAGAAATAAGAGAACTAGAAAAAGATATTAAAATGATCGATGCTGCGCTACAATCAAAATGAAAACCTTTAGAGAATTTTTAGAAGAAAAGTTAAAAGTCTCTGATGGACTCGGAGCTTGGATTGATGATTTTATGAAATCAGATGCTCCACAATTCAAAGATGCTGACAAAGAAAAACGTCGAGATATGGCAATAGCAGCCTTTACTGCTGCAGGTGGTAAACTTGACGAAGGATCTGAATCGTGGGAAGATGGATATAAGCGTAGAGTTGTAAAAACGACCAAACCAGAACATAAAGAAAAAGGTTATAATTGGAGAATTAAAGGTAAAGATAAAGCACATCTTACTATTAAACTCTATAAGAATAAACCTTCACAAGAAGAATTTAACAAACAAATGAAACGTGTTGCTGGACACGAGTTCGGAGGATAGAAATAAAAATGAAACGTTTTAAAAGTTTTAACGAAGCACAAGTTGATGATATTTCTGTTGGTGTTAAAAAGAAATTACCTGCAGGAGTTCAAGGTGATCCAAACTTAAAGGGATTTGCATATAACGAAAAAGTAAAGTTTAAGTTTAAAGGTAAAAATCCTTTTAAAATAAACTTAGAAGAAGTTGAATTAGAAGAAGGTCGTGGTGATGTTCTCAAATCTTTACAATCTCTTGTTAAGCGCGGTGGATATGATAAAGAAGATTTTCAAAAAGCATATGACCTTTATAGATCAGCAAAATACAAAGATCTTAGAAAGCATATCTATGGTTTAGATACAGATCCTAGTGAAACATTAGCAGCAATTATTGCACAAGGTGATGTTAAAGCGTTTACGAGTATGTATCCAAGAGCAAAAGCCGGTGATTACTTAAGAAGCATTGTTATTCAACATGGTGAAAGTGTTGAAAACACATTTGATTCTATCGTTGAAGATATGATGGTTGAAATTGAATTAGATGAAGCACTATCTCCTAAAGAGAAAGAAAAGCGTCTACTCATGATTAAGAAAGCTGTTGAAAAACTCAATAAAGCAAATATTGATAAGATTAAAAAACAAGCCATGAGAGACATGAAAGCATCTGGTATGTTTGACGATGTTATCGACGAAAATATTAAGGGCGGTGTTGATTCTTACATGGCTTTACAAAAGGCAAAAGAAAAAGCTAAAAAGATGGGTAAAGTTTGGAATCAAATGGGTCAGAACGAAAAAGATAGATTTATTGATAAAGAAATGAAAGATGCTGGTTACGAGAAAAAACCTGGCAATCAAATGTATACAAAAATACCAACTGATAAAGAAAAAGAATTTGCCGCTAAAGTAAGAGATGCTGATAAATCAGTAAATAAGATGTCCGATGATGACAAGGTAGCTTATTATAGTAAAAACACAAGTCTTTCTACAGCTGGTAAAGATATTTCTGCTCAAGGTAAGATTAAGATTGAAATAGCAAGACTAGAAAAACAAATGGATTCGATAGAGAAGCTCGCTCAAGAAGCCGATCGAAAAGCTGCTGCAGCTGAAGAAAAAGGTGACGATACAGCATTCGAAAAATTTCAAGATGAAGGAGAATATCATCTTGAAAGAGCTATGAAAATACAAAGTAAAATAGACGATTTAAAAGACGAATTAAAGAACAAATAAGACGATGAAAGGATTTCGCGAGTTTATCAACGAATCAAACTTTGGCTTATATGAAGGAGTTACAGTTCCTTTAGAACAACCAATGATTGAATTTGAAGAAGAACAAGAGCCAGAATTAAATAAACCAAAACGTAGTTCTGGTAAAAAGAAATACGTTGTTTATGTAAGAGATCCTCAAACAGGTAATGTTAAAAAGATTAATTTTGGTGATGAAAAAGGCGGATTAACTGCAAAGATTAATGATAGAGATGCCGCACGGTCTTTTGCAGCTCGTCATAATTGTGATACAAAAACAGATAAAATGAGTGCAGGTTATTGGGCATGTCGTTTACCAAGATATGCTAAATCACTTGGACTTAAAGGTGGCGGCAGTTACTGGTGGTAATTATGAAAAATATTTTAATAGGATTATTTGCAGTATTAGCAGTAGGATGTTCATCTATTGGTAAATTTGTACCAAGTGAATTTGATAATGTTGAATATGGCAAATTAGTAGAGCTCAATGTAATATCATTATCTCATGGTTCAACAGAAGAGTGGTGTAAAAGTTCAATGATTAGCCAAATGAATTATAGAGCTGAATATTTACACACTTATGCAAAGCATAGATTAAACGATAATATTGTAGAAATATATAAAGGTATACACGATCTTACACTAGAATTAAAAGAAAAAGAAAATCCTAGTGAAGCATATTGCAAAATTAAAAGAACTAATATACACAACGTGACTAATAACGTATTAAGTGTTTTTGGAGATAGGAAATGAGCTTAGATAATTGGCAAGCACAAACAGAACAAAAAGTAATAGAATATAAAAGTCTATTAGAAGATGGCGATTTAACTCAAGCAGAATACGAAGAATTAGTACAAGACTTGCTTGATATATCAAAAATTGAAGCTGATCTTGAATTAGAAGAAAATAAAATTTTGGCTGGAAAAATAATTGATGGAATTAAGCTTTTAGCAGGCTTAATTAAGTAAAGTAAATATGAATCCTTATCTTGACGTTAATGATCGTCGAGTATTTTTTGCTAATAGACCAAACGAAGAATTTGTTTGGCATAGAGACGATGAAACAAGAGAAATAGAAATTCTCGAAGGTGATGGTTGGCAATTTCAATGGGAAGGTGCTTTACCTTGGCTTTTAAAACCAGGTATGAAATTTACTATAAAAGAAAATGAATACCACAGAATCATTAAAGGAGTTAATGATTTAATAATTAAAATAACTCCAAAAGATAAATAGTTTAATAATAATTTTATAAGGGAGACTGAAATGTCATTTAAAGAAAAAATTGATATGGTAATGGAGGCGGCAATTCGCAAACCATTAGTTGAAGCTAATTTAAAAGTTAGCCACTTCACTGGTAAAATCGCAGATAAGAAAGGTTTTACTATGAAAAAGATTGGGAGTTCTAATCCTGGCGCTGTGGTAATGTTACAAGGTGATGAAAAAGCTATTGTTGCTTATGCTAAAAAATATTTAGGTGCAGACGATGATGCTGAAACAGTTAGTGATGTTCAAGATGATGTATATCATCCTCAAGCAGGTATTATATTATACAAAGACCAAAAGGATGAAGCTAAGAAAATGGACCCAGTCGGTCAAGCTGATGCAGATATCGACAATGATGGTGATGTAGATGATTCAGATGAGTATCTTAAAAAAAGAAGAGCTGCAATTAGTAAAGCAATGAAAAAAGAAGGCTATGAAAGTGTTGATGATACAGTCATTGCTAAAGAAATGAAAAAGCTTCATGCAAGTAATTGTTCAAAGGATGAAATGTATAAGCAACTTAATGCACAATACGGATGTTCTAAAGAAAAATTTGAACAGCTTTATGCATCTAATTGTATGGGCGAATCACTCACTGCAGAGAGACTTAAGACTAGAGCTCTTAGCAAAAGCTTTAAATAAAATTAATATATAATTAATTAGTAAAAAATATGGGAGATATTATGAAAAAACTAATTGAATGGCTAAAATCTTTTTTTGGTGTTAAAACCGAAGAAGTAAAACCTACTCCAAAAAAGAGAGTAGTAAAAAAGGCTGCTAAAGCCGATGGAAAAGTTACATGCGATTTCGGCAAGTTAACAAAAGCACAATTGCTTAAAGAAGCAAAACACAGAGGTGTTAAAGTTAAATCAGGTGCTTTAAAGGCTGAAATTCTAGAACAATTAAATCAATTGAAATAATTTTTGTTATAATTTAACGTTAAATTAAACAGGAGAAATAACATGGCACTATGGGGAAAAACAGACGCTCCAGCTAGCGTACCTAAGTGGCTCGAGGACGATGCTAATAACACTAATAAGTCCAATGATAAAGACAACGCAGTATTCGTTGACTTAACAGAGGCAGGTGTTGCATCTAACAGAGCTAAAGGTCTCACTGGTCCAGGTTGGTGGTTATACCACACTTCAAATGGAAGACACTTTGCAGAATGCTTGGTACCTATGAAGGTATCACAATCAGATGCAGGTGACTTGGGTGTTACTGGTAACACAGCAGTTGAAGATACAATCGTAGCCGACAGTTAATAATAATTAACAACATAAACCTTTTTTCATTATGAAGTTAACAGAATCAACCTTTCTGCTATATGCAATGAAGCATTACGACAACCCTCAGTGTACTGAGATGTCAGAATTTGAAGAAGATATGAAGAGGTTTCAATACCTCAGAAAATTATTCGGAAGATATAGATCAGACGGTGAACTTAAAGAAAGGTTGATATTAAACCATCTCATTGTATTATACAATGTGTTTGGTCCAATTGGAACTAATATGTTGTTTATGCGGTTACACGAGTTTCATGAATATTTAAAGCCTTTTGTGGAATATTTAAATTTCATGCCTCAAGTAATCATATATGACGACATTAGTATTAATTCTGATAGTATAATTTCAGATGAATTAATTACACAAAGGTTAAAGGAAATCTAATGGTAGTAGATTTATTTTTAGTTTTCAGTTTTATTAAAAGGCTTGTAAAGCCGTTTAAAAACTGGCCAGCTTATAAATTAGGAATCATAGACGGAAAAGGTAATATCCTTATTCGTCGTAGAGATTTTACTAAGGCTGAGCAGCGCAAAGCTTTTGGTATATTTGACCAACTAATTTTAAATCTTAAAAAGCTATTAGCTAAATTACCAGGTGGTTCTACTAGACTTGCTACTTATGCTGCAGCTCTATGGTTAATTAAAGAATCAGAAAATTATAGAAATCAAAATGGTGTCTTATTAGAAGACGTTGATTTATCTGAAGATTTTCATAATTCTTTCTTAGACCGCTTCGTTGAAGAGTATGGAGATATACTCGCAAATGAAGAAATTAAATTAGAAGAAGCTAAAAAGAAAGTTTCTCCTAAAGATAGAAAAGAACTCAGTAAATTGCTTATCGATTATAAAGTTCAAGGTAAGACAGGCACTGAAATACGAACAGCTGTAGAAGATTGGCTTAGACAAAAAGGTTATATGGACGAAGAACCAACTGTTAATGTTGGTGGTGGTGCTATTGCAGGATTAGGAGTTGGAGCACAAGGTGAACCTGGCGTATCTAAGAAATCTCAAGGTAAATATAAAAAGAAAAATTTTATTGACTTTATGTCAAGATAGAGGTAAAACAATGCAACAACAGAATAAAGACAATGTATTTGAACAATTAAAAATCGATGAGGGAGTAGTAAATGAAATCTATCTCGACCATCTCGGCTTACCTACCTTTGGAGTCGGTCACCTTATCCTCGAAAGTGATGAGGAATTCGGAAAACCAGTTGGTACAAGTGTTGACGAAGAAAGAGTCAGGACGTGTTTCGACAGAGATCTTGAAACTGCCATCGGAGAATGTCACGCTCTATACGGAGAAGGGGAATTTGGAGATTTCCCAGGAGAGGTCCAAGAGATCGTGGTTAATATGATGTTCAACATGGGTCGTACTCGTTTGAGTGGATTTAAAAAGTTTAATGCTGCTGTATTAGAAGGTGATTGGAAAACTGCTGCAGTTGAAGGTAGAGATTCTAAATGGTATCGTCAAGTGACAAACAGAGCAGAGCGCCTGATGTCACGAATGGAAGAAGTTTAATAAATAAAAAAGATAATCTGTTAAAGGAATTAAAGTGTCATTGCATAAAATAATTCAACACGCGATTGATAACGATCCGTTAAAAATGAAAGAAGCATTCGATGAAGAAATGACTTCGCGTTTACGTGTTGCATTAGAAAATGCATATAATAGTATTAATGAAGCAGAAGTCGAAGATGATGAAGAACCAGTAGATGATATGGAAGAGCCATTGGACATGGAACCAGAAATGGAAATGAGACAAGTGGCAATTCAAGTATCTGGTGCTAAAGATCTTAAAAAGATATTAGAAGCTTCAAATGAAAAAGGTAAAGTATCTTTAAGTGAAATGTTAGGTTTTGATTCTGGCGATGAAGACCCTGAATATAAAGGTACAGATGCTGTTGTATATCCATCTTCACTTATAGATGAGGAAGGCTTAGAAGAAATTCAACAAAAATGTCAGTACCAAACTAAATTATCAGAATTCACCGCAAAACGTATTGCGATACATTTAAAAACTGGTGGAAAAGTCTCTAACTGGAATCCAGATCAAGACAACGATAAAGAGATTGGGTTTGACGAATTATATTATAACGCTTTATTAACAAATACAGTTGAACCTAATGAATCAGGTTTTATATACAGAGCTAAGTTAATTTAAATAGGAGAAATAGAAATGTCTATTGAAAAAATAATTGCCGAAGCAATTGATAATAATCCTCTTAAAATGAAAGAGGCTTTTGAAGAAGAGATGAATGCTAGAATTCGTGCCTCTTTAGAAGAAAAATATAATGAAATGGCTGAAGGTAAAGTCAAAGAAGAAGACGAAGACGAAGACGAAGAAGATGAGTCTGATGAAGACGAATCTGATGAGGAAGAAGTCGAGTCTGACGACGAAGACGAAGACGAAGACGAGAAAGAAGAGTCTAAATCTAAAAAATAACACTGCATTCTTATGCAAAGGAATAATCAGTGTTTAATCAGATATTTTTAACGTTGATTCTCGTGCTTGGTGGCGCGAGTTATTGGCTATGGAATGAAAATCAGACATTAAAAGAAAATAATGTCAAATTAGAATATGCGATTGAAGAGCAAGCTGCTGCATTCAACGCAATGAAAGAATCGTATGAGAAACAAGGTGAAGCATTAAATAACCTTTCTCGTGCGAACGCTGCTATTGAAGCAGAAAAAGATCGTTATCTAGATATTTTCAGAAGACACAATCTCGATAGGCTCGCTCTTATGAGGCCGGGCCTTATTGAGACGCGTATTAATAATGGTACTAAAGCAGCATTTGAGGAGATTGAGAATGATACTAAAGCTATTAGCGAGCTCTCTAGCACTTCTTCTGATTAGTGGATGTTCAATTCTTGGTTTAGGTACCAAAGAAGTTGAAATTGTAACTAAGCCAGTTCGTATAGAAATCATCCAACCTACATTACCAAGACCTATAAATTTAGAAGAACCTAAATGGTATGTAGTATCTGAAGCAGTTATAGCAAACCCATGTAAACAAATTCCAAGACTTGATGATCAGGGCAATCCTGTATTAAATGATGATGGAACTCCGCAAACAACACGACCTAAAACGTGTGCATTAGAAGATAGAGATAATCCAGAGTGGCCAGAAGGATATACCTATTTAGATAGATTCATGGAAGATATCAAAGCCGCTAATGGTGGAGACGTCCTCTTTGTAGCCACTACAATTAAAGATTATGAGTTAATGTCAGCCAACATTCAAGAGCTCCGTAGGTACATCAGAGAGCTCGGAGAGGTGGTTGTGTACTATAGGAACGTTACAATTAATGACGAACCTGGTGCTGGTTTAGCTATAGAAAAAGATTAAAAAAACTTATAATATAATTCTTAATAGAAGCCCATTTTCAAATAAATACAATTGTCAACATAATGCACTAAGTGATAATTTTTTTAGCTTGGAGGCACGATGTCAGACGACACCGTTTCACATATCAAAACAGACATAGCTCTTATAAAAAACGACCTCAAACAAATTGAAAGATTTTTTGATAAGGTTGATTCTGTTGTAGATGAAATCACTGCTTTATCGAAAGGCATGGCTGTACAACAGCAAATTATTGAGAGGTTTGATCAGAAACTCGATTACTTAGAAGAAAAAATCGACACTCAGTCACGCATCAATGTTGAGACTAAATTTGCTTTAAAAGAAGAACTTGACGATCACAAGCAGAACTTTAGAAGGGATATGCTTAAAGCTATGGAAGACGCAAGAAATAAACACTCCGAAGTCAACGAGCGTAGCCGTGAATGGCATGAAGATAGACACAAAGAAACAATACGACTTATTGAAAATATTGCAAAAGATTTACAAGATAAGATTGATAACCAAGAAGTTCGTATAAGAGGAATTGAAAACCTTAAATGGTGGTTGATTGGTGCAATCGCAGTAGCCACATTTGTAGTGCAATTCTTAGATATCTCATTATTTCATAAATAACAGTTGACATTTCACATAAACTAGTATATAATAACAATATGATTAGGTTCCAAGAATATCTAGAAGAAAAAAAAGGTTCAAAAGGATTGACAATTTTTGATATTGATGATACAATGTTTATATCAAAAGCTAGTGTATTAGTACGTGATACTAAAACAAATAAGATTGTAAAATCTCTTACCCCTAAAACTTTTAATAGTTATAAATTAAAAAAGGGTGAAGAGTATGATTATTCAGAATTTAAATCATCTAAATTGTTTTTTCAAACAGCAACACCCATTGGTAAAATTATAGCCAAAGCTAAAGCAATAATAAAGAATGCAGTAAAATCTGGTAGTAAAGTTATTATTGTAACAGCTCGTTCTGATATGGACGATAGAGATCTTTTTCTTAAAACGTTTCAATCGCATGGTATAGACATTAAAAATGTTCATATCCATAGAGCTGGTAATCTTGGTAGTGGTTCTTCAGCTGAAAACAAAAAAGTCATATTCCGTAATTTTTTAAAGACTGGTGAATATGGTAGAATAAGACTATTTGATGATCATCTTGAAAATTTAAAAGCTCTCCTCGACCTTAAAAAAGACTTTCCAGAAGTCGATTTCTTTGCTTATAAGGTTGATCCAAAATCTGGTCGTACACAAACCGTTAAATAATAGTTGACATCTATACCAACCTATGGTATAATATCTCAACTATACTACAGATAGATTTATATTATGATTGATTTTACTGACATACAGTATGCGCAGACACTCGGTGGACGCTTAGACCAGTTTCGTATTAGGTCTACTAATCCATATAAAATTAACTTCAGATGCCCTCTCTGTGGTGACTCACAAAAGTCACGAACAAAAGCAAGGGGTTGGCTGCTTGAGAAAGAAAACAATTTGTTCTACTATTGTCACAATTGTGGAGCAAGTCAATCCTTTTCCTACTTTCTTAAGACGGTTGACCCTCTTGCATTTAAAGACTATGTTTCTGAAAAATTTATCAATAAATACAAAACTAAAGACAAGCCTATACTTGAAGGAATCAAATTTGAAGCGCCTCAGTTTACTAACAATAGTACACTAAAAAAGATTAAAAAAATCTCACAATTGGCTTGGAATCATCCCGTAAAAACATATATAGATAAGAGGAAGATTCCTTCGAATCATCATTATCGTCTTTACTATGCGCCAAAATTTAAGGCATGGATTAATGGTATAATACCAGATAAATTCTCGAATATAGACAAAGATGAACCTCGATTAGTGATACCTTTTCTTGATGAGAATAAAAAAATATTCGGAGTGTCGGCCAGAGGATTTGATCCCGCGGGCATAAGGTACATTACTATCATGTTTGATGATCGACCTAAAATCTTTGGATTAGATAAGGTTGACTTCAAACGACCATATTATGTTGTGGAAGGTGCTTTAGATAGCATGTTCCTCAAAAATTCTGTTGCAATGGCAGGAGCGGAAGGAAATACATCAGCGCTCAAACATGCAAATGAAAATGCGATATTCGTTTTCGATGCGGAACCTCGAAATAAAGAGATTCATAAACGTATGGAAAAAATTATAGAACAGGGCTATAAAATTTGTATATGGCCTAAAGATGTTCCAGGTAAGGACATCAATGAAATGTTTCTTAATGGTCTTAATAACGTTGAAACAATTATTAGTCAAAACGTTTATAAAGGTCTAGAAGCAAAACTGAAATTCACTGAATGGAGAAAATTATAATGCATGCTAAGCTGATTAGCTATTCACAACCTTCTGAAGAAATCTTAAAGGAAGGTTTATCTAATGTACAAGACCTTATTGCATTTGCAGCAAGAGTCTCAAATCCTTCTAATCAATTTAACACTGAAACCAGTGAAAAACTTCTTAACTATCTTTCTAAACATAAACATTGGTCTCCATTTGAAATGGCAAGTGCATGTATAGAAGTTGAAACTACAAGAGATATCGCAAGACAGTTTTTACGTCATAGATCATTTTCATTTCAAGAGTTTAGTCAAAGATATGCAAATCCTGTAGAAGATTTAGAATTCGTTACAAGAGATGCAAGACTACAAGATCAGACTAACAGACAAAATAGTATAGATATAGATTCCAGTAATGAAAATCATAGACGAATTAATGAAAATTTTAGAATGAAGCAAATGGAATTTATAAGAAAATCAAAAGAATTATATAATTGGGCAATTGATCAAGGTATCGCTAAAGAACAAGCGCGGGCAGTTCTTCCTGAAGGACTTACCGTATCAAGATTATATGTTAATGGAACACTTCGATCATGGATTCATTTCATTGAATTACGAAGTGGAAATGGAACTCAAAAAGAACACATGGAACTAGCCAGAGAAATCGCATGCGTTATTGCTAAGATTTTTCCTATGGTTGGAAACTACGTACAAGTACACTAGGAGAATTAAATGCAGCATTTAGGCATAGAAATCGACAGTAAAAGAGATAAAATATTGTCAGAGCAGTCTTTTAAATTATTGAAAGACTATTATTGTAGAGAAGACGAAAAGTCACCTCAACACGCTTTTGCTCGAGCGGCTGTTGCTTTTTGTGGTAATAATTTAAATTTAGCACAACGAATCTATGATTATGTTTCTAAAGGCTGGTTTATGTATGCTTCTCCTGTCCTCTCGAATGCCCCAATTAAAGGAGAAGAGGTAAAGGCATTACCTATTAGTTGTTTCCTTACCTATGTTCCAGACACACTAGAAGGTCTTATAGATCATACTGCTGAACTACGCTGGTTATCAGTGAAAGGTGGTGGTGTTGGTGGACATTGGAACGATATTCGTGCCGTTTCAAAGAAAGCTCCAGGACCTATGCCTTTTTTACATACAGTTGATGCTGATATGGTTGCATATCGTCAAGGTCGTACAAGAAAAGGTTCATACGCGGCATATATGGATGTCGATCATCCTGATATAGTAGAATTTGTAAATATGCGTATTCCTACAGGTGATGTTAATCGTAAATGCCTTAATTTGCATCACGCTGTTAATATTACAGATAAGTTTATGGAAGCTGTTGAAAAAGGCGAGGATTGGAATTTATTAGATCCTAACGATAAATCAGTACGTGATACAATGAAAGCTCGCAAACTATGGGAACATATTCTTGAAACAAGATATAGAACAGGTGAACCATATCTTAATTTTATTGATACTGCAAATCGTGCTTTACCTCAAACACAAAAAGATTTAGGTTTTACAATTAAAGGATCTAATTTATGTAATGAAATCCATCTCGTAACTAATGAAGAAAGAACTGCTGTGTGTTGTTTATCTTCAGTTAATTTAGAAATGTATGATGAGTGGAAAGATACAAATATGGTTAAAGACCTTATTGTATTTTTAGATAATGTATTACAGTTCTTTATTGATCATGCAGGAGATGAAATTTCAAAAGCACGTTATAGTGCGCAACAAGAAAGATCATTAGGTTTAGGTGCGATGGGATTACATTCATTTTTCCAAAAACATAATATTCCTTTTGAAAGTCAAGAAGCCGTAGCAGTTAATGATGAAATTTTTGAATACATTAAGCAACGTGCAGTCGAAGCAACAATGACTATGGGCAAACAACGCGGTGAAGCTCCTGATATGAAAGGTACAGGAAGACGTAATGCTCATATGTTAGCAATTGCTCCAAATGCAAATAGTTCTATGATTGTAAATACAAGCCCAAGTATTGAACCTTGGAAAGCAAATGCATTTACTTCAAGAACAAGAGTAGGATCTCATCTAAATAAAAATCCATATCTTGAAAAAGTATTAGAAGAATTAGGCAAAAATACTGATGATGTATGGAGTTCCATTATTACAAATGGAGGAAGTGTTCAACACCTTGATTTTCTAGATGATCATCTTAAATCTGTATTTAAGACAGCAATTGAATTAGATCAACATGTATTGATTAAGTTAGCAGGAGATCGTCAAAGATATCTATGCCAAGGTCAATCATTAAATATTTTCTTCCCTGCAGGTGCAGATAAAAAATATCTCCATTCAGTACATTATCAAGCATGGAAGCAAGGTTGTAAAGGATTATATTATTTAAGAACAGAGACATCTAATAGAGCAGAAAACGTGGCTGAGAAAATCAAGCGCGAAAAGTTAGATGATATTATTAACCCAAACGCAATTAATTTCAGCAACGGTACGGAGGAACAGCAGGATGATTGCATCAACTGCCAAGGATAAGAAAATGGAAGTTTTAATTTATACTAAATCAAATTGCCCTTTCTGCGAAAAGGCAAAGGCTTGGTTTACACAACATGGATTTGGTTATACACAAATCGTTTTAGATGATGAGGAACAAAGACTCGCGTTTTATCAAAAGCACAGTAATGGTAAAGCAATAAGATCTGTACCACAGATTTGGATTGATGATAAACATATTGGAACATATAACGATTTAATGGCAATTGCTGATACTCTTGTAAAGAAACAAGGTGGCCTTATGGAATTTAGTGAAACATATAAACCATTTCACTATCCTTGGGCTGTCGATATTACAACAAGACATGAAAAAGCACATTGGATTGAAGATGAATTAGATTTATCAGAAGATGTGTCTGATTGGAAAGGTGGAAAAATCATTCCAATCGAAAAAGAATATATTACAAATATCTTAAGATTGTTTACTCAGTCTGATGTTGCTGTAGGTCAAAACTATTATGATCAATTTATTCCTAAGTTTAAGAATAATGAAATTCGTAATATGTTAGGTTCGTTTGCTGCTCGAGAAGGTATTCACCAAAGAGCGTATGCATTATTAAATGAAACTCTTGGATTACCTGATAGTGAATATCATGCATTCTTAGAATATTCAGAAATGGCAGATAAGATTGAATATATGCGTAAGGCAGATACAAATACTTTACGTGGTCTTGGGTTATCTCTCGCTAAATCTGTATTTAATGAAGGTGTTGCTCTCTTTGCATCTTTCGTTATGTTACTTAACTTTCAACGTTTCGGTAAAATGAAAGGTATGGGTAAAGTTGTTGAATGGTCTATTCGTGATGAGTCTATTCACGTTGAAGGCAATTCAAAACTATTTAAAGCTTTTTGTAAAGAACATAGTCGTATTGTTGATAATGATTTCAAACGAGAAATTTATGAAATGTCAAAAGATATTGTAGATCTTGAAGATAAGTTTATTGATCTTGCATATGAGATGGGAGAAATCGATGGTCTCCAAAAATCTGAAGTAAAACAATATATAAGATATATTACAGACAGAAGGCTGCTTCAGCTTGGTATGAAAACTAACTTTAAGGTAAAAGAAAATCCATTACCTTGGTTAGAGTGGGTTCTAAATGGAGCTGATCATACAAACTTCTTCGAAAACCGTGTAACTGAATATGAAGTTGCTGGCTTATCAGGAAATTGGGACGAAGCTTACGCCTAAAAGGTGAGCGATGATTGACAAAAATTATTTTCAAGATGTAATCGATACTCTTAAGCACGAAGGTAAGTATCGTGTTTTTAATGATATAGTACGAGAAAAAGGCAATTTTCCTAAAGCAACTTGGTATGGCAAATACTCTCCCAAGTCTATAGTTAATTGGTGTTCGAATGACTATCTTTGCATGGGTCAAAATCAATTTGTTATTGATGCCATGCAAACTGCATTAGATAAAACTGGAAGTGGTAGTGGAGGTACACGTAATATTGGTGGTACTTCTCATTTTCACGTAACACTCGAAAAAACTCTTGCACAATTGCATCAAAAAGAATCTGGACTTCTATTCACTTCTGCTTATGTAGCAAATGAATGGACAATGATTGCTTTGTCTCGTATTATTCCAAATATTTGTTTTGTTTCTGATAATAAAAATCATGCATCTATTATTATGGGAATTAAACATTCTCGAGCTAATAAGATTATTTGGGAACACAATAATATGGAAGAGCTAGAATTGGCATTACAAACATGTCAAATGGCTGGTCAAACACCATGTATTGTATTTGAAAGCGTCTATAGTATGGACGGTGATATTGCACCTATCAAGAAAATTTGTGACCTCGCAGACAAATATAATGCAATTACATATATTGATGAAGTACATGCGGTTGGTTTATATGGAATAACAGGAGCAGGATATTGTGAAAAACTCGGACTCTCAGACAGAATCGACATCATCAACGGAACATTGGGTAAAGCGTTTGGCTGCCAAGGTGGATATATCGCCGGTGATGGAATTGTTCTTGATGCTATTCGTTCCGTTGCTTCTGGTTTTATATTTACTACTAGCATATCTCCGGTAATGTGTGCAGGAGCAATTGCTTCTATAAGATATTTACAGGAACATCATGAGTTAAGAGAACAACATCAAGAAAGAGCTCAAACACTGCGTGAACTTTTTATAGATAATAATATAGAAGTACATGAAGCTTCTACAACGCATATTCTTCCCGTAATGGTAAGAAATGCAAAAGCATGTAAAGCAATGTCAGATAGGTTATTAAACGATTATGGAATTTATATTCAACCAATTAATTATCCAACAGTCGATGTTGGTACTGAACGGCTTAGAATTACACCAACACCATTACACACCAATGGTATGATGGAGGATCTAGTTATTGCGTTAAGAAAAACGTTTAAACAAGAATTACAATTATGAAATGGTTAACACTTTTCACTTCACTTACACTCGCAGGTACCGCTGCGTATTTTAGTATTATTGGTCTTATGACAATATTTAGTGGTGCTGCCTTATCAATTGCTTTTATGGCGAGTGTTTTAGAATTTGGTAAAATCGTATCAGCCGCATGGTTGCATTACGAATGGGATAGAATTAATAATTTAATAAGAGCATATTTTACTACAGCAGTACTGGTACTTATGCTCATTACAAGTATGGGTATTTTCGGATACTTATCAAAAGCACATATCGATAGTTCATTGACTTCAGATAGCTATTCACTTGAAGCAAGCATTGTTGATAAAAGATTAGAAGGAAAACAATTACAGCTCAATAATTTAACAGGAAGATTAGAAAATTTAGATTATGTTCTTCAAACAAGTAGACCTGAAGATAGAAATTATGTGAACAGAGTACAAACAGAAGAACGAAATGAAATTAATGCGGAGATAGATATATTAGTTTCAGAAATAGTCTCTTTAAACGAACAAAAAATGCCTATTCAAAAACTTCAACTTGAACAAGAAGCTGAATTAGGCCCAGTAAAATATATTGCAGATATGATTTACGGAGAAGAAGCAGCATCGTATTATGACAACGCAGTACGATGGGTTATTCTTACAATCATATTTGTATTTGATCCTCTTGCGATTATGTTGTTGATAGTTTCAACAGCAGCATTTAAAAGAGATCGTGAACGCCCTGCGAAACCTTTGGTTGACGAAAAACAAATAATGAATATGGAAATCGAAGAAAAACGTGGTGGATTAACAACAACAATGAGTAGGAGACCGATATAATGAATTTGAAAAAAGCGGGTTGGCTGGGTTTAGGATTTTTAAGTTTAGGAGTAGCATACATTGGAGTCGTAATGCCAGGAATACCTTTTAGTATTCCAGCAGTATTTGCAGCATATTGTTTTGCAAAGAGTTCAGATAAAATGCATGCATGGTTATACAATCATAAATTGTTTGGACCATTCCTTACAAACTGGGAACAGAAAAAAGTGTTTCCACTTAAAGCAAAATATGCTATGGTAAGCTTTATGACATTAGCATTAATTATCATGTGGTTCACCACAGGTAATATTAAAGCTTTAATGTGGTCGGGAGCCTTTATGGCATTTGGTGCATGGTGGGGTTGGCAATATCCGTCAAGTCCAGAAGAATATGATCAAAGAGTTAAAGAAGGCAAAAAGATAGGTCTATTTAAGTAACAAGGAGAAACGTCATGCCTGAAGAACATTTCAGAGAACCTGGTAAGTTACCTGGTAAGATGACACCTTATGAATTTTACAAAGCATTACATAGAATGCATTATGCTCATCGAATTGCCGATGAATTAGAAACACTCGACCAAATCGATGCAGTAGTTGATATGATGGATGATTATCCTGAAGCAGAATTTATAATTCAAAAAATATTAAGGAGATTATATAATGACAGACATTTTTGAAAGTCCTGATAAAGGAAAAACTGTTTATAAGCGGCCATTTGGTGCACCATACACAGAACGTGTTTTAGTAGAAACAAAAAGGCCAATTACAAATAATCGAGAAATTGAAAGCGGTAATGAGTTTGAATCAGCTCGCAACCAAAGTAAAACTTGGAGCATGGAGCAAGACTAAATTGATAATTGATTACGAGAGAAAATCTTTTCGTAAAGATTTATTATTTGTTTGTTCTATTGGATTAAATATAGGGTTTATATTAGGTATCCTATACATTTTATAATTATTGGAGTATATTATGAAAGACAAATACGTTAAGGTCGATTTGATATCTTCTTTTCGACAAAGCTACATAATTCCTTATGAAGCTCTACAAGAAATGAACGAAAAGGTTCGTTTAACAGACGAGCTCGCTATGCAGTGGGCAGAAGAAAGTGTTATGTGTGAAGAAGTAAAAGAATTTTCCCAGAAATGGATTGGTGAAAATGTTGTTGATGTAGATATCATCAATACAGAAAAAGCTTTAGAATTATTTAAAAGAGATAATAAGGTTTTATCAGAAGAGTGGAGTACTTCTAAACAATTAGACTATATCAATAATTGGAAAGATCCACTTAAAGATAAAATAAAAAAACCATCAGAAGAGAATGAGAAAAGAAGAACTGATTGAATTAATCAACAACTTACATCCTGAAGATACAACAGGAGAACTAACAGGAGTATTCATTGGACGACATGGAGAAACTATTACTACCGATAGTATTCGCATTGATATGGACGGTGGTCGTGTTATACTTGCTCAAAAAGGAAGTGGAGAAGCGGAGACAAATAAAAGGAATTGGGAAAGAGAATTGGAGTTTGTTAGAAATGGCAGGAAAAGGAAGTAGACCTAGACCTATACCAAATAGAGAAAAGTTTGAATCAGAATGGGATCGTATCTTTGGTAAGAATAAACCAAGTCATGATGCAATGGAAGTTGTTCATACAGTAGATTCCCGATTTGCACACCCAGCTTATACAAGATATCCTCATCTAAAAGAAAAAGAGGAAAATCAAGAGTGATAGTTACGATATATGGTACCTCAAGCTGTGGTGCTTGTATTTCTGCAATGGAATTGTGTAAAAAGAAAGGCGTAAAATTTAGTTACAAAGATATTGGAATTAGTAAATATTATATTGAACTACAAGAACATTTAGTAGGTACAGATATAGAAATGACAAAAATTCCTCACATAATGGTTGACAAACGCTACATTGGATGTTATAATAGACTCAAAGAATTTTTTTGGGAGTTAGTATAATGGGAAAGTGGCCTAAATCAGAACCTTGGCACGGAGGCGAAAGAAAGCATTGGAAATTTGATAATGGATATGAAATTTCTTTAGTAAGATTTAAAGGTTCCTATGGTTATGCAGATAGGTTATGGGAACTTGCAATTATGTATGATGGTTTATTTGTAGATCCGCCTGCAGATAGAATGGAAAATATATTAGATGACTACCATAGAGCCGATGAAGGCATTTACGGGTGGTTAAAAGATCCTGATGCGGACAGGATTATAGAAATGGTAAGGAGACTATGATGCCAATTAAAATAGGCAAATCGGCCAGGAAGGTCATAAGAGGAGCTGCAAGACCAAGTTTTGAATATACGCATGATTATATCAAAGAACATACAACTGCAGATCTTATTGAAATGTATAATGGAAATACAATTCCAAAAAAGAAAAGAAAAATCAAAGTAGAGCTTGAAAGAAGAAATAAACTTGGAAAAGCAAACGTTGTTTTTAATTAATTTTGTATATATAAGTGAATGGATAATTTAATCGATAAAATCAATCTTTGGATATGGAACTTCCTCATTTGGTTTGGTGTAGGGTTTGCAGCGTTCATGGTTTGTTTTGGAATATATTCAATGATAACTTCTGAAGATAAAATAGTCGGTTATACATATCATGGAACACCAATATATTCAAGTGAGGTAGATGATGGCAGCGAAAAGTAGTGCATTTCAATCAAAACATACACCTATTAAAAAAGGTACATCTATAGGAAATAGACCCAAAAGTCGCGCGACTATGAATAAAGCTAAAAAAAGAAGCTTTAAGAAATATCGCGGCCAAGGTAGATGAAAGCTCTTATTTTAGGTAATGGAGAATCTCGAAAGGGATTTGATTATAGAAAAGAATATCCAAATGCATTCGTATATGGATGTAATGGTGCATATAAAGAAGAACCTGATGCACTTATTGTAACAGATATCGCAATGCAACAAATAGTATACGACACCGGATATTGTAAAAATCACGTATGCTATTTCTCTCAGTGGAATCCTATTCCTGGAGACCTCGTAGAAAATCTTATAGAATCATTAGATAAACCTATATCTCAAACCTCAAGAGGTAATAGAGATTTAGCAGTAGTTAATGGTGATGAAAAAAATACTTATATTACTTGGATTGATGACGAAGATGAAGTTGTCAGCGTAGAAGATGTGTCAATTTCTTCTGGAAGTCGTGCTTTATTAATAGCCTGTGAAGATGGAAGATTTGATGAAATCATTTTAATAGGTTTTGATGGTATGGGAGCACGTAATTATTATCAAGACGATCCAGGTTATGAAAATTCAACACCACGAGATATATGGATAAAAGAAAGAATGATCATAAAAGGTTTACATTCACACATAAAATTTCATGAAATTAACACCTTATAATAGATTGAGATCAGCAGCATACGGAGAAGGCAAAAGGTACTTTCGGTGGTGGTTACAATGGACCGGAAGAAGATAGAAGATAAATAACCGTATGCCTTATTCCAAGAAAGTATTAGACAGATTCGAAGCAGTAACTAATAATCCACAGGCACATGGAGTCGGAAGGTTTGATCCTAACGATCCTACTGTTGCAACTGGATTAACAGGTGCACCTGCGTGTGGCGATGTTATGAAATTGGATTTAAAATTAAATCCTGAGACTGAAGTCATCGAAGACGTTAAATTTAAAACTTATGGATGTGGTTCTGCTATCGCTTCAAGCAGTATGTTCGTCGAAATGTTAAAAGGTAAAACTATTGAAGAAGCAAAATTAATTAAAGATAAAGAAATTGCGGAAGCTTTAGAATTGCCTCCAATTAAAATTCATTGTTCTGTATTGGCAGAAGATTCAATCAAAAGAGCAATACAAGATTGGGAAGAAAAGAAAGCAGGTCGTAACGAATCGTGGTTGGAAAAAATGACCAAAAAGGAAGATTAAAAATGTATGAATATAAAACAAAATTATTAAAAGTTATTGATGGTGATACAGTCGATGTAGATATCGATTTAGGTTTTGGTGTATGGTTAAGAAATGAACGTGTACGTATTATGGGAATTGATACTCCTGAAAGCAGAACTTCAGATAAAGTTGAAAAACTGTTTGGACTTGCTGCAAAGAAAAGACTAAAAGAATTATTGGGTCCAAATCCAGTTTTGAAAACACAAGTTGGAAAAGGTGGAGAAGACATGAAAGGTAAGTTCGGACGTATCTTAGGCGACTTTACTGTATTCGATGCCAAAAATGACAGATGGTGTTGTGCAACAGAAGTTTTAATCGAAGAAGGCCATTGTGTAGAATACTGGGGTCAAGCTAAAGAAGACGTAGCAGATGAACATCTTAAAAATAGAGAAAAACTCTTAGAAGAAGGTGTCGTCGATAAGAAAGCATACTTTAAACTTTTACCTAAATGAGTATTGAAGCATTAGTAGCATATATCATAATTAGTTTGCTTATTCCATTCTCTTGGTGGGCAGCTGGTAAGCTTCAAGATCATTTTGACAATTAATGAAAAAAACAGTTGACATTTGTTATGAAATGATGTATAATAGTACAGTAAATGGAAATATACACAAAAATAATGAAAAAAACAGTTGACATTTACGAGAAACTGTGATATATTAATAAAATATGAGATATAAAGATAACAATGTGCAGGGTACAAGTGTTTATTTAGCACCAAGGAGAAGGCACCCTAAAGATAAAAAACCTCCTCAACCGATGCCTTTTGATGTAGCATTAAGGAAATTTAAGAAAGCTGTTGAAAAAGCAGGTATACTTAAAGAGCTTAAGAAAAGAGAATACTACGAAAAACCTACAGCGGTAAGAAAGCGTAAAAAAGCTGAAGGTATTAAAAGACATCAAAAATCTAGAGCTAAAGATATGGCAATGAGTAATCTACCAAGAGGTTTTAGAAGATACTAAGTTACGGTTCAGTGGGAATAAACCATGACGGCGAGAGCAATCTAGGACCCACGACGGCTACCGAGTCCGGGAGCAACTTTTGAACTACCGATATACTGAGTAGGAATATAACGCCAAAGGACCGACCACTGAACTCTTTTTAGAATGAAGTTTATATTATGGCAATAATTCGTGGAATGACAACGCTTAACACTCGTAAGCGCAAATTAAAAATTACGAAAGCAAAATATAAAGAGCTTGAACTGCAATGGCGAGCTTATAATCGTAATATGAAAAGCAAAGGTATGCATAATCTACGATATGATACCCTTGAAGATTATATTGCATATTGCTATGGTTTGATCAAACATAAACCAGCTTTCGAAAGCAAACCTATTCCAAAACCAGAACCCTATCGAAGAGAAACTGTACATTATCCATCACTCGTTTCTAAAGAAGGTGGTGGCCACGGTACAAAGAAAGAATCACCTAAATATACTGGGACTCTTATCAAAGGCATTGCTACCATGCATAAAAGCAATGCTGTCCCAGTTATTAATCAAAAAGAAGCTGAAGAAATCAGCAGGATGGCGAGATGAAAATTGACTATCCTATCCACAAGTTTTCCTGCTCCATCTGCGGAAAACATTTCGAAATGTTATTATATTATAAAGTAGAACCAAATGGGCACCACAGTCAAGTGTATTGTAGCCCAGAATGCAGTGTTAAAGGTCATGCTGTATTCTTAAGGAGACCTGAACGATGAGTGAAATTGATTTAAATGCGAGAATCCAAGAAAGAATGGATAAACTTGAAAATCTAATGAAAGCAAATAAGCATATTGGTCATGCAGAAGCTGCTATGGATTTTACAACTGAAATTACAAAGTTTTGGAGTATATTGTCAGAAGAAGATAGAGATTTTCTTCAAGGAGTACAATATGCTATAGAAGAACAAGTTCCTTGGGAGTAATAAAATATGACGCAATATAAAGAAGAAGTGCAAAGACAAAAGGATTTGCTAAAAGCAGAAGAATGGGCAAACGGTGTTGAGTGTTTACATATTCATGGCCTTAGTTCAATGTGGTATGATAATAGACCAGAAGATACCGCAGATGGTAAAATGGTTACTGACAAAACATTCAATAGTGGTCTTATTGAAAGAACATTGGAAAATGGCTCAATTGTCCATTTTGGAAACAAATTACAAGGTGATGAATTAATTTGGAAATATAAAGCTGTTCACGCATAATACAACGGAGGTTTGTATGAAACGTTTATTATTATTGAACTTTTTAATTATATCTGGATTAGCATCAGGAATAGAACATGATGAACCATACGTTCTTTCAGAAGATGAAAGATGTATGGCACTAAACATTTATCATGAAAGTAGATCTGAAAATATGGCAGGAAAATTTGCCGTAGCTGATGTTGTTTTAAATAGAGTAAATGACAGAAGATATCCAAACACAATATGTGCTGTAGTAAAACAAGCAAAACTTTCAGAGTGGTGGTTAGAACAAGGACGAGAAGTTCCAGTAAGAAATGCTTGTCAATTTAGTTGGTATTGTGATGGTCTTAAAGACGATCCTACTGATAGTGATGCATGGAGAGATGCAGTATTAATTACATATCAAATTATGAATAACGATATGTATAGAGGCATCACAGAAGGCAGTACTCATTACCATGCAGATTATATCAATCCTCATTGGGCTGATAGTTTACATTTAATTGGTAGAGTAGGATCTCATATTTTCTATCGACAAGATTAAATAAATATCTCTATGAATGCTAAACATAGAGGTATATTATGGTTATTGCAGGCATAGACTATAGTTTAACTAGTCCTGCACTTTGTATACATGAAGGCAAAGAATGGAGTTATGAAAATTGCACATTCTATTATCTTGTAAACAAAGAGAAACATCTCGAGCGTGAGGATAAAAAGTATATTCCAACTTTATATCCACAGTATAGAGATGATATGGAAAGATTTGAAAAATTATCTGAATGGACTTTAGGTAATTGTTTAAATCATGGAGTAGAACTTGTTGCTTTAGAAGGTTATGCTTTTGGAGCAGTTGGAAGAGTTTTCCAGATTGCAGAAAATGCAGGACTACTCAAGTATAAATTATGGGAACAAGAAATTATAGTAGATATTTTTGCTCCAACAATGATAAAAAAATATGCTACTGATAAAGGTAATGCGAATAAAGAACTTATGGTTGAAGCATTTGAACGTGAAACAAAGGTTGACATTCGCGAGAAATGTGGTATAATAAACAAACAATGGAATCCTATAAGTGATATAGTTGATTCCTATTATATTGCAAAATTTGGATTTAAAGAAATTTTTAATAATTTGGAAAAAGAACTATGATAGTAATTTTCAATGGCCCGCCCGGATCAGGTAAGGATGAAGCTGCTTCTTTATTTAAAGAAACATTTGGATTCCAAAATCTGAGTTTTAAATATCAATTGTTTAAAGAAACAATTGCACACTTCGAAGTAGATAAAGAATGGTTTATGGAAGGTTATGATAACCGAGAAGTAAAAGAAAAGAAAGAATTTGCTTTGAATGAAATGTCTCGAAGAGAAGCAATGATTCACGTGTCTGAAGATATTGTAAAACCTAAAAAAGGTTTAGATTATTTTGGCCGTATGGTTGCTGAAGAAATTGAAGAAGGTAAACATTACGCAATTGCAGATGGTGGATTCGTAGAAGAGCTCGAACCTCTTATCGAAAAAGTAGGAGCAGATAATATAGTACTCGTACAAATCACAAGAGAAGGACATGATTATTCAACAGATTCTAGAAGATATTTCAATGGAAGATTGTATAAAGAATTTACAATTGGACATGAAACACCAATTGATAATGCTTATGTTTTAGATGAGTCATTCGATATTAAAACATATAGGATTCACAATAATGGTACACTTCGTGGTTTTCGTAATACACTTTTAAATATTTTTGGTGAATTAGACTTAGATAATGAATTCGAAACTCCAGAACATACCAAAGCCTAACGTAATTAATCTTAAAGAGTGTCCTGATAGAAAACGCTATACAATTTCTGAATGGGAAAAGTATGGCGGAGAAACTCTTGAGATACATTCTTATGATCGTTATGTAGAAGGTGAATCGATTCCTTTTGCTGGTGATGAAGAATTACTTAAAAAGGCAACAAAAGGTGTAGCATCTTCTCATTTACTTACAATTAAAAAGTGGTATGAGACTACGGATGAACCGTATGGTATTTTTTTAGAAGATGATGTTGATTATTCAACTATCGAACATTGGAATTTTACTCTATCAGAGTTTATAGAAAAATGTAATGATTATGCATGGAGTGCTTTACAACTTGGATTAGTATTTGAATATCCGTATGACATATATCGCGAATATCCTCTTATGGCTCCAAGACGTAGAAATATATGGGATCATGGATTACAATGTTATGTCCTAAAAAGAGAATGCGCTCAAAAGATAGTACAATTTTATTTTAGTTTTGAAGAAGCATTAACTGGAAAACAGGTGATTAACTATAGTATGCCATTAAATGCACCCGATGCGTTTGAAAATAATGTATTACATGGATTTGGAAAGGTAATTGTGTTTCCTCTGTTCAATCATAATGTTACAGACTTTAGATCAAAGAATATATATTATTACAATCAAATGGCTGCAAGTGCTATCTACTCTTATGAGTTTTTAAAGGACTGGTGGGAAAAGAAAGGAAGTTCAAAATCCTTAGAAGAAATTTTTGAAAATGCTCAATTATAATGGAGAAAAAAATGAATATTGATGAATTAACTAAACTAAAAGTAATATGGGAATTGATTGATGATCTTAAAGATCAAATTAAATTTCAAGCAAGTGGTCATATATACACGACTATTGGTGTACTAGAAAACGAAGCAAGTAAAGTAGAAAAAAATATTAAAGCTTCTTTGTCTCATAAAGATCCACATTTTGAAGATGCTGTTCAAAGCGTTGCTCCGGAGTTAGTACAATGAGTGTAGTATATAAAGGTGAAATAATTAACTCTGAAATCTCAAAGAATTCTAAAGGCGGAACTGAGATGATGCGTCAACGTTTAGTTGACAATGTTGATAAAGATCTTTTAAATCAAGTTGCTATTCATTTATCAAGACCACGTCAAGATTACGAAGATGTTCCTAATATTATGTGGTGCCATGATTTAGCAGAAGATCCTGAAAATAAAATTTTAGAGAATGGAGAATGGAATAAATTTGATCATTTTGTTTTTGTAACTGCTTGGCAAAGAGATCAATATATTATTAGATATGGTATTCCATATAGTAAATGTTCGGTTATCCATAACGCAGTAGAAAAAGAATACAGTCCTACTGAAAAAGATATGGAAACTATTCGATTTGTTTATCATACTACACCACACCGTGGATTAGAACTTGTTGTTCCAATCTTTGATGCTTTATGTAATGATTTCGACAACATTCATTTAGATGTATATAGTTCATTCGATATTTACGGTTGGCCACAAAGAGATGAGCCTTATTCTGGCTTATTTAAAAATATTGAAGCTCATGAAAAAATGACTTATCATGGTGCTGTTTCAAACGAAGAAGTTTTAGAAGCATTAAGTAAGTCTCATATTTTTATGTATCCTAACATTTGGAAAGAAACATCTTGTATTGCATTGATTGAAGCAATTAAATCACAGATGATCTGTATTCATCCAAATTATGGTGCATTACCAGAAACATCTTCAAATGCAACAATTATGTATGACTTTAATGAAAATAATCAAGCACATGCAAACTATTGTTATGCAGTCACAAAACAGGTGCTAAATAGTATGAAACAAGATCCAAACTATTTTCACGGGTTTACTTTTTCAGATCGTTTTAACTTAGCTCGAAACAATATCGCTTCGTTTAAAGTTATGTGGGAAACGCTCTTAAGGAATATTATTCATGTCAAAGGACAAGAAGAAACCAAATAACGTTATAGAATTTCCTAAAATACATATTGATAATCCTCCTCTATCTCCTGAAGATGTTCAAGATAGATTATTGAGATACAAAGAAAGTTATTCTACAGAATTAGCAGAAATACTATGGGAAAATGTACTAGGAGAAATGACACGATCCGGATGTGATTTTGATTCAGACATGGATAAGTATTTTCCAAGTATGATATTAGTATTCGAATCTATTAAATCACTTCATTCATTAACTATGGGCTTAGATCATCCTCTACAAAGGTTTGCAGAAGAAAATGTTGTCGTTATCGATAGTAATGAAATGCAAACTATGGGTGGTTTGAAAAAAGATTTGAAAAAAACAGTTGACAATGACGAAGAAATAGATTAAAATATACTATTAAATTAAATTTGGACTTAAATTATGATATTAGTTGACTACAATCAGATGATGCTTTCATCATTGTTTGCTCAGATTGGAAACCATACTGACATTGATTTAGATGAAAATCTACTTCGTCATATGTTTCTAAACTCACTTCGTTTCAATAGGAAAAAATTCTATGAAGAATATGGTGAGATTGTAATATGCGCAGACAATAAAAATGTATGGAGACGTGATTATTTTCCGTATTATAAAGCAAATCGTAAAAAAAATCGAGATGAATCCGAAATGGATTGGAACAAACTCTTTGAGTGTGTTCATAAAATACGTGATGAACTTGCTGAACACTTTCCTTATAAAGTACTTTATATAGATCGTTGTGAAGCCGATGACATTATTGCTACAATTGTTCATTCAGAAGGTCAGTTGCTTTATGGTGGTGGCGAAAAAATCTTAATCCTATCAGGAGATAAAGATTTTATGCAATTACATACATACGCAAATGTTGACCAATATAACCCAACTATGAAAAGATGGGTACGAACAGATGATCCTAATAAATATTTACAAGAACATATATTGAAAGGTGATGTAGGTGACGGTATTCCAAATATTCTTAGTGCTGATAATTGTCTTGCTATTGGTGAACGCCAAAGGCCATTAACTAAGAAAAAGATTACTGCTTTTACTACTGAACCTTCATCTATGGACGAAGAAACAAAGTTACGTTTTAATCGTAATAAAAAGATGATTGATCTAGGTGAAATTCCACAAGAATACAAAGATAAAATTCTAGAGGAATATCGTAAAGATAGTCCTGTAGGTAGAGAACATCTTTTTAATTTTTTCGTAAAAGCAAAATTGAAGAACTTAATTACTGATATACAGGATTTTTAAAATGGCAATTAAATTATCAATTTCTGAGATTGTAACAAAATGCTCAGAATTTAAATCAAAAAAAGAAAAAATAGAATGGCTTCAAAAAAATGATGCAGTTCCACTTCGTACAGTATTGAGACTCATTTATGATCAAGATATAGAGTTTTTAATACCTGACACACCACCTCCTTGGAAGAAAAATAACTATCCAGACGCTACAACTATGCTTTATAGAGAAGCTCGTCGTCTCAAAATTTTCTTTAAGGGTGGAGGATATGACAACTTACAACAGGTAAAAAGAGAATCATTATTCATTTCTTTACTAGAAGATATTGAAGATAATGATGCTGATCTTTTAGCAAATCATATGATTTCTCATACTCCAGTTAAAGGTGTTACTCGAAAAACTATAGAAGAAGCATTTCCTACTTTATTCACTGACCCGTTACGGGTTTAACTTCCACTAGACAAAAGGACGATATGGTAAATGTCACGCAAGAGATTTCGATCCTTCCGCGATAAGAATATGGACGAATGGAGTGAATACTCCAAAAGAGAAGACCGCAGGTCTGAGCGCAAGAAAAAGAATCGAAGAACTACACGAAAAGATCGTTTAAACGAAAAGTTTAAAAACTTTAAAGCTTGGAAAAATGATGAATAAACTGTTGACATACTGAAAAAAGTGTGTTATAATATGTTTTTAAATGATGAAATGTTATGAGTACGTGGAGAAATATGGAATTAAGTGACAAGGTTATCCTTGTAGATTGTGATGGTGTTTTACTTGATTGGGAGTATAGCTTTTACAAATTTATGATTAGTAAAGGATATACAGTTAAAGAAGCAGGACATTATAAAATCAATGAAAGCTTTGGTATTCCATACGATGAAGGTAAAAGATTAATTACTCACTTTAATGAAAGTGCTAACATTGGTTTCTTATATCCTTTTAGAGATGCCGTTAAATATGTAAGAAAGCTTCATGAAGAACATGGGTACATATTTCATTGTATTACCTCATTATCCACTGATCCGTTTGCTAAAAAACTTAGAATTCAAAACCTTGAAAATGTGTTTGGAAAAGGCATATTTGAAGAAGTGGTCTGTCTAGGTTGCGGAGACGATAAAGATGAGGCTTTAGAGCCTTACAGAGACACTGGATGTTTTTGGATAGAGGATAAACCAGCAAACGCAGAACTAGGCCTCAGATTAGGTCTGGTGCCCTTTTTAATTGAACATGAACACAATAAAGATTACGTAAATGATAATTTTCAGAAAGTTAAAACCTGGAAAGAAATTTACGAATTTGTTGTATAAATAAAGATATGATAGATTGGAATATTTAATTAATGCCAACATACGAATTCAAAGACACCAATACAGGTGAAATCTTCGAGAAGATCCTCAAAATCTCGGAGCGAGAATCCTTCCTCGAAAAAAACCCTCATTTAAAACAAATTATTAGCGGACAAACTGTGATTGAGTCTGCGCGTCTTGGTCGTATGAAACCCGACCAAGGCTTTCGTGATTTGCTTTCTGATATGAAAAACAATAAAAGCTATACAGGAAATAAAATCAACGATTGGAAGTAACTCGTATATTATGATGTTGATTTGCCATAAGGAGGTTATATATGTCGAAACAACGTCGTATTTCTCAGAAGGAGAGACGAAGATTAGAACGTGAAGTGAGATCTGGAACATTAAATTCCAAGTTTAGTATGAGGCCTATCAAACCAATTACAATCACACAAGAAGATATGTTTGATTCATATCGTGCAGGATATAATATTGCTGCAATTGGTACAGCTGGAACAGGTAAAACTATGTGCGCTATGTACTTAGGATTAAAGGATGTTCTTGAATCAGAAAAATACGAACAACTTATTATCGTTCGTTCTGCTGTACAAACAAGAGAACAAGGGTTCATGCCAGGAACTCAAGCTCAAAAAGAAGCAGTATATTCTACACCATACGCAGACATTACATGTGATTTATTTGGTAGAGGAGATGCTTGGGAAATCCTAAAGCAAAAAAGGCAGGTTAAATTTATGACGTCTTCCTTTGTGAGAGGATTAACATTTGACAACTCTATTATTGTAGTTGATGAATGTCAATCTATGACGTATCATGAACTTGATAGTATCATAACAAGAGTAGGAGAATCATCAAAGATTATATTCTGTGGAGATACTAAACAAGATGACTTAGCTGGTTCGAGAAATCGAAACGATGTTTCCGGCCTAGGTGGTTTTATAGATGTTATTAATAGAATGCATAAGTCTTTTAGGACTATAACATTTACAACAGATGACATTGTAAGATCAGGTCTAGTTAAAGAATATATAATAGCAAAGGAGACAATTAACACAAAAGGTTATGTTCCACAATTTGCTGTAGCATAACATAGGGGGAGAGTGGCGGAGTCCATCTCCGCCATTTCTTTTATAGAGATAATATTATGACACAAGAAATTCAAGATTACAAACTCAATTGGTTAAGGAAATCCTCTTATAGAGTAAAACTTCCTAAAGACCAAAATTCACAAGAGTGCTTAGCCTGGTGCACAGACACGCTCGAAGAAAAAGTATGGGATTATTCTTTAAATCCAGAAAATGAACAATATACATTTTTCTTTAATTCACCATCATTAGCTGAAAGATTTAAATCAACATTCAAAAATGGAGATACACGAACAGTCGATTTAGCTTAAACCTTTCCAAGGAAACTATATTATGTTATTTGAACACTACGATCATCAGATCGAATTACCACCACTTACAAGAAAAACTACAGAAAATGGAAGAAGATATTTTACACCAACAGGTGAAGCGTATCCTTCTGTAACCACTGTTTTAGGAATCTTAGGTAAAGCGTCATTAATGGCGTGGCGCAAAAGAGTTGGAGAAGAAGAAGCTAATCGTATTAGTTCTCAGGCAGCACGACGCGGTACAGCGGTTCATAAACTTTGTGAAAACTATTTAGATAATAAAGAAGATTATAAAGATGGTCAACAACCTGCAAATATCTTCATGTTTAATACAATTAAACCAGTATTAGACAAAAAGATAAATAATATATGGTTCCAGGAAGCTTTTCTCTATAGTGATGAATTACAAACTGCGGGCCAGGTAGATTGTATTGCAGAATACGATGGTAAACTGTCAGTGATTGATTTTAAAACATCGAGAAAGTTAAAATCAGTCGAACATATTCAAAATTACTTTATGCAGGTTTCTTTTTATGCAAAAGCATTTGAAGAAAGAACAGGACAAGCAATACATCAAGGTGTTGTACTTATCGGTGTTGATGATGCTGAACCTCAAGAGTTTTTTATTGATCCCGATGATTACATCGAACACTTTAAAGCTGTAAGGGAGACATATAAAACTCTATATGAAAAAGACACGGTACATAATAATTGATAAAGATATGGGTGTCTTTTTAGGTACCTATGATGGTGCCTCATTAGGACAACATGACGATAATAGAATCTATGCATGCTTTGCTGCAAACAATCCATTTGGATTGACAACAGCATGTTCTTTTAAAAGTGATAGAGCAGCAAATTTTTATATAAGAGATATGTTTCATGAAACAAAAAGAAGCGATCTTATAACAGTACCAGTTGAATGTGATACAGAATTTCCATCTGTAATTGATATAATCAAAGCAGGACATGCAGATAAAGTGCATGATATGTCAGATACTTTATTTGAAATGGGTAACCAAACAGTTCATTAAAAAAACAGTTGACATTTACGAAGAACTGTGATAATATAAGAAAAATGACAGATAAAAAATTAATTAGTGAAGCTCTCATGTTTGCGGTAAAAGCACATGGAGATCAAAGAAGAAAATACACAGGTGAACCTTATATCGTTCATCCAGTTGGTGTCGCGAAAATTATAGAAGATTCCGTAGAACATACAACTGAAATGATAGTAGCAGCTTTACTTCATGATGTAGTAGAAGATACTGCAGTTACTTTCTCAGATATATCAGAAAAGTTCGGTACAAAAGTAGCTGAACTTGTCCACTATCTCACAAACGTCTCAGAAAAAGAAGATGGTAATCGTGCATTTCGAAAGAAAATGGATGCAGATCATTTTGCTTTGGGACCAGCTGAGAGTCAAACTATAAAGGTCGCAGACCTTATTCATAACAGTGAAACGATCATCCCTCATGATCAAAAATTCTTTCACAAAGCATATAAACACGAAAAACAATACCTTTTAAGTGTATTGACAAAAGCAGACCCAATTTTATTGGATAGAGCACAAACAATCCTTTCAGATGCCTGGGATCCAGCAAATTAGTCAAAAAACCTTAAAATAAATTAGTAATAAAATCAATAACTTAGATATGTGTGTTTCTAAGTGGTTGATTTTAAAAGGAAAAATAATTGAACTTTTTTCACAAAAAGGGTTGACATTTGCTTTGAGATGATGTACAATAGCTACATAAATTAGGAAAAGGAATAAATTATGAAAACATTTACAGTAAAGCAGATCAAGTTCAACGAAGTAGAATCTGAGTATCCTAACGAGTTTGGTTGGGACGGTGCTGTTGCTCGTTCAGAGAAGTGGAGAGCAAAGATGGACTACATGCACTTTCAGGCAGATGAAGGTGATGTGTTCAAAGTAGAGGACATTGATCTGTACAACGATACGTTCCTAGTACAAGCAGAAGATTTGGACCATGTGTTCCATCTGACTAATGTGTGGAACGATATGGATAAAGTTCACATGTATGAGCAAGGTCATTCAACAAGTGTTGGTGACCTGATTGTTGATAACGATAGTGGCGATACATTTATGGTCGCTAGCTTTGGTTTTGATAAGGTAGCTTAATATGAAATTACAAGAATATTTTGATTTTTTAGATGCACTTCGTGAGAGTGGTTCGATTAATATGTTTGGAGCTCCTAAGGTGCTTCAAGAAGAGTTTGGTTTGAGTAAAGGAGAATCTTTTGAGATTTTCACTGCTTGGACAGAAAAATTTAAATAAAAGTGAAAAAAACTGTTGACATTTGCTTTTAAATGATGTATAATAGTCTAGTAAATTAAATTAATGGAGAAAATTTGTTATGGCACATAATATTGAAATAATCGATGGTCAAGCTCAAATGGCTTACCGTCTAAGCGCTGGAGTACCTTGGCATGGTCTTGGAGTTCCAGTAGAAGATGATATGACTCCTGCGGAGATGATGAAAGCTGCTGGTCTTGATTGGACTGTTAAGCTTGTTGATTCTTTTGTAGAGTCTAATGGAGTGAAAGTTCCTACTGGAATGCAATCACTTATTCGTGAAACTGACAACAAAATTCTCACCAATGTTGGTGGAAATTGGAATCCTTGTCAAAACGCTGAAGCTTTCGATTTCTTTTCGGATTTCGTAAAAGCAGGTGATATGGTAATGGATACTGCTGGTTCACTTAAAGATGGTCAAATCGTTTTTGCTGCTGCTGATGTGAAAGATGGTTTCACACTTTTTGGTGGCGACGAAGTGAAAGGTTACCTTCTTTTTTCTAATCCTCACAAATACGGACACTCTATCGATGTCAAATTCGTAATGACTCGAGTTGTTTGTAATAATACTCTCTCAATGGCATTGACTGAGCGTGGTCAACCTGCTATTAGAGTATCACACAGGAATCAATTTGACGCTGAAAAGGTTAAAGAACTTCTTGGTATTTCACACACAAGGATTGAACAGTTTAAAGGTGCTGCTGAGTTCCTTGGTTCTAAGCAATATAAAGATCAAACTTTCCAAGATTTTCTTGGTCAAGTATTTGGTACTTCATCTCAAGAAGGTAAAACTCTTAGTAGGACTGCTGAAAGAGCACTTGAAATTGTTGAAACACAACCTGGTGCAAACTTCAAACCTGGTTCTTGGTGGAATGCTTACAATGCAGTTACTTACATGACTGACCATGAGCTTGGTAGAACTGCTGATGCTCGAGCTACTTCAGCTTGGTATGGTGTTAACGCAAAAAGAAAGCTTAAAGCTCTCGACCTTGCGGTAGAAATGGCGGAGGCTGCGTAAGCAGCTTCCATTTTTTTAATTATTAGGAAAAGGAAAAATTATGGTAAAATTAGATAAAAAAGGAAAAATTAGAACTGACGCTTATGTTGGAACATTTGACACTGGTTGTGCTGGTGATATGTTAGAAGTAGAATCAATCAGAACTTTAGTCAAAGGTTTGAATCAAGAGCTTAAAAATTCTGGTGCTGTTTGTAAGTACGGTAGAGATTTAAGGTTCAGAGTAGATGTAAAAGGTAGAAAGCCAATTCATAAACCAAGAAAAACTCCAGCTGGAAACTATACTGGTTGGACTTGGGGTGGTGACGTCATTGGTGGTCTTTCAAACGCTGGTGCTGTTGATGTCTACATTCACAGAAGGTACACATGGTAAGTTGGTTGTTTGGCTGGTGTGATATCAGCTTTTTAAAAGATAAAGGAATTCTATGAAAATTAAAGTAGAAATCGAGCTTGACACAATAAGAGATAAAGAAGAGCTCGATGAACTGATAAGACTCATCAATAGCATCAGAAATAAAGATGATGATGATGAATATTATGATTAGTTATAAGGATATAACGAAATTGTATAAAAAAAGTCACACTTTTTGTGAAAAAAGTGAAAAAAACTGTTGACATTTCATTTTAGATGATGTATAATAGTTCTATAAATTGGTAATATAACGCAATACGGAGAAAATACTATGAACTTAACTCAAACTGAAATCAAAAAATTTACTGACATTGTAAACAAAATGGATAGTGAAGATTCTCAACTTCTGATTCAAATTTGGAAAAATGCTCAAAACATGAAATCTGCCAATAAAGCTGCAGAGTTTAGGAAAGGAAATAACGTTCAATTCAAGAACAAATATGGTGAAAAGATTGTTGGTGTCGTAACTAAAGTCAACAGAAAAACTATTGCTGTTTCGACTTCAGAAGGCAATTGGAAAGTATCACCTAATCTTCTTAGTTTAGCGAGTTAAGTCGTGATCGAAATTCTTCAGGAAATTACTGAGTGGGATAGTCCTGTGAAAAACGGGACTTACCACATAAATAGTGCAGGACATCTTGTCCAATTCAATGACACTATATTCAAAGCTCCTCTAAAAGGATTCAGCAAAGCAAGACGAAAATTTAAAAAAATTGGTGAAAGACCAGACATGTCAATGCCTACTATGAAAACTGTTGTAGGCTCAACTGGAAAAATTTACGTTATCAATAATGGTGAATGCAGTTGTCCTGGCTTTCAATTTAGAGGAAAATGTAAACACATTCTATAAGGAGAAACTATGGAAAATTTAATAGCTTATTTAATTCTTGGTTTTATGTTACTATTGACATATATTGGATTTCATATGGCTTGTGAAAAAGATGCAGGAAAATACATTCCTTTGCTTTGGGAAAAAGGCGGAGCTTTAAACAAGACATATCATAAACTATTTGATAAGTGGAGATAACACTTGATGAAATTTGAAATTTTATCCGATCGTAAAGTACTAATGAAATGGGGAAAAATTGCATTAGTAATTCTTCCTGTACTTTTTTGGACTGCGTGGTACTACAGTATCAAATACATTTCAAAATTTAATGAGTTTGTTCAAAACTACGGTGATGAATGGCTTGAAGATTTTATGAGAGACTAAATTGAACTTTTTTCACAAAAAGGGTTGACATTTGCTTTGAGATGATGTACAATAGCTACATAAATTAGGAAAAGGAGAAAATATGTATAAAGTGATAATAGGTGATATTGTTTATCTGTATGATAATATCAAAGATGCACGTAAAGCCTTTCATATTGCAGTCAGTAAGAATGGTATCAATAACGTGAAGGCGACCTATCAGAGTAAATAAAAATGCGTATTGATAATGAAATCAAACTTGACTATAAAGATGTTTTGATTCGTCCAAAAAGATCAACACTTGGAAGCAGAAAAGAAGTAGATCTATATCGTGAGTTTAATTATAGGAATTCTGAGCATTATGAAATGAGTATGAATGCTTTACGACCTGAAATGCCAGATTATCGTGGTATTCCTATTATGGCTTCGAACATGGATGGAGTTGGTACATTTGAAATGGCAGATGTACTTTCGAAACATGGATTGTTTACCTGTCTTGTAAAAACTTATTCTAAAGAAGATCTAATTAAATTCTTTAATTCAGGAAAAATTCTTCGTACAGAACACTGTGCATATAGCATGGGTATTTCAATTGAAGAGCTTACTAAGTTTATTGAAGTATATCAACATGACCGAGAAGCAATTAAGTATGTATGTGTAGATGTTGCCAATGGATATAGTAATCGTTTTAGAGACTATATCGCAACACTAAGAGAAAAAGCACCACATATTGTGATTATTGCTGGTAATGTTGTAACTGGTGAAATGACAGAAGAACTTATACTGAGTGGAGCAGATATTGTTAAAGTTGGAATTGGACCTGGTAGTGTTTGCACTACTCGTATTCAAACTGGTGTGGGTTATCCTCAACTTTCAGCGGTCATTGAATGCGCTGATGCTGCACATGGTCTTGGTGGACATATTATTGCTGATGGTGGTTGTGTATCACCTGGTGATGTAGCAAAGGCATTTGCCGCAGGAGCAGATTTTGTAATGTTGGGTGGAATGCTCGCAGGACATGATGAAGGTGGTGGTAATGTAATTACTGAATCTATTATTTCAAACGTGCAGGCGCCCGCTACGTCCGCGGGGATTGGTAAACGTATTGAGAAACAATTTGTAGAGTTTTATGGTATGAGTTCTAAATCTGCTAATGATAAACACTTTGGTGGTCTTAAAGACTACAGATCCTCAGAAGGTCGTACAGTGGTGGTACCATATAAAGGACCAGTACTTAATACAGTACAGGACATTCTAGGTGGTTTACGTAGTGCGTGTACATATGCTGGTGCAGAAAAGCTTAAAAATTTAAGTAAATGTACAACCTTTGTTCGCTGCACTCAAACGCACAATCAAGTTTATGAAAGTTCAACAATAGGAGTATAATATGGATAGAGCTACAGTAATGGAGTTGCAATTGTCTAGAGCATTAGGCAGAGAAATTCAATGGGTGATTGATTCAGGTGGAGTTATGCCAGTTCAAATTCGTAAAAAATATGACGAATTGAAAGCATTTTATGATACTCAAATCGCTAATGAAGAGTATAAACAAACAACTTTGTTTCCTGAATACGAACAAACTGAATTGTTTTCGTAATTGTAACAAAATATATGACTTTTTTATAACGTATTATAAAAATTTCGTATATATATTATCGTATAACTTTTGTTTTGTTATACTAACTGGGATGATCTAATTGAAAAGAGAAACAGCACTAAAAATAATGAACCTCTCACCAGGAGTACACCCTATTGAGAAGTTAGTTGATATGCACCCAATGCGTCAAGTCGTATATGCTTCAATCTTACAAGTAGTTGTATTAGGATTTATGTTAGGCACGATGGCATTAGTAAATCTTTTTGTTTGATTATTCTATTATAAGGAACACAATGAATAACAAATTTATGATAGCAATTGCTGCTTGCTTAATTGCAGCACCAGCATATGCTGACTGGAGAATGGAACGATTCGATTTGAATGGTGACAAACTAATCAGCATAGAAGAACTTAAAGCATCCGAGTGCACCGTTAAAAAAGGTCTTTGGAAGCATGCAGATAAAAACAAAGATGGATTTTTAAATGTGAAAGAAGCAAGAAATGCTTCTGAGTATATTTTTAGAGCCAACTGTCCTAAAAAGGTATAATGAACGATATAGAAAGATTAAAAGAGAAATTAGAAGTTGTACTTTTATGTGCAATATTTCTTGTTACATTATATGGAGTAAACCCAGTATAATGAATACATTTTTCAAATATTGGATTCTACCTTGGTGTGGACTAATTCGTAAAAACTAATGGAATATTTAATAATACCTCTGGCTTTGCTTGTAACCTATGGCTTTTTAAAATTTGCACCTATGCACGACATAAAGTACGCGCTTTATGCAGAAAAAGTTCGTAAACTCAACAAACACAATCAATAAGGAACACTGTTATGAGAGCAATCATCAAAGGATTGCGATTGAACGGCGAGATTTGTGTTGAATGCTTGTTAGTAACCACTTTCTTAGGAATGATGGTCTACAGCGTTAGTACGATAGTCTAGACTTCAAAACTGCAATCCAAACAGCAAGGGACTCGAAAGGGTCCCTTATCTTTTATTACAATGTTTTTTTGCTTTTTCGAGTACTCTAAGATTACTGTGAACAACAACAGAAGTTAACATAAGTGTAGGCATCAAGATTTCATTTGTGATTGTTTGTCTTTTTTGAATCTCTGGTAATATAGATCCAAATATTGCTGTTTTAAGAAGTACCATTTCATGTATCTCTGGCACTCTTGGTAATAAAGGATTCAATTCATATACACAATCGTAAGCGAGGGCTTTTTTGGTAGACCAGATATCTGCAGCTTGAACGAGAAAAAAGATCGTCCAGGTGGCTAAGCTGGCAGGTTCCTCCTCTGTTATTTTAAATTCAGGAAAAATTAATGTTGATTGAATGTGAGATGGATGTGGTAAATTAACAATTGAGCCATTAGGCATTATTCTTGCTTGACCTATAATAACTCTTTGAACATATTCGTCATTGTATGGTGCAGTATAACCTGCTTCAAACATTACTCTTTGTATATCAGTGTACCCTGCATATACTGGAAAACTTAAAAAAAGTAATCCGATAAGTAATTTATTTAGTAGTCGCAATGAAAATCCCGTCCCAATCTTTGGGTAGATCTTGCGTTTTCATATATTCACAACGCTCTATCCACATGGTATAATATCCAGCCATCTGACCTTCAAAACATTCCATTAAATCATTACATATTTTTATGGCTTTATCAAAGTTTTGTTTTCTATAATTCATATGCATAGCTTCATGCATCTCAGCCGGTTTAATATATTTATCCTTATTTAAATCTAAAACTGTGTATATCTCAATGCCTACTGATTTGCCCTTTACAGCAAGATCATCTACTTTCAAAAAGAAAAAGTCATTTCGACATCTTTCAACAGTTGCGCCACCTACTAAAAGCAAACAACCATATTCTTTACATTTAGATTCTATTCGTGCTGCTGTTGATACTGCATCTCCAAGAACATCATAACTATGTCGCTCTGTAGAACCCATTTCACCAAGATATCCGAGACCAGTATTAATACCGGCACCCATACCAATTGGTGGTCTTCCTTCAGCAATAATCTTTTTATTAAATTCTTCTACAGATTTAAGCATGTTCAATCCAGTTTGAACAGCAGTTTTAGGGTGGTCAGGATCTTCTATAGGTGCGTTGTGGATGTGCATCGACGCATCGCCTATATATTTAATAATCATTCCATCAGCGTTAAGGACAGGCTCAGTGATTGAATCCATATATCCATTCATTAATTTCGTTAATCCTTGTACGTCATCTCCAAAGCTTTCACCTAAAGGTGTAAATCCTCTTAAATCAGAAAAACAAATACTAATTTCTTTTTTCATTCCCTCTTTAACGAGAGAAGGATTCTCTTGGAGTAAACGAACGACTGTAGGAGAAGCATACCCAGCAAATTGTTTTGCTAGTTGACGTTTCTCTAAAAACGTGATAAAATACTTGTTAAAACTTGATTGAGCAAATACTACTAAGGAAGCAAATGAACTCATTGTGGCGTCAACGAATAGCAGCGAATCAGTCCATAAATAATATGATATTAATGAAGAGGAAGCGAGCAGAAATAAACTCGTTGTCAATCCAAGAATTGTGGGCAAAATATAGACCGCTCCAAGGATACCTAGACTCAGTAAGACCAGAAGAAGCAGCTCGACTATTGGCTGCCAGTCGGGAATCTGTATTTCAACTCCTGAAAGGACGGTCTGAACCAGGTGTGCTTGAACTTCGTGAGGATACTTTGCACCCGTTGGGGTTGCGACTGGATTAGCATATCCTTCTGCTGTAATACCAAATATTAATACCTTTCCATCTGGTAAAGGATCAAGTATACTTACTTGTTCAAATTCGTTCCAGAAAGCAATTGGTATTTCGGCAAAACTATTTGTTGTGATAGGATCTTGACGACCCATACGAATCCACTCAACTCCGAGTGGACCTACTTTCATTTGATAACTGGGTTCTCCTGTGAACACTCGTAATGTATCGAGTGCGAGAGATGGATAGGGATTCCCGGCTGCTCTGACCACGAGTGGTGCTCTACGCACAACTCCTGTTGGTTCATCAGGAACAGCAACGGTGGCACCAACACCAAAAGCGTAATCAGCAAGAGGTTGAATAGGGTACAATAATCCTGGAAATTCATAAAGCCAATTTTCATTTTGTTCTCCAAAGGTAGCAACACCAACAAAGGTGCCAACTCCATCTGATGTTTGTTGAGTAGGAGCAGAAGATAATACAACAGCTTTTTGTGCCATTGCTTCTGCAAGTTGATTATCTCCTCCGAACCTATCAGATTCGGAATAGATCATATTTAAGACATAAAGAGAATTAGGAGAATTGTTATTAAGGTACTTAGCAACAATATCCCGAGGCCACGGATATTGGCCTTCAGCTGCGATAGCTCTTTCGTCAATGTTGACGAGGACAATATCGGTTGATTGTATTTTTTCTTGTTCTGATTGAAGATAGTCATAATATGCATATTCTATACTTTGAATAAAGTTTGGATTAGAAATTGATAAGGTTGCAAATCCAGCAATTGTTATTAATACTGTCCACCACTTTGTTAACCATTTCATTATTGGCCCTGCGTTACTGATACACTACAACCACCTACAGTATAACAGGTTTGATTGAGTGAATATGATTTATTTAAAGTCGAATCTTGTAAAAGTGTTATATCAGTTCCGTATGTTCCGTCAAGTCTTATCCATGCATAATGACTTCCACTATTTTTTTGAACAACATCAACAATATTACCATCATTGTAAATATCTAAATCTAATGTATGTCCACCACCTTCTCTTTGAATAGTAGATATATCATTATAATCTCCTTCAATATGTAAACCATACCAATGACCTGAAGAAGTACTGTTTGTTCGTTGAGTCATTTCTATATTGTTGTAATCACCAGTGACATTGATATGAGCAAAGGTATCACCATATTCATCATTGTCTATAGAAAAACTTCCGTCTCCATTAATGATATATCCTTGAGCAAGTTTTAGATCGTTTCCTATTCCCCAAACTCTACGAATCTCTATGATGTTTTTATCAGTAGAACTACCATAGTTCTTATTTTGTGCAATAGAGATAGTATTGTCTGCACCATCTATTCCTTCTGTTGATGACCATTGTTTAATGATATTGCTATAACCTATTTGTGTTATATTTAGATCAAAATTGTCACCAGTCTGTTCTATTGTGATTTCATTATCTGCATAGGCTTTACCGGCTGCCAAAAGAAAATACATTCCTAATAGGCACCAACTAAATCCTAATAACCATTTATCTAATTTTCTATCAAATTCGTCCATAAACTTATTTATCCACCCTGTCTTATAATTACTGTTGAGTTATTACCGCCATTTAGATCAATGATCCCACTATATCCTTCTACTTCTGTATTTACTTTTACTGAAGCATCTACGGCAAATGCTAATTGAATCTTTCCATTTGCCAAACGATAAAAAATTATTTTACCGTTATCTTCATAAATGTTATATTGAGAATCTGAATTTAAACCAAATCCTGCACCTTTTAATTCTGCGCCCATCGCATTATTTGATACTGCACTATCATCTAATGAAGCTGTTGTTTTTACGAGATCATCAATTACATTTAATAAATCAACAAGAAAATCTACATCTAAAAAATCAATATCAAGTTCTGAAAATTCTAATTCGTCTTCCGCTAATGCATCATATTCTAATTCGTTAAATTCTAAAAAGTCAACATCAAGCAATCCTTGATCATCATTATTTTCATCGTTATATTCTTCTTCTAATGCTCTTTTTACTTCAGGAGGTGGAGACACAATGAACATATTATCAATAACATTTGCTGTTATATTTGAAATATTAATCTGTCTTGTTGGCGGATCATCTAATGTAGAAACCATTGTTGCTGCGTAAGCTTCTTCTAAAGTAATCGTACCTCCTAAATTAGATACTTCAATTGTTCCTGATGGATTACCATATTGATCTGGTAAAAGTATGACCAGTGATCTTCCAAGCTCATCTATGGTGGTTGTGAAATCTGTTCCGCGTACCGCAATACTTGCAGTAGGTGTTTGTATGTCTATATTACTTTTATTTACCATACCCAAACGACCTGATGCAAATCGTGCAGTGCCTAATGCCATACGCATTGCCATTTTGGATTTACTTGGATCAGGATCGTAGTATACACTATCAATGTATACTTTGGTATTTTCGGTAAGACTGAGTTCTGCTTTATCTAAGAATTCGATAAGCATTCGGCCATTCTCAGTTTCGGCCGTATCATTAATGACAATGTCAGGTACTTGTTGGTCTGACACCTCAAGAGTTGCACCTGCTTCTCTTGTAATAGAACCAGTTCCTGTGTGTTCAACAATATTGCCAATTGGGTCTGCTGCAGACAAACCCAATGGCAACAAAGTGAAAACACTAAGTATCGTTAGACGAATCTTTTTGATTAATCTGGATAGTAGCATTGTCAGAATCAATGTCTAAAGTTATAATCCCATTACAGGTTGATACACCTGTAGGACATGTTCCACTTAATTGATTGATATCTATATCGGCACTATCTCCAACGTGAGTCATATTGATTTCGTGCTCAGCACCATCTTTTTGCATTGTGTTAATGTTATTTGAATCTCCAGTAATATCGAAGTTCCAAATCGCATCATCAACATCAATGTCAATATCAAATACGTTAGTTGAACCGAGAACAGATAAATCAAAATCCAATCTCTCGGCACTTGCGTTATAACCTAGATCGAAATCCATAGTGTTGCTATCACCAGTTATATCAGACAAAATGTTTGCTGAATCTGATGAACCAACATAACCAATGTTCCAATCCCAACTATTACTATCTCCAGTCCAAGTAAGATCTATTGTTGAACTGTCTAATGTAATAGGACCAAAAAGCAAATTGCTATTACCAATTTGATTAATGTCAATATTCAAAGTTGCACCAATAATAGACATTGCTGAAACTGATCCTGAAGAAGCGTTATCTCCTCCAACTTTGTTTCCATATCCATATTGGTCAATATATAAAGTCAATGTATCACCTTGTTGGTCAATATTGATTTCGTTATCGTCCGTTGCTTGCGCAAATGCGAAAGTAGAAACAAAAACTAAACTTAGGCCTAATAGTTTTTTAATCATTCTTCTTCCCCGTTATTTTGTTTGTTTATTTTCCAGAAACCACGACGATCTCCTTGATAAACCATTTCCAATACGGCAGCTTCAATTGCTGTTCGTACTGCATACGTCACACTTTCATTATTTCCTACACCGTCTTCATATTCAATCAACTGCGTTCCCTGCTCGATGAATCTAAAAACATCGCCTCCGGCACCATAACTTAAAATTGTTTTTTTCGTTTGTACATTAAGTAATACTTCACCAGTTAAAACTGATACTGCTCTTAATGAAATAGTAACTTGATCTTGTCTATATTGACGAGTAATACCTAATCCTAGCGTCCTTGCTCCGATACCGCCCGTTCTTAAGTTACTATCATATCCAATAATACCGCCTTCAATTATCATTCCTGCGAATAAAAGTGGTCCAAGATTTGGAGCATCTTCTCCAGTTATCTTTGCGGCTTCTTCTCGACCACTACGAATAATTTGTCTTTCTCTAACAAGAGCATCAATCCCTTGTCTTTCAGCAACTCTAAACCATTTACCATCTCCTGCAGTTTTGAGTGCATCAATTAATAATTCTGTTCCACCTTGTGTTACCGCAGTGGAGAAACTTTGTCCTGTGACTGAATCTTTACGTTGTCCTGTTTTATCTAAAAAGTTATATACAGCAACCACCGGCATTTGTTCGGCTGGCGGTAAATTTAATAATTCTATATAAGATGGTAATCTTACAACTTCAGGATTATCTGCGCATATTAATTGTTGTGCATAAAACTTTCTTACGCCTGTATAAACGTCTCTTCCAAATCCTTCTGAATATTTACCTTTACCATATTCACATTGACCAGGATTTTCATTCCATTGCGGAATAGATGCACAACCTGTAATAAGAAGTAATAGACTAACCGCCGTCAGGATTCGAGTCATCAGTTCCTCCGCCGAAGTTACCACTACCAATAGGTATTTCAATCACGGTCGTTGTCCCATCTTCCCCGACAATCGTCATCTTAATATATTCAGTACCATCTGTGTTTGTAATTACTTCATATGTTACTGTTGATCCTTCCAATACAAAGGATCCATACCTTACAGGATTATCATTAGAGAACATATTGTCTACTAACTGTTTTGCTAATTGAGCATAAATCCTGCTTTCAAGATTTCTTATAAACTTTGCTAAAATTGTATTATCTGCTTCTCGTTCTGCTGCCTTTCTTGCAGCTTCCATTGCATCTTCGATTTGTTTCTTTCTACTAAATTCTTGGTTCTCAATAGTTAAATAATGAGCACCAGTTCCAATTCCGCTGAATGATGGATTTTTAAATTTTTGTACTATAGGTTCACCATATACTTTTCCTGTTGCAAGTAAAAGATATGTAATAAGTATTACCCAACCAATAGCAAGTAAACCTCTATCATCAGTTTTTTTCATTATTTTTAGAATCCTCTTTTAATCTTTCAATTTCTCTATATTTTAATACGACATCTACTTTTTGTTGTAAACGAATGAGGTCTTGATCTAACATTCTCATGCGATCAATTACTTTGATAAGTTGCATGTGCATTTTATCTATTGTAGGAATAATATTTTCGTTTATAAAATTCCACACAAAATACACAAAATATCCTAAACCAATTACCATCACTGTAGGAAAGCCATATTCAGATACGGCAGTAACTATATCAAATTCCATCGAACAAATCCAATTGTTTTGGATTATATGGTTTCCTATTAGTCCTTATCAAAGCGGCGGCACCGTTGTAATGTTCCATCGCAACAAATTTATCACCAGCTTTCCAATTCAATTTTTCTAGTGTTAATTCACCGTCAGATTCGTCAAATATTAGTAAATCTCCACCGGGTATTACCGTGAAATGATAACCACAATATAGCATTAATCTCTCCTTACGTCGAGTTTTCCGTCTTCTATAAAATTTTCCGCTCGAGCAATTCGCTCAATATCAGGATTTAATCCAAGTGCGCTAGAAACGAGTAAATCTATTTTAACCATCTCATTTGACATAGTTCTCGCTCTGTTTTCTAGGCTTTCACAGAACATATTCAACGTATTAATGCTATCAACTATTCCTTCAAAAATTTGTTTAATAATAATAAAGAGGAATGCTCCCATTACTAATGCACCTGCTATAGGTAAGCCTAAATCAGCTATTAGCTGGAGTATAGATTCCATATTATCCTTTTATTTTTTTTATAATGATACAATAAAAACTGTATCGTACTATTTATAATATAACTGTACACAATAAAGCAATTTAATATATGCCACCAGAGCCTCTCAGATCACTCAGATTACACGGAAATCTTATACCATTTAGATATACTTACTTTTTTCAGGGGCTTTCTGGTGTAAATTTTGTGAAAAAAAGTGAAAAAAAGTGAAAAAAAGGGTTGACATTTGCTTTGAGATGATGTATAATGGTAACATAAATTAGGAAAAGGAGTTAAATTATGGCTGATTATTCTTACTGGGGTGGAACAGGAAAGTTTCAAGACCTCGCCGATAAAATGCAAAACATGGTTCCAGTATCTGGTCCTTGTTACAACATACCTGATGATGATACTTCAGGAATCAATAAGCCTCTTGACACATTTCGTCAAGTTGTCAACGCATACTACGACATCTTCAACAATGGTGGATGTAATAACGATACTCGTAAAGTTTCAAAATTCTTCCCAGGTGTAATGCAACATCTTCGTGGACGTAATTTCAATAATCCTGATTGGGATACTATCTCTTCTAAAGCTGATGCTCTTATGGATAAGCATGTCCAACGAGCTGCTAAGTCTATGGATTTACTTTAAAAGTGAAAAAAGTGCAACTTTTTTGCAAAAAACAGTTGACATTTGCTTTGAGATGATGTATAATGGTAACATAAATTAGGAAAAAGGAAAAAAGAATATGTTTAGAATCCCTCATTTTTATCAAGAAGACAACCTGGACTTCAACGTTGCAGCTGACTGCATCACAAGGTTTGGTGGTGGTGACTTGTTGACTGGCATGAAGAAAATGGACCAACTTTGGTCAGATTATGTAAACTTACCAGGTGAAGAGCAAGACGATGATGAGTTCTTCGGTGGTTGGTGTTATGAAGTCAATGCTTATAATGTAGTTTACGAAGGTATGGCGAAGTTGTTTGCCCCCAAAGAAGCCGCATAAAAAAAGTAAAAAAAGGTTGACATTTACTCGAGACTGTAGTATAATGTTAACCTCAATGGAGAAAGGTGATATATTATGAAAATCGTTATTCAAACTCAATACTGCGAAAACTACGCTTGGAATGAGGACGGTACTTTAGGTACTGGTCCTGATGCTTATTGGAAGTTCAAGGGTGGTTCTGGGTATGTGGTTGATTGTAACCTAGAACAGGCGCAATCAAAAGATTTCTGGCAAATGCTAGAAGATCATGTGTGTTATGCTAACGATGCTTCAAAGGAGTATATCCTTTCTATGGAGTTGTTCGATGAATGTGATTTCAAAATGGAAGACCACTTCCAGGAGTGGGAAACTCCAATCATGATAACTCCAACTTCTTTTGGTCTCATTGCCAGTAAGAAATACATTAATGATGAATTTGGTTATATGAGGCCTGAGATTAAGTCCAAGTTTGAATCTTGGTCTATGCTTCCAGGACAAGAGAGAAAGGGTTACTCTTGTTCTTTCACTATGGAAGATGGATTGATTCTATCTTCTGATGAACTATCAACCTATCTTAATAAAGCCGCTTAAAGAGGAAACATATAATGATCCATACATATTCGCCTAAAATCGATGCTGATGAAATTGTATCTCGAAAGTCTATCGAAGAAGCGATTGCTTGGAGGCAAAATAAACTTGAAACTCTAAATGAATTTTTACCGTATGCTGATGGACAAGCATACTATCAAGATAAAGAAAAAATCCGTGGGCTTACTTTAGAGCTTGCGGAATTAAAGGAACACTTAGCTAATCTCGAAGAATGAATATTTTTGTACTAGACGAAAATCCTATTACAGCAGCACAAATGTGCTGTGATAGACATGTGCCTAAAATGATTATCGAGTCTGCACAAATGTTGTCAACTGTCCATCGTCTCCTTGATGGTACACCTGAAAGACGACCTTCTAAGTCTGGTAAAACAATGCAACAATATTATTCATTTGGTGATGAACGTGATGATATGTACTATTTAGCAGTACATAAATTTCACCCATGCACAACGTGGACAAAAGAAAGTAAAACAAACTATGAATGGCACTACGAACATTTTCGTGGATTAGCTAACGAATTTGAATATAGACGTGGAAAACCACACGCAACCTGGTTAAAGCTTGGTATGTTATTATCTAAACCGCCAAAGAATATACCAGACATAGGATTAACTGAATTCGCTCAGGCGATGAACCATTTCCCAGAATGTAAAGTAAAAGGAAATGCTGTAAAAGCTTATAGAAATTATTATCATGCATCTAAACCATTCGCAAAATGGGAATGGGGTAGACCTGCACCAGATTGGTGGGAAGGATACCAAGGTACGAGTATATAATTTTTATAATTAATACTATAACCAATAAGGAGAAAACACATGTCAAATTCGAAAGAGCTTGTAGAACAGCTTTTAGATGACGTTAACAGAGGATTAATCGGTAAAGATCATCTTCTAAGAGTATGCTTAGAGACATTAGACAAACTAGATTCTAATGTTCTCTTTGAAATGGCCATTGAATATGGTTTTATTGAAGATGCAAATGACGATGATGAAGAGTTCGTTGATTATGAACTTGATGCTCCTCAAAAAATTATCGAAAAAGTCTTACGAAGGCATGGAGAATAACATGGATTATTGGATGTTTTGGATTACTGCATCCATCTTTACTATATTAGGTTATTATTTTGGAAAAAACGAACCAGTACCATTAGAACATTCTAAAAAAATAACCGAAAATGTAATAGATACCTTAATAAAAGATGGTTATCTCAAAACTCGAGGTTCTGGTGAAAACACAGAGATTCTTAAATATGATGAATTATAGAGCATTTAAAGTTACAGCACTTGATAATTCAAAACTTGTTGCTGAATATATCTTTGACTCATTAAAAGCAGCATTAAGCTTCCATCATGGAATGGTAGCAAAAGGGTATGTTGTAAATATCGAAAGATTGTAATAAATAATATTACGAGCTAATCAGACTAGTATCTAGCCTTGAAACCCCGTATATAATTAAAGGAGAGATACTATATGTCATTTTTTGGTCCACAGATACGCTACCAATCAAACTTTAAATCAGATTATTCTGCAGATAAAAAAGCCATAGATCATCTGATTATACCACACCCTGAGATTAGAGAAGATAAAGATTTTATTAAATTGAGTAAAGTCTTAGCATCACTTATTGAAAGTGGAATTACTAAAATGGGTGAAGGATATTGTATTAGCGTATCAGATATTATTTTTAATTATCTGAATCAGATTGGAATTAAATGCCATCTTGAAGAAGTAAAGCTTAGTATATTTGACCAAGAATCTCAAAAAGCTGAAATGATTGGTCATAATACAGTATGGACTAAAAACTCTCATCAAGCTGTTTCAACACATATTGTAGTTATTACAGATACAGATATTCCAATGCTTATTGATTTATCTATTGCTCATAAACTTCCAAATAATAGACAAGGAATTGTTGCTAAAGCAGAAAACTTAGGAAGTAAACTAATGGCGAGCTTCGAATATGGTAAACATGGGTTTATGTATCAAGAAAAAATAGATGGAATTGGTGTTCCTCAATTGCACCAAATTAGTATTTTAGATCGCATTGGAACAGACAGACGAATTTTTAGTGCTATGAAAAGATTGGAAATAATGAATATTATTGGAATCTTTTTAAGCACTTTTGCCTTAATTAACGTTATAGGCAAAATATGGTTGGATTGGTGGAATTAAACTAATCCTTTTTACACACAGACATTACACACAGGAGAAATATTATGTCTAATAAAACAGGCTTTGAAATCAGAGCAAATCTATTGTCCCAAGCAGAGGGACTTCTTATGTCCAACATTGATAGAGAGTATCAAACTATCTTTGAATGGAATCAAAACCACCCTGAAAACAAGAAAGATTTACCGTTACGTCAGGTAAGTCCAGCTGATGTAATTCAGGTTGCAAAACAACTTAATGAATTTGTTAACGAAAAATAATTAAACTTTTTTCACAAAAATGGTTGACATTTGCGTGAAACTGTGTTATAATATATTTTTATTATGGAGAAAGATGTATTATTTCATCGTTGAACAAATCTCAGATAGCATAATGAAAATCATTCCTGAGAGTGATTCTCACTTATTGCAATCTGGTGGATTGAGATTAATCGAAAGAGTTTTCATTCCACTATAAGTTATAATAATAGGGGCTTCTAGCTCGGGGTAGCGGCAGGACTATGATTAACAATTCTACACTAATTAACGAATTACGTTAACAAAATCCACCGCCCCAATTTTTAGGTAATTTGAAACACTAAGTTAGTCACTTAGGCTTTTAGAAAAGCGCAAAGAACAAATGACGATTGTGACTGCGGAGTTCAATACTTAGGCGGATCTTTACATACCTTTGATTGGTGTATATGGAAGGTCCGCCGTTTTTTTATGTATGGCCCGTTCGTCTAGTGGTTAGGACACATGGTTTTCATCCATGCAACAGGAGTTCGATTCTCCTACGGGCTGCCAACTGAATAATATTATGAATATAAGCGAAAGAACCAAAAGAATACACAGAGAAACAGGAACACAAGTTGGGACTGGATTGTTAGTCAATTATCCACTTAACTTATCTTTGTTGTATATTTTTATTGAAAAGGTTGGTATTAATGATCCTTTATTATTAGGAACAATGGTTACTTGCGTGATGACTATTGTTGCTTACACAAGAATCTTTCTGATTCGATCATACTTTGATAAACACCCCAAATAAAAAAAGGGACCCTGAAAGGATCCCTTTAAAGATTGGTAGGTGAACCCTACTCTTCTTATTGATGAAAAGTTTTTTCTAAGCTTAGAATAAGTTAGAAACAATAACTTTTCTGTAGTACTGGTTAAGGTCTGCAGTAAGAGCACCAAGACCTTGAGCTGTACCATGAGCAAATGGATTAGCAACCATGCCATAACGAGTTTTGAACCCGATTTTTGGCTGGAAGCTATTCTCACCAACTGCTCTAACCATTTGTAATGGAACGTATGGGCAATAGAATAAACCTGCGTCAAAAGCAGATGAACCTTTGTACCCAACTACTAAGTAGTTTGCGCCTGCGAATGGATCAACATACACTCTGAAACGTCCGTTAAGAACACCAGCAAAAGTATTACCAGTATCATCAACTTCTAAAGAGTTGCTGTTAAGAGCAGGAGCGTAATCCAATACACCAGCCATTTGCAATGCAGAAGCTACGTCTGAAGAACAAATAACGATGTTACCTTTCCCTCTACGTGTTCCTTTTGCAATAGCGTTAGCTTCTTGTTCAATCTGGAACATAAGTCCTTTGAACTTCTCAACTGACCATCTGCCGTTAGCATCAACGTCTAAGTCGAAAGTACCTGGAACTGCTGTTCCTGTTGCACCTGGAAACGCTGTGCTATAGATTGTTCTAACAACTTCTCTGTTGATTTCTGTTAAGATTTCAGACTGAAGAATGTTAGCAAGTTCTGTTTCAGCGTCTAAGCCATGAACTGCTCTTAAGTCTTGAGCAAGTTCAGTTGTGTATTCAGCTTTCAAAGCACGTGTTTTCGCTGATACTGTAACTTTCTCAATTGAGAATGCCATTTCAGCAAAGTTTGTACCTTGACCATCACCTAGAGCTTCTGCAGCTGCAGTAGTCATACCAGTACCAGTTGTAATTAACTGAGTATTAGCATTTGGTAATGTGTTAGCGTGAGCTCCTGTACCTGAGAAGTCTGTATCAGCTTCGTTGTACATAGCTTCAGCGCCACCTTGTGAACCATACTTAGCTCTCATCGCGAAGATAAGACCTGTAGGACCAGTCATAGGCTGAACACCACAGATATCGTAAGCGATAAGGTTAGGAATAGCTCTTCTTACTAATGAGATCAAAATAGGGTCGTAACCAGCTGTTGGACCAGCTGCTGCATTTCCTGGAGATACACTTGCAGAGAAACCACCTGTACCAGCGTCGTTAGCTGGTGCTTCAGAAAGAAGACTTGTCATGTTTGCAGACAAGTCACCTGTTTCAGCAAGTGCTCTTTCAGTGTTTTCAAGAATAGTCGCAGTTACGGCTTTTCTATGTTGATCGTTAATTGGTGAAAAAGATTCGTGATCCAAAATTGGAGTCCACTTTTCCACTAAGGCTTGATAATTAGACATTTTTGTCTCCTTTATTTAATTAACGTTTATTATTAAAAAAAACCAATTTATTAATTATTCTTTTTTCTGTCGAGTGCTTCAACAAGAGCATTAATAGAAGCGTAATCAGAAGCTGGTTTTTTAACTTCCTGTTCTTCTAGAATAATTTCGTCTTCTTCGACTTCTTCTACTTTAGGTGCGGCAACTTTGCCTTCGCTAAAGAAAGATTCTTTGATTACTTGAAGATTATCTGCATAAGCTTCTAAATCTTCAACATCGAGTTTTTCAGAAAGTACTTTAAATCTTTCTTTTTGATTTTCAGAAAGACCTTCAGTCATTTCTTCGAAAACTCTTTCAGCTTTAATAGAAGAAATTGCTCTTTGAAGCTCAATGTTCTCGTTAACGAGTTCATTTGATTTCTCTTCTAAGTCTGAAACTTGTGTTTCCAAGTCAGCTACTACGTCGAATGTTTCGTCGTCAATAGTAACATTGTGTTCTGCGAAAAGAGTTTTAAGACCATTCATTAAAGACTCTGCCATTTCTACTTTAATGCCAGCTTCTACAGCGATCTTGTTCTCTTCCATCCACTCGCCAACTACGTAATCAAGATACTTGTCTACATTTTCAACAACATCTTTCATACGAGTTTCAATTGACTCGCTTAATTCTACTTCAAGCTTTTCTTCAAGCTCTGAACGAATAGCTTCTACTTGGGTTTTGACCTGTTCGTTTACTGCTGCTTCAAAAACAACTTCGATTTTGTTTTTGAATTCTTCAGAAAGTTCTTCTCCATCGATGATAGAAGCAATAGATTCTGCTACAACAACTTCTTCTACAGTTTCAGTTTCTTCTTCAACTGCATCTTCAGCGATTGCTACTTCTTCTGTTTCTACTTCTTCAGCTGTAGGAACTTTTTCTCCGGCCTTTTCTTGACCAGGAGTTTTTACGTCATGCTCTTTAGGCTTGTCGTCTTTTTTAGGCTTTCTGTTACCTTCACCACCCTCAGGGGCTTGAGGTGTAGGGACAGTTGAAATACCGTCGTCAGCAACGAATGTATTTTTGTCGTCTGCCATAATGTTTTCTCCTTTAATATGTTTTAGTACAAAATTAATCTGACTGCAAATTATTTATTAAAAAGTTATTTTCTCAAAGAACGAACGAATGTTGTAAACATTCTTGCTGCCGTTTCTTCATCAATTTTTCTTACCACTCGATTGATTTTTTTCTCAACTTCTTCTACAATCTCTTCGATTACCTGCTCAACTTCTTGAGCTCTCCAAGATGCAGAAGCAATGTCGTAGTAATACTCTCTATTCTCCATAATGCCGTTCACAAAAGCATTAGGAGCTGAAGGATCAGTTACAATATCAACTGTTGCTAAATGGAAATCCTTTTGAACTTCCATAACACCGTCCTTCAATTGCTTTACCGAGCCTAAACCTCTTGTTGAAACGCCGATTTTAACTCCTTCGTCAAGCAATGATTTAACAATTTCACCCATAGGAGTTGTTAAAATTTTTGCTTTACCGTAAAAGTCATTACCTTCACGTTTCATACTAGTGATCAAGTGAGAAACACGATCTCCGTTGATTGTTGGACCGTCAGGATGTCCTAATTCACCAAGAGATCTTTTTTGTTCAATGAAATCCTTTTGATAACGATTCATTTCACCTTCTAAAGTATCACTTGGGTAAATTCTTCCATTGCGGTTTTTGATATTACCTTGCATGAAGATACCTTCGATAAAATAATTCTTTTTACCGTCTTCTTTTGCTTCGGTAATAACTTCGCAAGTTTCGTTTACTTCAGTTATTAGTTTCATGTTTCTTACCCTATCTATAAATCTTTTAAATATTTATAACTTTAAGGAATACCATTAGCATTCCTATTATCATAGAAATTTTTTGATAGTTCTCCCCGCTCTGCGGTTTCTCCTACCTTTCTAACCTTTACATAGGTGTATTGAGCATTTCCACCTGTAGGAGTATATGTTCTTACTCCTAAAGCTGTAGTGCCATTAGCATCTGAATAAGTATCTGATGCTGTAGCGGCATTGTCGTATTCCCAAATTCCGTTAGAACCGAGAACAGAAACCCATGCCATTATACACCTGCTGTTTTAGCAAAATCTAAAATTTCTTTAAACCCTTTTTCATCTCTCATGAAAATAGTTTGCATTTCTTCTTTGTTCTTTCTGTCTTTTAAACCTTTGAATAAATCATTTAAGAGCTTAGAATCTTGTGGAGTAACTCTTACTCTCTTTTTATTATTTAATTGCATAAACCCAGGCTTTACTACCACTGGTTTAAAAGCTGCTTCTTCAACGTTTTCTACTTCTTCTTTAAACTTTTGCTTATATTGAGATTTGAGTTGACTCATTAGAACATTTGCTTCGTCTTCATCTTTAACCATTCTAAAGATAATATCGCCACCATCATAATCAAAGAAACGCTCTACATCACGCTTTGATTTCATATTTTCTTTTTCGGCAGCTTTTCTTACTGCTGCACTAACAGCAGCTCTATCATAAGCTTCGGCTACTTTTCCTTTGCCGCCACAATGTGGACAATCTTCATCACATCCACAACCTTCTTTAGTAATTTCATTTCCGCAACATTCACATTTTTCTTCATGAAGAAGGCTTGCAATTTCTTCGTCAACAGACTCGTATGTTTCTTCCATATCATCGTCATCGACATCAATATCTTTTTCAGCTTCTGCTGCTTTCTTTGAACCTACTGCATAAGCATGTAATGATTTAACATTACCGAATACTTGTGCTAATTTATTTTGCCACCATTCTTCTGGATCTAAATCGTCTGTTGCTAAAAATTCCATAAGATCTTCTGCTGCATAACAGATATAATGAAGTTGCTTCATCATCATTGGAATTTCTTCTTGGGGACTTTCAAGAAGATCTTCTTCTGAAGTGATTTTGTTCATTAAATCTTTAAAAGAAACTTGAGTATTTTCTTTTCTTAATGCACCACCGCCAATATCTCTTGGCATTTTAAATGGCTTGTCTTGTTTTTCTAAATGAGGATCGTAATTAGTATCGCCTTCTTGATCGGCTGGTCTTGGTTTACGCTCTACACCTTCGATCTCACCTGTAAATTGACTATCAGGAGCGACTGGGTGTTTAATCAATTCGATCTTATGTAGATCTTTAAATTTCTTCTCGTCGCCACTTTTCGGCTGGGCGATTTCTGAGAGAATATCTTTAAAGTTTTTCATTGTTAAGTCCCTATTTTATTTGATATTATTTTTTATTTATATTAAAATGGATTACCTGAGTCCATGTCTTCGTCGCCTTCATCAGGTGCCGCCGCTTTTTCTGCTTCCATCTGATCCGTCATTTCATTAAATTCTTCTTCTGACATTTGAAGAACATTTCTTATTACCCATTCTCTTGAATAATATTTTCCAATTTGTTCTTCAACATCTCTAAGAGTATTTAATCTTTCTCTTAAAATTTCAGCATTTTTCAATTCGTCATAATAACTATCTCTAGCAAAATCATAACGAATATCATTTCTAATTTCATCGAACTCTTCAGGTGTTAAAATACCTTTAAGTACCAATTGTTTTTCTAGCATAATAGTAAATATCCAAGAAAAACGTGATCTGATACGTTTAATAAACTTTCCAAACTTTAACTCGTCTCTGGTAATTTCAGATGTTCTACCAAAGTTCGCCATTGTTTCAGGCTCTAAACGCGTTAAAGGTACTTTCAACGCTTTATATAATTTACGTTGAAAATACGTCATGTTTTCGTCGTTGCTTAAACCTTGAGCACTACCACCTGCTAATGTATCAACCTCTGTGGTACGCTCACCGCCTCGACGTGGGAACCAAAAGTCCTCAGTCATTGTCAACATTTTACGAGAATCTGTAATCTCACCTGTTGACGAATTATATTGAAGTTTATTCTTATGGCGAGTCATCATATCTCTAAGATATTGTTCCGCCTTATTCTTAGGTAAATTACCTACATCAATATAAAAAATTCTTCTTTCAGGAGCTCTAGTCAATGTATAAATGACTGTTGCGTCCTCCAGCATTCTTAACTGATTCAATGGCTTAATTGCTGGATGTAAATGAGATAATACTAAACTATTATTCTCATTCATCAATCCTGAAGTAACTCTAGCAATAGAGTCCTTCGCAATCTTAAAACCAACAGTTGAACCGCTGACACTAGTTGCTCCAAATCCGTTTTCTGAATACATATAGTATTCATTTTTTACTTTCTTGACTGGAGCACCTGAATGCTTGTCTTTAACTTTCTTATCCATTTCTCGGATAAGTTTGAGCTTACGAGGATCACAATAACGTAATTCTTGTATGCCACCTTTTAAGTTCTCTGGATCGATGACGATATGATAGTTCAATCTACCATCGATATAGAACTTATAAAACATATCATAACCTTGGTTAGAAATATCTAATAAGGTTAAGATATTATGAAATTCATCAACAATTTTATCTTTAACTTTGTCTGGTAAATCTGTTTCTCCCAGACTAATGTCAACTACACTTTCATCTAATTCAATTGAAATGGCTTCGTTAACAATATCATCAACAGCTTGTGCAATTTCTGGTTGCAATGCCATCTGTCTGTACTTAGTGATAAGTTCAGATTCCGACTTAGCGGAACCTTCCATATCAAGTAAAGTACTATAAAAACCACCGAGCGAATTACCACTAACGGTAATCGCCCCATCATCGTTTTGAGGTTCGACAAACGAAAGAGCTCTTTCATCTACTTTTTCGTCTTCTGGCCTCTTTATTTCAAAGCCAAATATTTTCATTCTATATACCTATAAATTATGTAGTTGGAATTCCAGTTGTTCCTTCAACTCTCCAGAAGTCGTATTGGAACGTAACTGTAAATTCTTCAATTGTATCTGTTGTACCCCAATCCATTTGGATTTGATCAATAGTCACTGGGTACAATCCTTCAAACACATAAGATCTAATTGCGTCTCCGTCTTTACTATATTGTGTAATTAAACCATTTGATTTATAATCAGCTGGAAGTGATCTTAAATTGCCATCATGTGTATTAATAGCGTTTGACCAAGCTTCCATAGCGTTTCTAACGAGGAAATCTTCATCGTTAATAACTGTTACTGTCCAATCTTCAAACGTCCTGTCTCCGGCATACTTAACCTGACGGCCAAAATATGGTGCTGTAAAAGAACCCAATGAAGAGCCGGGGATACCCGCGGCTCTTACCATGAAAGGAACTTTAAAGTCGGCTTCAGGAGCAACAGGGTTTAAGATTTGAACCTGGAAAAGAGTTGGACGAGCGCCACCACCAACAAGTTGGGATTTGAACTCGTTAATATTAAATGCCATGTTCGTGTTCTCCTATTTTCTTAATTATTTATTAACCAATTGAGCCAACAATTTCTTCAAATTCAACACCACTTCTTGTTGCAACAAATGTTAATTCAATAACATTTATGCTTCTAGCAGGCTTGATAAAGATATTTGCTCTAAATTTACCAGCATCCACGATTTCAGGAGTGTTTACTGTTGTATCAGATACTACTCTAAAGTCGATAATACCACGTCTACCTTGAATTTCTCTCAAGAATGGTTCAACAATATTTTTGAACTGAGTTTGTGAGAATTCATCGTTGAGTTCGAATAAGAAAGATTGAGCTGCGTTAGCAATTGCTTTTTCAACCGCAATAAAGAGTCTTCTTACATTGATTCTGTCAAATGCACTTGGTAAACCAAGACCTGTCTTATCACCAAATAGTACAATTCCTTGTCCTACTTGACTCATTACAGGGTTAACATCTGAAGAGTATAATTGATCTCTTTGTGTTTTATTAGGATTAAAAGCAAGTTTTACAACATTCTTAATTACACCTTTACGGAAACCAGCTGGTGATTCAAAAGGTTCAACTCTTGAAGCAAGACCTGCTGTATCTCCATTTAATGGAACATAACGGTATGTATCGTTGTACTTATCGTATCTGTATTTGTATCCACTATCCATAAACCAGTATGAAGAGTTTTGTAATTTGTTACGATATGCAATGACGTTGTTAAGTTTTGCATTTGTTTTATTTTCGTCTACTACATCAGCTTTAGAAGGTGAAATAAATGCTACTGCATCTTTTCTGTAATCTGCGATATTAGAAATGATGTAGTTAGCAAGCGTTCCGGCTTGGTCACCCTTACCTTGAAGTACGAATGAAACATCGATTTCATTTGCAGATTTGAAAAGATCATATCCTGCAGCAAGAGGTCCTAATGCAACACTTGATTCTGATGTACCATCAGTACCATTTTCAAGTGTTTCATATGAACTGTTTGAACCAACTGCTTCAAAATGTGTAGTATTTGCAACTTCAACCCATGAAGAGCCATTGCGTATTACGTCTACGTAGTAATTTGTTGTTCCGTCTGATAGTTTTGCTGTGGATGTTGTTGAAACGTCTGTATAAAGTTCCAATGCAGTTCCAGCTTGACCAGAGATTGTACCATCGTTATCAATTACAGCAATGTGATAGTTTCCACTTTGCGGTGCTCTACCAAACCAACTTGAATATTTCCACTTTCTATTAATAGAAAGTTTATTAAGATCAGTTTCTGCTAATCTCCAAGATGAACCAAACCCAATTGCGTAATCATACGCAGTTAATGTTTGTGTATTTGCAGTTTCATCGCCGGCTGAATCTCTCATTGTTTCACTAAATGAACTTACTTCGAGCTCTTGGTAACCTACTGAATCGTTTCCAATTACTAGAATATCACCAACTTCAACGGTTCCAGGAGCAATTCTATTTGCTGGAGCTACTTCAAAGTCAACTGTTGTGTCGTTGAATTCTAATGTTTGCTGAATTTGTGTGTTACCTGTTAATTGAGAAGATGTAATGTCACCGACATCAAGAAGGTCATTTGAGAAGCTTGATTCCTTAACATAAGCAACATCGATTGAGTTACCTAGTGCACCAGGATATAAGGCGTCAAAAGCACCAAAAGTGTGCAATTGTGTATTTGCACTTGATGTATCAGATGCAGATGCCTTTACAGCACCATTATCTACTCTAGCCACGTAAAGAGCATTTGCATAAGAAAGGTAGTCTGCTGCTACAAAAAATGTTTCGTAATTGTCATCGCTGGGTTTGCCGAAGCGATTTACTAATCCATTTTCTGAAGAAATAAGAACTGCCTCGCCTACAGGACCCCATCTAAAAACACCCGCAATTGCAGCAGGTGGTGTTGCGATGGCTGGTACCGCTGCTGATGCGTCCACTTCGCGAACTATTACGGAAGGACTTACGGAAAAAGCCATATTATTCTCCTTTAATATTATCTATTTAAAAAACCTAGTCTAATTTTAGTTATCACTGATTTATTTATAAAATGAATGAATTTAAATTTCCCATTCATCTTGAATTGCCTCGAATCCGTCTCGATCTACCATTGGACTGCCATCATCTATAAAGCCGAACGGTAATAATTCTTCTTCAATTTGTTCTTCAGTTTTCTGACGAAGCTTTAACAATGTATTTATGTCTGTAAGGTCTTTAAAAAAAGTTTGATCTGATAACCATGAAAAAATGACTAGGTTCATAACCAAATCATCATGAGAGCCAGATTCTGCTTCATATGAAGAGCCTTTTTTACTAAATCGTGATAACTCTTGTATTGTATTATAGTCTTGTACTATAAGTTGATTCTGTTCAATCAACATTTTTAATATTGTACAACCAATAGATTTAACACTTTTAGTTGTACGTATTCCATTATCTACTCTTTTTCCAAATCCTGCCGAAATTCTTTTCCCAGATCTTCCTGCATTTTCGGTATAAAGAAGATTCTCATAACCATAGTCCATCAAGAGAACGTCTGATACTTGTTCACCAATATCATTAATTTCAATCAGAACAGCACTCTCATTGTACATTAATCCTATTCTATATATAATAGAAGCAAAATCTACTGGTGCAACCATATTATCTCTATAAACACAAACTTGTTTATAAGGCATTTGTGTTACATCAATTACACAAAAGGTACTATAATCTAGACCTTTTCCTCTCGAAACATCAACAGTCATTACATAAGAATGGCCTTCTTGTGCGTTTTCATATTGAGATAACCCACTTTGTTCTGCTATAGGCCTTGAATATGCTAATTCTTTAAGTTTTGAACCATCAATAAGAGTACCAGAACTTCCTAAGAATTGACAACAATATTCTTGTCTAAACTTTTCTTCATCATAATCTAATGCTTCAAGAGTTTCTTGCTTCCATTTATCATCTCTACCTGGAACATCATTCCACATTACTTCAACATATTGATAACCATTTGTTCCTTCGCGCGCACCTTTGCAAGTTTTCCAAAAATGATTTAAACCATTTGGTGTTGAAGTCATTAATAACTTTGTGCTTTCACCTGCTGATATTGTTGGATATACTGAAGCAAAGAATTCATCAAATCCTTCAATAAATGCAACCTCATCAAGATATAGGAACGAAATAGATTTACCACGAATTGCCGATGATGTTGTTGTACCTGCATATATTTTACAGCCATTTTCTAATGTGATATTACCTTTATTCCATTCTTCAATACCTTGTTGCATCCATTTAGGTAAAGCTTCATAAGCAAGTTGTACTCTACTTAATACTTCTCTTGCTGCATCTCCTTTATTAGCAAGGATAGCAACTGTTTTAAACTCGTTAAAAAGTATATAATGAAGAATAACTGCAACAGCTGTAGTTGTCTTACCGCTTTGTCTAGCAGTTAATACAGCAACGCGTCTATTATGAGTAATTTTTTCTGTAATTTCTTTTTGATAATCATACATTTCAAAAGGAACAAATCCTTTATCAACATGTACGATTTTAATATAATTTTCTGCGAAATATATTGGGTCTTCTGCACATTTCATATACTCTTTAATTTGCTCAGGAGTATATTCTATTTGCTCATTGGACCTTTTAAGGTAGGTATTACCTAAGTATCCAACTGGCATTATTCGTTTCCGTCTTTAATCATTTTCAATAAATCTGCAGTTGAGACAATAAGGTTATTATTAGTAACGTTTTGTGTTGTTGTTTGTTCTTCTTTTGCGTATCTTTTCTTTGTTGACATTTCAACATAATCTTTGTTTGCATCTAAGAGTGTTTTCATAAGAGTAGATACAACTTCAAAAGCTCTTGGTGATTCAGATTGTTTTGCAATTTCAACCATTTCTTTTACAGCATCATCACCTAAATTAATTATATTTTCAATATTTGCTTTTGCTAATTCAATATCTTTTAAATTTTCTTCAGCATTTTTATCATCAGATTGTATTGCAGGTAAAGTCTCTTGTCTTATAACTGGTAAGTCAGGTTGTTCTTCTTCAAGAGTTGCTTCAAATTCAGCCCTTAAATCTTCTTTAGCTTCATCAATAGGTCTCATATTAAGAGTCTCTGCAATTTTATTTTCTTTAGCCATTTTTTTCTATTACTCTTTTTCTTAAGCCACTACTACTAAATCTATGATCTCTTTTATTAAAATACAAATCGATATCTCGTTTACGACAAATATCTTTTCCTGTGAAATCTTTATCACGATATTCTTCTCCTAATATACGAACATGAATTGTATATAGTTCTAAAATATCTTCAAGATCTCTTTCAGTAGCATAAGGTATAATTTCATCAACATAACTTACTGCTTTTAATTGCGTATATCTTTCTACAACTGTTTGAATGGGTGAATTTTTTTCTGGCCTATCAACACTTGGATCGATTTGTAATGCGCATATTAAATAATCACATTCTGTTTTAGCATCTCTTAACATCTGTACATGACCTGCGTGTAATAGATCAAATGTACTTGCGGTTAACCCTACTTTCATAATATATCTCCATAATTAAATAACCTAATATTATAACATACTTTTTACAGAATGTCAACTAGAAGGTGCTGTATTTGCGATTTGATCGGCATAATCCCAATCGTCATCAAAATCAATTAAACTAAAATCAACAGATAAATCAGGATCTGTTGTCGGTTCATTATTAGCAGTCATACCTGGCTGCAATGTGTAAAATTCTTCTGGTGTTGTATTTGAAGTAATATCAGTATGATAACGAGTATCGATAAATTTAATAATACCTTTTTCTTTTTCTGGTCCAAAGAACCAGCCTTTCATAGTAAAGGTTAAAGTATATAATATACTACGTCTTTCATCAAAAGAACCTTCGTAGATGTCCTCCATAGATACACCATTTAACACTAATGGAATATCTATAGGATCTAACCCATCAATAATTCTAGCTGTTCTAGTGTAATCTGGATTAAAGAATGGAATAATCTGTTCTAATAATTTAACTGCATCTTCTTGATATTTTGTCATAATATAAAGAGAAAATTCCATGTTGTATGGAACACCTGCATAATGAAATTTACGACCACTTACGTCATTAGATACAGTATTTTTTCTTATTTTTGTAATCGGTGAAATTTTACGGTCAGCATCATAACTCATACTATTCATTTCAAAAGACATGCGAGGTAATTGAATTGCTGCTTTTGCTTTAAAATCTGGATTTTGTTCTAGTCTTGCAAGAATCTTTTGAAATGGTGCATAAGAAATAGGCACAATCATTTCTTGTTGAGTAATGTTACCATTATCAACTCTTAAAACTTTTAACTGATTAAAATATGTACCAAATAATGCTACATATTTTCTTAGTGTTGCGTTATAAAAATAATTTGCAATTGCCATTATGTGTCGCTAATATTAATGTTTTCAGTAAATGGATCACTTTCTGAAAAATCAAGAATATTATCTCCTTCTGTTTCGAATGTATAGTTTCTCGCTAATGCATCACTACCATCAGCTTCTGTATTTGCAAGTGCTTGAAGTGTTGTTGTTTGAGTGGTATCAATTGAATCAAAGTAATTATCAATATTCTCATAGCCGGTAGCAAACCTTTGACCCGTATATTCTATTAATTCACAACGAACATCATATACTTGTAATGCACCACTTTGATAGAATACACTTTCATGTTCTGTAAATTTAATTTCAAACATCTTCTCATTTAATGGGAAGTAAATTAAATCACCTTCACGAGGTCTTATAAGAGTTTCTACTTCACGAGTAACGTAGCGTTCGAATGTTCTGTTTGCTATTGAAAATGTAACTTGGTCTCTGATTTGTAGACCAAATTTAGATAGGAAATCGCCTTCACCTTCAAATCCATCAACGGTTTTAACATAAGCTTCAAATTGAAATACGGTATCGTATAAAGGAAGATCATCTTCATTAAATACTTTATCAATTGCACCATGTGAACGGCTGACGTATATAACGTCAACACCATACATTTTAATGCTTTCAATTACAAGATCATCAATAAGTTGTTGCTCATTGAAGTTATCGTAATTTCTGAAGAATACATTTGTTGCCATTTAAACATTACCCAATAAAGTTATAGGTGAGAGGCTGATAAGCTCGTATCGCTTCTTCTTCCATATTTCTTCTTTCTTCGCGTGCTTCTGATAGAATTTGTTCTCCATTAAATGATACACCGCCAACTAATTGCATGTTGGTAAATTTAGTTAAGTTAAGTCCCCATTGCTCTCTTACTAAAACAGTTGCATAGTTTTGCAACCATCTGTCTCCCCAAACATCTGAGTAAGTAGATGGGTCAATAACATCATATGCTTCAATGATAATATATTCACCAGGAGTTAAAAACTCTTTTTCAACATCTATATAAAGACGATTAACATGTTTATTATATCTTATCATTGGTTTTCCTACAAGAATTTCTTGTAAGAATTGAAGATGGCTCATTGCCATATAATAGTTTTGAACATTATAGCCTGTAATATCTTGAATGTTATTTAATACAAACTGATATTGAACATTAAAAATGCCTGAGCCTGTAGAAAGGTTTGTTGTAAGAGGAAAAATACCAGAAATACCTAACAATCCATCGGGCAAAGAAATGTATCCGTTATTCTTATCGTCTTCAGTAATTTGGTGTTTTAAATAAACGAGTTGACTTCCATTATAATGATAATCTCTCCAAAAAGAAACAGCTTCGTCTATACGATCTTCAACCTGTTCATCTGACACGTTTACTTCAATAACGGGCGCACCGATTTTTCGGAGGATATAATCCTTGAAAAGTTCTCTTGAATTCGGTATTGACATGTTATTCTATTTCCATTAATTTATTAATATTTATTTTAATTATCTGCTTTATGGTGAATCAGCCTCAGAGTCTAAGTCTACTCTAATTTGCCATAATTTTGTATCATCATATCCAGATACACGACCCCAAAATTCAACAACCCATGTAATATTATTTCCAGACATAGCACCGGAACCTGCAGCAGCTTGGTTTGCAAACTCAACAGTAATGTTATCTCCTGTATTATTTGTTGCTAACCAAGTATCATTCACATAACTATTCTCAAATGTTACAGAAGAACTGTTACTTCCGTATTGCTGTAGTGTAGACTGAGAATATTTCATCTTAATATGAGTTGGTGTATAAGCGCTTTGAAGAATTTGCCAAACATCATCTGCACTATCAAATGCGCTAGTTGTTAAATTTGTATAAGAACCACCTACTGCATATTTTCTTGAGTAGCTACTAGTTACATCACCATTTGTTGTAAGAGCTGATCTACGTGCCTGTATTTCCATTCCACTTGCAAGTCTCATAAATTTAAGTTCGATTCCGCATGCTGATAAAGATGATGCTCCAGACGAAAAAGAAAAAGCAGCACTATCAAGTCCAAGCCCATCATCAGAATTTTGGACATATTCAATTGCTGATCCAGTTGGAATAGGATTACCTGAAGTTCCGCCTGTTCCACCAGTTACTGTTAATCCTGAAGCTGTGTTATAAGTATGTGTTGCCATTATGCTGTTCCTTCCCATTCACATTGATAATAACCAGTGGCAAGTATATTTGAACCACCAGAATCAGAAGCAATTTCTACTTTCATTGTTCCAGACTCGTTTCCGTATGAACTGATATCTCTCGCGTCTCTATATCTAAATGTTCTCGTTGTTGTTAGTGCTATCCAAGCATTTAATGTAGCACTATCACCAGTGCTTAAATTGTTACCAGCAAAATTACTGACTCGAATATAATATGTGGTACTAGGTGTTGTGTTAACCCACGTTGATGTAGAATATAAGTATGTTCCAGCACCACTTACATTATAAATGTTTTCATATTTGTAAATATTGCCGTTAGAATCAAAAGTCCAACCCATAACAAGATCGTCAAGTCCACCACTCTGGTCAAAGAAACTTATAGGTGTACCTGTGGTACCTTCTAATGAAACTGTTTCTGATGGAGGGCCACCACTTGTTGCCGTAAACCCAACAGCGTTTGCTCTTATTTCAGATGCAGAAACACAAGTTGCATAAACTTGCCAATGCTGATAATTACCCCATGTAGGTTCTGTATTGCTTACCCAATTCCAAGAAGCAGGAAAAGTTGGTGTATAATAATTTGTAGATGTATCTAATAAGAGAGTTGCTGTTCTGCCGGCGGCCATACCAGATTCTGTAAATGTGGTTGCTGCAGCTAAAGTACACGACATCATAGGTGTAGTAAAATTGACATTATCAGTTATTGCTATAGGAGATGAACGAAGATTCGTAAAATAACCAGTAGCATCGGTAATGTTTTTTAATTTTCTATTATCATCTACTACAATTGTTGAACTAATTTTAATTGCCATTATGATTCACCCAACGTTATTAGACCTTTTACTTTGAGAATTTGTCTTTTTATTTGTTCTTTTTGCTCTTGTGGATCGTCATGTTCTGGTATAGTATACCATACTTCCACTTCATTATTACTTGAATCTTTTTGACAAATACATATTTGTATATTTTTTCCTGTTTTTGCCATCTTATGCTCCCCAACTCGTTGCTACAGCTCTTATTACACTTGAATCCCAACAAGTAAAAACAATTTGCCAATATCTTGCTCCAGTAAATGATGGTGTTGTATCATTTGCCCATTTAACATCTGTATCAAAAGTTGGTGCATATCCATTTGCACTAATATCTAAAATGAGTGTGTGCATTTTTCCAGCCGCTCGGTTTGTCATATTTGCATTTGCGAATGTTGTTGCTGCAGTTAATGTACACTTATTAAAAGTTCTATCAAAATTTATAGTACCTACTCCACCGCCTGGAGTTGTAAACGACAAAGGCTGAAAATCTCCATAATTTCCTTCCATACCAGTAATATTAAGAAACTCTTGAAAGTTGTTTATTATTTCTGTTCCGCCTATTTTAATTGACATATTTTATTCCTTAAAGTGCTGGAGTACCTTCAGACGCTGTTAATGTCATTGCATTTCCTGGTGTTTCACCTGTTGAATAGAAAGTACCTTCATTAGAAACAAGTTTTACACGAAAATCTGGATTTGCTGAACCGAAATCAGCTGTTGTAATTGTTGTTACAGGGTTACTAGTATTTGGATCACCTTCGGCCATCCAAGAAAATTGTCTTGCACCTGGAGAAGCTGGTACATTGTAATATGTTCCTGAATTATAACCGTCTGAAGCTGGAGTTGGCCCAAAACTGTAATTAGATGCATTACAGTCACCTTGGCAAGATTGACCTGAAACATTATATTGAACCTGAATACCAGTACTAGCATCAATACCAGTCATTCCAGTATAGTTTATATAGTCTGTATAAACTGTTGCTTGAGCTGCGCTTGTTCCACTTGCATAGTTAACTATTATTCTGCTATTTGCATCATCACGAGCGAATTCTACAAATAACCAAGCTTGTGGAAATCCAACACTTGAATTAATACTTCTACTCATTTGCAAACTAGTTAATGAAAAACCACTATCCATTGATGAAGATTGTGTACCAGCCGCATCATAAGGAAGTGCTGTTGCTCTAACAGTAGAAGCATCCCAACAAGTTAAAGTAACTGTCCAAAATCTATTTGAGGACCATGTAATTGCTGTTGGAAATTTAACTTCTGAAGGCCAAGTAGGCGCGTATGGTGTTGTACTTGTGTCAAGCAATAAAGTAACTTGCTTTCCAGTGTTTCTATTTGATGTAGTAAACGTAACATTGCTGGTCATTGCCAGCGTAACGAATGGTTTTGTGAAATCTATATCTGTGGTAATTGCATTTACAAGAGGATGAAAATTAGTAAATAATCCTTCAAATTCTGCAACGTTTTCTAATGCAAAACTGTTATTGATAACAGTTTGTGAACCTACTTTAATCGCCATCTTCGTCTCCTGACTATTAGCGTGTTAATTTAATTTATAGTTCTATTTATAACTAGTCTCGTCTTTCGATGTCATCTTCAGTAAGAATATTTCCTAACCAAACTTCAATAACTTTAGCATCAACATTACTAATATTAGTTGCTTTATGCCAAGTATTAACAGGAATATCTATACTCTCACCAGTATTATATGTTTTTGTTAATCTATCACCATTTGGATATTCTAAATCCATCTTAATTTTACCACTGACTACGTGCCAATGTTCAGATCTATGAGAGTGTTTTTGATCACTTAAAGATCTTCCTTTAGTAAAGGAAAGTTCTTTTACTTGCCAAGTTGTATTATTATTTAATACTTTATATGTTCCCCATTTTCGTTTTGTGACTGGGTGTTTCCATTCCTCTAAAATCCAACTTGAACTATTTGATTTTTCTGAACCGCCTACACCAAACTCAAACTCAACATCATCAAAAATCATTTCTGGAATATTTTCTTTTGTTCTATCTCCACCATTTACAAAAACAATTGTGTCATTTGGAAATTTTTCTTTTACTTTTCTTATACAATCAATTGCTGTATCATCTGAATCGTCGAAATCCATTACATTATCAACACTTGCTAATCCATTTACAATTGATGCTCGCTCATACCAAGGCATAAAGTTTTTACCCTTTTTTCTTATGAGCCATTCATCAGAATTAATACCTACAATAAGTCTTGTTCCATAGGTTGCTGCATCTTTTAAATATTTAATATGTCCAGAATGAATTGGATCAAATCCACCTGTTGCTATTACTGTAATCATATTTGTAACTCATTTTTTTCTGTTAAAGGTTCCATAAAATAATCAAATATAAAATTAACATGATTAGATGTCGCTAATAATTTAGATGGAATATCAACTAAATCTGGATGTGCATACCAGTCTTCATAAGAATGTTCTGGAGTAAATCCAACATCGCTAACAACTAATTTATATCCATGTTGCATTAATATTTGTCTTGCTTCATCGCGTATTTCTGTTCCTAATCGATAACAATCATGTTCAAATGTTATAATACCAAATTTGTGAGTATTGAATGGAAGCTTCTTTAAAATGTCTAAAGATGCTTCATCACAATCTATTTGTAAATAATCAAATGTTGGTTCTACACAATGTTTTTCAAATAAATCTTCCCAGTTTGTTTCTGTTGCATCTAAACATATAACCGTATTATTTCTTTCTTCTTTAAATTGATAACATAATGCTGGAGAATTATCAACAGAAATACCTTTCCAACCAAATTTAGTTTCAAGTAAAGCTGTATTATTATGAATAAATGGCTGACCAGATCCTATTTCTAAGTAAGTTCCATTTCTTTTACCATTCAACATAGTTAAGACAAACATATCTTGAAAATGTTTAGAATAATTTTTTATTATACTTTGTAAGCCTGGAAACGTATGCTTAAGTCGATGTTCGTCGTGTTTTTTATAAGGAATAGTATCAGGATATCCAATTTGCTTAAGCATTTGCTCAGCTCTATTTTTAAGTTCACCCTCTAATATAACTTTATGTTTTAAATCAAATAATTTGTGTTTACCAGATTGTTGACCAGCAATATACCAAGTAGCCATTGAATTAAGAAAGGCTAAAACTTTTCTTCCTGGATAACCAACATGAATTTCAGGTAATACTCTTTCGGCCATTAATCCTAGATTTGCATGAGTTAGACATTGTTTCCACATTCCTCTTTCGCAATAATGATTTGATAAAAAGAAATGTGCTTCTGGTCTATCTGGCATTAAAGCCGCAGCATCGTGATAAGCACCTTCAACAGTAAAGTTTCTTCCACCTTGTCTTTCATATGACTTACCAAGTAATATCATACATTTATATTGAAGTTGTTTATCATTAGTTAAGTCTGCAGTTTTAAGATATAAAGAAACTGCCATAGCTCCTTGTTCTAATCCATCATATTCTTGTGCTAAACGAAAAAGCTTTTCTGGATTTTTAGGATCGAGTACGTGTTCATTCAATAATTCTTGCAACATAATTTATCCTCTACTCACAAATTCAAAGAAAAGATCTTCTGGCATTCTCAATATAAAAGTTCCATTATCTTGATATCCAAAAACGATAAGAACTTGGCCGTTTACAAATTGCATACCAGTAGCAAATTCAATATTATATTCATATCCTGTTACTGGATCAATCTGAGTGCCCAAGAAATGAAAATCATTAGTCCACTTAATAAGATTCCAATCTTTGTCCCAGACGATTATACGATGATTATAGTGGCCATCTTTTCTATGAAATATATCTTTAGATAAATCAACTTCATGTGTAAAGCACATATGTCGGCCATCACCAATAGGAAGTACTTGAGTTCCTCCTCTTAAATCTCTAAAGAAAATATCTGGGCGAAATTGAGATTCGTCTAAATGAACTGTGGTTGTTGTTCGTGTATTAATATCATATTTTACAACTTCTGTAGGATTACACCATTTTACAAAATGCCAAGGCATATCGACAATTGGCATCCAATTCTTTTCACAATATGTTCCATCATCTCCTGGTGCAGGAATTGGATTTCGAGATACTTCTTGCCATACACCATCAATAAATTCTATTTCACACATTTCCATTCGACCTTTACCTTTGTCGTCATAACAATCACGACGAACACCACAAAGAAAAAGTCTATCTTCCCAAGCAAACAATCTACCATCTTCAAGACCAATAAAGTTCCAGGTTGGTTCACCTGTATCTAAATTCATCTTAATTCGATTTGCTGATCCTGGAACGATATTTAAATGCGCATCTAATTCACACATAATATTATGTGTTGTTAAAGATACGTCGTTTTCCGGATGGATATATTGAAGTGGTCCCCAAGTATGGGGAAACTTTTTACCTTCTGAATGATAAAGAGTATAATTAACATGTCGAACATTAAGCAATAATTTTCCTTTATGGAAAAATATTGATGGATTCATGATCCCTGTTTCGCCAGTTAACTCTTTTGGCAATATGACAGGATGAATACTCCCGCCTCTTTTCAACGCCCAATGGACTAGGCCATAATGCCGTAAATCGTGCATAATATCTCCATGATATAAATCATACTATTCTACGTGTTATTATAACACGTGTTTAACTAAATGTCAATATTATTTATTGATTATTTTAAAGCCAAGGAACGCTTCGATCGGTTGCGATGTCTTGATTTAATTTTTTCTCTAAAGAACTGTCATAATCAGCAATAAGCTCTGCACCAAGTTTTGATTCAAGCCATTCTACAACTTTAGCTTCAGTAAGACTTTCAAACGCTATAAAGTCTGCTAATGATACAGATTCTGAAGATAGAAGGCATTGACCAGTAATAGATACTTTGTTTCCTGCACCATTATCTGCATGCCTTCTCCAATTAATAGTTAATACTGCATCCGTTAAAGATTCACCACTGGAATTAACAGTGTTTTGTGTTTTAAGACTAAGAATTTCCCAAGTATAAGTCATTTCTTATTCCTTATTATTCTGAGTCTATAATGTCAGTATTACCGCCTGATGTTGCTTCAGCTTCCACTTCAGTTTCAAGATTATCATTAGGAACTGGTGTTACTTCTTCAGGGGCCCAAGGCATTTGTGCATCTTCGATAGTAACTTTACCAATCTCATGTCTAATGCGCTCTTCGATATGATCCATATAGCCGCCGTCACCTTCAACAACGTTTCTGATCCAACCAAGAACAGTTTCTTCTGTTAAATCCTCGAAAGCAACAAATGTACCTGCTGGAACATTTTCTGCTGAAAAAGGAGTTGCACCAGAGAACACAGAAGTATTACCGTTTTCATCGGTACCTTCGCATTCCCAGTATGTCTGAACGACCGCGCCATTTAATGTAGCGCCTTCACTGTTAACTTGGTCTTGCTTTCGAAGACCTTTAACTTTCCAAGTATATGTAAGTGCCATTTTTTTATTTCTCCGTAATAATTTTAATTACTTGTTATTTATAATTAATCGTTAACCGCATCAGACCAAGTAGGTAGAGTCATTAGGTGATCATAACCTTGTTCTATAATACTTTTTTCTGATGCTAGGTCAATTGTAAAATTCATATCCTCTACTTGCATAATATTAATTTCTCCTTGAAAGTCTCCTCCAGGAACATCAGTAGGATATTGTGCGTATGCTGCAATTGCTTGTTTACCAGCTTCTCGAGCTGCTCTACTAGCATATACTACAACCGATACTCTTCCGTAATAACCAGCTTTCCACGCATGATCTGGTGAATTGTCTGGTCTTACACCACCTGGATCTTGGTCATCAACAACACGTTTTTTCGTTTCAACATTATGAATAACGTGATATGCTTCAGGACATTCTAATCCAGAGTTTAGTTCATATGATTTAATGAGTGCCATAATCTATTTGTCTCCTCGTAAAAATTTTACTTCTTCTCTCAATTCATCTAATTCTGATTTTAAGTCTTTAACTGCTTGTATTAAGAATGGTGTAATCTTGTCATAGTTAACTGTGAGGAAGTCTTTAAGCTCCTCACCATCAACCATAATTTTGTCTTTGCCGCCGTTACCAGCTTTATTTATAACTACAGAATTAGGTATTACATCTTGTGTTTCTTGAGCAATAACAGCGACTTCTTCCATTCCACCTTCAATAACACCAGCTGTTACTTGTTCGGCTTCTTTCTTCCAATTAAATCGACTTGGTTTCAGTTTCATGATCGTATCAAGACCTTCACCTCTTGGAAGTTCTTGAATATTTTCTTTCAATCTTCTATCTGACCAATAAGCAACAACGTTACCTGGTGTATATACTGAACCGTTTAGATATAATCTCCAACCAAACGATGTACTATAGAAACCATGCTCTGTATAGTTCATCATCAAGCAGATGTTGTTATCAAACTGCATACCACCCCAACCGTTACGAGAACCTTGAACTCTCCAAGAACCGTAAGATGCGTTGTTAGGATAGAAGTGAGCGCCGTTAATACCAGAGTAAATACCGTGATAGCCAGTTAAGTTGTTCCAACGATACTGGTAAGAGTAGTTCGAACCACCGTTGAACTGCCATACCAAGCTTGCCATGTTATAATCAGTATAGAAACGCATACCTTCATATGATGGGTTAGCACCAAATTTCAAACCAGTATGGAATGCGATACGTAAGTCAGGATATGGATAGCTCCAACCACCGCCTTCACGATATACACGATAAGCAGTTGATTGGTTGTTAGCGAACGCTACACCATATTCGTGGTTAGTTGAAACATCATAGTTATTACGTAGATAGAATGTTCCAAGACCCCAGAAACGAGACCAGGTATTCATATTAGCATAATAACTACTATCATGGTCATAGAATACAGAACCATAAACTCTATTATAGAAGTATGCGATAGCGTTTCCACCTTCACGACCAATATATGCTACGTTCTGTGAATTACCAGAACCATTGTCGTGAATACGTACATAAGAGTTTCCGTTATTATTATTTGAGTCAAGTCTTAGGTTAATGTCATTAAACGAGTTAAGTGACATTGAATCTGTAAACGAACCATTAATATCCGTCGAGGAAAGTCCATGATAGTAGTAATAATCATAGTTAGCATTCCAGTCGAATGATATGTAAGCCATCTTATGGAATTCAGATGACCATGTTCCATATCCTTGCAAGCGACCTTTATTAGTATCACTACCACCATAAGCCGTATTTGTTCTTGTTACATTAAATCTTGAATTACCATTTGGGTCAGCATAATATGCAGTGTTATTACGATCGTAGAAGATATATGCGCGAGCATCATTCATGTATGTAACACGGTATAGCTCCATGTGGCTATTTCCGTAGAATATACGAACCTGCCAGTTACCAGAACTATTAAGAAGACCGAAACCGTTTCCGTCCCAATATCCTGCATAACCTCTTAAATCTGATTCGTAGTTTCTATATGCTACTAGACCACCATAACTATAGCCTCCACCTGCATACTTGTAGTATCCATTATTGGAGTAGAAATGCATTCCGGTAGCTTGGTTATATAATCCATTACCAGAGTTTCTGTTGCGGAACCAACCATAAGTGTAATGTTCATTAGCATCAGTCGCATTTAATCTTGAGGTACCATTTGGATCGCAATAATAACCAGTATTATCAGAATCGTAGTAAATGGATGCGTAGAATGAACCAGAATATTCATTAACACCATGCATCGCGACTTTCTTCCAGCTACTAAAGCCGGACCAAGTATTACGGAACCACAATCCTGAGATAGGACCACCAGCCAGCTGCCAACCGTATCTTGCTGAACCATTAGTGTAGTGATAGGCTTGAACACCGACCCAGTGTGATGTACCTGAAGGCTGGTTAGGTGGATTACTCCATGAATCAAAGAAGCCTGAACCCCAGTCGGCAACCGTGTTCATATTTACCCGGCTCCAACCGACTGAACCAGTCCAGTAGTTTGTATCTCCTGTTATACGAGGTCTAGCTGCATAGTATTCTTTACTTGATCTTGTTTGACCAGAAAGACCCATGAATGCCATTGTTAGGTTATTAACACCACGGAATCTTGTACTGTTATCTGAAGCACCATTGAAATAATAACCAGTGTCATTGGTATCATAGAAGATAGGCGCTCTCATAGAACCTTGAGCTTGCAGATAACCATAATTATATTGGTGATAACTACCATTCCAATAATACATCCAAGTTCTAGAGTTATCATGAATACCGATATTATCTCCACCAGTACTCATTAATACCCAACGTGAACCTAATCCATAACCTCTCCAACCGTTTCTACCGCTACCGTATGTAGCTACGTTACCGTATGAGTTTCCTTCAGATTCAGGAGCCCATAAACCATGTCCATAAGATTGGAAATAAAGACCGGTGTTACCTTGTGGTCTAAACCAATCATTAGCATAAACTGTTCTTAATTGTGTAGAACCATTCGGGTCAACATAATAGCCAGTATTATTCCTATCATAGATAATCGGTGTATCAAGACGACTAGCAATTAATACTTGACCGTTACCGCGAATAATTTGATTCCAAGAACCTCCGAATCCACCATCACGGAAGATGAAGTCCTCTCCACCTGATGTAGCAAATTCAAAGTGAGAATCATTAGTTTCAGTTGCACGAATATATCCACGTAAGGAACCTGAACTTGTGTAGAAGTAAATAGGCGCGCCACCTTGCATTCTAAGATCTGCATTTAGATACAATCTAGAGAATTGTGAATTGCCATTAGGATCTGCGTAATAGCCAGCATCGTTAGCATCATAGTAAATTGTTGCATACATTGCGCCGGAACCAATATTTTGGTTATACACGGCTGTGGTCTTCATAGTAATGCCTACGCCTTTACTATAACTTGGCAATGTTGAGTTTGAAATACTTGTAACTAAGTTTCTATCATCGCCATTTGCATTTCTTACGTGAACAGTGAAGGAGTTCCAATAAGATACTCTTGGCCACCAGAAACATAATACTCCACCATTTTCAAATGCATATAGTGTTCCAAATCCTGCTTTACCAAAATGTTGACCAGAATAGTTGATAATAGTATTATTGTACAAATAACCTTGTGCAATAAAACTAAATGGTGGATCACCAGAATAAGATTTACCTGTTGCTTCAAGTACGAATGAAGCACCGTTAGTTGCTGTCGCAGGAATACTTGTTCTTACAATTGTACCATTTGCAAAATCAGAACCTGAGTGTGCGAATGTTCTTGTGTACCAACCTCTTTGTCTTACATCATAGAGTTCTGATAGATTGCTTGGCTCAACATAGTATCCAGTAGAATTTCTATCTCTAAATATGTCAGCTCTTACGTCGTTTTCAGCATATACGTGTCTATCATTTTGTAGCCACATAATAGCAACATTATCACCAGATGACCAACCTCTACCAATACCGTAGTGTGGGTTATTTGATGGTGGATTTGCTCTATATCCAAAACTCAACATCGTTGCATTTGTACCAGGAATACCAATTACCCAATGTTTTAGGTTACCTGAAGATGCGTTAGCCGAATCATAGGCTGTAAATCTTAATGTAGGACCGTGATTACTGTTATTAATCTCAGATGACATAAGGTTCAACTGAGGATATTGTCCTTTAATTGTTAAATCAGGTCTACGTGTTTCTTGAAGTACGCCATTATATAAATTAGACTCATCACCAATATGTAATCTGTATATAAGTCGTTGTTCATAGAATCTTGTTGTTCCAGCTGGATTAGCGTAGTAGTTTGTATCATTATAGTCGTAATAAATTGGTGAACGCATCTGATTAGGAGCATAACCATAACCAGCACGAGTACCTAATTGCTCAACATTAGCAGCATAAAGTTGTACATAGTGATCGTTGGTGTTGCTACCTGAATTTGTAGAACGAATTAAGTTGTATGCACCATTAGAGCCACCGCGTATTTGAATACCACGATAAGTATTCCAAAGTATTCCATCAAATCCTGAGTTAGCTGCACCTCTAGCATTTGGTCCACCATAGTAGTCATTCCACAATACGTGGTTAGTATCAGTGCCGGCATTAAACCAAATACCATTGTGTGTATAATTACGCGCAAGTCTTAAACCGTAATTTCTTAATTCTAAATTATGTAGAATAGAATTTGAAGCCGGGTTTACATAATAGTTTGTATCATTTCTATCATAGAAAATAGATGCACGAACATCGTTTAAGATTGAAATACCATTTGGATTTAAATAGTAATTAGCATCATTTAAATCATAATAAATTGGAGCACGCATATGTCTTGTTGCTCTGAATACTTCAGTTGCTACTTCAGCATTATATTCTACTTGATCTCCCCAGAATACAAATGTTGCACCTGTACCATCTGGGTTAGCATCAGATACTCTAATTTCAGCATCAAAGCTTGAGTTAATAAAACCAATTCTATTACCAGCAAGAGTCAGTGTATTCATGTGTGACTGAGATGCTGGATTTACATAGTAATTAGTATCGTTACTATCGTAGAAGATTGGAGCACGGAAACTTGTTGGTGAGTACACATAGTTAAAATATGTGATTAAGTTATCACGCGTGTCGTAAGCACCGTATGTTCTCTTGAATCTATGACGAATAGATTCATTACCATCGTAATCGTCTTCAGATTGAAGGATGAGAGCGCCAGTGTTTGTTCCACTTGGTGATTCGCCGTAGATCTTCCAAGCATCGTCATTACCCATTGTCTGACCAATATAATAGTCAGGTTGTGTTGCAACACTAGCGTATGCGGTACCGACTGGGTTTTGTGGTAATGTTAGTCTTGCAAAATTAGATGTTCCTGCAGGATCAGCATAAAAGTTCGTATCATCTGTATCTACAAATCTTCTTGCAAACATTTCGTCTGCAGTAATATCACCTGAGAATACTGTATCACCATCTTCATCAACATAGAATCTATCGCCTTTACCATTAAAGTGAATAATAAATGCAGATTTACCATTGACATTATCGTGGACTAACCAAGGATAGTTAGCATCAGCACCACTGTTTCTGAAACCAATTAAGTATCTGTTATTATGATAGACTCCTAATGGATATGAAGTAGAACCTGTTAGAGCACCTTGGTTTCCTAATTCTAAAGTATTAAATCTTGAACGAGAAGCAAAGTCTCCAAAATATCCTGTATTATCTAAATCATAATAAATTGGTGAGCGTACATCTTGTCTCGAATCAATTGAACCAAAGTGATGTCTTGTATTCGTAACAGTAGCACCAGTAACATTTCCAAGAGTTGCTCTTACTTGTTGACCAGTTAAGATTTCAATAGAGTTTGCTGGTGTTGTTAATTGTTTGCCTGAACCATCTTCTAATGTGATACCACTTACTGCAACCCAATGCCATCTTACATATGAATCCCAAGTGATGCTGTCCATTTGCATCCAAATTCGGTTGTTATTATCAACACGAACTTTTGGTGTACCATTATTGAGTGGGCCAGTTGTATGATGGTCAATAGAAATTGAACTACTATTCCATGAACTGATTACAATTCTACCAATAACATTACCACTATAGTTTACATCGTCTTTAGCGTAATATTCTAAGAAACCTTTTGCACCACCATTATTTGTAACACCAACTGGAATCCAGTAATATTGTGTATTAGGTGTTTGTGATGTGCTATAACTATATGTACTTTGTTGATACCAATAAGATTCAACTGGGTTATTTTGTAAATAACCACCTTGTTCGAACGTACCATTAACAATTAAGTTTTGAATATTTGAAGTATTGTTAGGATCTACATAGAATGCTGTATTATTTAAGTCATAGAATATTGGAGTACGTAATTGGTTATTTGCTCTAAAGTATCCGTTGTCTGTTCTTGCTTGTTCACCACCATTATACATTAATCTCATGTATGAGTTGCGATCTGCGTACCAGATCCATTCATTATCTACATCATTGTAAACACCTACACGATTTGCGCCATCATGCATGAATACAAAACGGTCATCAATACTGAATCCTGAGTATCCATTTCTTGCGCCACCGCTTACTGCAAATGAACCATAATCTCCTGTAGGCTCTCTTAATACAACAGCGTTACCATCAAGTTTGATAGTATCCATTCTAGATTCTGAATTTGGATCTACAAAATAATTAGTATTATTTGAATCATAGAAAATTGGTGCGCGGAATGAGCCTGAAGCAACAACAAAGCTACCAGACCTTGGACCTTTCATTGCCCATTGACCGGTTGCGCTACCATCATGGCCCCACATACCCCATTCGCCGTTATTGATTTGAGTTAAACCTGTCCAAGTATTACCATCAGAACCAACAATACTTGTAGCACCACCACGATATCCAAGTGACATACCATAAGCAGACATTGAACCTGTTGAACTGTTATGTTCTGTGAAGAATATTCTTGATGAACCTTCACCTGAAGTATCTGCATTACCTTCGATAGATAACCATCTACCTTTTTGAGCTTCTGCGTTTGATGCTGTTCCATTTCCAGGTAAACCAAATGATAGATTTCCACCAAAGAAACCTGCATTACTTCCGGCATTACCTGTTGCGTTTGGATCTAAATAATATCTATTGTCGTCTTGATCATAGTAGATAGAAGCATACATTCCACCGCCGCCACCAGTAATCTGAATTGGTCTGTTAAATTGGAATGTATTTGTTCCAGTTGATGTAGATAGAATCTCGAATCTTAAAGAATGATCTGTGGTATCAGTTTCGTCTTGCCAATATTGAATGTAACCTATACCATCTGTAATATACTGGCGAATACGTTCTGATGAGCTACGGCCAACATTTAATTCACCAGTGGTTGCACCACTGTAAACATTTAAGTATTTAAGTACAGAAGTTCCATCACCATCAATAAAGAAAGTATTATCATCAGAGTCATAATAACGAGGTGCATAAACATTTCCTTGGAAATCAGCGGAATCATTGTCAATGTTTAATCTTTGAACTCCATTTGTCCAAACTCTGAATGTATCATTAGCTTCAAAACCAAAATAAGTGTTTGTATCTCCACGATGACGAATATAGTCATCAATGTCGATAGTATTCATTTGTGAATCACCAGCTGGGTCTACATAATAATTTGTATTATCAACGTCATAATAAGTTGAAGCGTAGAAATCGCCGTTAGATGAAAAATCTTTATTGTTTCGAATCTTAACTGTAGTGGTGTTGTCCATGTAGAAACCACCACCTGAACCAAATCCTAGTTCATCACCTTTTAAGAATGTAGCAGTTCCATTTCCAACAACAAAAGCATCGTCTAAACTAGCTAATTGAACAGATCCACCAACATGTAATTTATTGTCTGTTGTTGCGCCTATAAGAGGTGTATTATCATTTGCTGTATATGTAGGACCAGTAGAGTTATTGACCATAACATTAGCGCTATCGTCAACAATTAATGCTTCAGTATAACCTGATGTCCAGAATCCCCAGTTAGTACTTGCTTTTAGAACTTGATAAAGATTACCAGAAGCATCACCTCTAAATTGTCCGCCAGCAGTTCCGTCTGCATTAAACTGAAGATACACATTAGATGCATTTGTTGGATTATTTCCAATATCAATTCTATTTAAATTGAGTAATGCAGCTCCACCATTAGATCCACTAATTTGAATATTTGAATTTGTACCTGCAGCATTTGGCTGAATCGTGATACCACCATCACCTGTGTTATCATCTGTTCTATCTGCATCAGATACATTACCAATTAAAATTTTACCAGCAGCAGTTAATGATGTTGTCGTACTTGAACCATCAAAATAATAATCATTATTATCTGAATCATAATAGATTCCAGCATACATTGTAGGAGCTGTAATAGAAAGAGTACTTGTGATTGCAGAAGTATTAGCTGTAAATCTTATGGTTCCGCCGGTTGAAATTACAAATTCATCATTATTCGGAAATCCGATGTATGTATCAGTATCACCATTGTGAGCAATATAATCATCAAGACCAATATCATTCATTACCGAAGTGCCGGCAAAATTACCATAATAAGCTGTATTATTTGAATCGTAGAAAATAGGTGAACGCATCTGATCATTTGCTAATACATAAGTATTATTAACAAGTAATCTTTGAGAACCACCAGTTACTACTCTAAAACTATCTGCTGCATTAAACTGTAAATAAGTATCTGCATCACCGTCGTGAATAATTTCACCAACTAATGAAATATCATTTAATCTTGAGCTGCTAGCTGGATCGACATAATAAGTAGCATTACCACTGTCGTAATATCTACCTGCATATAAGTTCGGGAAGAAACCGTCGACTGCACCAGTAATAAATGTTCCGTTAATTTCTAAACGCTGAGTACCATCAGTAAAGAATTGAATATTATCGTTTGCGTTAAATCCGAAATAAGTATTTGTATCACCATTATGGAAGATGTAATCATCGATTCCTATGGTGTTCATTACTGAAGTACCAGCTGGATCTACTTCATATGTTGGGTCATCGGCATCTTGGAATTTTGAAACTTGTAATGTTCTATACGTTCTTAAAATTGTGTTATTAGCAAATAATGCTTCAGTACCACCAGTGTAGATAACAGCTTCATCGGCATTAGGGAATCCGATATAGGTATTTAAATCTGAACGATGCCTAATAAAGTTATCAATATCAATACCAGACATCTGAGAAGTAGCATGGAAATCACCATAATAATCGCGATTATTTCGATCATAATATCTCGGTGCTTCCATTTCACTAAGAGCAGTAACAGTATTTGCAGTAATATCAGTAGCAACTATATTACCAATATATACGCCACTATTATTTGCAGTTAATCTTGTTGCTCCACCGGTGTTAAGCTTTATTGTATCATCAGTAAAATTAACTTTTGTATCTGTATCATTATTATGGAAAAGATCATCATCAATTCCTATATTATTCATTACAGAAGTATCAGCAGGATTTACATAATAGTTATTATTATCTGCATCTAAAAATCTTTGTCCAATTACGTCTGTACCTGCAGTAACTGTTGTTCCTGCAGCGACTGTTGTTCCTGCACTTACTGAACCCGCTGTTGCTGAAATATTACCAGTTGTCGCGGTAATATTTTCATCTGCTACAAGATGTCTATCTGTTCTTAAATCTCTTCCGATATATACGTCTCTATTTTGGTCTACTTTTAACGACCAACTAGAATTTGAATCTAAGAATCCAGCATCGCCATTATTAGAATAGATAACACCATCTGCGCCTGTTCCTGCAAGAGTAATTTGTGCAGGACCTGCATTATCTCCAACAGTAAGATTACCTTCAATTGTTATATTACCTGCAGCAATATCATCAACATCTGATCTTAAGAATTGGTATCCTTCTAAACCATCAACCGTATCTGCATCAAATCCATTATTAGCACCTTCATCGGCTGTTGTAATAATACGACCTAAGTCGGTTCCAGCTGAGTTGAGTTTAAACCAATCATTTGTTTCATCCCAAAGAACTCCAGAATTTGCTGAAGATCCACGGTTAACTTCCCAACCTGCATCTTGTGTAGGTGCACCAGAATGATTTGCATTAAGAGTAAGAATATTGTCCGATAAAAGAATTGTTTCGGTATCTACATAAGTTGTATTACCTGAAACTGTAAGATCACCATCAATTGTTAAATTTTGTTGAATGGTATAACTACCAGCCATAATGTCATCGACATCAGCACGAACAAATTGAGAAGCTTCTAAACCATCAACTGTGTCTGCATCAAAACCATTACCAGGACCCTCATCGGCCGTGGTAATAATTCTGTTTCCATCAATATCTGTTGTTGATAAACCAGTAAAGTGATTTCCTGTTGAATCAATATTTAAACGGTCACTACCATTATATTGAATAACAACACCTGGTGTACTATCATAGAAGATAATACCATTATTTTGTTGAGTGTTAACGATTGAATAATCGCCGGTGCCAATATTTTTAACTTGAAGAGCATCAGAATCACCACGGAATGTGGCTACGATTGTAGAAGAACCAGCACCTAAGAAATTATGAACATCGAGAGTGGCAGACGACGCGGTATTACTAGATATACTAGTTTCACCTGATAAATTTGTTGTTCCTGTAACTTGAAGTTGATCAACACCATTATCGGTAGTACTACCAATAACAGCATTTTCAGGAGTCAAGAGTCCATTCTTGACTATAAATTTTTTGTCATTTGCCATTCGGTTCACTCTCCCCAGATAGGCGATTTAAATTGTAATTACTTTTCTATTTATTAAATATCTATTAATGTTATTTGCATCTTGTAATATTTAAGACTACTATTTGCTGGTGTAATCTTAAAATCTATGTTTCCACTATTATATGCAACATCAAATGTTGCTAAAACAGAGCCAGTTGTTATTTCACCAAACTCAGTTGCATAAGCTGTTGCACCATCATGTGTTATAAGCAGCTTACTAATATGTCTAGAATTTCCTAATTGTGCTACAACAATTATTTCAGCACCACCATATAGTGTTGCGTCAAAACTGTAAGCAGTAAATTGAGATGTTCCTATCGATAATTTTTCTTCTGAATCAAATGTAGCAGCTTCTAAAGAAATTGTATTTGCAACTGTAAGTGCACCGGACATTGTATCACCAGTAACATTTACATATAGTGCATCTGCCTGTGCTTGAGTTAGGAAGCTTAATGTTTTAGTTGTATGTGATAAGACGTGGCCAAAAGTATCGAAATTTAAACTTTCAATAACATCATTACCAGTTACTGCAACATTTGCTACACTACTTGTATCTGCGTGACTAATTGTTACGTTTGCAGACAAAGGTCCACCATCAGTAAGACCAGCACCAGCTATAATCTGTGTTGTTTTATCTGTTTTAAGATCAAGTAAACCGTCGGTTTCTGTTTCTGTATAATATCTTGTGTCTAAATCTATTGAACCTACAGTTTGAACATGGCCATAAGTATCAAAACTAATATCTTGTAATACATTACCGTTTGAATTATCAACATCAGCAACTGATGATGTATCAGCGTGTTGAATAATAATTGATGTATTTGAAAAATCGTTAAGATTAAAACTTCCGCTACCAGTTAGTCCTGTATTTCCAATAATAGTAACAAGACCATTACCAACACCACCGGCCGCAGTATTCGCTGCTTGAGATAGAATATCAGATGCATGTAAACCATCTAATAAATCGGCATCTAATCCTGATCCTGTTCCATCTAACGAAAGAACAGCATTAAAGATTTCAGTATTTGACTGATCAGCTGTAGCACCTGCTTCAATTCCATCAAGCTTTGTACCATCAGCTGCAATATCTCTTCCATCAACTAAACCTGCAACTGTAATGTTATTAGCACTTATATCATTAAATGAATCTATAACTGTGTTAAATGTCGAACCATCACCAGTTTGAATTGCAAATGTATTATTTGCTGAATACCAGTTTGTTGCGTCAACACCGGCAACTGCAGTGTTACTTGCACTTGTGATACGACCATCTTCATCAATTGTAATAACTGGAATTTGAGAAGCAGTTCCGTATGTACCAGCAATTACTCCTGTATTTGCCAGTTCTGTTGCAATTTGAATTGTTCCATTAGATGATGAAGCAGTACCTGTAACTTTACCAGATAATTCAACTGCTGTTGTAGTTTTAACATGGAAATTAGAACCATCACCTGTTGTAAGTAATATCGTATTGTTTGCTACTGTATAGACAAAATCATCGACACCTGCAACTGAAGTATTACTTGCTGCAGTTAATCGTCCATCTTCATCAACAGTAAAAATAGGAATTTGTGTTGAACTACCATAAGTTCCTGGAGTAACGGTTGTGTTTGCTAATTCAGTAACAAGAGTCATTACACCCGTGTTAGATGATGCAGTTCCTGTTACTTTGCCAGTAAGTGTAAGATCTAATCCATCTTCTAATAAATCAAGTTTAGCACCATCGGCAGCAATATCACGTCCATCTACTAATCCAGAAACTATAATATTATTTGCTGTAATATCATTTGTAGTAATATCTGCAAAGGTATCAATAACTGTGTTGAATACTGAACCATCGCCAGTTTCAATTGAATACGTATTATTTGCTGAATACCATTGAGTCGCATTTACTCCAGCAACTGCAGTATTCGAAAGAGCTGTAATTCTTCCATCAACATCTACAGTAACAATAGGAATTTGAGAAGCATTACCATAAGTTCCTGGAGTTACTCCAGTATCGGTAAGTTCTAAATTGATGTTAATTGTACCATCAGTAACATCTGTAAGTGTTGTGTTTCCACTTCCTTCTACGTCACCAGTAATAACAACATCAATCTTAGGATCTGGTTTATTTGTTGTATTTGTCCAATCTAAATAATATGTACCTTCTTGACCATCTAATGTATCAGCATCTAAACCACTACCTGATCCTTCATCACCTGTGGTTAATATTCTACCTGTTACACCACCTGAAGCAATTTCCCAATAATCACTTGCTTCATTCCATTGAAGTACTACATTATTTGAACTTCCTCTTTCAACTTCAAGACCAGCATCTTGAGTTGGAGCACCTGTATGATTTGCATTAAGAGTAATAATGTTATCAGATAACTGAATCGTTTCTGTATTAACGTAAGTAGTATTACCTGATACTGTAAGATCACCTGTAATTGTTAAATTAGCAGCAAACGTATCATCAACGTCTGATCTTAAATATTGAGTGGAATCTAATCCATCGAGGAGGTCTGCATCTAAACCTGAATTTGCGCCGTCAACTGTTTTGATTAAAGCAAGAAGATCGTTCGGGTCAGCACTAAACTCTACGATGCTTTCAGTATTTGAAACTGAATCGTATTGTTTAATGAAGATTTTACCGTCTTGTGTATTGATCGCAAGTTCGCCCAACTCCAATTGGGCAATAGTAGGCACGCGACCGGCAACGGCACTTCTTTTAAGCTTAATCAATGTTGACATATATATGTCCCTTTTTCACGCCTATATAGGCAGGTTAAAAAGTTCCTCCGTCAAGAGTAGTTACGGTGACATCTCCACCTGTAACTGTAAAGTTATTTATGTTAAAGGATGCAATACCAATATTGGTGTTATTTGCTAATTCGCCAGCAATCAATATTTGATTGTTACTAGCAGTAATATCTATTCCTTCACCTTCTTGGAAGAATAGAGTTTCTCCTAACTGAATAACATCTGTATTTCCAGTAGGTGCAGATATAGAAATACCGCCTAATGTTAGACTTGTAATTTCTGTATCTACATAATATTTTGTTGCTGCGTCCTGAGCATTTGTAGGATCAACAAGATTTGTAATTTGTGAATTATTAACATTAACTTCAGATCCATTAGTGTCTATATTTAAAACACTTGGTGTATAGATCTGATTACTTGTAATTCTTAAATCGTTTCCAACTTCTATGTAATTGCCAACTTCTACAAAATTATCTACATCAATTTCATATAATCTACTTCCTGAACCACTAGGATTTAAATTATATACAATATTATTTCTATCTTGAAAAACGTTAGCTCTAAGGTTTCCTGCGACATGGAAATTTCCTTGTGAAATATCAAAATATGCACCTAAAGTAGAGGCTGCATCAAGGAAACCAATATTTACACCTTGAGAATATAAGTAGTTCCAAGTATTGGAACCAGCTTGCATTGATAGTAAACCAAAACTTTGATCGTAACCAAGTTCTAATCTATTAATTCTAGACGTGCCATCAAAATCACCATAAAAAGTATTAGCATCTGCATCTAAAAATCTTGGGGCCGCAATATCACCTGTTGCAGTATCACCAGCAACTTCTAAATATCTTTGATCTAATGTTGTATATAAATTAGTATAATCAAGCGATGTTGCAATTTCAACGTTTGAGTTATGAACAACAGTATTTGAACCAAGTATATCACCAGTTAAATTAATTACGAAATCATTTGTTCTGAAATCAATCTTATCGTTTGCATCATCACCTACTACACTAATACCTAACTCAGTATTATTCCTCATCATTTCACCGACAAGGTCGTGTACAGTTTCTGTAAAGTCAGGAATCGCGTTCGCTTGTAATTCTACTGGTATTTCTGTCGCGAATGTAATACGACCTTGAGCATCAACTCGAATACGAGGAGTAAATCCATCAGTACCGTATAGGTCTGCGGTTACGCCAGTATCTTCAAGACCGATTTCAAATTCGTTATTGGCTAGATCTGTATTTGCACCTAATTCTAAACCTGTACCAATATAAATTCTAGGTGAATCGAGTAAGTCAATTACTCCTGTATTAGCACCATCTGTAATGTCTAAGTTCGAACTGAAATTGTCATTAATAAATCTTAAATTAACTGCATCAGAAGGGTTGACAGGATCACCAACACCTGTTATAATATTATTACTAACATTAATATTACCGCTTGGATCAAACGTTAAATCAGTATTTGCTGCAGTGGCGATAACACCATTATTAGAAACATAGAATCTTTGTACACCGGCGGTAAAGAATTGTAATTCGTCATTATCAGCATTTGGTGAAGTTTCAGCAATAATTTTTGTATCTTGGTCAACGTCAATAACTGAGCCTGCAAGCCCAGCCCAAATATTTCCGTCATATCCTTCAAACCTAGCATCAGTCGTATTATAACGTAGCATACCAGTCGTAGGTGTAGGTCTATCACTTGTTGAACCTACAGGAATATTTAATGCGCCAGTTTCATCTATTGTTATAACACCGCTATCACTCTTAAGTGTAGGTGTAAATACTCTATTCCAATTTTTATTAATAGAACCTAAACTATATGTAAGTGTTGCGTCTGGAATTAAGTCAGAAGTAAAATCGGCAACAACGTTAATTGTATCTACATTGGCATCACCAATTCGAATATTTCCGCCGAGAGTAAGATTACCATGAATGTCTGCATTACCTTCAACCGTAAAAGTATTGGCAGAAAAACGTAATCTATTATCGTCTACTAATTGTCCATTTGCACCAACAAATACAACGCGATTTTGAGTAAGGCCGGTGAGATTAAGTGTATCAACTTCTAAACTACTGTTAATATCAACAGCACCAGTTGCCCAATCTATAGTAAATTTATCTAGACCATCACCAAATTTAAAATCGCCGTCGGTATCTAATCTTAATCTTTCAGTGTTTGCTGTAAAGAATTTTAATTGGTCATTATCACTACCTGGTGTATTTTCTGCAATAATTTTCGTGTCTTGATCGACATCAATAACACCACCAAGACCTTTCCAAGCAGTTCCATCATATCCTTCAAATTGTTGATCCGAAATATTGAATCGAATCATACCACGTTCTGCAGTTGGTCTTTCTGCTGTGGTACCGTCTGGAATTACAATAGCACCAGTAGAATCAAAATTGACTAGACCTTTAAATGTTGCATCACCAGAATTATAGTCAATAACTAACTTATTAAGATTCGAACCAAAATATAAATCACCATCTGATTGAAGTTGCATTACAACAGTATTTGCAGTATAGAATTTTAATTGGTCGTTATCTGATCCTGGACTATTTTCAGCAATAATCTTAGTATCTTGATCGACATCAACTACACCACCTAAACCTGTCCATGCTATTCCATTATATGCTTCAAATCTTGAATCTGATGTATTATAACGAATCATTCCTTGATCTGGTGTTGGTCTTTCTAAAGTTGTACCAACTGGAATAATAAATCCACCAGAACTATTGACATCTACGACATTTGATGATATAATAAGACTATCGTCTTTTCCATTAATCTGTTCGAAGGTTTGAGTATAATCTATATCAAATCGAGTGTTATCAGTAAGAGTTAAACCTCTACCATCTAAACCCTTTCCTTGGAATTGTTTGTAGATAATATCGTCAGTATTTAATGCAAATGTTTCTGCATCTCCAACTGTTGCAACCCACCCAGTTTGGCCGTTAAGAGTACCATCTGTTACAAATACAAAAGATCCAGGTATTTCGGACAGAGTAAGTCCATACTCTGAGGTTTCATCAGTATACCGATCTCTCTGGAAAATCCAATCATCAGCTAAGGCGCCAACTTGAATCAACTCATAACGGCCATTCTGTTTAGGGTCAGTCTGGTCTTTGACTAACAATCCATCACCAAGTTCCCAGTCAGTTACACCATCTATATCGATAACGGCTGCTGGTGATAAATTAATTGTGTCGGAGAAAGAAGAATTACCACTAGTATAGGTTCCACCTAAATCTACGGTTGTTGCTGCAAGAACAACATTTCTTGCTAACATATCTAATTGCGCATTATCTACGTATCTTTTGTTAGCAACATCTTCTGGGTCAACAGGATCTCCGACCTGTCCTAATTCTTGTTCTAAATAGTTAACTGTAACAGCATCTTGTGGAAAAATTGGGTTTTTAAGATTTGATATTCTGTGATCAGTAACGTTAATAACGTCGTCAACTTCTCCAGGAACTAAACGAATATCATCTACACCTAATATTCCATCTTGTGTTAGAGTAAGTTCTCCAACATCAACTCTTGTTAAACCAGTAATTTCTGTCGTTGATTCGCCAATAGTTAATGAAGTATTACCTAATGTAATATCTTTTGCTTGAATATTTGTGCTGTTAGCAGTAAAGTTTAAAGGAGATAAACTTGTATTATAGAAATTTGTGACATGACCAAATTGATCAATATCAACATTTCGTGTAAATTCGAGTACATCATTATTTGTTGAGATTTCAACTGATGTATTTGCGTGGGAAATAACGAGATTAGCAAGTTCAGTATCGCTTTCAGGTGTTACAATGATACCTTGCCCAGCATCAACTGCTTGAACATATGCACCAATCGTATCAATACCAAGAACAACTGAATCAGGAACGATTACAGGTTTTCTTTCTCCTGGAGCAACGATACTTGTGGTAGTATCTTGTTTAGGTACTGCTCGAATAGATTTCGAGGAGTTAACCTTAACCTTTATACTCACGAAACCTCCGTAATAGTGTCAACTACAATCGCTAAGCCTTCAACTATTTTGGTCAATTCTCCTGTGGTTTTTTCCATGATTACATCATATTGGTATTTACCTGGCTTGAGAGCTGCAGTTTGAGTATCACTCAAAATAAGTGTGACGTCGTTATTTGCTGTTTTCTCGATTGAAAAGGTCGCAACAGGACTTGCGTCTGAGTATAACTTTTTCATCCCACTGTAGAAATTGTAGGTTGAGTGAAAAAGCTCTTGGTCGTCTTCGTCGAACAATTCAATTGTTGTTCTGAAATCCGTACCCTTGTCTATGTAAATATTAGCTCTTGATGCCATTGGTGATGAAACCTTCTAAATCTTTATTAGTTATTTATAAGAAAGGGCATATAAAATGCCCTTCAATGTTTTTATAATTATTGTTGAGCAAGTCACCCTTACTGCATAGTATAAATTATTTTGACTTTAATTCGTCAATTTGTTTTTGTTGTTCTTTAATAGCTTCAATCAATAATCCGACAATGTTTCCATAAGAAACTGATTTATATCCTTCGCTTGTAAGCCCAACAACTTCAGGAAGAACTTTTTCTACTTCTTGCGCAATTAAACCAATTTCATGTCTTTCGTTATCTATCTTATTATATGAAACTCCTCGTAAAGCTTTTACTTTATCAAGCGAACTTTCAAGTGTTTGTATATTTTCTTTTAATCTTTCGTCAGAATTTGTTGTGACGTTACCTGTTGCTGTAAAATCACCTGTTCCTGTATCGAATGTAAATCTTGTAGTTGTTCCTTCTCTCATTATGAGATCATGAGAGGCGTCAAAATCAATGTACATTGAAGTACCGTTATCATAGAACTGAACATCTTCACCAGTTCCGAAATATGCTGAACCGCCTCCACCGTTAGAACCATCTTGGAATACAATCTTACCAGAAGATACTGTATTTGTAGCGGTTCCATCGAATGAACCACCACCGCCTGATGGCCATGAGGTAATTGTGGATCCACCAAGTGTCATTGATGTTGCTGTTACACTTATAAAGTCAGCATTTTCATATATGATAGTATCGGTATTTAAGTTAAGTGTAATATTTCTTGTACCATTGTATCTTACAGAAGACATGATGTATAAGTCACGAACACCACTTCCGTTAGTTACAAAGGTTGGCTTCATAGAAGCTGTTGTTTGAAGAACAGAGTTTTGAGTATTAATATCTACAGGATTAACACCTGAAGCCGAACCAGCTGGACCTTGGAAACCTATTGTACCTTGAGGACCTTGTGTACCGGTCTGACCTTGAAGACCTGAACCAGTAACACCAGAAACACCTTGAATACCTTGGAAACCGATATAACCTTGAATACCTCTAAAGCCTTGAACACCAGGTGAACCAGCAAAACCTTGTGGGCCTGCCGAACCTGAACCAAATGCACCTTGAGTACCAGTATAACCTTGGAAACCTCTAGTACCTTGTGGACCTGCTACACCTGCAGGACCCTGTGTGGCTGCACCAGCTAAACCGTCCGCACCTTGAGGACCGGCTGGTCCTTGACCACCTGAAGTACCTTGACCGGAAAAACCTTGAATACCTCTAAAGCCTTGAACACCCTGTGCACCAGCAGTACCTTGTGGACCAGAACCACCAGAACCACCATCTAGACCTTGCGGACCTTGAATACCTGTTGTTCCTTGGATACCCTGTAAGCCTGTTCCAAATCCACCTTGAACACCTTGGAATCCATTTGCACCCTGCGCACCTTGAATACCAGCCCCACCATCGCCACCAACAGTTCCTTGGAAACCTTGGAAACCACGATACCCTTGAACACCAGGAGCTCCTAAACCAAATGGTCCTTGAACACCTTGAGGTCCTTGAATACCAGTAAGACCTTGAACTCCAGTACCTGTTGTTCCATCAATACCTTGAGGACCTTGCGTACCTTGAGGACCCACTCCACCTGATCCTTGAGCTCCTATTAAACCTTGTAGACCTAATGGTCCTTGTAAACCTTGAACACCTTGAACACCGATAACACCCTGTCCACCAATACCAGATGTTCCTTGAATACCTTGAATACCTTGAGGTCCTGGCGCACCAATTGCACTTGTTCCTTGTAAACCTTGAGGACCTTGTGTACCGCCTGAACCATCAGAACCTTGAATACCTTGAATACCTTGAGCACCCGTGGCACCTTGGAAACCACCTGCTCCAACACCACCGATACCTTGAGCACCAGTTAAACCTTGAATACCTTGAATACCTTGAGCGCCAACACCACCAGGTCCTTGGAAACCACCTGCACCCTGTGCTCCATCAGCACCTTGTAAACCTTGAATACCTTGAGGACCAACTCCACCAGTTGCACCATCAGAACCTTGAATACCTGTTGTGCCCTGTAGGCCTTGAATACCTTGTGCACCAGCACCATCGCGACCTTGTAGACCTTGAATACCTGTTGTGCCTTGTAAACCTTGAACACCTTGAGGTCCAGTTGAACCCGTAGCACCTGTATCACCAGTTCTTGCGAATGTAATTGTTACGTCTTCGTCATTTGCAAATGTTCCATTACCACTTACAAAAGCACAAGTGATATTAAAATAACCAGTTAATTCTGCTAATGCACTGATCGTAAAGATTTGGAATATTTCTGGTTGTGATTTCTTAGTAACTTTAAAGTGTCCTTTAATAGGACTTGTAGAGTCATCAACTGTTCTTATGAATGGCTGAATATCAACAAAGTTATCGTCTCTGTCATCAATATACATTGATGTGACAGATGAGTATGAACTATTGTTGAATTTTAAGTAACCAACACCAGGATCGTTATTAATTGTATCTGTTGAGAAGGTATAATCGAATGTAACACCACCGAATGAACCTTCAGCACCTTGTAAACCTAATGAACCTTGTAAACCTTGAGGGCCCTGTGTACCAGCACCAGTTCTTCCTTGTAAACCTTGAACGCCCTGAATACCTTGAATACCTTGAATACCAGCAGGACCGCGTGGAATAAATGTAATTAATGTGGCAGGACCATGAACCTGATTAACAGAGATTTCCCAGCTTGTTACATTACCATCTACATAATTAACATCAAAGTAACCGTAGTTCTTAGAACCTGAATCCCAAGTCCAATCTGTAATTTCATAAACTAACCAATGGTGACCAGCAGGACCAGACCCATCGTTGTAATTACCTTCTTGAACTTTTAAATAACCTTTAACTGTTCCTGGTTGAGACGCAATCCAATCTAAGAAATCATCAATCTCTTGAGTATATTGGTCAAGAGGAATATCATCAAGTGTAATTAATGTTGCTAATGTTGGATTAGCATTATTGAATTTGAAATTATTTGTACCAGGATCTGTTCCACCAATAATATTATTACTAAAGTTCCATATCCAAGTTAAACCACCATATTGTCCTTGCTCACCCTGAAGTCCTTGTAGACCTTGAATACCTGTTGTGCCCTGTAGGCCTTGAATACCTTGTGCACCAGTTGCACCAGCGTTACCCTGTAACCCTTGTAAACCTTGAATACCAGTCGTTCCTTGAACGCCCTGTACACCTTGAATTGCTTCACCTTGAATACCTTGGAAACCTTGAATACCAGTATCACCTTGGATACCTTTTTCACCTTGTACTCCCTGAAGCCCTTGAATACCTTGAATACCTAATAGACCTTGGATACCTTGAATACCCTGTGTACCTTGATCACCAGTTCTTGAGAAGGTTACACGAATATCTTCGCCATCTGATAATGAATTAATACCATTCATTTTAGCGACATCAAGTACCCAATAACCTGTTCCATTTACAATGTCATCAATTCTAAATGTTACGAAATTATTAACATTAGATGCTTGTATAATTTTTACATAGCCTTTAACACCAGAACTTGAAGCAGCAAGATCGGTCATTAAACCGTCCATTACATTTGTGCTACCATCGTCTTGATCATCGATGTATATTTGCGTTGCTGAAGCAAAGGCGATATTATTAATTCTTAAGAAGCCTATACCAGGATCGGCAGCGGCTACGTTATCACTATAGGTATAATCATATGTGATTCCACCGAAATCACCTGTGTTACCTTGAACACCTTGTAAACCTGTAATGCCTTGTAAACCTTGAACACCTTGAGGTCCTCTTGTACCTTGTGTTCCTTGAATACCAGTATTACCTTGAATACCAGTTGTGCCCTGTGGGCCTTGTAAACCTTGAAGACCCTGTGTTCCTTGCGGGCCTTGTGTACCTGTAGTACCTTGAATACCAGTTGTACCTTGGATACCTTGCTCACCTTCTTTCATGAAGGAAAGTCTAATATCAGTTCCGTTAGTTAATCCAGTTACACCTGAAACTCTTACAACATCAAATTGCCAGTAACCTGTTCTGTCTGTAACACCTTCAATTCTGAATAATACTTGGTCATATATGTTATTACCGTTAACTGCTCTAACATAACCTTTAATAGGACCACCGACGCCAGCTAATTCAGTGGCGATACCGTCCATAACTCCAACACCGCCATCATCTTCATCATCAACATACATATAAAGACCAACAGCGGCCAAGTTAGTACTTGAGAATTTAACGATACCAGTTCCTGGATCTGAATCTACTGTATTATTTGAATAAGTATAATCATATGTGATACCACCAAAGTCTCCAGTAGCACCTTGAGTACCAGTATCACCTTGAATACCTGTAATGCCTTGAACACCTTGTGGACCAATACGTCCTTGTATACCTTGGAAACCTAAATCACCTTGGATACCTGTAATGCCTTGTACACCTTGAGGTCCTCTAAAACCTTGTATACCTTGGAAACCTAAATCACCTTGAACACCCTGTGTTCCTTGCCAACCCTGAACACCTTGGAAACCACGGAAACCTCTTTCCCCTTGAATACCTTCATTACCTAAAGGACCTTGAACACCTTGAATACCTTGTGGGCCTTGGAAACCTTGAACACCGCGGAATGTACCAATGTTAACCCAAACAGATCCATCATAAACCCAAAGTGTATCGTCAGATTGATCAACAACTGCTTGACCTGTTGTTGCACCTGGAAATGCTGTATTTAATGAAGATTGGTCACCAGGACCCGCGATTGAACCGATAATATTAAAACCAGGACCATAAGAACCTTGTAAACCTTGAGCACCAGTGGCACCTTGGATACCTTGCTGTCCTTGTCCTATTTGACTAACAGGATCAGATGCAAATACCATAATAGCAAATGCACTTGATGTAGACGGAGTTGTTACATTACCATTGCTGTCATAGAATGAAGCTTCAAAACCATTTACTGTTTTACTTTGAATTGATACTAAACGAGCATCATCATTCAATTCACCATCAGTGACAACAGTATAATCAGTATCAGGTTGAGCAGTATCAAAAGTAAAGTCTAATGTGCCATTACCTGCATCCCAATTCGAAGATGAAATTCCGGTACCTGTAATATTACCTGTTCCGTCAACTCGAATAAATGCGAATGGAAGAATAGCGTCAACTGTGGTTCCTGTACCACCGCTTAATAATTCAATCCATTGTGTACCATCAGAAAAATATAATTTATCATTATCAGCATAGACAACCGCACCCTCATAAGCAACTGGGTCGAGTGTAATCGGATAGGCTTGAGGATTACCAAAGCCTATTAACTGACTTTTTCCTGTTAGTGTTCCAAAGGACATTTAAATTATTCTCCGTTAATCATTATAATATTTATTTCATTAAACAACGTCATCTTCCTCAGATTGACCAAGTGTAAATGATAATGTTGAATGTACAGCTAAATCTGTGTCAGCTTTGATTTCTAACGTATCACCACTCTTTAAGAATTGGCCATTCAAAGGAATTGGAATTGTTTGATAACCTGGCACAGGCAATAATCTCAAGATATAAAACTCTTGGTTGACATCGTCCCTATGTACTCTTACGTCAATATTGACTGTGTTTGCGGTTGTGTTACACAAAATTAGAGGTGAAATAACTTCACCAACACCTGGTTCAACAGTTGTTGATCCACCAAAAACTAGTTCAGGAACCTCGTACTGAGGAACTTCAATAATGACTTGCCAGTTTGTCGATACTACTAAATTGACGGCAACTGGTTTTGCGTCAGGTGCCTGAGAAGTTGTAATTGTTGTTGGCATTATTTTATCCTATATTAATTTAAATTACTGCTCTACTGTTTGAAGCTCTTCTTGCAAGTTTTCTTACAGAAGATGTAAATGGTCGTCCTTCAATTCGACCTGTTCTACCATTAATTCTTAGACCTCTTGCGAAGTATTGGTTATTCAATTCATCCGCACCAGACCATCTAATTCTACCACCGTCTTCACTTAGTACCGAAGCTACCGCTGATATAGCAGAACCTAAGTTTCTAAAGTTTAGAGGTAGAGCATTTCTGTTAACACCCGCGGATGCACCATTAAACTGGTGAGCAATAGATTCTACCAAGGAACCAAATACTAGAGTTTCAGGTCTTAAGATATTATCTTTTAGACAATCATTAAATAATCCTTCAACCATTAAGTCATGCTGTGAGTTAGGTGATAGATTATCAACAATATAATCTCTCATTCTATCCCAAGCACCAGTGAAGGCATCTAATAACGATGTATCATTAGGTCCATCTAGTACCCATGTTGTTCCGTTCCAGTAATATATATCTCCAGCGAAATGATTAGTTGCATAGTTAGATGCAACAATATATGCATGGTTTGGTTTTTGTCCTGTTATTGCCGCAAGATCTGAAAGTTGTTCAACACTTCCTTGATACTTATAAGCCGCATTAGATGGATTAAATACTGGGAATGTGTGCTGTCCTTTCTGATCGAAGAATGCTGCAGTAAATGATCTTGTTGATTTTTGAGATCCTGCTACGTCTCCATATACTGGTGTACCTGCAGAAGCATCTTCATATCTGAAGTCGTTTGTAATAGCTTCAAGCAAGTTGTAACCATCTCTTCTTGTTAATCCAATATCGATAAAGTCGTATGTGCTATTAACAAATCTTACAACATCAAATGCAAGATCGAGTTTATTTTGCTCAAGAATAAATTGAGCACTTGTGAATTGATCTCCTGAGTATGTATAATCTGGTTCTTCTTTAGCAGGTAAGTACTTAGTATCTTTAAAGAATTGTGTCTTATAGAAAATATTAGCAAGATTTTGTACTTTTTCGGCTTCAACTTGAGTTCCAAGTTCGCCAAGAGCAACCTGATTTGGATATTTTCCTACAACAATATCTTTACAAATTACACCGAGTTGCTTATAAGCTTTTGCTGTTGCAACTCTTTGATCTTCAGGGACTCTATATTGATTATTCCAGAAGTAGAAATCTGCATTCCATCTTGATGCGATATTACCGCCATAGTTCAAGTCATAAGAGAATGCGTCAAGTAAGTAACCTACGTCTCTTCTACACTTATCTCTGTTATAATCAAGAACATCAAATTCTGTATTGATATATTCAATCATATCGTTAGCAAGAATTTCAAGATTATCATCAATCTGTTGAGCTGCACCTATAACGTCTGAAGCAACCCAAGCTGTTGTAGGTTGTACTAAACCAGGCATTGAATCAAGTGAATTTGCTCTGATAACATCTTCTACAATTCCGATTAAGTCAGAAACTCTTGCACCTTCAACCGCAGTTGCTGGTGTACCTGTTGTATCAAATGGTGTATCAGTATATGTTGTATTTGCAATACTTCCATCTTCTTGAACAACCGCATCAAGAACTGTTCCTAAGTAGTTGTATACATCAGCAGTTTGAGTTCTTGTATCTGCAGGTAATACGCTCACACCCCAATCGAAGTAAATTTGAGCTGCGATACGTGTTGCATAGTTTCCGTCATATTGAATATCATGAGAGATAGCATCGATTAAGTATCCAATGTCTCTTCTACACCTTTGTTCAGGGAAACTCAATCCGTTATGAACATTAGAAATATAATTTAAGATCGAAGCGGCTAGGTTAACGCTTTCATCTTCAATCAATTCTTTAGATGCTACGTATGGAGTTCTTTGCCATGTTTGTACAGGATCTACGCGATCTGGGAATGAAACGTAAGATCCTTTATCTACGACATTGGCAACAATCTTAACTAGGTTTTGAGCTCTTATTGCGATTTCTGGGCTACCAGCAATTTGTGTCTGATCTTGTTTTTCTATATTACCATCAATTTGTAATATTGCATTAGGTATTGCACTTACAAAAGTATGTGCACCTGTGTATTGTTTTGCATATCCAGTATTTACAGTAAATGTATTTGAAGTTACTGCTGTAATTTCAAGAGGTTTCTTAAATGCAGGATCGGTTCTTCTTGGATGAGAAATTTGAACAGCAGGTGAACCACACTCGAATGTTATACCTTCTTCTGCGATAATAATATGATCGCCAACACTCATATAATGAGGTGAAGTTGTTGTAATAACAGTTTCTCCAGTGGTTGGACTATAAGTTGCTGTACTTACACCAAACTTACGCTTAACCCAATCTGTTTGATCTACATCAAGTCTTCTTACACATTGCTCAACAAGATTTGATACATGAGTAAATGCTTTCTTACTTGCTTCTCTCTGGAATACTGGTAGTGTACTTACTGCATTATCAAAATACATATAAGCGGCATTTAATGTTGCTGCATTACCACCGTATTGAATATCATGTGATACTGCATCAAGAACATATCCAATATCTCTTCTACATTTATCTTCATCATAAGGAAGAATTTCAAAGAATCTTGCAAGATAAGTAAGAATTCCATCTTGAATACCTGATATTGAAGTAACGAGTTGAGCATAAGCTGTTTGATATTCTGCTTGATAACCTGCAAGATTTGGAAGTTCTTCAGCTGGTAAACTATCAATACCATCATTATCTATGGCATCAGAAACTAATTCAAACATTTGTCTAACTTTTAATGCCATTGCAGCACCTGCATTACCAGATGCGAATGATTGATTTTCAGCATTACCAGTAGTTTTTGTTACTGCAGAATCTTGAACAACTAATTCAGCAACCGTTGCGATATGAGCAAATGCTGCAGCGGTTGGAGCTCTTTGATCTTCAGGTAATATTGCTACTGCGTTTTCGAAGTAGATATTAGCATTCCATCTTGAAGCTACATTACCACCGTGCATTGCATCCCAAGTTACTGAATCAATAATATATCCAAGATCTCTTTCACACTTAGCTGAATCATAAACTAGTGAACCATAGTTTTGTGCAATCCAAGCAGTCATTTCAGCTTGCATGAATGCTTTGTTATTTTGTAATTGTTCTCTTGCGTTGATGCCATTAGCACCAGCTTGTGAAGCAGCTCCAAATGATATTGTATCAGGAGTATTATTACCCATAATATCAATAATTTCATTAAATGCTGCTTGTGCTCTTTCTCTTGCACCATCATCAGTAATCGATCTTACTGCGATGTCTCTAGCGTATTCAACACCTTTAATTGTTTCTGTAAGTTGTTCATTCACAACTAGATTTGTTCCAGCAGTACCTGAACGATATGCTAATCCATTAAAGACTGAATTGAAGTTTGAATCTGCTAATACGTCTCTTGCAACTGCTTTAACAATTGTTTCGATATCACGCTTACACTTATCTCCATCGAAAGTAAAGTATTTGTCTCTTAAGTATGCAATCGTATCGGCAGCAATAAAGTCTTTGTTTAATTGAATTTGCTTACGTGCTTGTGTTCTATTTGAATCAACTGTAGGATCAACTTGTGTTGTAGTTAAGTTTTCGTCAGATGCGTCATCTACTACATTAGCAATAATTTCTATAAGATCATGTACCGCAGTACCTGTTGCCGCGTCAGCCGGTGTTCCAGAAGTATCTTGTGTTGGAACATTATTTGCTGAAGGAGTAATTGAAATTTCTTGTACAACATCGCTTGCAACATCAGCTAATCTTTGGAATGCAAGTTTTGTAGGTATGCGTTGCTCTTCAGGAAGAATATTAATTAAAGTACGTAAACCTGAAACGTTTGCTGTCTTGTATGTTTCAGCAGTATCTCTAAATTGTCCTGAAACTTCAATTGGAAGAACGTTAATTGATCTGAGTTGTTCTAAATCAGCAGAAATTTCATTGTCTAATCTAAAGTAGTATTTTGCTGCTTCGATAGTATTAGCATTACCACCATAGATAATATCTTTAGAAACGGCGTCAATAATAAGACCAACATCTCTTCTACATGTCGCTTTATCGTATGGTAAACCTTTCCATTCTCTTCTTACATAACCGATAACGTCATCTTGAAGAACCTCTGTTTGTCCATCAATCTTATTAACTGCATCAGCATAACCAGTTTCAATAATTGGTTCTACATATTCTGGTAACCAAGTAAGTGTATTGTCTCTAATAACGTTAGTTGTAATTTCTACTAATTCTTTAACTTTATTAGCAACTGCAATACCTGCATCTGTTTGTGAAACATCTTGTGTTGCAGCATTACCGCTTGTTACTGAAACTGCTTGGTCTCTAACAATTTGATAACATACTTCTGCAATGTGTGCCCATGTTTTAGCAGTTGGTAAAATTTGATCACCTGGTAATACAGAAATTGCATTATCATAATACATTCTAGCGAAGTTTACAGAAGCTGCGTTTGAACCATGTTGGATATCCCAAGAAACTGCGTCGATCAAGAATCCTGTATCTCTTTCACACTTAGCAACATCATATACAAGATTTGGCCAAGTTTGAGCAATATATGCTGTAACTTCAGCTGCTAGGAATGCTTTGTTTAATTGTAATGCAGTTCTTGCGGTTGTATGATTTGCGCTTACAGTGTTTGTTCCAAATGTAAGAACATCAGCATTACCAGTACCGTTATTTAGAATATCAATTATTTCATCGAATGCTGCATTTGCTCTTGTTAAAGAATTTCCTGTTAATTCATTTGCAATTTCTGATTTTAAGAAATTAATCGAACCAGTAGTTTGTGGTAATTGATCTGAAACAACTAGATTAATACTTCCTGAACCAAGTTGATATGAAAGACCTGCAAACACTGCGTTATAATTTGAACCTGTTGCAACATCTCTTCGTATTGCATCAAGAATTAAACCTGTATCTCTTGAACATTTTGCTCCATCAAATACAAAATAATTATCATCTAAATAAGCCATGATTTCGTCTTGAATCATGTTCCTATTGATTTGTAATTGCTCTGCAGCTCTTTGTCCGTCTGAATTATATGTTACTTTAGCAACAGCATGATTTGCTGCAGATACAAATGTATGAGCACCACCAGCACCAACTCCAACATTTACTGTAATATCATCACCAGCAACAGTTGTAATTCTCATTGGAGTATTATAGTTGCCGTCACCTTTTCTTGGGTATGAATGTTCTGTTGCATTACCATCAGAAGCACAAGTAAATGTTAAACTGTATGGAGCAAATTCAATATAATCATCAACTAATAAATTATGTCCTGGAATCGTTACGACACTGATTCCAGTTACTGGATCGTATGTAGCTGTTGTTGGTGTATAATATTGTAAGTAATTTGAAGGATCTGTCCAAATGATAGGATCTCCAACAATACAATCGTCATCTGCTCTTACAAAGGTATGTGCACCAGTATAACCGTTAGCATCTCCAACATTCATCGTAATTGTTGTAGAAGTAATTCCTGTAATTTTTACAGGTGTTTTATACGCTGGATCTGTAGGTCTTGGATGAACGATTTCAATACTATTACATTCAAATACAACACTCTCTGGTTTAATTTCTACATAATCACCAACTACAAATGAGTGTTGCCCGATTGTTGCTTCAAATTCTCCTGTGATAGGATCGTATGTAGCAGTTGATAATGAGAATGTTGGAATATATGTTGCTGCTTTAACACAATCAGCATCAGCAGCTACAAAGGTATGTGCACCAGTATAACCACCGGCATCTCCAGCATTAAATTCAATTGTGGTTGAGGTAACCTTATTAATTGTTAAAGGAGTCCTGTAGGCAGGATCTGTGGGTCTTGGATGCACAATATTAACAGAAGGAGAACCACACTGCCAAGTTAAACTTAAATCATCTAATACAATTTTATCACCTTGTTTAAAGTCGTGAGCACCAATTGTAAGACTTGTAATACCAGTTAATGGATCGTATGTTCCATTAGTTGGAGTATATGATTTACCTTTACTTTCTACAATATCAATAAGTTGTCTAAATGACTCGTCAGATCTATGAATTGATGCAGCATCAGTAATAGTGTTATTAGCAATAAGTTGTTTTAATTCGTTAAAGGCACCAACTGTTTCTGGTCTTTCGTTATACCAGTTTCTTAATGTTCCTTGATTACCTTGTCTGTATGCAACACCTGCTTGTTTAGCATTAAAGTTTGTACCAGTAATAATATCTCTTTCGATTGCTGGTAAAATGTGCTGAATAACATCTCTTTCACATTTTTCTGAATCATATCTGAAGTAGTTATAATCAATATAACCCATCATATGATCTTGAATAAAGTTTTTGTTATTCTGTAATTGAATTCGTGCGTTACGCTTACTTGAAATAATATTTGTATTATCAGAGAATCTTATTTTAGAACTTGCAAGAATAACTGAATTTACGTCTGCACTTACAAAAGTATGTGGAGCAACATAAGCCGCAGGACCAACATTAATTGTAATTGATGTTGGAGTTGTTGCTTCAATTTCTAGAGGACTTCTGTAAGCAGGATCTCCAACTCTTGGATGCGATAGTGTTGTGACTGTACCATCACCCTCACAAGAGAATGAAATACTTCCAGGCTTGAGAATTACTTTATCTCCAACACTTAATCCATGTCTACCAGCAAGTGTAAGTACAGCAATACCAGTTTCTGCATCGTATGTTCCATCTATAGGAGTCCATGCAACATCAGAAGCTGCAGTTATTGCATCTTTATAAGCACTCACAAATGTATGAGCACCTGTATAACCATTTGCGTCACCTGCTTGAACAGTTACTGTTGTTGCTGTTTTATTAAGAACAACGTATGGCTTGTTATAGAAAGGATCGGTTGTTCTTGGGTGAGAAATTGTTACACCACTACCACAACTAAATGTCATTCCATTTGGTTTGATAAAGAATGAATCACCAACTGCAAAATTATGTGAACCAATTGTTACTGTCATAATTCCAGTTACTGGATCGTATGTCGCATCTGTAGGTGTATAAGAAGCATCTACTTGTGCAAATCTTCCACCATCACCTTCAAGTATTCCAATAATTTCGTCAAATGCTTCATCAGATCTTGCAGAACCAATATAGCTGTTTGCGTCAAGTATTTCGTTTGTTTGATCTTTAAGTCTTCGATATGCAGAGATTGTTTCATCTCTTTGTTTATCAATAACTTTCTTAGCAGCATTCATGTAATAAGCATTACCTGCAGTTACTGCATTATAGTTTGTTTCTAATAACATATCGTACTTAACGGCAGGTAAAATATATTCTGTAACATCTCTTCTACATTTTACACTATCGTAAGCAAAGAATTCGTCGTTATTGTCAATCCAATCTGTAAGTTCATCTTGGATAAATGATCTGTTGTCTTGTAATAATTCTCTAGCTGCTGTTCTTTCAACTTTACCAGAATCAACCCATGTAATTGGGTTCATATTTTCTTCACCATATTGAAGAACATTATAGAGTTCTTGCATTGAAGTATTTGCGCGATTAATAATTTCAGTTGAACCTTCAAAAATAGATTCAACGCGCGATTGCAAGTATTGGTTAGCGCCAAGAGTTTCTTCTAATTGATCTCCTGGAACAATGTATGAAATTGGTGAGCGATAAGTAATACCAGCTAATCTACCCCAATAATTAGAATCAAGTGCAATATCGTATCCTAATCCATCAACAATAATTCTACTATCTCTTTCACATTTACCTGCATCATAACCAGTATAACCTAATCCACCATTTGCTGAATTTGCAGTGAGATATTCAACCATATCATCAACGATATCGTCATAAGCATTCTCGATAGTGTCAGCAAATACTGTGTTACCAAATATAGTTGCGTTAGTTGATTTAGGTGCGAAGAACTGAGTTGTACCTTTTGCTCTCATTGAGATGTCACCGAACTGAGTACCTGAGTTGTTCAGTGTCATTTGTCCACCATTCAATGCATAGAATGCGCATCGTACGAAAATGGATAGAGAACCGATACCGTTAACACCAGCACCGTCTCGAGCAACATAACCCATACCGTTTTGAGAACGAGGTGTGAAACCGAAACATAATACGTAAGTATATAATGAATCTGGGTCTAATACTCTTCTATCTGCAAGTAGACATCCACCACCTCTTCCAACTAATCTGTTAGGGAAGTCGTCGATACCAATTGCGTCGATTGTAGCAGTACCACCAGATTCAGATGTAATAGTATCTCCAACCGCAAAACCTTTGTTGTTCTTTAAGTTTCTTACGTGAATCTTATTATCAGAAGCAAGTTCAGAAACATAAGATACGAAACCAACTGCACCAGATGAGAATGTAATCTCATCATCAACTGCAAATCCGCTAACAGCTGACACATTACTTAATGTAAACTCTCTACCTAAATCGTCGAGTGTACCTTTACTGTTATATGGGTTTAGAGGTGGTTCAACATCTACCCTGTTAAAGTTAGATAATTGAGAACTGTCTCTGATGTATGGTGAACGGAGTAACTTAGCACCAGGTCTGTAAGCAACGGCGAATCCACCTTCTGGATAATCGAAGTTATCGATTTTCCAGTTCATATAAGCAAAACCTTGAACGTAGTTACCAGAACCAACTAACCAACAGTTATTATTTTCATAACCAGGAAGTGCTTCAATAACTGTAGCATATTGTCCAGCTTTAGAAGTAACCGCACAATCATCTGGAATTGCAAGTTCACCTTTTGTATAATAAGTACCTTGTCCTACTTCAATATGAACTGCGTTGTTTAATGAGTTTCTATCATAAGAACCACCTGCTTTTTCTAAAGCAAGTTCACATGCTCTTTCAAGTGTACGAACTGGTTGTAATTCAGTACCTGGATATTCGTCATTACCTTTAGCAGCATCTACAGAAACTTTTAATGCTGATTGAGTAGATTTTGATACTTCGTTGAATAATTGTTTGTAAGAAATTTGTTCTGTTTCACCAGTTTTTTCATTTCGAATTGCAAAGTAACTTTCTTCATCAATAGGAGCTTCAAACTCTTTAGTAAGCTCCATATCGAAGTCAACAAGTTGAGATGAATCAATTACACCACCTGAGAATGTTGATTGTGAAAGTGTACCATTATCGAATGATGAATTTGTTGAAGATAATCCATCAGCTGAAGAACTGGTAATCGTTAAATCGTTAGCAACCACTCCGTCCATTGTACCAGCAAATGAGGTATTTGAAATGGATCCATTTTGGAATACGGAATAATCAATTGTTGAATTTGTAAGTACTACATTATTGCCTGTACCATCATTAAATTCTGATTGAGTAATAACTGTATTGTTAACTGTACCATCATTAAATTCTGAAGTTGTGATAACAGTATTACTAATATTTCCTTCATAGAAATTAGAAGCACTAATATCTGTTGTTGTAATATCTGAATTTGAAAGAGATACATCAACACCAACAACAGTAGACATTGTACCGCTATTGAATTCTGAACTTGAAATGACTGTATTATTAACTGTACCATCATTAAATTCTGATTGAGTAATGACAATATTGTTTGCTGTAGAATTTGAGATTGTGCCATCAGTAAATGATGAATTAGCAAGTCTAATATTATCACCATCAACATTAGACATATCGCCATTTTGGAATGTTGAACTATCGATGGTTGAATTATTGAGTACTACGTTGTTACCAGTACCATCATTAAATTCTGATTGAGTAATGACAATATTATTTGCGGTACCATCTGAGAAATCAGAATTGGTAATTGTCATTGTATTTGCTGTTGTAGCAAATATCGTTCCAAGCTGGAACGAAGAGTAAGACATTACAATGTTGTTAGCGTCAGAGTTTGTTATTTCGGTTCTATCAATACTACCACGAACAAAATCTGTATCTTCAATATCTGAATTGTCAATAATAACATTATCAAGTCTTGAATCTGACATGACAACACCGGAGATAGTACCTCCAGTGATGGTGATTCTTGAAAAAATCTCGTATTGAATGGCTTCGACTAATTCTTTACGAGTTATGTTTTTGGTACCATCGTCACCTTGAACAAGGTTAACAATAACGAACAGGTCTTCCGACCTGGTATTTGCACCTGTAATTGTACCTAGTTCTGAAATTTTTGACATTGATTAGTCTTCCCTGTTTCTTTTTATTTATTAGACCAATTACAAATTATCGCCGTTATTAAGACGATTTTCTAAATCATTTACCTTTCCTGTCAATTCTTTTATTGCTTCTAAAAGAAGAGGTACGATATTACTATATCTTACCGCTTTATATGTTTCATCTTCTTTTTGCACATCATATACTACTTCTGGTAAAACTTTTTCAATTTCTTGAGCAATTACACCTGGTAATTTTTGCTCTGGGTTGTCTTTATAGTTAAATGTGTAACCGTTAATTCGTTGTACTGTATCTAGCGCATTATTAATTGGTACTATATTTTCTTTTAATCTTTGATCTGACAGTGTACCATTTGATGTAATATCGCCTACCGTTACGATATTTCCGTTTTCATAAATTCTTGCTTTTGCTGTGGAACCTTCATACCAAGCCACATCACCATAAAATATACTTAATTTTGAATTATCGCTTGAAGAACCACAAATTATTCCATTTTCTGATCTAACACCATTTGCACCGTTAACATAAAGATTTCCTTCTGTTACGAATCTTGTTCCGTCAATAAGTAAAACTTTTGTCCAAGCACTAGTTCCGCCAGGAGTTCCTCTACCTATTTCAAGTTCTAATTGAGTTTCACTTAATAGACCTGTACCACTTGATGTGCATAACCAACGAGTACCAAGACCACTTGGATCAAATCCGTTTGTCGCAACTCCATCTTTAATTGTTACGCTTTCAAATTGTACATCATCTATAGTTTCAATATTACCGCCACTAGTGATGTTAATATTTTGTCCTGCTCCAAACGCTGCTCTCGCTCTATCATCTGTATAGAATAAGTTTGTTGTACCTTCTGTAAGATCGTCTGAACTTAATCCAGATCCACCACCACCAATTGACAAGCTTCCAACAGTTAAAGAACCTGTTACAACTGCGTCAGGAACTGTTAATGTACCGGCAGTTGATAGTTGAAACTTATTAGCACCTGTACCAGTATCGATAATGAAGTTTGCTGGATTGGAATTTTCCATACCAACATCCCAACTTACACTACCATTTGTAAATCTTACTTGTCCGCCTGATGCACCATAATTAAATATTGCTGTTGTTGCTGATGAACCATTAACTTGAATTGGTGAATTAAATTGTATTGTTTGTCCACCAGTACGAGAGGCTATTGTGTCAGATGATAATAAAGTACTTGCAATTAAATTAGTTGCAGTAAAGTCACCAACAAGAGTAGCATCACCTGTTGTTTGGTCGCCTAATGCGGATGCAGTAATTGCATCTGTTCTAAAAATATCAACAAGATCGTTAGTCTTATCAAACCAGTTTTGAAAAGTTTGCGATGTTGTTATATTTGGTAATGCTGGTTTAGCCATCTCTATCTATTTTCCAATTTTTCTATTTTTTCGTAAATTGTAATAATGCTTCTTTTGATCTCTAGAATATCTTGCTGAAGCTTATCGACCTTTCTATAATAGCTTCTTTCTACTTTATATTTATTCAGAGCCTCGATATCGTTATTAACTATCGCGTTAGAATGTGGGTCTCGAACTAATTTAGTCATAACAAAATCTCCTAGGTTAATGCAATACCGCGATAATCTCTTAATGTTGGTGCATTATGCACATTAGGAGATAATAAATCTATTCTAATAGCAAATCTTCTGAATCCTGTCCAGTTGGTTGATGCGTCATTAGAATATGTTAAAACTCCATTTCCATCTTTGTTATCATCAGATACTCTAAACTTAAACTCTCTATAATCATGCAGATTAGTATTACTTGAGAATACACCAACACCTTCAAACAATTCGAGCTCAATCCAATCTACAGAATCAAAAGGCTCACTATCAAAAGAACTTTGTGGTCTAATATAAGCCTTAATATCAGATCCTGATGGACGATATCCTGTTACAATTAAGTGTAAATCTTCAGCATCAAGATCAGCAGCTAATTCAATAGATTTTGAAATATATTTAGAAGAAGTTGCTGCGTCATTTGTAATCTTATATGCATAAGCTAATAGTTTTGATGTTTCAATATCTACAAATGGAGTTGATGTTACATTAGCATCATTTTCCATTTCAATTACGATATCAAAAGCTTTTGAACGATTTGGGTCGTTTGATTTACTATAAACAATTACACCTTTTTGACTAAAATGATTATTATCATTAAATGACATTGGCATACTATAAGTTACATTTACATCAGAAGGTGGAACAAAGGTTCCTCTTACTAATGTTCTTGATGTTGAATCAACAGCCTTATTAATAAGCGGTTGAATATAACTAAGATTAATATTATCGATACTTACTACGTTTGCTTGTTTACCACTATCTAATCCTAATATATTTGCACCCGCCGCAAATACTGAACCAGATCTAACTGAGCTTTCTTCTAAATGCATTTCATAAGGATTATTAATATTGTAGTATGAAAGTTTACCGATAACTACTGGTGTACCTGTTCCATTACTTACTGCAAAAGGTGCAGGTTTGTCAAGTGTAAGTGTCGTAGCATTTTCAATACTTACAATTTGGAAAATATCTGATTGAGTATTACCTGCATTCGCGATAAGAATATAATCTTCTTCAGCATACGTATCATCAAGCGCAGTACCTGTCATCGTACTTGTATTAATAGGTACGTTAACGGTAGCACTTGTTGAACCTTGAAGTGATTTAGTTTGATAAATTGTTTCACCAGGAATAAATCTTCCAGTAATATTATCAACTGTTAAAAATTCATGATCGTTATTTGTCATTGTGACAGAACCAGTTGCAGTGTTGAAGTTATGTCTACGTAAAGTAAATTTCATATCTTCATCCTGGTATGACTTCCAAGCACTATTATTGGTAGAGCTGAATAATACCCCATCTCCCCAATCCTGTACAATGGCAGCCCCCTGAGTGACTCCTGGTGTCAAATCTGTGCCGCCTACCTTAGAAGTATATACTAAGTAGTTAGGATCTGATGCATCTGGTTGAACTACAATTGCATATTCTTTTTCAACATCAAGTCTTACAGGTGTATCAAACGCAAATGTAGTTGCGATCGAAGCATCGTCAGATACTGAGTTTGTTAAATCAGTTGGTAATTTGTGTACAACTGAGAATGGAACGATTTGATTTGAAGGATAACCATTTACAACTTCTCTTACCTGTAATGACACACCATTAGTATCACTTACACGTTTGAAGTATACATCAACCTCTGATAAGTAAACAGAGTTTGAACCTTGTCCCATACCTTTCTTAATAAAGAATGTTTGAGCAATTGGGTCACGACCTCTTGGTCTTCTTGCAACGTTTCTTGTAGTTGTCGTTGTATTAACATCAAATTCTGGTTGACGAGTTGATGTTGTTAAACTTGTTTTTTCAACGCTAAAGTTGTATGCTCTATAAGTAACAAACCCTCTTGATGTTGAACCACTTTCAATACTATTATATAAATTAACATCAGCAATTTCTAATACTCTGTCACCAACAAAGAATGTTTCTGGTGGTAAAGCAAATACTGCTCTTAATACACCATTTGCATCTGTTGTAACAGCGTCACCTTTAGAACCATTACGTTTAATTGATCCTGCAGTATTATCAGGTGAACCTGGAATTACGTGAGCATTAACGTCAACACCATCAAAGAAGAAATAATGTCGTACATTTGGACGTAAGCCAGACATATAAACTTTAATGTCACGGCCGGCCATGTATGGTTTGAAACTAAAATTAGAAACAAAGTCTCCAACAAATTGTTCTTGTGTTGAACCTTGTGATACACTAATTTCGCTTGTTCGAGTTGTTATAGTCGTAACTTCTGTTCCGCTACGACCGCGACCACCCATACGTCTTCCCCAACTCCAAGCATCTTCTCTAAATTCAGTTGTTTGAGTTGTGTCAGTGAGTGGTAAAAATTCTTGAATGTTATCAACAAATTCCTCGAAAGCTGTTGACATATCAATGTCAATAGTAACTGGATTTGTTGTTGTATCGTATGCAGCATCATAAGGTGGAGAAATAACTCCATCACCTTGATATTTGTAGAAGTTACTTACTGCATTACGGAAACCTGAAGCATAAGGTTGATTAATGATTTCAACATTTGCATTACGACCGAGTGTTCCAACTTTAGCATCTGATGTTGTTGGGAAGATCGAAGCTCCAGTACTTGTTTTATATTTAAGATCCATAGAATAAGTTTTAACTGCAGGTGTTAAAATCTTTTGATTAAATGGAACAGCTGCATTAAAAGATGGATCTTGAATATTTGCTAATGAGAGATCATTAAATGGATCAACTACAAAACCGTTTTTAAATCTGTTTAAACCATTTTCATCTAAAACATTTAGATTTTGTGTTTCTGATTCTAATTGGTTTAATGAAATATAATAAGCCATGTTATCAATCTTCTTCTCTAAAGAATGAAGATCTTTCATGGTATAATTTTTAATTCCTGTAGAACGTGCTTTAATCGCGTATTCTCTTTTCTTCGCAGTATTAGCAGCTGCAGAACTGAGTGCAGGGAAACCAGGAATATTAACTTCAGCAACAACAAGTTTATCTGTTTCTACTCTAGGAGGTGAAGGCTCTTTAGCTTCTTTACCTTTTATTAAACTTATTTCTCCATAAGAATCACATACGATTGCATCGATTCTTGACAAATAATATTCAATATCTGTTGTTGCACTTGCTGCTGAGGCAGGCACTAATGGAGAACCTAGATCTGAAAAACTAATTGGATATGCACCAACTGCGGTTGTTACCGTACCAGCAGAAGCTGGAGTAGTATCGTTATAATCTACTACAGAATCTTTATTGATATATGCTCTAAAGTCAAAGCATTCTCTTAGATTAAATCTATTACCTACAGAAGAAGTATATACTGGAATATCATATTTGTCTAATGAGTTAGGATAACTGTTTATTGTAAAATAAAATTCTCCAGAAGATGTGCTTACTTGGAAAACTTTTAATTTAATAGTTAAAACTCCATTTGCAGGAAGTGGTCTTCCTTGGATATATTCCATATATGAAATATCATAGTAAGTATCTTTCTGATTATTTTTAAGTACAAAACTGTTTGTATAATCATCACCGCTTGCATCTTCTATACTTGTAATAGCAAATACATCAGGAAAACCTAAACTGTATTTAGTTGTCGAACTTGTAAAGTTAACTTTAACGTATGGTTCTGCAACTGTTTTATTATAGGGATCAACACCTGCAATCGAACCAATTAATCTTTTATTATAGAATAATGTAACGTTTGTTGCTGAACTTGCAGCAGGATCTAAATTAATTGTGAGTTGACTATTATTAAGTGCAAGTGAAGTACTTAAAACTGGAATTACTGTATTTGTATTATCAACAACAAGAATATCATTTTGGTGAACATCAAAATCTTCACCAGGATTTGCTGTAAGTGTTATAACATTACCTGTTTGTGTTGCCGCAATTTGATCTCTTACTGGAATCAATGTATCTGTTGTTCCAAATACACTTCTCATACCAGTATTAAAGAGTAAAGATTTTCTACCTGCTTCTCTTATTCTTGGATCAACTTCAATATAACCAGAGCCATCGCTGAGTCTTGCAATATTTGATATTGTATTTGATCCTGTTAAAGTAACTGCTGTTAAATAAACTCTTGTAGGTGTAACGTTAATTGCAATAGCGGTACCAATATTACTTCCACCACTATTTTGCACATTAACAGGTGTCCAATCAATATCTACTGTTCCATTAATAGAAACAACTGAAAGATAATTTCCATAATCAAATGAAACTGATTGAGCATTTTGAGTTTCTGTTGAACTAATCTGATCAATTGTAAATGAACGTTCACCAGAATTTTCTACTCTATAACCTTTTACGTATGCTGTACCTGTTCCTAATAAAACATTTACATTACCATCTCTATCATCTGTAGATAATGGAAATTGTTTTAAAACGTAGTTACCTGATTCTTCGTAAGTGCGTCTAGCAAGTTCTTCACCTAATACATTATATTGAGAAACGTCTCTTAAAGTAATAGCGTTTCCGTTTTGGTAACGAATAAGTGTAAAGAAATCAGCGTCAACATCGGCATCTGCTGTATCTAAAACAACAAGATTTGGAATTAGTTTTAATCTATCAGCACCAGGCGCATTTTCGTTACTTGAACCGTTTGCATTATCATATAAACTATTATCTTGTAACGCATTAGTAGTTGATTCTGTTACTGAATAACCTACAGATACTGCATCAGGCGTATTATTATATTTGGATACAACTAATATTTGATCTTGAGCAAATAAGAAATGACCTTTTTGGAAAATAACACCAGGAGCGGATTGAATACCAAAAGATCTTCCTACATGATTTGCAAGAGATGTTACAGCTAAACCTGGAATGCTTTGTGTTTCTGAAGCAAATACGGTATTTGTAACACCAACTTTATATTTGTAAAGTGTGACGGTTAATGGCTCACCAGCTCTAAATTCTGTATCTGATGTAGCTGAATTAACAGGTGTTAAATAATTAATATAAAAAGTATTTAGATCTGGTGGTCTTGTTTCAAAACCTCTTGAAGCAGAAATAATTTGAGCTCTTAATCCAGAGTTTGCACCAGTAACTTCGTAAACATAATCAAGTTCTAATTCTTGACCGAGAATAGTTTCTGTAACTCTTCTGCTAATATAAGACGTTGGATCGAACCCTGTAACGTCAATAAGTTTTACGAATCTAAGATCATCAAGATTTGTAAAAGAACAACCTTTAACAATACTACCTTCTTTAAAGATATTATCGCCAAATTGCTCCACTTGATTTTGGAGCATTGATTGTAATTGTGTTAATTCCCTTGCCTGTACAGCAAACCCAGGTTTAAAGAGCACACGATAGTATTGATTCTCGAGATCAAAATCGTCGAAATATGGTGATTGGTTTAGGTTTGTGTTAATAGGCATATCGTATTACTTTCCTTAAAATTCCAATACAAACTTAAATTCTTCTCTTGATAGGTCTGTTCTTGCTAATGGGAAGAAATCTTCCATGAAATAAACCTCACCTGTTCTTTGAACATAGTTTGAAAATACAACATTAGATGCTACTGGACTATTTATAGTAATTGTTTGACCTGTATCGTTTCTAAGTTGTAATGTTAAATCTAAAGAGGTATCTCCATTTCCTGAGTCTGGATTACTTTCATAAGGACCCATATATTCTGCTAAATAAGCCGTATTCGCGCTTTCATCTACTTCATGAACTTTAGCAGAAAAAACTACTTCATTATCAGAATTTAATTGAGTTACTGTTGTATTTGCGGTTAATCTATCTATATCGTCTGTTGTGATGGCAATTCTATTATCAAAAATTGTTGGTGTTGATGTATGAAAACTTGGTGATCTTACAATTCCAACACCTGTATAAGTATTTGTATCTCCAATTCTAGTATTATCATCGGCAGAAATATAAGCATAAAAACTAAAATGCTTACATCTAAATTCTTCTAATACGTTATATGTATGTCCACCATCTGGTGATAAACGAGGTCTTATGACTGCTCTTACGTCAGTAGTTGTTGTATCTTCAGGATCAAAATCATAAGCTGGATCAACAACTTCTGCTGTAATATTATCATAACCACTACCTTGATTTAATACAGTGATTGAAGTGATTTGTCCATTTTGAATTTGTGGAATACCAACTGCTCCTCTTCCATTTCCTTTAATATCTACTCTTGGGAAAATACTAAATGAAGCATTTCCAACAACACCTGAAGCAACTGCATCTCTTTCTGTTATATATGTTCCACCACTAGAATATGCAGTAAATCCAGTACCGTCTACATTTGTACTTAATCCTCTATCTGCCTTTAAGGCAAATGTATCTGCAGATAAAACTTGTACGTAATAGTTATTTCCATTTAATTCTGTCATTCCTACGACATTACTAAATGTAATTGATTGGCCATTTACAAACCCGTGTTCTACTGAAGTACATACAACTGGATTTGCTTGAGTTGCAAAAGTTATTGCACCTCGTGTTTTACCATAAATTTTTTCATTACCTACTCGTATTTCAGCGTTACCAGTATTTTGATTATAAAAATAATATTGTATTTCAAATAAATTTGCAACGCCATTTGGATTTACTGTGTAAATATTTTGTCCAACGTAATAACCTGTAATAGGACTCCAAGTTGAAAAAGGATCTACTAACATAGTGCCATCATAAAATGGAGATGAAATTAATCCACCCGTTTCTTTAACATATCCAGAATTGTCTAATGGATTAGTAACAACAATATCAGATAATTTTGATCCTTGACCTAAAGTTGGATTAGTATTAAAAGTTCCAATAATTGGTACATAACCTAAAGCATTATAAGCTTCGAATTGTAATTCACTAATAACATACATATATTTCCATACGTACCCATCAGCTGTTTCATAAACTTGGTTTGTAGTTGTTGGATTATAATTAGGAGGTGATGTTACTGTTGCGCCATTATTATTATTCAAACATTTATAAACGCGATAATCACCAGTTTCATTATCGTTAGGTCCAACAACAGCATAGAATTTTTGATCTGTTAAATCTACTGTATCATCATATTCAACATACACTTGACCAACCTGCCAAGGATGATATCTAATCATAAAATGAATATCATTGATTTCAACTTTTTTGCCAAACAAAGTTCTTTCTAAAAATTCATTTTTAGAAAATTTAGAATCTACTGGATCGAAAGAATCGATAGCGGAAACAAACAAGAAATAATCATTGTTATTAATATCATCAATGAATAATCTTGTGATATCCGTTTTAAAATTGTTAGATAATACTTCTGGCATTTTATAAGCTCATTGAAAAAATTTGATTGTTAGTTTTATTTATCTTCATTCTCTAAGCTACTCTAATCTTCCGCCTAGGATATGTTTGTCCTGTTGCTGGTCTAGAAGTATAAGTTATACTTCTTGGTTGCTTTGTTTTTCCTGCTGTTCCCATTCTTATTGACCAAGGTAACCAAACTCTTGTGTTTGGAGTTGTGCCCATAATTCCACTGCCTGAATAATAATATTCAGTTTCACTTAATATAACAATATAATTAGCCATTGCAGCGTGGTTCGAACAAATATAATAATAGAGCCCTGCAGGTACAGTGTCGGTGGCCCAAATCATAAATCCTGATTGAGTTCCATTATTTGTTACACCAGTATTATAAGCATCAGCAGAACCTTGTACTACACTTCCTTTGTATTGTTTAATATACATAGGATGTCCTGTTGCATTAATACTAAAAGTGAGTGTATCACCTTTTCTTATAACTAATATTGGATCATTAGTACTACTAAATGTTTCTGCTCCAACAGTTCCTGTAAAGGTATAAGCCGTAGTTCCGTTAGCTCCTACAGAAACTGCCCAGTTATCGTTATAACTGTTTCTATCTTGTACTCTTTCTGTTAACTGTGTGCGTTGAGTCATAGTTTGGTTTACAAGGTAGCTACCTTGTAATCTATGTCCCCACATTTCTGTGCCCGCTGCAGGAAAACTTGTTTTACTTACTGCATTACCACTACGATCTTTTCCTAAATCTTCTACTAATGGAAGAGGGTGTTGAGAGAAAGTACTTCTTATCATGGTTCTTAATTCTGCGATACTTGGCCAAGATGCTCCGCCTTCTCCATGATAATAATGATCAAGCATTAATGCGACTGCACCAACCACATTTGGACATGCCGCTGAAGTTCCAGAAAATGTTCCCCACTCAAATCCATTTGAGTCAGTTTTAACATTATAAACAGATGTCGCACACCATGAACCTCTTCCTTGTCCTATTGCATCAATCGCTGGACCTCTTGCGGGATAATGCTCCATTAATGGGTTTGTTGTACTAAACTGATATGATGAAACATAAAATGAATAGCGATTACCGAGATACTCACACCTATGAGTATATTCTGTACCAGTTACAGGAGCATAAGTGTTTTCAGTAGCAGTAACTTTATTACTGCCAGTGGATTCGTTTAAGTCATAGTAAAAATAATTTGAATCCATAAAGATTTGATTATTATACTGAGGCTGGTCTGTTCTTGCAAAAACAACTGGAGAATTACCAGATGCGAAGAACATATAAATCCCGTTAACACCATTAAAGAAATTTAAAACAGCATCCCAAACAGTATCCCTAGAAGAGTTTGAACGAAAAGTTGCGATTCCCCACTTATCAGTTCCATTAGCACCAGTCGTGTTAACAACATTGAATCCGTTGTCTATGAAATCTGAGTAATCACTTCCCCAACCACCACCTGGTCTAGTTACTGTTGTTTGATTTCCATCATCATCAAATGCGTTAAAAGAAGAAATTTCTTCGATAGGTATAATATTCTCAGCTCTTACATCATCAGCGTAACCCCAAGAATTGTTTACGATAGTAGCGTTTCGTTTACCTGTATCTGGGTTAACTGGTTTTGCTTGATGCCATGCAAGAATTGCTGCATAAATTGATAATTCATTATCATAAGTCGCATCAGCATAATAAAGGTTTGCGTTTTTTGCCCAACCACAATAAGTACCTGCTGCAACTGATGCACATCCAAGTGCGTGTGTACCAAAGTCTGTCCAACCATTTGTGACTTGATTATTTCTTACGTTGGTTACTCCCGCATCATAATCACCCCAATCAACAGCAACAAATCTAAAATTATTAGATGCGTCTTTGAAATCTGGATGTGCTTGAGCCCACGATGGCTGTTCAAGAGCACCACCACTAGGGTCTACAATAACAATATCAACAGTGCTTCCATCAAAATTATGAGATATAGTCGTATTTGTTGATGCGTAAGTATCTTCTTGAGTTCCACCACCAAACTGAGCGTTATTAAAGAAACCTAAAGGCCTTCCATTTGGTGTTGGTGCTGTTGTATTTGTATCCCAGAAAAATTTAGCTGGAATAAAATCAGTTCCATCAAAAGTACTTGAAGGATAAGAAGTGTCGAAGTATGTTTCAACAGTCGTTTTACCGTTACGATTTTGTGGGTTATAACTATAAAGTACTTTATCTTGTTCGACATTTACACTAACAACATCATCTCTTTCTGAAATAGTATTCGCTTCTTCTTCGGTAAATTTAAATACACATATTCTATGAAACATGCTAGGATTAGCAATACATTCAAATCCTTGTGAATTTAAATCTTCACAAAAAGCGTCGCAGTCGGTTCCTTCGCTTAAACGGATTGAGTGATTTTTTCTACCATTAGAATCTGCTTCATGAGGAATAACTCTATAAAGTTCTTCTGGTGGTAAAAATTTTAATGACTCGTCGATTGCCATCTATTAAGTCTCTAATGTTAATGCTGTTATATCTACTTGTACGGTTCCTGTCGAACCACTTAAATTTGTTACTGAAACTGGAACAGTTGATTCACTGTTTCCTACCCAGCCAAATACGCCTGGTGTAACTTTAACAGTGGTTGCACCACCTGTAATAAATTCTGCGATTACACCAGATCCTTCAGCCGGATCTTGACCTTGTGTTCTACTTGCATCAGCTGTTCTTGATGCAACTTCATCATAGATACGTACCCATGCTGCTTTATCAGTTGTAACTTCATATAAAACATATGATTTACCGATATCTGCAAAAGCAACATTACCTGCTGCACCGTCTGCAATTGAAGCCGTTGTTTCTGTTTCTGTATTACGTGTAGCAGAACTTCCGCCTCCGCCTCCACCACCTGCGGCAGCTTCAACAACGATTGTTCCTGTCATTCCCGAATGTGATGCACATTGATATTTGTAATTGCCAGAAATTGATGCTGGTATCTTCCAGAATAATGTTCCTGAATAAGTGCCTTGAGCATTAGCTTCTTCGTATATGTTACCTTCTTGTAAAGCAACTAATCCTGTATTATAATCTGCTCCACCGCTTGTTTGAATTTTAAGCGGGTGTGTACCACCTGAATCGAAAGACATATCAAATCCAACAGTTGTACCAGCTTTTACGTAAATAGTTGGATTGTCTGTTGTTCCATATTGGTCAAAACGATATGCGGATGTACCATTTGCTGATACTGTTAATACTGTTGCTGCATTACGGAAACTATTTTCAAATAACGCTTTATCAGCTGAATCTGCTGGTTGTTGGTCTATATCTGCGAAAGATGGAGTGAATGTTACGTTTCTCCATGTACTATCATTTGGGAAATAACTTAGAATATCTCCACTTTGTGGATTTGTAATTGTCGTATCAGTAATGTCAGTCATAGCAACTGAGCCACCACTACCACCTGACTGTGCTACCCAAGCGTAATCTGAACCATTCCAAGAAAGTACATAGCCTGATGTTGGATTACTTTGATTTAGATGCGCGTCAACGTCAGAATTAGAATACATTGTTGGTAATGTAGCAAATTCTAAAGCATTACCTGCTGAATTTACTCTTGCGTATTGAAGAGCTGAACCTAATGTTCCTGGTGTATCACTTAAACCTACAAAACTTGAAGATCCACTACCACCACCGCCTGTTGCAGTAATAGTAATAGAATCATTAGTATCACTAGTTGTAATTTGAATTCCAGTACCCGCAATGAATGTTAGAGTATCATCAGCTGAATCTGCTTCAATATCATTTTGGCCAGAAACTGATATTGTTGTAAATGCTGAGGTTACCGAAATTCCACTAATGTCAGAATAATTCGCAAGTTGTTGCCATGCTCCGTTGTGAGCATAATAAAGTTTTCCAGTATCATGTGCGTGTCCTATTGCACCATGATATGTACTCGCATCAACAGCTTCAAGATCTGCTATTGTATCATAATAGAATGATATTTTATGAGAGGCTCCTGGAAAATCAAGTTCTCCTTGAGCATTAAACATTGAAGTAGCGTTAGTAGCGCTACCTAATGCGAAATATAATTCATTAAAGTTATCGTTTGTTTTATCGAATGCATTACGTATTGGATCTCCTGATCCATCGTTTGCTGATGCTCCGATATTAATTATTTGCTTGGCCATAGCATTTCCTCTAAAATTCTAAATTAATATTTATTTGATTATGCACCGCGTTGTTCTCTTGTACTTAACCCAAAAATATATGGGAAAGCCGGTGTATTAAAATCACCATTTGCAAAAGTTAAAAAATACGCGTAAGTTCCAGTTGGATAATCAGGAGTTGACGCAAGGTATCTTCCATTATATTCGTCAAGATCTCCTAATCCATCTACAAACTCATAATCGTTTATAAAACTTCCTGCCGGTTCTTGAGCATATGTAAATCCTCTACCCGTCGCTTCTGTTGCAAGAGTTCTCCAACTACTTAACATTTGTCTTACTAAACTTGTATTATCTGCAGGATCCGCATAACTGTATGGTCCATATAAAGGATAGCCATCAAAACACCAACCTAATATTTTACTGTGTCCGTCAGGATGTCTAAAATTATCTCCTGAATAATTGCTATCATTATAATAAGAATTTGAACCATAAAATTTTGCGTTATTCCAACCGTTGATTAAAAATGAACCTGAGTGATAATGATACTCACCATTTTCCTCAGGATGTCCACCACATGCATCTACACCATACGCAGATTCATTAAATACTGCATTATATGTAAAACCTTGAGGTGGTTGAATTTGTGATCCTGGTAAAGGTCCAGGTGCAGCACTTGGATTAAATAATACAACACCATTATTAGCGATACCCATTGCTCCTAATGTTGTCAAATGAGGATTAGACGTATTTTGTCCACCTCTATATTCAAACTGAAAATCGTGAGTTTGATCTGAAATAGTATTACCACCACCAAACCCACTGCGAGGAGTTGTACCATCATTAGTTAATACAGTAACTCCTGCTCTTGCTGGATAAGGATCTCCATCTGATTGTATTCTCATTACTGCCATATTAAGTTACCGTAATTGTTGTTGTACTTGGATAATTACCAGTTGTATTACTTACACCCATAGTTTCGGGATCAGATCCAGCCACACCAGTCCACCCACCATTGTTAACGTGATCTGCAGTTACTGTTGTTGAATCAACAGTAAAGTTTGTTACAGATGCTTCTAAATCTACTAAGTTTGCAATATCTAATGGTGAACCTGATCCATCATCATTAAACATTCTCAAGAATCTTGGTTTAGTATTGAAGTTAACTAATGTTTTGTAAATAAAATCACCAAACATTTTTGAACCAGCTAGGTGAACATTTTGTTTTAATAATTTTTCATATTGACTTTTATCAAGAGTTGATTTAATTTGATACGAATACTCTTGATAAAAATCGCTGTCTTGTACTCTTTGACCAGATTGATAATATACATCTTCGCCATCGGCAGCTAATGTTTTTTGATAACCATTTAAGTGTGAACTATAATCTGACCAATAGCCTGATGTTCTTCCCTGTGAAGACGCACTAATTATTCCAACCGCTTGAATTTCTCCAGTTGAATCAACGATTTGTACATCTGCTCCATCAACATAACCAAAACCAGAATTTTCAATGCCTACTGTTGCAATTCTACCTGTTGCAAATTGTGTTTCAGTATTCATTATTGCATTATCACCAAGAGGTCTTGTGTTATAATCAATTTCTTTACCAATTACATCAATTTCATCGCCATTGGCTCTTATAATTGGATTAGATCCAGAGAAGCCATAATAATCAAATGGAATAACACTTATCCATCCTTGTTCTGTATTTGTTTTTGTTATTTCACCTTGTATACCAGTTGTTTTTTCTGTAATAATTTCATTTAAGTTGAAAACACCAGCATCACCTGGATCTGTAAATCTTAATATTTGATTTCTTCTATCAAAGTTAATAAAGACATCGTCTTTTACTCTTGCAAAAACGTCATTTGTATACTCATCACCAGGATTTACATTAATGAATCCTGTAATTTTACCAATTGTTAAATCTTGAATATCAAATGCATCTTCTAATGCTGTTGATAAATTAACTGGTGAAGCAGTACCTGACATAGGAGCAGTAGCTTCATAATCAGGAGCATTAATTAATGTTGGTAAAAATGGTGCTAAAGGATCTGTAATTACAGATGCAACAGAAGTATTTGTTAAACCTTCTACGATAACATCATTAGGATTTGATGTATCAGGAAAAAGTGCGCCGGGTGAACTTGAATTTAAATCACCGTATACATCAAAAGTTAAAGAGACATTTGGATTTCTGTCGAGCGTTTGAATTGCTCTATCAGCTCTAAAATTTGTTCCTGTTGTTACATAAACACCAATTGCGCTAGTACTTTGACCAACTACATATCCTTCTGTTCCTGCTGTGTCTTGTATTCTTTCATACGGAGTAAATTCTAAATCTTCATTATCTAAAACAAGAGTTTGATTACTTACAATAAGTCTTGTCGTATTAACACTATACCCATATCCACCGTTTTCTAATTCATATTCAATTTGTCCTGTAAGTTTATCTTGCAATCCAGTAACAATAACTTCACCGCCAGCTCCATATTCTGAATTAAGAGAATACTTATCACCAATTTTATTTCCTGTTGTCCCTCTTATTTCATTATCTAAATCAATTGTAATCCCATTAAGCGAACCATTTATTCTACCAAATGAAACAACTTCACCATTAATGTTTGTAAAAATATCGTCGTATTTTTCAAATTGTCCTTGAACTTCATCGATATAAATGATAGGTGTTTTAATACCATTTAAAATAATAAAGTTAATTTTAGAAACTGCAGCTTTTGCTTCTGAAGCTGAACCTGTAATATTACGTGATATTAAATCTGCGTATGTATATTCAACATCGGTTTTTGATAAAAAGTAATTATCATTAGGAAACATTTGTAAGTAAATACCTTGTTTCCAAACACTGTTAGAAACTTTAAGCATCCTTTTAGCAGGATAGATAATATCAGTATCATATTCTCTATAAAAAATAGAGAAAAATAATTCTATACCTGCGGGAGTTCCTTTGCGTCTATAAAGATCTAAAATATTTTTAACGAGAATATTTACTACATTAGTTTGTAATTTAAGGTCTGCAAGATATTTCTTTTGAAAGAATATAAGCATTGACTTAAGAGTTGTATCAACATCTTTATATTCGAACATTCTTCTCGAATTATAATGAGATTGTTTTGAATCACTCTCAAGCCATTTATAATAATCTCTAGCAAGTTGTACAAGCTCAGGACCATCTTCCCTATAGATATTAGGAAATTGCTGATTGATAAAAAATGCTATATCCTTTTGTACATCCATTAGTACATTCTCTTTTTAAAAATTAATAACTTCCACCACTAGAGACTGAGCTTAATGAGCCTATAGTAGAACTTGAAGTAATATTGCTTGGTGATGTTTCTTCTTCTAACGTCATATTTACAACAACATCGTTATCTCTTATTATAAACACTCGTCCTTGTGGTGCTTTAATATCAGCATTACGAGGTCTTACCATAATTTTAATTCCAGAACCGTTATAAGATTCTACAACGAAGTTTGTAAGTTTAATTAAACCTGTATTATAATCAACTACTCCGGCTTTCGGATTTACAATCTGTGGATTAGTTGCGTCATCTGTGACAGTCATCATATTTCCTACACCATCATCAGACAAATAAACGCAAACTCCTGCGATATCAAATGGACTTGATTTAACTGCTGGTTTAAAATCTGAAAAACCATTTGCTGCTCTATATGGGTATGGCTTTATTAATGGTGTTTCAAATTTAAATGATGGAGCTGCTTCTACATTAACAACAGGTGAATATTCTATAATAGGTTGAATAACAATATCATTACTTTGAATACCAGAATCCACATCATCGATTATACCTGAAAGTTTAGATTCTCTTAATGTTCTATTAAAGTTTTCAAGCTTATCGTCGGAATATGTTTGTATTGCGTTTCTAATAAGTTGTTCAAGCTCACCAGGACTTTTATCTGTTAATTTATTACTATATGTTGCATTTACAGTAATATCAGCATAATAGAATTTAGTTTGAACAAAGAATGGTTCAATACCTAATGGGCTTTTATCTGAAAGATATTTAATATAAGCATTCGCAAGCGTAGAAGATATAAGTGTTGTATTATCTGATATGTAAACTGATATCGCAACTTTACCGTATTGAGGCGGATCAAGTTCTTCACCACCGTAAGCAGATACCGCAGTAATTTCTGGGAATGCTTGTTGTAATAAAACTTCATAATCACTATTAGTTACTGCACGTTCTTGAATTTGTAAAGCTTTAGGAGCAAAGTATCTAATTGATTCCATACTTTCTCTTTCTTCACCACCCTGTGCCGCTTCAATTGTTTCAATACTAATTGTAGCTCCATCAATAAAAGATGCTGAGAAACTATTTGCACCATTGGCTTCAGCACCTGAACAAATACGATATCTTACACGAACATCTTCGTATTCTTCTGGCTGCAAACCAAATTCATTTTTACCAAAATAAATTGAGTATCTATCATCAAGATAAGGTTCTAAATAGAATACTGGGTCTGTCGCTTTAACACCATAAATGGTTGTTGCTCTTGTAAATACGTTTTGGTCTTCAGTTGCTTCTGCGTCGACGAATACAACAAGTGAATCCGTATCAACTTCATTATTTGTAAGTTGAACTCTTAATACGCCATCTTCATCAACAATAAATCCTTCTCTTTGGAATGATGAAAGCATTTGTCCTTCTAAAATTTCTACGTCTTCTGCAATATAAACACCAGGTGCTGTACGTCTTGCAACGTATGATTTATCTGTTACAAAATTAAATAAATCACCTTGGAAGTTTGAAGTAAAATTTGAATATGTAGGAATGGTAAGTGTTGATGCAGTTTCATATTCATCTGTAATTGTTACACGAACTTTTGCTCTTGCGCTTTTGCGTGATCTTGGAATATAGTTTAATTCTTTTGCATGAGAAACGATTGAGTTCTTTAAGACGGCCGAGTCAAGAAACATTTCGTTAAGAGCCATGTTAGTATAAAAGTTATTTTGGAAAGTATTAAATGCTAGAACATCGAGAAATGCACTGAGGTTAGAACCTTCAAAATTATAATCTTTAAATTGAGTTTGTGTACTGAGATAAGTTCTCAGTTGTGTTTTAATTGAATCGAAATCCAATTCTGTTATAGGTGTTTTTACGCTGGCCATCTTACCTTATCCTTGTTAAAATTAAATCCAAAGTGACTGGAATATCTGAATTTCTTACATAAAATCTTATTACTACATCTACTCTATTATCGTCAATACTTGAACTTACAGTTACATCAATTAACTGAGCTCGAGGCTCATAAGTTTTAATTGTAGTTTCTACTCTGCTTTTAATAAGATTTAGTGTTCCTGGTGTAATATTTTCAAATAGTAAACCTCTTATGCCTCCACCAATATATGGTTGCATCAATCTTTCACCAGGATCTGTGAGTACTAAATTTTTTATAGATTCTTTAACGGCGTCTTCATCTTTAATAAGCGCTAAGTCTTTAGAGATAGGACTAATAGTCAGATCTTTCTTAAAATCTGAATATAAGTTCTGCTTTTTAGTAGCAGGTGTTTTAATATCTATTGTCATACTACTGGCAACTCTCTTAAGTCTAAATGAATATGCTCGTCATATTCTACAACTGTTTTAAAACCATGTTTATAAGCAGCTTCAGTGAATGCATTAACATCATCCATGTCCTTTTTAATATCTATAACCAAACCGCTCAAGTGACTGTTATCTGGATCATTTTCTTGTGCTTCATTCCATTCTTTACTTACCCAGCCATCAATAATTTCGTATGTTCCACCTATATCATCTCTTATTCTTGTCAGATATACTTTTACATCTAAATCAATTTTAAGATAGGCATTGATTCCGACATTATCATTATGAAATGGATCATCTTCCCCACGTGCTACTTTTAACCATTCGTGTGTTCCTTCATATACTTGACCACATTTTGGAATGTTTTTATATTCAGCAGCAGTTATAGGTTTAATAGTAACAGGTTGTTCTCCTGTAGGAGTAATTCTTCTTCTACCTTCATCTTCCCAAAGCGCTCTTAAACTATTTATGGATTCTTGTCGTTTTTCTTCTGAAAACCTTATGCCTCCATTTCTTATAGCTGTTGATGAATTAACATTTGAAATTGCTTTTAATCTATTAACAATGCGCGAATATCTAAATCCATAATCGTCCATTGGTTTTTTAATATCTCTAAGTAATAATTCTATATTTGCAGCTAATGCGCAGAATCTAAACACCATGAATTGGATTTGTTCTAAATTTGGATTTTCAAAAAGACTTACCGCATAGTCAATTAGATTAGATAACTTTCTTTTAAGTTGGTCTTTATTTTCTTTTGTAAAGTTTTGACACTGAAGTTCTTTAATTGTCATTATTGCTTTAACGCCTTTAGCTTGGCCTGCTTTGATTTCACCTACTATTGCTTCAATATCAAAATTAGAAAGAGCATCTTCAACTTCTTGTATAATTTTATCGACAACTTCTAGAATTTTATCTTTAATTTCTTTAATGATTTTGTCTATAATCTGTTGTGCTGTGAGCTCTGTTAGTCCGTCATATGAACGAATTTTATCAATAAATGCCATCGCATCAGCAATAATTGCATTGACTTCATCAAGTAAATCATAGAAAGATTCTATTTGTTGAAAGATATTTTGCATGGATTGACAAAAGCCACCCATGATACTTTGCGCAAATGAATCTTTATAATATGCATCGAGTGTTCGAGCAAGTTTTACATAATCTCTTTCATTGACTATTCCATCAGGCGTATAATTTTTAACATTTAAAAAATCAGCACCTTCTAAATTTGTAATATTACCAGAGTTCCATCTTTTTTCTAAATCAGGAAAATCTCCTAAAGCACCTTGCATACGATTACGAAATGATCCATTTAAATAATTAACTGAATCATAGAAAGCATTACCAAATTTATTTTCTGCAATTTGAATCGGATTATTTTCCGCTTCTTTAAGCATATTATCAGCAAGTTCTTGTGCAAATACATCAATTTGGTTTAAAGTATATGCACCTTCGGAATTTACCGTAGGCCCAGTATTAGATAATAATAATCTATTTCTTACTGTTTGATCTGTATTGTCTACACAAGTCCCTGCCATGTTATCCCTCTATGATATTTCCGTTTGCATCGACAGTTTGTGAAGTACCACTATCAACCGTTATTGTATCGGTATTTCCAGTTTGTACTGAACCATCTGAATTAAAGCTAAGTAAATTATCTAATCCTTCTATTATGTCATTTCCAATACTTGCTATTGACTCAAAAGGATTTGTTAAATTAGATAATATTGAACTTTTTTGTCCATCTGATTTTGCAGTATCGCCAGGAGGAGACGACCAACCTGAATTATATCCCATTGCAAAATAACCTTTTGGTTGTATTGTTGTAGCTGCACTAACAGGTTCTGGTATTTGAACTCTTGCAATACCATATCCACCTTGTGTTAATGGGTTTGGAATTCCTATTACAGAGAAAGGACTTGTTAATACACCAGCAAAGAAATCAACTATATTTCCATTAGGTGATGGATATGCATATCCTGAGAATATATTAACTGGTAATGGCGGAACAGCTAATAAACTCTGTGTAGGTGGTGTTAATAAAGGTATTGTTGGTAATGCAATAGAAGGTGCAGATATACCAACCAGTCTTCCAGGTCCAGGTGCGCAAGGACTTCCTGGTGCTGAACTAATGGGTAGAGGTGCAGCCAATATCGATGTGTTTACTGTTCCAAAGTTTCCAACTAATGTTGTTGACGCACTAATATTTGCAGTTTCGATATTACCAGTTGTTGCTGTAAGAATACCGGCATTAACAACTCCTGCATTCCATAATCCTGAGAAACTTCCATTGGCTGATAATATACTTACAAATGGTGTTGTTAAACTAAAACCAGGCGTTCCTGTAATTGATCCAGATAAAGGTGAAGGTGGTATTAGACCTGTTGCTGTTAATACCATATTCGATGCCTGAGCATGAATATCTCTTAATGTTGTAAATTTAATACTCTTATTTGAATATACATCATAATTCATTAATGCTGTATTTTTAATATTTGCAGATACAAAATTTAATTGTTTATCTGCTTCAAATTGAATTTCATCTTTTGCATAAAGCGTCATTACATCTGCGTTTGCTTCGAGTTTTAATGTTGCACCTCTTGCTTGTAAACTTTGTCCAGAAGTCATAAACAAGTTCTGACCAACATTAAATTCAGAGTTACCATGCACTAAGAGTTTATAATCTCCCATAACCTCTTCGGTTTTATTACCTTTTACATATACATGCGCATTACCATTAATAGTAACTACTTGATGTCCTGAAGATTCATGTTTTGTTCCAATATTAATTTCGTATCTATCTGCTTCTGCTCTTTCTGTAACTGTGCCGCGAGAATCAATTTGAATAAATGCACCTGAATCATGATGAATCATAATGCGCTCACCACCAGGTGTATCATCTAATTCGATATGATGTCTTGCTGTTTCAATAACTCTATTATATGGATATTTTGCATTATATGCTGAAGAAGGCTGAGACCATGTTTGATCACTACCAGCTATGTTTTGATTTTGAACGGCATTAATACTTACATCTCTATGATATGTTTCATCGATATGTTCTGCTCTTCCAGATTTTGATCTTTGGTGCTCACCAAAATCTTCTGGTGTAAAACCTTTTGCAAGAATATCGCCATTTTCTAAAGGAATAACTCCATAACCATCTCGTTCTGGATCCATCTCATCATAATATTGTGTTGGAATCATTCCTAAAATAAGAGGATGCTGAGCTTCATCACCATCTAAAAACATACCAAACACAAAAGCATTTAAAGGAGGTAAAGGATCATCAGCAGTATAAGCACCACTAACACAAATTGCCCAAGGCAAATCTGTTGTGGCTACTTCTTGGTGTGTTCCATGTGCACCAAAAGCACGTACTCGCACACGACCTTGGAATGACGGATCATTATTATCTTCAACTACTCCAATGAAAAACATTGGATTTCGTATTCCCATTCCTCTCATTATCCCTGTCCTCCCATACGACCCGATCTAGTATCTGAACCAGCACCAGCCCAACCAAACTTATATAAAGATAAAGTTGTTGTAAGTTGATCTTCTGTACACTGATTTACTACATGAGTCACTAAATATTTTCCACTTAATTGAGGGTTATCTTCAATTTGATTTGAACCTTGATTTAATTCTCGTATTCTTACATTTATTACATCACCCGCACCAACGTCAAGGCGGCCGTCAGTTGTTGCAGTTACTGCAGTTGAGTGCATGTGATGATTATACATAACTCTTCTTGCAATAATATCTCTAAAATGTTTATCTTCTGGAAAACTTATTGAATTTGAAAAATCTCTGTAATCTCTTATCATCATATATTGTTTTGCGTTTTCATCTGTAAATGTATCATTGGCATATTGTTGAGTATGAATATCTGTAGCCCAACTACTCTTATTACCAGTTACATCTGTAAACTGAGTTCCTTGTCTAGAATCATTGTATCCATAATTATATCTTCTTGCATGATGCTTAAGTAAGTCTACTTCTATGATTGTATTTCTATATGCACCATTTACTAATGATTGTGCTGGATTTGATCTTTCACTATTTTTAAATGAAGAAAATGATCTAACTTGTTCTTCCGCATTTTCTGGATCCATATCAACTTGAGCACTATAATTAAATTGACTTGTTCTTCTTTGAGATGCGCTGATACCTCTTTCATATAACCATTCGTCACTTACACAATAAAATCCGTCCCATCTTTCAAAAAATCTCCAAGAAGAAGATGATGAGTTAGTATTTGAATGCGCTCTTTTTAAAAGAAAACCAATTGCCTCCGTAGGCATATAGTCTGGTATAATAACATTAGTATTTCCTTCTGTATCTTGAAGAATAAATTTTCTTTCGCGATTACCTTGAAGACTCCAAACTTGAGTACCTTCGGGATAAGTTTCAACTCTTGAAGGACTATAGTCTACTAATCTACTAATATATTGTTCAAATACTTCTTTGCACATAGTAGATATTTTTTTATCTCTAAATGCTTTTAAAACACTTCTTTTAAATCCGGCCCAACTTTGTGAGCTTATCCAGTGAATTGTATATGTTGTACCTTTATTAGTATTTGATGCAGCGACATCATTAATCTTATGAACTTGTGCTTTAATTTCTCTTTTTGTTTGTAAATCAGCACATAAAAATTCTAATTCTAAACTTTCTTCACCTCTTAATGGAAGGCCTTCTAATAAACCTTCATTATCTAATACAGTTATACTTCCAGATAATGAAACACTACCTATTCCATGTTCAACATGCCAAGCACCAATAATTGTACTAATATCATGAGACACGGCATTTTCTGCTCCATAAGGAGTAAGTATAGCTTTTGTTATCTCACAATATGAAGGACTAAAATCTGACATAATTTTTATTCAGCGCTAATATTAGCAACAAATTCTTTAGTTATTTGACTTGTGTATCTGTTATCGAATAAGAAAATTTCTTTTTTGTTTTCGTTTAATGCGTTTTCATAATCAAATAACCTATAAGGTTTCCATTCTTCAGGAATAATACGTTTAATAATAATTTTACGACCTTGTTCTGTACGCATAATAACACGGTCTTCTCTACGTAAATAAATCGTTCTAAACGATTCAGGTGCTAAAATAATTTCGTCTACTGCTGCCATCTGTTATACCTGCCTTACGTAGTAAATAATATTTTCATCATTATCAGGATCTCTTAACCAATCAATAACATCCTCGCCAACCTCTCCAGATAATTCTGTGTATTTTTCTACAAGGTAATCATTAAATGTTTGAGGATCCATTGGCCATTCATGATAAGGATCAACAATGTTATTTGCCATATAAACTAACCAAACATAATCAACAGAACCATAATAGAATCTTGCGACATCTTCAGCGCGCTCACCTTCTTTTACAGTATAAGGATAATACACATAAGGATTATTTGCAATTGCTCTTTTAAAGGCTGTTCGACGAGTAATATCACGTACTCTTCGACCTTGATAATTAATTATTGGAAATTTTTCGAAGTATTTCATTATGGGTTTCCTGTTCCTGTTGAAGTAGTTGCTGGTCGTACTGGGTTACCTACTTCTTGAAAATCACTTTCATTTGGAGTTTCAGCTGACGCTGTTGTAACTCCAGAAGGCAATAATTGTTCATAATCATCTGCAGTTTGAATAGAAAGTTCTTTAAATGATATACTAAGCGTAATAGAAGCTGGTACACCACCTTTAATAATTCCTACTTTAGCACCACCACCAGTATAATCTACTGTTACATTATCAATCATACATCTTTTAAATCTCATGAAGTGTTTTTCTTGCACACCTAATAAGCTACATTCAACAACAGAAGGATATTTTAAAAATGCTTTATCTAATCCTTGAACTCCTCCAATTCCTTCAGTTCGTGGTAACATTTTAGATTTTAAGAAGTTTACAATATTTGTAATTTGATCAGTATCTGCTTTATTTGCTGGAAATAAATCCCATTCAAAAGAATACTCTCTTAAGTTAACGCCTTCAAATGCTAATGTTTGTTGAGGATTAACAACACGACCAGTAACAGCACCTGCAGTTTTTGCAAGATCTCCACTTAAATATTTTCGTGCAAGATATGAACCAATAGCCATTGCTTTACCAGTGTCAACATTCATTGCATCAGAAATAGCACCAGCAAAAGCATTACCAATTCCATTTTGTGCAGCGTTTTGACCATACGCGAGCGCACTACTCAATGCTTGACTTGCCATTTCACCAATATTTTTCATTGCTTGGCCAATATCTTGACCACCTGTTGCTCCAGCAAGGCCCGCAGTTATTCTTTCAACAACGAAATCTCTTTCAAATGCAGTAACTTGTGTACCCGTATTATCTCTTAAAGTTCTAGGAAATGGAAGTTCAATTGAGCCTGTATTGCTATTTGTTACAGAATTTCTTTCTGGTACTAGTCCAAGATTTCTATTAGATTGAAATCGTGTTGTACTTGTTGTTGAACCATCATCATTATTTGTAGTAGTGGTACCTAAAGCTGTAGTAGAAGCTGCAAATTTTTCATAAGAATAATCTTGGAAAATCATTTGAAATCCATGAGGCAATGGTTTACTAGGAAACGAAAAGGTTGTTATCCTTGAATCATTGGAGCGCCTGAAGCGCACTATTTCTGGCATATTGTTAGACATAGAATTCTCTTTTACGTAAAATTATTTTCCAATAGTTTTAATAAATAACATTGGATATCTTTCAATTATTTATATGGAGTAGTGAGAAGAATATTATGGCTTATAAGGGTAGATTTCGCCCAAAGAATCCTGCAAAGTACAAAGGAGACCCGACGCGCATAATTTATAGATCTTTATGGGAATTTAAGTTCTTTAAATTTGTTGATGAGCATCCTGATACAATATGGTGGCAATCAGAAGAAGTAATTGTTCCATACAGATCACCTATAGATAGTAGGATACACAGATATTTTCCAGATGTGATAGTACATAAAAAGAGTCCTGATGGTAAACTACAAACTATTATGATTGAAATTAAACCATATAAACAAACATTACCACCAGATCCAAAAAATAGAAATAATACTAAAACAGGAAGAATTTCAAGAAGGTATCTTAACGAAGTTAAAGCTTTTGGTGTTAATGACGCAAAATGGAAAGCAGCAAGACAATTTTGTGCAGATAGAGGTTGGGAATTTGTGATTATGACCGAAAAAGAATTAGGAGTAAGATAGTTTGGTAGTAAAAACAGTAGAACAAATACTTGCAGAAGCAGAAGGGATCTCTGGTAATCCTCGTGGTGCTTCAGTATTTACTGATATATTAGCCAAAGGTATTAGAGCCGGAGAGGTACCAGCGCGTACTAAAGGTGCACGTGAATGGTACAGAAATGCTGCACAAAGTATTAGTAGAACAGGAAGTGCAGCATCTGGTGTTTCAGGTGAAGCATTCATAACTTCAGCTTCAAGAGATAGAGAGCGTTCTAAAGCTGCAACAAGATTTATGGTTGGAAACATGTATACGTTTGCGTATGATGCTAAACACAAAGAAACACTACCTTATTACGATATGTTCCCTTTAATTTTTCCAATAAATAAAGCTAAAGGCGGATTTCTTGGAATTAACTTTCACTATTTGCCACCAATGATGAGAGCTCAATTAATGGATGCTCTTTATGGTGCAGTGAACAATAAAAAATATGATGAAACAACAAGATTAACTGTTTCATATAATATTTTAAATACTGCTTCGAAATATAGATTTTTTAAACCTGCAGTAAAACATTATTTAACAAAACAAATAAGATCCAAGTTAGTTTATATTAATCCGTCAGAGTGGGATATAGCTTTATTCCTACCGTTAGCAAGGTTTGCAGGTGCAACTAAACAAAAAGTATATGCTGACACAAGAAAAGCAATACGAGGATAATTGAATGTCGTTTAATATTAGTCGCTTTAAAACAACTTTGGATAAATTTGGTGGTCCAGGTCGTTCATCGTTATTTGAAGTAAGAATACCAGTTTTTAAAGTAGAAACATCGTCAGGTATTACTGAAAGAGATTTTTCTTTCTTTTGTTCAGGTGTTAATTTTCCTGGTATTAATATTGAAACAGGTCAATTCAGTGCAGTAGCACAACTCACAACACAGTTTCCCTTAGAAATGTCTAGTCAACCTATTAATGCTACATTCATGGTAGATTCAGATCATCAAGTTTTACAATTTTTCCATAACTGGATTCAAAGAGTATTGAATTATAGTAGTTCAGGAAACTCATTTTCAGCAATTGATGGAGATTTAGATATTGGCCAAATGCCATTTGAATTAGGTTATAAAGATGATTATGCTTGTACAATGAATATAAGACATTATTCAGTAGAAAGTACTGGTACTAAATATTATGAAGTAATACTTGAAAATTGTTTTCCATACGCTGTTGGAGACTTAGACTTAAACTGGCAAAATACTGATTCTTATTTAACTATGCCAGTAACATTTGCATATGATAGAATACGTTATAGTGGTGATAAAACTGGTATACCATCAAGAAGAAGTAATGGTGGGATTTTAGAAACATTATCAAATTTAGCCGGATTAGTAGACGTATTAAAACAAACTGCAGATCAGGGTAGACCAACCAGTATTCAAGATGCAATTAATAGATTAAGCAGAATTCGTAATTCGTATGAAAGATTGGGTGGATAATCCAAGAGATTAAAATTATATTATAGGAGAATATATTATGGCGTTGCCAAAAATTGATTTGCCAATTATGGAAATTGAACTTCCATCTACTGGTAAAAAAGTAAAATATAGACCGTTTACGGTTAAGGAAGAAAAAATTCTTCTTGTAGGTCAATCATCAGAAGATCCTGCACAAGAAATTCTTGCGGCAAAACAAGTAGTAAATAACTGTTTACTTGAAACAGATATTTCAACTCTTGCAATGTTTGATTTAGAATATATTTTGCTTATACTAAGAGCTCGGTCAGTAAATAACATAATTGAATTTAATATTAAAGATTCAGATACAGGTGAAGAAGTAACATTAAATTTAGATATTGATAATGTGAGTTTAACAAGACCGGAAGGTCATGAACGTGATGTAGTTATTAATGATACTTATAGATTAGCTTTAAAGTATCCAACTATTGATGAATACGTTAAAATGGCTCAAATGGATGAAACAGATCCATTAACAAATTATTTAATGTTATGTACTTGTTTAGATTATGTAGCTTCAGAAGATGAAGTACACTATTTTAAAGATTACAGCCAAGAACAAATTGACGAGTTTATGGATGATTTAAGTGGTGAGGTAATTCATGGAATTCAAAAATTCTTTGAAACAATGCCAAGACTACGACATGAAATGCCATACACAAATAAAAATGGTGATAAAAAAACATTTGTTATCGAGGGGATGCGAAGTTTTTTTACATAATGCTGGTCCATTTGAGACTTGAAAATTATTATCAAATTATTTTCAGCTTGGCCCAGCATCATAAATACAGTATAGACGAAATAGAAAGGTTAATTCCTTACGAAAGAGATTTGTATTTTGAAATGTTGGTTAACTGGATACAAGAACAAAATGACAAGGCTAAAAACAAAGGTTAAATAAAAAATGTCACCAGAAACAGAAGCTATTATAGAACGACTGAAAGCGGAAGGCGATCTGCTGCGTAATAGTGGAACTAATTCTATTAAAGAAGTAAAAGTCGAATTAGGTAAGTTTAACAGTGTTTTTACAGAACTTAATAAAAGCTTTGATGGTTTAAAAGATGTAGCTAAAGGGCAATCTGAATTAGCAAAACAAGATGCTAAATTAAGAGCAATGTCTGAAAAAGAACGACAAGCCTTTTATGATAAAGAAGCGCAAATGGCTCAGCGTGAACAAGAGCTTAGAAATCAAGATTTAGTCAAACAAGAAAAAGACCGACAAGCACGAAAGAGACAAGATAATTTCATTTATAAAAAAATGGATGGATTATTTAGTTGGTTTGGAAAAATGTTTAGTATGATCGGTAAAATTCTATTAGTAGGTGCACCATTCTTATACAATTTTGCTGTTGGATATCTAAATGAAAAATTTGGATTAGAGTTACCAGATATTGCAACAGGAGCTAAAAACTTTGCAACTTTTCTTAAAAATACAGATTGGGATGCAGTTGGAAATGCTTTAAAAATAATTGCAGGTGTAGGTGTTGCGGCTTTAGCGTTTAGAGGTGCAATGGTTGCTGCGACGGCAGCATTGGCAGCAGGAAGATTTTTAGGTTCCATACCCGGCCGGTTGGCTGGCCGCCCGCGTGTACCAACAGTTAATCCAGGTGTTCCGCCAACTCCACCGAGAGGAGTTCCTACTACTCCAAGAAACTTTACATTAGATGCTGATGGTAATCCTATTAGTAATAAAACGGGACAAAGATTAACCGGTGCCGCTAGAAATACTGCATTGAGAATAGCAGCTGAGGACGCTGCAGCAAATAAAAGACCGGGCTTCTTAGCTAGACAAGCTTCAAGATTGCGAGGTCCAGGCCTGGTTGCAAAAGGTGCAGGTTTTCTTGGTGGTGGTTTAACAGCAGCAGCTGTATTAGGTTTATTTGATGAAGAGAATCTTAGTGCAGATGCATTAGAAGCAGAACTTTTAGCGCAAGCAGATAGAGGTAGTTTATTAGATCAAGCCGGTGATGTTTTAGTTGATACAACAATAAGTACTGCAGTTGGAGCTGGTACAGGTTCATTATTTGCAGGTGTAGGTGCTTTACCTGGTGCAATATCAGGAGCAATCTGGGGATTTGGTTCTTCTATTGCTACTAAAGCCGGTGAGGCCTGGAGAGATTGGGGTGATAGAGGTATTGATACATTACCTAATACAGTTGAACAAGCTATAAGAAATCAAGGTGAATTCACAGAAGAAACAACCGCGCAACAAGTTATTGATGCTTTAACAGCAACTAATGATGTAGCTAATCAGTTCCTTAGAGATACCGCAGAGGAATTCAATGGTATGAATTCTGAAATTGAAAGACTTGAAGCTATAAAAGCCGCGGGTGCAGCAAATGGAATGTTTAATGTAGGTACTGATGGTAGATCATTTACAGTCGGTGAAGGTCGTTTAGATCGCATGATTGAAGACGCGAAAGAAGAAAGAGATCTTTTACAATCTCAAAGAGAAGCATCTCAAAATGTTATTGACAGAAGACTTGAAGAAATACAAAGACAACAAGCTGCTATTGATGAATATAATAGACAATTAGCAGAATATAATGAAATTCAAAAACAAAGCCAAGACGCTTTAGCTGAACAAATGGATTCATTGGCAAGTGGAGCCGGTGGTAATCCTATTATGAATAATTATTATACTCAAGGTGGAACAAACGTATTCAATAATACAAGTATGAGTAAGACTAGTGCAAGTAACGTAACTTCTTACGCACTAGGATATGGCGGTGGAAGTAATGGCGGACCAGGATTTATTGCAATACCTGGTTTAGTTTAAAAAAAAGAGGACCGAAGTCCTCTTTTAAATTAAGCGACTAATGTCGTTTTAACATTCTCTAAATAAGATCTTACAGATTCTGGTGAAGTTTCTCCATAAGGATCTGTTTCACAATCATCAGATTTACCAGGCTCAATAAACATCTTTTCAACAACACCATCATTTACAACCATAGCATATCTCCAAGAACGCTTACCGAAACCAAGATTATCTTTTGCAACTAACATATCCATACCTGCGGTAAATTCGCAAGAACCATCAGGAATAAATGTGATATTTTCTGCTCTTTGATCATTTTTCCAAGCATTCATAACAAAAGCGTCATTACAAGAAATACAATAAATTGCATCAATACCTAATGCTGCAAACTCCGGCATTAATGCGTTATAACCAGGTACCTGAAAATTAGAACAGGTTGGAGTAAAAGCACCGGGAAGAGAAAAAGCTACAACTCTTTTTCCTTTAAAAAAGTCATCGGTAGTTTTATGAACCCATTCAAATTCGGCGGTATCAACATTGCGTTGTCTTAGTTTGAATGTTACTTGTGGTAAAGTTTTTTCCATAATAAATTTCCTTTCAAAACATGTTATAAAATCGGGAGAGCATTGCACTCTCCCGGATTAAAATTAACCTACTAAGAATTCTTTCTTATTGTCAATTTTGATTTTTTGTGGTCTTTTCTCTTCAGGAATAATCCTTTCGAGTCCAATGACCAACAAACCATTTTTGAAGTTAGCACCAACTACTTTTAAGTCGTCAGCTAATGTAAAACTACGAGTAAATTTCTTTTGAGAAATTCCTTTATGTAGTACTACGGCTTCATCATCAGCTTTATCAGTATCAACTGATTTTACTGTAAGAACATCTTCTTTCACTTCAATATCAACATCATTAATGTCAAGACCAGCTAATGCAAGTTCAATAGAGAACTTATCGCCGTCTTTATTTCTTTTGATGTTGTAAGGCGGGAAGCCTTGTGATTGATGTACTTGTGGGAACTCCACTAATCTGTCAAACATTCTATCGAATCCGACAGCAAAAGGGGTTAAGTGGTTTATATTTAATCCAGTCATTTTTTTATCTCCTATTAAGCTAGATATTAATATTTGAAGGTATTTACCCTTCACCTTTTCGTATACCCTTTCGGCGTATACAAAACTATTTATTCAACTTCTTTATTATTCGCAATAAAATTTTTAATAAAATTTCGTACTTCTCTAGATGCAGAAGTATCGATATCTTTACAAAGTTGAATGAATTCTTTCTTTTGTTCTTTGTTTATTTTCACTAATAAAGTGTCATCTTTTTTCATAATTTTGTCACCTAATTGTCACATAGTTGTATAAATAAAAAGTATATACAATATATTTACAGGAGAAATACAATGCTAAAACAATTCTTTAAAAAACTAGACAAACTCATGAAAGCTGGTCGTTTTCATAAAGTAGCTAATAAGTATTTAGCAACCTTTCTCATTGTTCCTTCATTAGCTTTTGCAGATGAAGTTAATATTCGTAATATTGACCATACAACTATAATGACTAAAGATGCAATGATCATATTAGACAAAAAAGCTGGTAAATTTTGGAATGCAAATTTAGATTGCGAACTTCCAATTACTACCGACTCTAAAGTCAATTTTAAGACTGCCACAAGGACAATCAAAAAAGGTTCAGAACTAACATTTATTATTGGTTCTAAACAAAAAGATGAGCACCTATGTAGAGTTATAACTCTAGCGGCGCTTTAATCTCCAGTACTTCCTATTCCTCCAGCGCGGCTTGTTCGTTGCGCTGGTTTCTTACTTGTTTCTTGTATAGAATACGATAAATTCTTTTCTAATTTACATTGAGCTAATCGCTCACCACTTACAACTCGTACTATTGAATCAGATATATTTGTTAAAAGTATATGTGTTTCATGGAAATAATCACTATCAATAATACCTACACCATTTGTAAGAACTAAACCTTTTTTAGCTGCTACACTACTACGTACATACATTTTAAGTACGTGATCTGGTGGTATGTTAAAAATAAGACCAGTGGGAACAAATGCTCTATGAGCAGGATGAAGAAGAAACGCAGTTTCTCCTTGAATTTCTTTTGTTAATACTTCTGTTTCTCTATTAACAGAATTAAATACTCGAATCTTTTGTCCTACTTCAAAGAAAGATTCGACGTCAAAGCATGCGGACTCTTCGGTAGCGAGAGCCGGAAGTTTTACTTTTGGAGATGACTTATAAACTAATAAAGTGCTCATTATATAACCTTCAACTATTTCTAGGATCTTGTTGCTGTTTTTTCTTTTCCTCTAATTTTTCTTTATTTAGAGGACAAGGTTGCTGTTCTTGCCTAGTCATTATATTATAATACATTCTTTACAGAATGTCAACTATTTTTTACCAATATTATACTTTACTGTAAGATCCCAGTCATCTTTCTCTTTAAATGCAATAATCTTAATTTGATTAAGAGAAGCAACTGGTTCTTTTGTTTTAGCTGGGTCTACTACTTTAATGAGTTCCCATTCTTCTAATAAGTTTACTATCGTATTGCGTCTTGCGTGGTCTTCTTCTGTAAACGTATTGTGCTTACCATCTAAAATAAACAATTCTTTAAAATGAAGAATTGAATATCTTCCTTTTTTATGAAGAATATGACATGACTGAAAAAGTTTCTTTTCTTTACGAGAAGAAATTCCAATACGAGTTAATGTCTCTTTAATTTTTAAGAAGGAGTCCGGTGTTGGTAAAGTAACCTCTACACCCACTCCTCTAAAAATATCTTCGTTTTCCATGATTTATATTCACCTTTATAATTTTAATTTGTGGCATGGTATATAACCATTCATTTTTATTTATTTTATTTAAGTTTTAGCCACCGATGAAAAGACGATCATGTACCGTTTGTAATTGTTCTTTAGATAATACCTTTAAATATTGTTTCGCAACAGTTCTATTACATTGATATACTTCTTGTATTGCATCAAGATCTTTGTTTTTATCTGCTTTATGCCATTTAGAAAATCTTTTTCTTTTTCTTAAGACAGACCTATAATAGTCGAATTGAGCACCAAGGAATAATTCATGACGTTGATTCATTTCATTAGCATGTAATATAGTATCTTCGAAATTTGCGAAGCCTCTGTTGACGATATATGCGTTATATGTTTTTTCTGTAATTTCTGGATTATCACTATTTCGAATGAGATCTTCTTTACTAAAAGAAGCCGCATTCATAAAATCAAACGGACTTATCTCTTTCATTAATTACGTCCTCTAATTGAATCATTATGTCATTAAAGTCTTTTGCGCATTCTTCGCACATAAGCACTTCATGTCTACCTTCAAGTGTGTCAAGCTTAATCGTATATTCTTCACCTCCTCGCATACGTTTAGCGCAATTGAAACACTTTTTACCATTACTTAATATGCTTACCATCAGACAAACTCCGATTCCATCATTACCTCAGTTAAGAATGCAACCATATTAATTTCTTGATCTGCTACAAAGTTTGCTTTGTACATATAGTCAGCAAGTGTAACTATGAAACCTGGTTGTGTACGGAATTCGACTTTAGATGAAGCCATATCATAGATACGACGAAACATTTCGTTCATATCCTGGTCTGAATTTTTTGCAACCCATTTGCGCATTTCAGTAAAGTTTTTAGCTTTAAGGAAACCAAAAAGTTCGTCAAGTGCTTCTTGTTTAAGATTAACGAATATACCTTCGTCAATTCTTCCTGATGCTGCATAGGATTGTAGTTCTGTTAATACTCTTCGAAAATCAGGAAAATGTTTTTCAATTACTTTTGCTACGACACTTTTGTCATAAGGAACATTTTCTTGATCGAGAATAGCTGTTACTCTTTTAAAGAACTGCATTGCAAGCGCAGGTCTTTGAGATTGTTCAATAGTAAAGTCCACTTCAGAAAGACGAGATCGAAGTGGAGAAATGATTCTATTCTTAAAATTACATGTAAAGATAAAGCCGCAATTGGCTGAATATTCTTCGATGAAATTACGAAGAGCAGGTTGAACGTTTGCTGCGTTCAAATAATCTGCTTCGTCAAAAATGACATACTTTCGACCTGTACCTGTGAGAGATACAGCAGAAGCGAAAGTAGAAATATCATATCGAATAGAATCGATGTTAACATTAAGTGAACCATTTTTAATAATATAATCACAACCAAGTTCTTCGAGCATGGCTTTTGCGATTGTAGTTTTACCTACACCTGGTCCACCTGTTAATAATAAGTTTGGAACGTTTCCGTCTGATACGAATTTGCGGAAAGTTGTTTTGAGTTGCTCTGGAAGAATTGTGTCGTCAACTTTTTGAGGACGATATTTCTCGACCCAGAGTACTTCATTGTTTTTTGCTTCAATCATAGATCACCTGTTACATAATATAAAAAAATCGAAAGGCGGGGGAAGTCATTGACTATCCCCCTATCTCGAGAAAGGTTGGTAATCTTATTAATCGACTACCTTGTCAGCCAAAGGACCTTGAGCTGGCACATCTACATCCACATCTTTTTCACCTACACTAGGATCTTGCTGTGGAGCATTCTGACGTAGAAAAGCTTCGATTTTATTCCTAAGCATTCCAACACCGGCTAACTCATTTCCTTGGAACCCGCCACGTTGAGAGACAATGTCAATCAATTGTAGAACGGTGCTAAGATCGTTGAGATTAATCACGACCTTCTGCTCTTGGCCTTGAGGTTGGCCAAAGTTACCATTTACTGTTTCATTCATATGAATCACCTTTTTTAATTATAAGTTGACTTTGAATCAATTGCCACAAAATATGTGACACCTTTGCCCCTGAATTGTGAGATACCTTTTGCGCAAAGAGTAACCTCATAATCTAGCGGTAAGAGCTTCAAGTTATCAGTTTTAATAATAAACTTGAAGGTATCGTCAGTTTCACCGATTTCAACGCCAAAGTCATCTGCGTTTTCATTCGAACTGTCGATAGCTTTCAGAAATACTTTGCCGCTTTCGCCTACAAAAGCAATTTCCGAAAATTGTAGTACCCCTGCTGCCTTCAATACAGAAGACAAATCTCCTTGTGATACATTCACAACAACATCTTCGGAAGGAAGAGTAATTTCCTTCTCTGGAGGAGTGTGTATCATGGAGATATCGGCGTAGACGTACTTAGTACGACGTTTACCTTCAGAGATAATAAAGTATTTATCTTCGAATTCAACGTCGGGATCATTATAAAGACTCAAAATTGAAAGAAATCTTGAAAGATCGTATACACATGCATCAGATGGAATTTCATCTGGAATATCTGCAATTGCAATTAGAGTCTTTTCTGGAGTGATAGTCTTTAAAACATTACCTTCTTTAAACAAAATAGATTTGTTAATAGAGCTAAAGCTTTTCAAGACCGTCAAGGTTTCGTTAGAAAATTTCATTATATAGATTCTCCGATATTAAAATACTGGTATATTATATACCAAGTGAGGTTAAATGTCAACTGTTTATTTGCCTTTTGTATATGTTTTCTTATTAGAAGAAGCATTGGCTGTTGCAGTAACACCAAGTTGTCCTAATGCTGCCATATTACCTTTAAAGATATATGTACCAACATGATTGATTTGCATCCAAGGACACATCCATACTGAAAGTCCCATTTCTCTTGATTTCTTACAAAAGAAATAGTCTTCAGATAAGTACCTATTCGTTTCAGGATCAATAATACAATCAAAGAATGCTGTAATATTTCGCGATCCATCAAAGTTTTCAGTACGCGCATGGTCTGGTTTGTATGATAGTTCTGGATAATTATCTCTAAATTTTTCAAGAGCTTCTCTTGGAATAAGCATAAATCCAGTTCCTGCTTCTGATACTTCAACAGGTTCACTTACTTTAAATTCTTTAGTTCCTTTTACAGGATTAAAAACAAAGTCAGAAGTAAATTGCTCAAGGTTAAAAGGATTTTCATTTGCGAATCCAAGTTCTGCAGCCTTTGCAATTTTTTCCCAAGCAATTGTTTTCTTAGGATAAGGACCAGTTACAATATCATATTTTTCTGGATCAGAAGTTTGAATACCTAAAAGTGCTAACGCATCTCTAGGATTAAACCCAATATCACTATCAATAAACAATAAGTGAGTACAATCAGATCTCATAAATTCATCTGCAATATAGTTACGAGCTCTTTGTACTAAACTTTCATTAAATAAGAAATAATATCTCATTGGTATTTCATATTTAGTACATAACATACTCAAATCGTTAGTTGATTTTGTAAATAAACCTGAACATTGTCCACCATACATTGGTGCACCAACAAACAGTTTATAGTTTTTGAGATCAGTAACGGGTATTTTAAGTTCCATAATATATCCTTAATCTAAATCAAATTCTGTTCTGTGTAATAGTTGTAATCTGAGAGTATCGATAAGAATATCCCATGAACTATCATGCTTTTTAAATGCTTCTTCCCATTCTGGTAATACGAAATCATTTCTTTCTGGAAGATTTAATTTTGCGTCAATCCACGTGCGGGTGTCACGCACGAGATAGTATTTACAATATTCATAGAAATGTTGTTTTTTTCCTTGAGAATCAAAAAGACGTGTCATAATGACTGGATCAAAAGCATTTGATCTTGTCCACCAATATTTAACATTTGAATCGATAATAAAATTATGAAAGTCATCTACAAATTCTTTTACAGTTAAATCAGTTTTTAAAGGTTTAACTCTATCACGTACTTCTTTATCTTGTGATTGCCAAAATTCAATAACAGAATTTTCTACTTTATAACCATAATTTTCTACTTGATCTTTTACTGAAAGTTTCCATCTTCGAACTGCATTAATATCTTTAACAGTATAAGGTCGCTTTTCAAATCTATCAAAATCAAATACGAAAGCAGAAACATCAACTACAGCACAATCCATAGGTTCAGTGCCCATAGTTTCAAAATCAAATATTAAATGTTTCATAGGAATGCCTCAAGTGTATCATGCTTTTCAATATAGTCTGCGGTTTGAGTATTATTATACTGCATTACGTAGTCTGTGTCAACCATTTGTAGCTCATTATTTAAATATTTTTTTACTTCTGTCGCCATGTCTGTTGCCGTTTGAACGGGAACATTTTGACAAATATGGTTGAAAGATTTTTTCGGATTGAGTAACTCGAAGTCCAAAGGTAAACCCATGATTGCCATAGCTTCTCTGTAATTAATATAACGATCATCGTCAGGATGAGTAAGTTTGACAGGATAATGCCCAACAAAAGCACCGATAAAGTCTTTAGGAACAATGGTACCTCTTCGCATAATGTTTCCACCAGCTTTGAGCTTCTCATATCTGTATTTACATTTCTCAACTTCTTTTTCATATCCATGTTTTTCCATCCATTCGCCGACTTGAGCATAGTCATGCCCGTATCTTTCTATGTATGCATATACGCATTGACCTCTTGCACTTTGAGGTTCTACCATATCAGAAAATTCTTTATGAGTAATTCCACCATGAATATGTTCTAAAATATATTTGTAATATAAATCATCTTGAGATGGAATTTTTGGATTAATACATTCAGTTTGGAAGTTAGAACCTCCTGCGCTTCTTATAACATCTTCAATAGCTGGTCGTTCTTTATTATAATATGAAAGTAATGGAGTTTTTTCGCCGCGCCAAAAGAAATAGAATGAACGTTCTCTTACTTGAGATGAACCATGTAATAACGATTTAGTTCTATAAACAGTCATTGTATAACCTTGTTCAAGACCAATTCGTCTCATTTCATTTCGTATATTTTCACCAATCTTACCAGCAAAACCTGGAGCGTTTTCACCCCAAAATACTTTTGGTTTAATTTCACCAAGAACATATTTTGCTGTTTCGATAAGCCATTTATTATTTGGATTATGATCTCCAAATCCTTGAGAAAGCATACTTAATCCAGCACAAGGACATACAGAAGATATTACATCAACACTCTCTGTAGGTTTCTCTCCTTTGTCTAGGACATAGTAAGGAACGTCGCTATAGTAATTAAGGATATGAGAATCGTTGTCCTTGAAGGCCTCGTATGACATCATATAGGTTGGTTTTTCACCAAACGCATTGACTGATCCAATAGTTTCACCACCTATAAGTGGTACGATAGAAGCGTGTTTAATCATTTAAAAATTTACTCACTGATACTAATGATGAATTTATGACTTGGTGCATATCTAAATAGACATACATTCCGCATCTTCCTATAAAAGTGACTTTAGAGTTTTCGATATCTCGATATTGCTTGTATCTTTCACGATTAATACCATCTACATCATTTATGGGATAATATCTTTCCATGTTATTGTCTTTATAATCACATGGTTCCTCATAAGTTACTGTAGTGGTTAAGTCGTTTTTACCATGTTCTGGAATGTTTTTCCATTCTGTTACTCGAGTATATGGTCCATCGTGTGTAAAATTGACTGTTGCGGTAGGAAGCACTCTTGTTTGTGGAATACTCATTGTATGAAACTTGAGTGATCTGTAAGGTAATTCTCCAAAGCAATAATCATAATATACATCAATTGGCATAGAATTAAATACGTGATCGTATTCATCTTCCATACTCTTGTTAAACTCTGTTGAAAGTTGCACTGTTATATTCTCATGATTTAAAATATTTTCAAAAAGTTTTGTATAGCCATCTTTTGGCATATACTGATATTTATCTTTCGGAAAATAGTATTCGTTTAGATCATCACGAATAGGTACTCTTGCAATAATACCAGGATTTAATTCATCGAGCTCTTTACCCCACATTTTTCTTGTATAAGGTCTAAAGAAAATATCAAGCACATTTTCTTCACCAACAATTTCTTTAGTTTCTTTATTTACAGGTAAAGTAACATATTGTCCATCATTTAATAAGGCTTTTACTTTATGCTTATATTCTACCCATTCACCATATTGCATTAACCAGTTTACAACTTTTTCATTATCTGTATGAAATAAGTGTGGACCATATTTGTGTACACGAATACCATTTTCATCAGTATAATCATAAGCATTACCTGCAATATGATTTCTTAAATCAATAACATGTACTTTATGACCAGCATTTGCAAGTTCTCTTGCGTGAACTGCACCCGCAAATCCTGCGCCAACTACTAAATAATTTTTCATGCGTTTAATACTATTTCAAATTCACTTCTTGTTTTTTCTTTATCTAGAGGATGATGCTTATATAGTGCATCGCGTTGACCTTGAGCAAATTCTTGTAATTGTTTCACATTCATAGCTTCAATATCTTCAGCAATACGTGTAGATAAGTATTCATCCTGATAGTAAACAAATAATTCTTTAGGATCACCAATAAGAATACTTCCTGCATCAGCAACCTGTAAAGGCCTTGCTCTCCACCAACCAGATCCTGAGTGGAAATATCCAGGCATTAAACATCCCCATTGTTCTGCATATACTTTACACATTTGGTCTTCAGTAAGTCTTTCTGATTTTTCTTCACCGCGCTTTGCACCATAGATATTCATTGGCCACTCTTGAATGTTTTGAAGTTTCAACCATTTTCGAGTTTTCTTTTGTACTAACGAAGCAAAGTTCCATTCTAATTTTTTATCTTTTACTTCTACTCCACCACCAAAAAGTGTTGATACACCAGAAAGAAAATCATTATCTGGAGTACGATTATAGTGATAAGGGTTAGGATTGAAACGATATATTTTATCAGGATTCCAACCGAGATTGAGCAAACTTAAATCACCAAGATCAAATGCAGAAATTAACAATCTGTTTTCTTTATTTAGCATAATATCACATGCTGCTACAAAATTGTCTTTGTATTTTTTCAGAGTGTTAATATCATATTGTGTACATTGAAGATCTAAAAGATATTGTCTAAATGCTTTGTCTTCTGGTTCATCAAGGTTTCCACGAAATCCTTGAATACCACCATAAATCTGATCAACCTGCCAATCGTCAAATGCAAGAATAGCATCTGGTCTTTGAGATAGTGCGTAACATCCAGAATATAAATTTTGACAGAAAGATTGTGGACTATGCATATAAAAGATTACTTCATCATAGTGTGAAATATCTTCGCCTAATGCTACTTCTCTTTGCTCAACTTCATATCCCATTTCTCTAAGACAACGTAATACTGCATATTGAGAAGGTACTACTTGTAATTGCTGTCTTAGAAAAAAGTCTTCAGTACACTGAGCTTTGTTCATTCCAGTGATTAATATTTTTTTCATAATTTAACTATATCCTCAAGTGTGTGTTTTGGATTCATAAACATAGAATTGAAAGGTACTTCAGATTTTGCATTATCACCTTCTCTTCTTTCTCCATATTTTACTTCAAATAATGGACCGTTTACTCTTAAAAATTCTTCAATGTATTCTTTAACTGTATAAGACTGTCCTGATCCAAGCGGTTCATAATCTGACATTGCAGCCGGTTCATAAATTGCTTTTACAATTGCATCTGTAAGATCTTCTACGTGAACATAATCTCTTACTGGAGTACCATCTTTAGTATCATAATCAGATCCAAAAATTGTAAATGTTCCTGATTGAATTGCATTTTGAGTTGCTGCATATAATCCTTCAGGATTGTTAGGTACTCCACCTCCAACATTATAAAATCTAAAAATCGTATATTCTTTACAAAGTTGTTTTACAATATCTTCTGCAACTACTTTTGATCTTGCATAAGGTGATGTTGGATCAAATGCCGCTCCTGTTGAAGCAAATATAAATTTAGCATTTGGAAATGCATCAATTACATTTTTAGTTCCATTAATGTTAGTATTATAATATTCAAATGGATTCTTTACGCTTTCACCAACTTTAACTAATGCTGCTAAATGTACAACTACATCTACTGTTGGATTAGTAGGATTAGAATATTTTGTAATATCCCAATCTTTAATATCGTAAAAGACCGCTCGAACATTGCGTTCACTTAACTTTTTTCTTAATACTGAACCGATATATCCATCGGCACCTGTTACTACAACTTTTTTATTCATAATTTTCTATTATAACACAATTAAACTGAAATGTCAACAAATTCGTAATCAACTAATGCTTCTTTAAAAAGCTCTTTTGTATTATCAAAAGATTCAATCCATCTTTCTGGAACATCTATCATTGAAGGCATTACAATACGTTTAGTACCAACTTGAATAACACCTTTTGCACATTCTGAACAAACTGGTAATCCCCAAACATATAATGTACTATTATTTAGTGAAATTCCATTATAAGTCGCATTATATATTGCGTTTTGTTCAGCATGAACTACAAGTTTATACTTTTCTTCTCTATTTTCATATCGATCTAAAGTATCTTCAATGTTGCGTGGAAAGCCATTATATCCAGTTGCAAGAATGCGTCTTTCGTCAGAAACGAAAACTGCACCAATTTGTTTACTTGGATCTTTACTCCATGTTGAAATTTCTCTTGCTAAACCGAGAAATCTTTTATCCCACTTGACGCTCATTAATGTAGTCTTGTATAAAGTTGAAATGTCTTTCGTAGACATGAAAATTAGAAGCGGTCCAAATTAAATCACCAACTTCTACACCTAGATCATCTGCAAGTTTTGATTGAACATAACGTGCCCATGCATAATCATTATTATAACCAAAAACAGCATCATTAGATCTCATAATATAATGAGATATTAATTGCTTATTTCGAATATAGAATGTATTTGCGTAAGTACACATAAAGTCATTCATATTATTAGCATTATAATCTGTATGCATACTTGGACGATTGTAGATCATTGTTGCTCTACGAGAGTTATGATTCCTAGATAATTCTCTTAAAACGTTTTCGTATTGATTACCATTTTCTTTAGTAAAAATACACCAACCATAATTTGAATTAATGAATCCATTATCATCAGAAACATCTAACCAAATTTGTGGAGTTTTACCAGGAATATCATTAACGTTTAATGAACAGCTTTTATACCATTGAAGTTCACGTTCAATATATTCATAAGCTGGTTTACGAATAACATAATCCTCGTCAGCAATAAATGTCGCACCAAGTACTTCAATTGTTTTAGCACCTGTACGATCAATAACCCAATCACCTTGAAGATAATCGGTTACAATTTGATTACGTATATCTTTTACTTTTAACATTAAAACTCCTCAGCCCATTCTGCAAAATCCTCATGCAGAAAATCAAGATCATCTACAAAAGTTCCATAGGATTCCATAGCATCATCAATAGATTCACCTTCTTCAAGCTCATAATATTTGACCCAGAATTTACCAGCAACTGCAACTTCTTCTTCATTTGCTTCTGGATCTACTACTTCAATAACACAAACTTTTCTAGGCATTAAATGGTCTCCAATAGTGTTTCAATATCATCAAGTTCAGCTACAACTGCGGGTAGATTTTGTTTATGATAAATCCTAGCCATTTTACGTAGAATATTTTTAGGAATATCTACATCTTCGGCTAAAGCATTAATTGCTTCTTTTTGAAAAGAACGTTCGGCTTCTACTCGAGTAAATGAATTACTCATTTCTTCCATAGCACCTTTAATTCTTTTTTTATCTTCATCACTTGAAGGAATAATCACATTACTCATTATTTAATTCTCCTATTGTATACATCATTATTAGTATTTTGTCCTGGAATTTTACCACGACAATATGAAACAAAAAATGCAGAATAATTAATTAAATCTTTTGCTGAATCTTCGAGTGATTCGAAATTTGGATTATAGTCATCACTTTGCATTGCTTCCATAACTGATTTCATACGGAGCATTTTTGCATTCATAACATCATAGATTGAATCAATACCACGAGGGTAGTAATCTGCTTGTTGAACAGTTGAATTTGGATTTTGATAATCGCGAGATTTTTTCAACTGTAAGTCGATACATTCTTGAAGAACGTTGACTGCTTCGGGATTGGTTTGTTTACTCATAAGATCTCCATAATATAGACACTATTATACCACACTTTTTCGCAAAAGTAAACTGTTTTTTTCAATTATTTTTACGGAAGTCTTGGTGCTTCAGGTGTGTGAAAGTACTTATCAATCATTGCAATTTTATCATTATAATCTGCAATAATAGCAAGTTCCTTTTCAATTGTTTCCATAACGTCTGGATGTTCTGCGACACCCACATTATTTTCTAATAGAACTTCAATATTAATTCTATGTTTAGCAACGTGTGCTTCAAAATGCTGTTTTGATACAGCAAGTAATTCTTTTCTAAATGTTTTCATAATATATCCTTAAAATAAATCTTGAAAGATACCATGATTATCTTCATGGCTTGGAGCAGTCCACCCCTCAGGTTTTACAAGATCTGGTACGCCCAGTGGATTGGGTCTTGTTTCTTTAACACCTACTTCTTTTGCCATATTTGCTTTGAGAACTGTATCCCAAGCTTTATGTGCATCAATACCATAGGCATCTAATGTACCAATTGCAACAACACAAAGATCAATTAAACCATCTACGATTTCTTCTGCATCTTCATTATTGAATGCTTTTCTTGTTTCGTCGAGTTCTTCTTGGAGAAAGTTAATTCTAAACTTTAAAAACTCTTTAAGCTTTTCATCGTCTTGCATACTATATCTAACCCATTCACGAGTTTGATATTTAGTCTGCATGTCATGAATATCTTGTACCCAATCTTTACTCATTTTCAAAATACTCCATTAGTTCGTTATATCCACCAATATTTTTATCTTCAACTACTATCTGCGGAAATGTTCTTGCAGATGGAAATTTTTCAAAAAATTGCGGTGGAGTATAATCCTCATTAAGCATTAAGTATTCATACTCAACACCTTTTTGCTCGCATAATGTTTTAGCCATATTACAATATGCACAAGACTCTTTACCGTATATAGTAATCATTATACTAATTTAAGTCCTGGGCCTGTGGCTAATTCAATACCTGAAGTTGCTCTTACAACTTCTTTTACAAGTTCTTCACCAGGTTCCGCAACAAACATTACGTGTGCTTCACCAATAACAAAGTCTTGTCTTTTTGCGTAAGGTACAAATGGAACCATTCCAATTTTACCTTCACCGGCCGGCACTAAAAGAATTGCATCTTTTAATGTATAGAATCCTTTATCAAAAACGACTTTGGCGATTATTTCTTCTCCAGTCGAGAGTCGTACGATTTGTATATCTTTCATAAGATAGTCCTTTTTAATTTAATTTCAGCTATTATAACACAGTTTATTTGAAATGTCAACCTTTTTCTTTAAATAAAGATTCGACATTAAAGTTTTCATATTGTTCTGGCATTGGCATTGGTTTTACCCAAGTGATTTCTCTATTATATGGATTATATGTTTCACCTTTAAAATAATCTTCCATACAAACAAGTTCACCAGGAAACTCTTTATACATTTTAGCCATTTCTTCATACCGTTCAACAAGACCACGAATTAATGGAAATGCTCTTTCGTTCTCACCAAAGTTTGGTTGATCTTCTAAATCAACAGTAATTCTATAAGGTTCATCTTCTTTACCCATTGTTGCTAAATGAATTTGTCTTTGATTTTCAGTCATGTTTCGAAGATAATCTCTTACATTTCTTTTAAATCCAGTACCACCAAAGTTTCCATCTTGTCTTACTGCAACCCAACTTTCACATTGAGCTCTAAAATCTCTTCTATAAAGATAGTAGATTCTATCTACTGCATTCAATATTCTACTTACATGTTCTTCATTTCTTACTTGAATTGGAATTAATTTAAAACAACATGGGTGTCCGGCTTCAAGTTGTTCTATAAATCTTTCATGACTTATACAAGCTTCTCTTTCTACAGGATCCTGATATTTTTCCATCTCTTTCCAAGGTGAATTAATCAATTGCCATTTTGCTCTTGCTTCACCTAGATCATAAGGTCTTGGATCACTAAACATTTCACCTTTATAAGGCACACCATATTCTTCTGCTTTTTTTAATGTAAACGACGTACTCGCTGTACGATAATTTGCGATAATTGCTATTCTCATGTGAAAAAATCCTCGATTGTATTTACTTTTTCTGATTTCCAGCCAAGAGGTTCGATAATGTTCTCTACTGGACTGAGAAATACTTTTGAGAATTGTGTATCATAATCAATATACTTGTCTAAGCCGAGTTCTTTCGGAAGTACACCAGGAAATGAAATCATATTCTCACGTATTGGATTCGGTACTTTAAGGTATAAGAATTTAATCTTATCACCTGACTGAATCTTTTCATATTTCTTATTCAACTTATGCTGTTCAAGGAAGTGATTATAAAGAATACATCCTCTTACATGCATAGGGCAACCTTTTTTGTATAGGTTGACTTTGTCCATATATTTATTGATATTGTCTGTGCCTGAAGTTTTAGCAATTTCTTCAGGTGGAAGTTTTCTAAATTCAGTACGGAAGTTAGCAATAAATTTTTGTGTTGCTTCTTCATCACCACCGAGTATTACTTCAAATATATCTTTCATCTTATCACGACAAACTTGTGGTGTCGATGATCTTACTGATTCAAGACCAGTAACAGAAACTTTTGGTTTTTCATAATGAACACCTTCACTATTAAGTGTATTCAAAATGTATCTTTTCTTTGCGATAAAGATAGAACGATCAGTAATCTTTTCTCGTTTCATTACCATCGCATTACGATAAGCACCCATGTCAGATCGAAGCTTTTCATAACCAGCTTCAATAACTTGTTCAATCTTTGTAGAACAAACTTTGTCTAAGAATTCTTCACCTTGCTTACGGTCAATGTCTACTGTACCAAATACTTCTTTTACTAATGGACTAAAGTTTACATAAATCGAATCGGTATCGATATACACAATATAATCTTTATTTTCTGTGTTGAGTATCTTATTGAGATATTCATTTACAGATTTTTGAGCATATCGAATACTTAATTGACCAGATGTAGTAATTGCTTCCGCCATTTCGTTAATATAATATAGGAAGTAGATATTTGCTGTTGCGCCATAAAGAGAGTTCATAGCAATCTTGATTGACATTTGAGAATTATGAAGTTGATTCATTTCTCGTTTGAGTCTTTTCTTTTCAGCAGGATCTGTTTCAATCTCGAATTGCTGTTCGACTGCAATCATTTGTTTCTTAATTACAGAACGATTATTATAGTATTCGTCAATGATACTTGGAATAATACCAACCTTATCGTTTCTAAAACAGACACCATTTGCAGCAACAGACATATTTGGATTTGTATTTTTAAAATCACCATTGAGTACCATGTCTTGTGTTACTACTTCTCTTTCCTGCGGCATATATGTTTCAGGTGACATATTGTATTGCAACATAAGATGTGGATATAGAGAGTTTAAGTCAAATGATACAACCCACGGATACATTCCAGGTTTTGGATCTTTTACATAACCACCTACAAGTTCACCTTGACGAATTCCAGGAGAGTCTTTAATAGGAGGCACAACTTTATCTTTAATTAATCTACGATAGATAGTTGATTCCCAAATTCCTACAGTACCAAACGCATCACCAAAGTTTACACCACCACCATAAGCAACTGTCATAACTAACGCGAGAAGAGATGTTTCTTCTTCCATTCTTTGAATGAGGTGTGTATCTTTTAAGTTATAGTCAAGATAGAGTTGTGGGTTTTCATCATATAATGCAGTCAATGAGCCATATTCAGAATAATCAAGTTTCTTTTCACCAAGAATAACATGAGCAATATGGTCAAGTTTATATGATTCTTGTGGACCATACTTATAACCAAACTTTTTAAAAGCATCCATGTAGTCAATTACAGACATACCAGAAATTTTGTACGTTGATTGTACTTTACCAAATACTTCACGACGTCTTTGATCAATCAATTTCCAAGGTGAAAGTTTCTTTGCAGATTCTTCACCAAGTAGTCTTATGATACGTGTTACGATATATTGAATATCAAAGTATTCAACGTTCCAACCAGTCACGATGTCTGGATAGTCAGCGGTCCATAGTTTAATAAATCCTTGGAGAAGTTGAACTTCAGTATCGAACTGCGCAAAAACAATGTCATCAGGATCAATACCAGTTATTGTTTTTGTTTTATCGTATTCTTTACGACCAAGTAGGAAATATTTTTTAGACTTAGATGATTTATATGCGATAGAAGTAATTTCATTATTTGCTTGTTCGATATCAGCAAATCCATCACGAATATCAACCTCGATATCGAAAGATACGATGTTAACATCTGAAATATTAAATCTTACTTCTTCTGGATAATGTTCTTGAATAAATTGAGTAATGAAGTTTGTTGAACCATATACTTCAAAACCTGCTACACCTTTGTACTCTTCAACAAAGTTTTTAGCTTCTCGCATTTCACCAAATTTTTGAGGATGGAGAGATTTACCACCAATCAACGACTTGAAATCACCACCTTTCTTAGGTGTATGCAAATAAAGCGTAGGCTTAAATGGAACACGATACGAAAAACGTTTACCGTTCTCGTATCCTCGCCATAAAATATTCTTACCGTAACGTTCTACGGAAGTGTAAAATGAAGTCATTGTCATAATCTACTTTTGTAAGAGGGTACCATTATAACATAGGTACCCGAAAATGTCAACTGCTTTATGCACTTTTATGTACGTAAAAGTGTAACTTGTATGCACTTATATGTACGTAAAAATGCATCATGCAGCAATTTCACTAAAGTTTTTCACTTTATCAAATCGAATTGCAGTATCAAATTTATCTGCAAATTGGTCTCCTCTATGTGATATCACAAAGATATTATCATCTGAGTTCAAACTATGTAATGTTTCAATCAGACTTTCAATACCTACACTATCAAGTGCACCATCAAGAGTTTCATCGAGTATTAAGAGGTTAGTGGATACTGAGTTACGTAATTTTGCAACAGATCTCCATGCTAACATAATTGATAGAGTAATACGAAGTTTTTCACCTTCACTAAATGATGCGTAAGAGAAATTATCTCTAAATCGAGATCGTATTACTTCATTAAAGTTTTCATCTAATTGGAAGTCAACAAAAAGATCAAAGGCCGCAAGATACTTATTAATCAGTTTATTCATTACTGGAATATATTGACTAATGATACGAGCTTTAATTCCACCATCTTTAAGTATTGCTGAAACAACACCAAGTACGTCATATTCTTCTAAAAGTTCTTTACGTTCTTTAACAAGTTTTTCCAATTTTGTTTGAAGTTTATGTAGTTGTGTAGTATCTACTTCTTCTACTTCACGTTCAGCATTCTCAAGTTCATGTTTAAATGCAAGTAAAGCATTCTTAGACATTTTAATTTCTGCACGTATTTCTGAGATCTGAAAATTTAATGTTTGTATTTTGTCTTCTACTTCACTAATTTCGTCTATACGAGTTTGGTAGTTTGAAATTGATGTATTCACTTCATCAAGCTTTTCGTCAATAAGAGATTTCTTTTCTGATCTTTCATCTACAACTTTTTCTTTAAAGTCATGCGCAATACCTTGTTTACAAGTTGGACAATTGTCATTATCATGATAGAAGCTGAGTTCTTTATCAATATTACGTCGTGCAATTTCCATATCTTGTCTCATAGAATTTGCTTTATCGAATTCTTCTTTAACTGTTTTCTTATCAGCTATTTCTTCATATTTTTCTTTAATCTCACTATCAATAACAGAAATAGATTCTTGTTTTGATTCAATTTCAGAAATATGGTTATTCATCTTAGTACGAATCTTATCAACCTCAGTTTCTTTAATCTTACGAATAGCGTCATTATTTTCTTGTACTAAAAGAATATTGGCTTCAGTTACTTCGTTCTTATATTCGTTTTCATTAATACTATTTTTAGTCTTATTGATTTGTTCTTTTGCAAGAATACCCATTGTACTAAACACTTGAATATCAAGTAAGTCTTCGATAATTTCTCTTCGTTGTTGAGCCGGTAATTCCATAAAAGGAACATAGGTTGCACTACCAAGTACTACAATCTGATTAAATGATTTATAATTAATACCAAGTATATTGTTTTCAAGGTATAATTGATAATCACGTTTAGCAGCATCTTGATCAATCATTTGGCCATCTTTATAAATCTCAAAGACATTTGGTTTCATACCTCTACGAATCATGTAGTTGTTTCCACCTGCAGCAAAAAAGATTTCAACTAATAATCCTTTTTGATTAATAGAATTGATAAGTTGAATTTTATTTACTTTACGAAATGGCTTGCCATATAAACCATAAACAATCGCATCGAGGATTGTACTTTTACCTGAACCATTAGATCCACTAATTAAAGTAGTTGGCTTATCACCGAGTTCTATTTCTGTAAAGGTATTTCCTGTTGATAATATATTTTTGTATCTTACTTTCTTAAAATTAATTCGCATTATAATTCCATAGCTTCATGATATAAGTCATCAATTGTCTTTTTAATTTTTAATTTATCAACTTGAGTTTCAAGAGATTCAATATAGTTGTGTAGTATTTCAGTAGTGTCTTTTGTTTCATCAAGAATCTCATCAACACCTGCTGTTTCAAGATTGAGATTATCATCAATTGCTTTTACATCAACTGCTCCACATTCACTTATTCTACTCATAAACATATCGTATAGGTAAGCGTTTGTACGATTCTTAATAATAATTTTTACAAAGGTGTCTTTATATCTATCTACATCGTATGAAGCAACATCATCGACTGTCCAGTGTTCATCATCATAATCTATTTTAAAGAATACTCGATTTGGATTTTCTATTTTTTCCATTTTACGAGTTTGAGTATCAAACACATGGAAACCTCTACTACCATTGTAGTCAGACCATGTCATTTCATAAGGTGCACCAAGATATTCTATATTGCCATATCGAGATGGATGATGAAAATGGCCTGAGTATACATCTTCAAATTGTTTAAACACATCTACTTCTAAACCATGTGTGCATAAAGCACCTCTCATCATTTCGAATCCTTTGACTTCTAAATGGCCCATTACAACATTTGCATCAGATTCTTTGATGATTTTAAAGTTTTCTTCTGCGTTCTCTTTACTAATCCAAGGAAGCATAAGGAACTTTGTTCCGTCGATTTCTAAATGTTCTGCAATATCTTGATAAAGAGTAAAAGATGGATATTCTTGTAATAAGAGATTCATGCTGTTAACATCATTCATATTACTATAATAAGTATCATGATTACCGATGAGCGCATGAAAATTTATATTACGTTTTGCTAATTCATCAAATAAAAATTCTTTTCCTTTTTGTAGACTTACGTAATTGATATACTTCCTACGATCAAAGGTATCGCCGAGATCGAATACTGTTGTAATACCATGTTCATCGATATAAGGAAAAAATACCTCTTGGAAAAATTTTCTTTGAACTTCATGAAAAACACGACTGTCTCCTCTAGCACCGATGTGAATATCGGTTACAATTGCTATTTTCATACTACTCCTTGACTGCGGCTGTATTTAAATCTAATACATCTGTATTTAAATCTAATACAACGTCATCATCAGTCTTTGTCACTCTAACACTGTGATCTTCAGTTTGTTTTAAAGCGGAAAGATATTTTGCTAACATTCCTCTTTGTTTTACAATCTTAGTTTTCTTTTTCAGTGCTCTTTCATATTTAACACGTGATACTACCTTATTAAAAGTAATACCTTGAAGGTGTTCATATTCATGGATAAAACATCTTGCTCCATATCCTTCTACTTTACCTTCTTGTGGTTGCATATTTTCATCAAACCATTTTGCAATGACGAAAGCTGGACGTTTAATTTGCATAAACACATCTGGAAAACTTAGACATCCTTCAACTTCATTAATTTCTTCTGAACTTACTGACACAATTTCTGGATTAATTACCATGATTGCAGTTTCAGCATCTTCACCCATAACAAATAATTTATAGTCAAGTCCAACTTGACATGCAGAAAGACCGAGACCTTTCTTACTAATCATAAGTTCTACCATGTCTTTCTTAAGTTGTACTGGATCAAATCCAGGATTCTCAAGATCAACATCCTTTAACTCCTTCGCCAAAATTGGGTCTGGAAAATATACTAGTTTCATAATTTACCTTCTTCTCTCATCTGTTTACGAATTTTAGTAGCAGAGATTTTATGGACATCCGCTCCTAAATCATGTTCTGTAAAAGTATAACCAACACCACGTCCATAACTAATATCGACAATGTTTGGGACCACAAGGATCATATACTCTTTACCTTCTGTGTATCCTGCATCTCCGAGACCTTTCTTAATCCCATCAATAACAGCAATTTCTCCAAAGGGATTGTCGGTCTGATCTGTTGTACGACCAGCTCCTGCATCTCCTTCATATCCATAAACTTCACGTACCATTATAACAACTTGTCCGGTAATTGTCAAGGCTTTTTCAAATAATTTTGTGTGACCATCGTGCCACGGTTGCCATCTTCCTAACATTTGAACTGTTGGCTTCTTATAATCAAATGCGTCTTCTGGGTTAAACATCCTTTTGTACTCCAAATTTAATGTACTTATACCATACACGTTCGTGATAATAATATAAGATCATTTTAGTAGCAACCTCAAATCCGGCGATCATACCAGCCCAATCTACTTGTCCTGTAATTAACCAAGCAAGTAAAAAGGTATCTGTTGTTGCTAAGACTCTCCATGTTAATGTTTTTGCGACATGACGTTTTGCACTTACCTTCTCTGCCATTGTGAAAACGCCTTTTCTAAAATTGGTTCAAGTTTTAATTCTTCTTGAGGTCTAAATGAATCTACTATGTAATCAATACTATCAACATCAGGAGCTTCAAAGACTTTATTCGTATCTTCAAATCTACCTTCATCAATAGTATTCATCCAAATAACATAATCAGGTTCAAATTCATCTCTTGCCTTTTGAAAAGGACAAACGAAATCTGCAATAGCAATTTTACCTGCCATAGAAACTCCGTCTGCAAGATGTCTCATTCGAGCAGCTTGTCTCATTCTGCCTTCATCTGAGAAATCCCAATCATTATATTTTTCTCTAACTGCGTCTGCATTAATCCAAACACCTTCAACCAAATCTGCTAATGGTTGTGATAACGTACTCTTGCCCGAGCCAGGTAGTCCAAAGACCAGTACTTTCATTTAGTCTCCCTCTTTATTTTTGTTTAATTTCCTTTCAAAGTCATCAATAAATTCGCTGATATATTCAGGTGGTTCTTGCATTTGTATGTCTTGTCCACTACTATCATTGATGATTGATTGAGTAAGCATTTGTTGAGATGCTTTAAATTTGATATATGTTTGTTTCTTTTCTTTTTGAATTCTTCTTAAGAATGCATACCATATAATTTGAGTAAAGTATGCGAAAGGATTTTGAGATTTATCTGGATCGAAATTGTGTATGTATTGTAAACAGTTTTCAATTCCATCAGAAATCATTTCCTCTTTATATGAGTAGCCCGAAAAGTTTGGCTTAGTTGCAAGTCTTGTAGCAATAAGTAAAATACATTTACCTACATACTCAGGAACTTGTGGATTTCTATCTCCACTTTCTTCAGCTTCTTTACAGGCATTTCTATAATCAATTAAGGCTTGTAATAAGTCCTTGTTATTGACATAGTTGCGTTTCTTTGCCATGTCACGTTCTCCATGTATAAAATTTCTGTATATTATAACATATTTTGAGTAATATGTACACCTTTTAGTGAAAAATAAAGGTATAAATTTATTTTCATTTTTTTGCAAAAAAGGGTTGACATTCTCAAAAATTCAGTATATAATTAGGTTATCCGGCTTAAAGATATATTAGTATTAAATTTCTACAGTAAATATCTTAAAAGGAAATTCTTCCGCTCCGTAGATTTCAATTCTTTTCTTAAAATGTTTTAAAGTATAATTTTCAAAACTTCCCACAGAAAGATCATCTGTAATATCATATAAAGTAGCCTCATTAGAATCATCAGCCTTTCTTAATGTTCTTCCAATAGACTGGAGAACCTTTATCTCAGACTTCGATCCTGAAGCAAAAATTACATTATCTAATCTTCTTAAATTCACTCCAGTCGAAAACACTCCATAACTTGCAAGTATATCATGTCGTTTTTGTGTATCATTTTCCACCAGTTGTCGAATATGTTCACGTTCTTCTCCTGAAGTTCCACCGTATATAAAATGAAGTTCACGTCCGTCTTTGCGCAGCAAAGGTTCTAATAATTTACCATGCTTTTCTACAAGATCAAATAATATCAAATTATTCTGACCTTCCAGACTATGAACTAAGTTCTTAATAAAATTATTTCTTTTTTCGTGATTAACAATAAACTCTCTTTCAGCTGGCCATTTTTTTACTTTATCTTTGACCTTATTAATCGCATCTTTAAATGTTTTACGAGTATCGTTATTGTGTGATAGAACGATTGCTTTAACTTTAAAATTTGCAACCGTTCCTTTGTCCATAAGTTCTTTTGTATTAATTATCTTTTTGACTTGACCAAAGCAACCTTCTAATACTAATCTATGTGTCTTACTTTCAGATGATTTCAATGTACCAGTAAATCCATGTCGGTACTCACAGTTCGTAAGTTTTTCCATAATTGTTGTTAATGATTTTGCTTGGAAAGTATGAGCTTCATCTCCCATTACAACTCTAAATTGATCGAACCATTCTTTAGGTTGTTTTACTAATGATTGCCAAGTACTAATAACAATAGGTGCTTTTGTGTTCTTATCAACTCCACCTTGAATTGTGTATATAATATCTGATTCACAACCATAATCAACAAAGTCTCCAGCCATTTGATGTACTAATCCAATTGTAGGAACAATAATTAAAGTACGATGACCAAATGCTTGATAATAGTGTTGTTGAATTAAATAAATGATTAATGATTTACCAGAGGAAGTAGGACTTAAAGAAAGAGAACGTCTTTTACGTAATGCATTGACGACGTATTCGTTTTGGTAGTCTCTTGGAGTAAACTTACAATTGATTTCTTTTGCAAGTTGTATACCGTAATCGTCATCAATTTGTTCATCTAATCCGATATTATCTGGTGCATTCAGAGTATAACCTCTATCATCACAGAATTTTTTGAGGTGTGGAAAAAGACCAACATAGAGTTTAGGTCTCATTGGTTGATATAAATGAATGTATCCATCCCAAACGCGCATTTTAACTTTGGGGTGGAATTGCCAACCTTCAGGTCGGAAAGAAAAGTGTTGAGCGATTTCTTGACGAACGCCGCCATCGGCTGTCACTTTCATATGCACACTATTAATGTGTTCTACATTAATCACTTCGCTCATAATTTATAACTTTATTGCTAATAATAAAAAGATTGCTAATAGTATCATGTTTGTGAAAAATATAAGTACCGCTAATATGGTATGATACCAAATCCATCTTGTCTTATATGCGTTTTCTAAATTCAAATCTGCAGGATCAATTTCGGATTCCATTGTAGGCAACGTATGCATCATTGCTTGATCAATAGGATTTTCTGAAATAGGTCTTTCAAATAATTTAAGAATCCTTTCCCACATTACTTAATAATCTCCAGCTTGAAATTTCAAAATATCTATCATATTTTTAACTACGAAATTTCGAGAATGTATAGTTTTAATTATATCTTCAAGGTAGTTTGCATTTGCTGTATGAAAATCAATTGTTAAACTTAACTTGATAATATCTTTATCTGCTTGAATATATTTATCCATATCGTTCCGTAAAATTTTTAACTGGAACGGTTCCCAACCCATTTCGGCTAAAGTTTGTCTATCCATACTACCATCATAGTATTCTCGCTTTAATCTTTCAAGCTCTTTATATTCAGCTTTTAATTTTTTAACGCGTAACACTTCCTTATAATAAAGATTATAATATTTACTGTGTAAAAGTGGAATGCGTTTACTTTCACCGACTAAATTTGTTTCATCAATGGGCGCATCTTTTGCCCACATTTCAGAAATTTGATTTGTATCCATAATTTAAAAAACTCTTTTGCTTATATTAACATGTCTATTATACCACATGTTAAAGCAAATGTCAACCCCTTAATTACATCTTGTTGATTTTAAAGGAGTCATATCTCATTGTAACCGTTGCTTCTGCGTATACAACGTCTTGTTGAGCGAGGTCAAGTGATATAGGTGTTAAACCTATTGGAAATGCATTTGTAAATACAAACTCTACATTTGGATTCTTATGAGAATTAAGTAGCATGATACTAATATCAGAAACTAAGCCTTCTTCAGTGGCTTGTAATTTATCATATTGTTCAAGATTATCTGGTGTACCGATACCTTGTAGCCAATCAAAGATCTCTCTATAATTCTCCATATTTTCGTCGATAATAAAAGATAAATCCAAATCAGCAAAACGAATATGATCAGGAACATTATAAAAAGCTCTTAATGGTGTTTGAGTTTCAACAGGGTTTGCAGTTACACCAGGTAACAAAACCTTTTGACTGAAAAATTCTACATTTGGAAGCCTTGATATTTTTATAGCGAAGCCGCCGGTAGATAAATAGTTATTGATAGTCACTTATAGAAATTCCTATATAAAATAATTGATTACTTTTACTATTTATTCAAAGTGAGGATATAGCATGTTCAAACCCAAATCTTTTTCATACGAGCTCGACACTGAAGGTTTGTCGATTAATGAAGTAGCTGAGCTTAATAATATACATTTCAATCGTAAAGATTATGACTGGTGGTATGAAGTATTACCAGGAGACGTTGTTGTTGATGTCGGTTGTGGTATAGGTGCTTTTGCAGCTAGTGCATTAGATAAAGGTGCAGAAAAGGTTTATATGATTGAACCGAATCGCAGACAATTAAAAACCGCAGTAAAAAATGTTTCAGATTATATTATTGATCGTACTCAAAAAGCAGTATTTCCTATTCATGCCGCAATGGGTAGAACAGATATAGACTTATCTAATGTATTTAAAAGTTCAACACACATCGAATCAGAATTAGAACCTCGATTAATGACTTTTAACGAACTTACTGATACTCATAAAATTGAAAAAATAGATTTCTTAAAAATTGATGCAGCAGGCGCAGAATATAATATTCTACATAAAGAATACTTTGATTATCTTTTCCATAATGTAAGACACATTGCAGTAAGATGCCATTTAACATCTCAATATGGTGGCTTAGTAAAATTTGAAGAATGGAGAAAGTCAGTATTATTACCGTTTATGGAAGCAGGTAAAGTTAACTTTCAAGGAGATAATTGGCGCAAGATTGTATCAAGCCCAGTTTCATTAGATGCAATTCCTGCATCTTCATTCATGATTTATATTACAAACTGGTAGGATCCCAATCAATAGTATTTGTAATATACACCATAAAAGAACGACCTGGCTCCCACTCTGCTTTTCTTAAAGCGATATCATTAAAAGCAAGATCGCGATCTTCGTGTTCTAAGAAATGAATTTTATTTTCGTCGAAGTGTCCGAGTATATTATCTCGAACATAGATCCATCGCCGTGGAGCTTCGGGAAAGGAATCAAGGTGAAACTCCACGGCAATGTGTTGAACGTTGTTCCTCAAAAATGGAACGTTCTCTAGAGAAAAAATGTCATACTCTCCACCTTCGCAATCGATTTTTAAAAAGTCGATCCATTCAATGTCATACTGTGTCATACAGTCTTTAAAAGACATTAAATTAAATTTTGCTGAAGGTCCAAATATGTTTTCGTAATGTTCTTCTTTACTACCAATAGCAGCATTGATAGGGACCACTGGTGTCTCTCCGTGGTCAATAAAATAATCAGAGGTATTATCTAATAGAGTCTTTAAATGTTCTCTATTAGGTTCAATAGAATATATCTGTCGTGCTCCACCATCTAATGCTAAACAAGTAAAAAATCCAACACAAGCACCAACATCAACACAAATATCACCATGTTGTGGTGCATAATACCATTCATAATCTTTTCTATGAAAGAATTCATGATACATTGTATTAATATCATTTAAAGGTAAGTTAGATACTTTTAAATGCTTGTTAAGATATTTTCTAATCATTACCAATTATGAATTACATTTGCTATAATAAAAAAGCATGTAGCAAAATTAACCCCGACGATAATAGTACGAAGCAAAGCCACATAATCATCATACGGCTCTGTCTTGTCATCGGAAAATCCGCCTAAAGCATATTTCCATATTGTCCATATCTTATTCATCGTTACGTCTGTGTGCTAATTCAAAATATCCATTAGGACCTACTTCATAGACATCTCCAATTTTAATATCGAGTTCGTCTAAAATCCAATGCTTATTATTTTCGTCTGTTTGTTTTATAATACGAAAGCCATTGTCAAATTGATTGATCATTAAATCACTTACATTTTTAAACATATCAAATTTCCTCTAAGTCAGATATGAATTGTTTTTTCGGACTGGTTTTTTGCCAGAAACGAAGTTGCTTTTCAGCTTCTTTAATTTGTTTTGCGAGTTCTACTACCATCTCTTTAGTAAGACTCATAATATTTAACCTTAATAGTCTATCACCTTGTTCTTCAGATACAACCATTCCATTCTCTTTCATTTGAGCAATTACTTGTTTCTTAGTATTATTCTTAAACTCAATCTTATTATCAAGTACAAGTTCTATAAATTGTTTTTTCAGTTCTAACCAACTTACTTCATTAGTACATTCAGTGATACGCTTATTGATACGAGTTTTAAGAATACTCATTTTATAATCGCAAAAATCTTTAACAACTCCTCGTGCATCATCATACTCACGAAGCTTACCATTAAAATCAATAACGGTTAAATTCTGCGCATAAGGTTTACTTAATTTAAATTTAGAAATAATTTTATTTTTATTCCAATTAGCAGAAGTGTTTTGCTTTAGTTTAACTTCAAACTTAAATCCATCTTTATCACAAAGATCTTCGTATGATACAATATCACCATCGTCTTCTAATCCATCTAATACTTTGACATAACTTTCGCGATCAAAGCCGTATGGCACTTCGGTGATTTGGAGTTGTGTTTTACCACGCTTAGCATAAGTGCCATACACGGTATACTTATGACTTTCTTCTTTATTTTGTTCAACTGTACCTGAAAACTCTGGAAACTTTATTTGAATAGAATTTTCAATATTACCTGTTTGCAAATATTCTATACATGCCGCTTTAATACTTTCAGGACAATGTGGTAGAATGTTTGTAGCGAATCCAGTTGCAATACCTTTAGTGCCATTAACAAGTACTAAAGGAATAACAGGCAGATAAAATGCAGGTGGCTCGTGTTCAGGATCTTCATGTACAGGACTTAAATCAATATCCTTAATATAAGTATTAAAGTTATTATGTAACCTTGTATAGACGTAACGTGGAGCTCCTGCTTCTTGAATTAAACGAGTACCAAATGAACCTCGTCCTTCAATAAGACAAATATTGTTATTCCATGTTGCGGCCATAAGTTGACCTGAACCAGCTGCCGAAGCTTCACCATGATTATAACCATAATCAGAAATAATACCTGATACAGCTGATACCTTTTTAAAATCTTTCTTACTATTTAAAATTGATGAATACAAATAGAACCTTTGAACAGGCTTAAGTCCATCAATCATATTTGGAATTGCTCGAGATTCAACAGTATACATTGCAAATGATTTCCATTCATTTGCTGCTACCTTTGAAATAGGATAGTTATCTTCAGGATAACTTGTTACTTCTTCTTCTGCAAACATCGTTAAATCACTCATACATAAATTCCTTTCTTAATTCTGAGTTTTTACCAAACATCATTTCAAAATATTTAACGTCATCAACACTGACAACATCATAAACTGGATCATTAATAATTTTATTATATTCTTCTTCTGTTAATGAACCAAGACCTTTAATATACCTATGCTTCCAATCTGCATTAGAGGTTTTAAATTCAGAAGCTTCTTCATAAGTATAGAACCATTTAATGTCATTACCTTTAGCTGAAATCATAATTGGTGTTCTTGTAATCTTAACTCTTCGTTCATTTAACAAACGAGGCCAGAATTTATAAAAGAATGCAATCAACAATGGACTAATATGTCCAATACCATCATGGTCAGCATCGGTTAATGTTGCTATATACTTATAACTCATCTCATTAACACTATCTGGATTATTAATATCTAATCCTAATACAGCAATAAGCTCTGACAATTCTTTATTCTTAAGTACATCAGCGGGCTTCATATCCCAAGTATTCATAATCACACCACGAAGTGGAAATGCTCCAACCTTATCAGGATTACGAACCTTTAATAAGAATCCCATAGCACTATCACCCTCTACAATTTTGAGTGTAGCGTCATCTTTATTAGCCGCAATATGTTTTGCAACTTTTACTTTACGTAATTTCTTTTGAGCTAATGTTGCTGCACGTTTATCAGCAGCAAGTTTCTTTGCTAATTGAGCTTCAATAATTGGATCAATTATATCAGGTGTATTAAGTATTTTATTTGCTAACCATTCAGGAGTACGTACTTCACAACCTTCTATATGTTCTTTTACATTACCAGTTGGATTAGTAAGACGTTCTTTTGTTTGGCTATCAAATTTTGGATTTGTAAAGTTACGTGCAAACATTACAAAAGTTAAACCACTTTTAATAGTAGTCTTAAGAACTTCAACTTTATGGCGTCTCTTAATTTTAGTTACAAGTTCATCAATAATACTATTAATAAAATAATCTACGTATGTACCACCTTGTCTTGTATTCACACCATTAATATAACTATTTGTTCTGAAGCCATCTTCAGACGGTGCAATAAAATAAGATAAGTTGTCAGTCTTTTCTAAAATTACAGTATCATTAAAGAGTGCTGCATATTTTTTAAGATCATTTACGCGTACACGCTTTTTATTAAAGGAAAACTGAATTTCAGGAAAAGCCATTTGTAAAGATATAAGACGATCTTCGATAAGTGTAATTGTATCAAGTTCTTCTAAACTATCAACTTCAAATAAACTAAAGTCAGGAGTAAACGATACATAAGTACCATTTCCTTGTTTTGATCCAAATAATACTTTGAGTGTATCAGCACCATCTTTACATTTTACTTCAATTGATTTTCCATTCGACCAAGTCTTACCAACGAACGTTGATGATAAAAAGTTTGTTGCGGCAGAACCAACACCGTTAGTTCCAATTGTAACTCGTTCATCATCAAACGAAGTTCCTGCATTTACTTTAGTCCAAGCAGCAACAGGACGTAGTATATCTTTACCTACTGTCTCGTCATGTATCTTATCTTGTGGAATACCTCTACCATTATCACTAACAGTTACAGTATCTCCTTCAATTGATACATTAATCTTATTCGCGTATTTAAAATTCGTACGTATTGCTTCATCAATAGAGTTATCGAGTATTTCATCTACCATCTTTGATAATGCAGGTACGTATGTAGCTTTCTTCCATTCACCAAGAATAAACCTTTCGATTTCTTCTCGAGAAGAAGAGCCCATATACATACCAATACGCTCACGAACATGCTGTCGCGCAGTCAATATTCTAAATTGTTCTGTTGTTTGTGTCACTATACGTACTTCTCCATTTGAGTTACCATTCTATCACAGTTCTTTGTAAATGTCAACTGTTTTTTTCATATTAGATAAAAAACCTTAGATCTATTAATTATATGAATATTACGAAATGATCTAAAAATAATGGTTGACAATTTCGAGAAACTAGTATAGAATTACTTTAATGGAAACACCATATTCGATCTTAAATGAATTATTTTCACTTTTTTCACAAAAAAGGTTGACATTTCATTTCAAACAACTTATAATGGTAACATAAATGAGGAAAAGGAGTTAATTTATGTCACATCATGTAAATGAAATGTTAATGGAAAATTACTTTGAGTATGCTCAGCAGAACTTTGGTCTCAACGACGACCAAGCTGCAGACTATGCAAAAATGAGATTTGAAAATGAAGGTGAAGACTTATCAGAAAGTCAAATGAGAAGTCTGATAGGTGCTCCTAGCAGGGAAGAAGAGGAATACTGTATTTGTGGTGATAAACTGGTCGACTGCAAAGATGGTTATGAACATATGACCAGTGGAGTATAATTGTTATGAAATTTAATGTTAAAGAAGTTGCCAAAGATCTTGGCTTTGGTATGTTGTGTGTCGCAGGTACAATTGCTGTCACATTTGCAATCGTTTCCTTTATGGAATTGATTAATATGACAAAAGATAGTATTAGGATTGCATTAGCCATTCCTTTGTTCTTGTATTTTTCTTATATTTTTGGTGGACTTACGAGGTCTGTATTCTTTAAAGAAAAGGGCGGTTATTTCTACAAAGACTAAAAAGTCAACTTTTTTCAATTTAGTGGTTGACAAATCATTTCAAATGAATTATAATAGTCATATAAATTAGGAAAAGGAATTAATTATGGATGTAATGAAAGAACTCAATAGCTTAAGTATTCGTAAACCATTGACTGCCGAACAAGTGTCTTTATTAGCAGAATGTTCAGTACGTGATGGTGAGCAACGATACACTAAAGCTCAAATTAGAGATATGGTTGGAGCTCCAACTATTGAAGAAGAAGAAACCTGTATGTGCGGTGAACTTATTAATGAATGTGATGATGCATACTCACACATGACACACGGAGTTTAATCTTTTTAGAAAAGAAGTAAATTATGAAATATGAAGTAGAAACAAAAACCGTGATGGACGTAATTCAAGACACGATTGCAGGTGTAATTAATCCTGATCCAATTGGTCAAAGACCTCCAGTTACGAGTGGTAATAAAAAGAAACAAAATATTGTTGATTCTATATTAAAAGGATATTCCGTTGGTGCAATTACCGTTCGAAATATCGAAAACGATAAAGAAAATCAAAAAATCTATCCTGGTGTAAAATGGTTAGTGATTGATGGTGGTCACAGAATTCGTTCATTTAGAGATTTTCTAAAAGGATACTTTCCAACAAAGGACGGTAAAATTTTTAGAACACTTACTAATGAACAGCGCGAAATTTTTGAAAATACTACACTTACCTTTTATGTGTATGAATGTACTAATGTTCAAGCAACTGAAATTTTTAGGCGTTTAAACACAGTCACACCTGTAAATACTATTGAAATGGTTATGGCAAACGATGCTTCGAATGTAGCAAAACAAATTCGTAGTCGTGTAAAGTCATATTCAGAATATGATTATAATGACATTCATCCTATCTTTGAAACAAAATCAAATAAGAAAGGTAGTGAAAAGGCTGTACATTGGACTACTGATATTAATCCAAGACGTAAATGGGATGAGTTTGTAGCAGTTGTAATATTAAAAGCTTTAGGTCGTGGTAATGTTGCTGCAGGTTTAGATGAAATTGAAAAATTAGTAGAAGAAGATAAACCTCTTTCTTCTGATGTTCTTAAAACAGTAGATAAGTTTCTTGATGATGCTTTAAAGATTTCTAGAGAAATGAGTAAAAAGCTCAATACAGCAAACTTTGGTTCTCTTCATACTATTTGGTTTGGCTTACTTGAAAGACATGACTTTAAGATCAAAGACTATTCAGGATTCGCTAAAGAATTCTTTAGAGTCAATTCAATGTTTAAAGGTGTAACTCCAAACAAATACGATACTGAACTTATTACCTTTAAAACAGGTGCACGTAATACATTGAAACAAGATACAGATACAGTTAAAAAATTCGCAAGAATGGCTACTGAATATCCATCAAATCCTGCTGCTCAACATCAAGCTGCAGAAATGTATTTGAATGAAATGGATATCGATAAGTTTATTACGTCATTAGATAAAACAAGAACTATGAGTAAGGAAACAAAATTTGATATGTTAGCTGCTCAAGGGTTCACTTGCTTCCTAGATGGAGAACCATTAGATATTGATGATGCTATCTATGGGCATGATTTTGCACATGCCAAAGGTGGTAAGACGGATTTCCTTAATGGTAAAATCATTCGTAAATCACATAACCAGGATATGGGAACACTATCATTCGATGAATACATTATGGTTCTCGAAATGAGAAAAAAGGCTAAAATTGCTTAAAATAAATTTGTAATAAAATCAATAACTTAGATATGTGTATCTCTAAGTGGTTGATTTCATTAACAAAAAAAAGTGAAAAAAAGTGAAAAAAACAGTTGACATTTGCTGGAGACTGTGGTAGAATGGTAACATAAATTAGGAAAAGGAATAAATCATGTCAACGTATAAAATCCAAGAATCCTTTAATTGTAATGGCACGTGCCTACAAGGATACTATAACGCTAACTACCATACCTTGGTAGAAATCTTAGGCGAACCTCACTACACTGAAACATCAGGCGACGGAAAAGTCGATGTTGAGTGGAATCTTAAAGTAACAGACAATTTCACAGACGAGTCTTACGACGTAACCATTTATAATTGGAAAGATTATGATGGCGGAAATCACTGCCGCAATGCTTCTACATATGAATGGCATATTGGTGGTAAATCTAGAATGTCCGCAGTAGTTCTTAAAGACGCTCTAAACGAATTAATAATGGAGGAAGTAGCATAATGAGTAGTTATTATGATGATCCGGATGTGCGTATCGCCGAAGCAGAAATGCGCAGAAATAAGAAGTCAGCTAAAAGGTTGGCTAAAATGAGAGCAGAAGATTTTGTTCTTTATGCAGATAATGACGATTTTGATATAAGTGAAATCACAGGTCGTCACGATTATGGAATTGGTTTTAGCGACGATTATAAGTTATATTAATAATGGAAGTTGTTTCAATACTATTAACAATGTCTTTGACTTTCGTATTCTTTATGCTTGTACTTAAAGCAGTGGTTGGAACTATAGAGTTTGCATACGAGAATGCATTTTTACTATTTTGCTTTTTCTGTGTCCTTGCTATAGTTCTCTTATAACAAAAAGTTATAAGCTTATAACAAAAAAGTATAAAGAAAAGGTTGACATTGACAAAAATTTGTGATAGAATGTACACATCAAAATGAGGAATGGATTAAAACTATGTTAGTTTCTTTCGCTGGTCCACGGGGTGGTAATCTTGATACAGGACTTCAGTCCTATGCACTTCTAGCTATTCGTTCATTCGCAAAACAATTAGGCATCTCTCGCCTACGTACGAATATTCAAGTAAATCTTCACCACAAGCTATACGTTGACAAATCTAACTGTAGTGAAGGTCTTTGTGAATCCGTGGACCAGCGACATTTTATTATTGATGTAGCACTTTATGGAAACTGGTTGTCAACACTAGCACATGAAATGGTACATGTAAAACAGTTTGCACGAGGCGAATTAGATCCTCAGTTGACGCGTTGGAAAACTAAGAATCACGCGAATACTGATTATTGGGATCAGCCGTGGGAAAAAGAAGCACGACGTTTGCAGAACAAGATGCTCAATAACTTTATGAAGGAATTTGAATACTAGAATAAAAGTTTTTGCGCTCTTAGTTCAGCTGGATAGAACAACAGCCTTCTAAGCTGTGGGTCCCAGGTTCGAGTCCTGGAGGGCGCGCCAAATTGCCGTGGTGGTGAAATTGGTATACACAGCAGACTTAAAATTTGCCTCCTTCGGGATTGAGGGTTCAAGTCCCTCCCGCGGCACCATATATAGGACTGTAGCTCAATGGTTAGAGCATCCGTCTTATAAGCGGAAGGTCGATGGTTCAACTCCATCCAGTCCTACCAATGCATTGTTAAAGGTTAAATAATGTTTGATGTAAAATTAGCAACAGACAAACCGTATATTACACTAATATGTAATCCATACGAAGATAAAAGTTCAATCAATACACGAATAACGATTGATGTAATGGAAAAAGATTTGAGTCGAGATGATATGATTAAAGTCCTAGAAGACTTTATGAAAGCAATGGGCTATCATTTTTCTCCAGGCGAACATTTAGGATATGAGTATGAGTAGATATATAGTTAGACTTGAAGAGGACCCAGATACCGGAGAACCGATTCTACCTATTCCTGATGAACTATTAGTGCAAGTGGGTTGGAGCGAAGGTGATGAATTAATTTGGGAAGAAACCTTACTGTGTGAAGAACACGGAGAGTATCATGGTTATACTTTAAGGAAGAAAGAGGTGAGTGATGAAAACGAACGCGATTGAAATTGAGCGTCAGAAGTCTGTGGGTAGGCGACTAATGGACAAATATTCCGGAGCACTCTCTGGTCTTGCTAAGCGATAGAGGCGAGTAATGAAAGCAGAACTTGAAATTGATATGTATACTGATATAGATCCTGAAGGTATTCGTCGGACATTGTTTATAGGTGAAGGTTCGTGTGAACCAAACTTTCAAGATGTTGAAAGTTGGGAAGAAACTGTTAAACGCACTATTGGATACTACAGTATTCCTAGTTATAACACTATCGCACCGGGTGATGTAGAAGAACTTGAAAAAATAGTTGCTGGTTTAGAAAAAGCTGTTGCACTGTTTAGAGAAAAAATAGAACAGCACAAAGAGTAACAAGAGAAGTGGAAGTCCGATGTACTTAGGCCGGACAGTGTGATAGTGGGTTGCGCCGAATTTACTGGTTGGTTCTATCACACACCTATGGAGAAGTGGCAGAGTGGTTGAATGCACTTGACTTGAAATCAAGCGAAGGCGAAAGTCTTCCGTGAGTTCGAATCTCACCTTCTCCGCCATATACTCGGTGTAGCGCAGTCTGGTAGCGCAATTGCTTTGGGAGCAATGGGTCGGGAGTTCGAATCTCTCCACCGAGACCACTAAGAGGAAATGGAAATGAGTAAAAAAAGAATTCCATTAAAAGGTGGAGACGAAGTAGATGCTCTTACCAGTGCAAGAAAGTTTTATTGCTATTTGTCAAAGCCAGGTGTAGTAAAAAAAATTAAAAGAAAATATAACAAAAGGTTTAGAAAAGATGGAAAGGCAGAAATCAAATCCAGTAGCGAAGAACATAAATAAGTTCAATAAACCTGTTACGCACGTTGATCGCAAAAAGGCCGCGTCACGTGGTTATATTAAACATAAAGGAACATTGAATAATAATGGATAAACTTATTGGTGAACTTAAGGAAAAGCTTCTTATACAAGAGAATGAATTGAATAAGCTACGAGCTGATGTTGGACTTTATAAGAAAATGGTCGAAGAAGAAAACCAGCAAAAGTACGATGCTTATAAAAGAATTCATGAGCTTCAAACAGAATTAGAAAAACTAAAAAACTAAATGAGATTGTTAGTAGAAAATTATGGGGATGTTAAAATTTTTTCTGAACGTCCTTATGGTTATAAAAGATATATTGTAGAATGGCCTGATAGAACTCAAATGTTCAGTGGATTATGGTATAGTGAACAAAAAGTCCGCGAATTAGTTGAAATCAGATTGCATTTTGCAAAAGGAGATTAACGCCGGATTAGCTCAGCAGGTAGAGCAGTTGATTTGTAATCATCAGGTCGCGAGTTCGATTCTTGCATCCGGCACCATATTTAATAATGTGGGGCTATAGCTCAGTTGGGAGAGCGCCTCGTTTGCACCGAGGAGGTCGCAGGTTCGACTCCTGTTAGCTCCACCAGTGGAATATTATGAAAAAAGAAGAATGTTACATATTTGATGTTGATGGTACACTTACACGATCTAGAGGTGTAATCGACGAACAGTTTCACGAGTATCTTCTTAATTTCGCAGAATCAAATGACATATATTTGGTGACTGGTAGTGATAGACAAAAAACAATCGAACAGATTGGTGTAAAGCTTTATGATAAGTGTCTTGGTGTTTACCAGTGTAATGGAAACGAGTTATGGTATAGAAATAGGAGAATAAAAACTAATCCTTGGAAACCATCTTATGAGCTCGAGCATTTCCTTAAAAATAAAATTCATCATAGTCGTTATCCTTTTAAAACCGATAATCACATAGAAGTACGCACAGGAATGGTTAATGTGAGTACAGTAGGCAGAGCTGCAGATAAAAAACAAAGAAAAGATTATTATGATTGGGATAGAATAAATCTCGAGCGTAAAAACCTATGTGATGATATTAACAGAAAGTTTAAAGATCTTCATGCAACAGCAGGTGGAGAAATAAGTATAGATATAGCTCCTAAAAAAGCAGATAAGTCTCAAGCCGCTTATGATTTATATAAGCAATATGAGTTCTTAACTTTTTTCGGAGATAAATGTGATCATGGCGGGAATGATTACTCAATTGCTCTTGTAATTGAACTTGGTAAAATGGGTATAGTACATAGAGTAAAATCTTGGGAAGATACATTCGCGTTATTAAGAACAACAAAAAGATTAGAGGAACTTGGCTATGAAAATAAAAAACAAGCGGGAACGACAGCTCCGAGCATTTGAGCGCTTAAGAGAATCAAAGTTTTTCCCTAAAACAAATAAAGCAGGTCACGAACGCACTCAAGAGAAGTGGCAAGAGCGAAAAGATAAAGAGTTAGAAATACTCAAAAAGAGGTGTAGTATATGAGTACAGACGGAAGAATTAAATACACTTACAATCATCCCGTAAAAGAAGGAGTTGTATTGGAAGTGGTAGGAACAGAAGAAAGAGTTGAAGGTGATACAACTCTTGTTCGTAGAGTTGATGGATACATTATTGATATTCCAACCGCGAACATTACTAATAAGGAACAGTTAAGTTAATGATTAAAAGCGAAAAAGGTGAAAAGAAACTAGATTGGTATGTAAAATGGATTGCATCTATTCTAGTACTTGTATCTATTATAGCAAGATCCTCAGGCCCAGAGTATCGAGAAATTGATATGTATGTTGGTACTGTTGGTATTGCTATGTGGTTATGGGTATCGCTTTTGTGGGAAGATAGAGCACTCATTCTATTGAATGGTGTTTCTTTTTCGCTACTTACTATTGGCC
>Ga0255778_10000014_pt1 | contig 172939 bp, 108 predicted proteins | sample 071ome_31_FD_179976 | JGI IMG/M metagenome (GOLD analysis project Ga0255778, IMG submission 179976) | Coastal salt marsh microbial communities from the Groves Creek Marsh, Skidaway Island, Georgia - 071405CT metaG (version 2) | ecosystem: Environmental > Aquatic > Marine > Intertidal zone >...
CGAAGACGTGTACGTCGGTTTCGTCGTCGTCGTCGCGGGGAACCGAACGGACGCGCGCTTTGTTCGATCGAAGACGAAGAATCAAATCAAATCGAAATCCAATTCAACGCCATCATGGAGGCGTTCGTGACGCGACTGGCGGAACGTAGTAAATCGCGCGAGTCGGTGACGGCGACGTGCGTCGATCGCGCGGTTGCGCGAGCGGCGACGCTATCGAAACTGGGCGAACGCGCGCGGCCGTGTGGGATGACGGTGGCGGCGCCGACGACGCCGGGATCGTCTTCGAGGATGAATGGGCGAAAACAACAACGACGGCGAGGAGGGGAACGAGCGGGCGCCGACGATGGACGTCAGGACGACGAAAAGGACGCGACGAGGGGAGAGAGACGCGAACGACGACCGGCGCTGGGGAAGATTGATGCGAATTCCCCCGTCGGTGTCGCGGGGAGGATCACGACGGTGGCGGATGCGGTGGCGATGGAGCGACGACGGGCGGGCGAGGCGACGAAGACAAAGACGACGAGAACCGCGGCGACGGCGCGCGCGACTGCCGCCGGCGGGAGAACACCGGGTGGGAAGAGCCGGTTGGCGCGGTCGCGCTCGGCGAGCGATGAACTCGCGGCGGCGAGCGGGACGGATGGTGAGGATGAAGATTTCGTCGGGGTGGAGAGTTTTGCGGAAATGTTGGCGCGCGTCGGTTTGGACGCGCGCGGGGCGCTGCGGGAGACGCAGCGGAGAGCGCTCGAAGAGGTTTACGAAGAATCTCTCGAGGCGAGGTCGCTGAGAACGGTGTTGGAGAACGTCAAGGAGGCTGAGCTGGAGATGGCGCGCGAGGAGTCTGAGCGACGAATGGCGTGGGTCAAATCGTTGGAGGGTGAGATTGAAAAGAAGTGGGCGAATCGAGTGGAGGAGACGGAACGCGAAAACGCCCAGTTGCGCGTTGAAGTGCACACCCAAGGGCTCGCGCTGGACGCGTCCAAGGAGAAGGCTCGTCAACTCAGTCGAGCGCTGGAGAAGGTGCCCGAGGCGGCTCCCGCCGCTCCGGAGAAGAAGATGGTCACCGCGGAGACGCAGACGCCGCCGCTTCCAGAGGCGCAACGCGTCGTCGAGGCGCCGGCGAACAATGAAGAAGAAGTCGAGGCACTGAAACGCGCGCTCGCCGCGGCGAATGCGCGCGTTCAAAACGAAGTTCGTCAACACGCCGGTGAATTCGACGCGCTCAACGACGAACTCGCAGCCAAGGATGCGATGATTCAGCGACTCAGACGAGAAGTGTCCGAAATGAAGGATCGAACATCCTTCTATGAGCGGTGCGCCAACACCGCAGACGAGCGCGCGAACAACGCCGAAGCGAACTCGCACGCACTTCGTGAAGAATTTTTAGTGCTCCAATCCGACGTGAAGAAGCTCAACGAGCAAATGCATCGGAACGCGAAGAATGCCGCCGAGGAGAAGGAATCCATCATGGCGGCGCTCGCCGCGGCTCAAGCGCGCGCGAGCGAAGCGGAGGCGGTGCCCGTCGCCGCAAAGCTCAACATTGCGGACGCGCTCATTTCGAATGAAACAGTTTGCAAATGCGGCAGCGTTGCAACGGCGCAACGATTGAGCGCTGCGCTCGCCGACGCCACTGCGAGAAATTCCGAGCTGCAATCCAAGGTGACCATGCTTGAAAACAAGTTGGAAATGAGAGAGGTGAGCGACGACGTGAATGACGACGAGGTTGAGCGTTTAGAAAAGCGTGCGTTGGCTGCCGAGCGAAGGCTGTCAGTCGCGCGCGAAGCGATGACTCGATACGTCAGCGAAAGCCAAAAGTGCTCGCCGTGCCCCACCGTGTACAACACAGTGGATGAGTTGACGCCGATGAAACGAGCGGTTGAGAAGTGGATCGAAGTTTCGGACGCCAAGCACGCCGACGAAAAGGAAAGCGACACGAAGAATGCAGAGGAGGAGGAGGAGGAAGAAGAGAACTCAGACTCGGACGATGAGTTTGATACGCCGCAGAGACATCGCGGAATGCTTCCCACGCCTCGCCTTCGAGCGCGCATCGCCATTCGACGCACGCGCGGTCCACCGCCGAAGAAGCCTCTCGCAGCTTACAAGCCGGCGGCGGGCGACGAGCTCTGCCGTCGCGCGAGAGCCATCGGCATGAGCGACAGCCCATTTGCGCGCAAAAGAGATTGAAGACCCTTTACGTCTCTTCGATTCGCTTGTAAAAATGACAGTTATCAATACACCAAATCCAAATCCGCGAGCGCCTAAGCCGGTCCGACTAATACTCCGTCGGAGGTCGTGGACCGAGAACGAAGAGTAACACAGCGCCGACGGTAAAGCTCAGGGCACCGATGAGGAAACCTCGTTCATCCGTAGAACGGTCGAGTGCCTCATCGATGCGCGTACCCATCCCATACTTGCCGCCGTCCAGCTTACCTCGTGCCGCAGGTTTCTTCGGCCCATCCTCGCGCGAATCGAACACAACCTTACTCTGCCTCGACGATTCTTTCGGTCGTTCGGCTTCCGAACTCTCGCCTGGCGCTTCGTTCGACGCGCGCACTCGGCACGTGCGGAAAGTCAGCGTTCGCCCAGAGCGAGTCTCGCGAGTCTCGCGTCGCGCACGCGCGAAGGTCGGCGAAACGACCTCGTGGGAGACGACATGCATCGTTTAAGTCGTAGCGGATCGTCCGTCGAGTCCGGTTCGTCGGCCGCAAGGCGACGAGTGAGGTACCTCGTGCTTGGTTTGTGTACACTGTTGGTTTTTTTACAAAAGTGCGACGGTTGACGCTCGTCGCGGTGTTACATCTAATGTGCTCGCACTCGACGACGCGTCGTCGTGCGCTGCGCCGCGACTTCTCGCGGCGTGAGCGTGAATCCTAGCTGTTCACTTGTCATCATTGCCCGTCGAAGCGGGTACGGCGGGCTCGGCGTCTCAAATGGCGTCGACTTCCGTTATGAGACTCATTTGCTTTCCACTCGGACCGGACGATTTCTTTGCAGATCGGCCTCTGACGAGCGGTGCACGGGCGGCGCGTTCGTCGACCTCGAGTTTGGCGTGGCGCATGATGTACACCTCGTCGGAAATGTCTTCCTCGGACGAATCGCCATCCGTGACGACTTGCACTGGCGTCTCGGAAAACATCTTCGAGACGCGCACCTTTGGAGTGGCGATAGTCTCGTGAATCGGTCGTTCGACGTACTTTGCCGGTCCTTGCGCGGAAACGACGTTGTCGATGTCGAACGCATCCACGGTCCGAGCCCCTCTTCTCTTTGCAGAGCTCCCAGGCGTCTTTTCGGCGCCTTTGTTGCCCTTCGTCATCGGAGTCTTCGCCGACTTGTCATTCTTTTGCGCCGCCATGAGCTTCGGTGCCGGAGCGCTGAGACGTTGTTGGAGCGAAGCAATCCTCTTTTGCGCCGCCTCAATCTGTTCGTAGAGCGCAGTCGTGGAGAGATCGCTGTCCGAGTTCGTTTCCCTCGGCGCGATGCGTTCCATCACTTTTTGCTTCTTTTCGCTCGCCGTCCCTTTAGGGTTGTTAAAAGTCCCGGCCCGTTTCCCCGCGCCTGAGCCCTTTCCACCATTCAGGTGTGCCGTCGTCGTCACCGAAGGATCCGCACCTCCAGAACTCGTCTTCTTCTTGCTTCCACTTCGCTCCTTCCCGCTCCCTTCGCTTAACGGCGCGAACAACGGGTGCCCGAGAATCACCGGCGGCCGCGCCGCGTCGCCCGCCCCGTCGCGTCTCTTCCTCTCCAACGCCCCATTCTTACCATCGTTCACTCGCGCGCTCGAACCACCACCCTCATCCTCACCCTCGACCGCTTCGGGTCTCCCCGAACCCGCGTCGACGCCGTCGCCGTCTTCCATCTCCCTCAGTCTCGTCTCGTACCGCTCAACGTGTCTCTCGATCTCGCGCATTCGCAACTCCACCCACAAACACTGCCACTCCAGCTCCCTTCTCTCGCTTCTCCACGATCCGTCTAATCCCAACTTGGTTTGCCAGTGCGTCCGTCGCCCCGCCAAGGTCTTCGCATCCATCTCTTCCTCGGTTCCGTTTCCATCCGTCGGCGGTCTCTGCTGGGCAACCGTCGGCGTCTCTCGCCCATCGTCGTCGTTCGATCCGTCTTCAGCACCCCGCGTCGTTCCCTCGCGGTTCCCATCCTCCGCGCTTCCATCGACATCGACAACCGTCTTCACGTTCCGATCCTTGGGTGCCGTCGTCCCGGGTGTTTCCGCCGTGGGTTTCCGCGCCGTCGGGATCCCGTCGGGATCCGCGCCGAGGGTCGTTTTCAGTGGCTTTCCCAATCGTTCGCCGCCGCCGCCGCCGCCACCGACGCCGTCCGCCGCGCGCTCGTCATCCGTGTCCGAATACTCGCTCCAATCGTCCACGCCCGCGGCGAGGATTTCGTGCCACGGCATCGAGGGAGCGAACCGGATCGGTGCGCGTCGGCGTGTGGAGAGGCGGGCGAATTGGAAAGAAATTAAATTAGGCCGCGCGGGCGTCGCGCTCTCGCGTTCAATTTCGCGTTGAAATGTTTGCGCGTTCGTGTCGGTGGAGAGGTGTTAGTGCGAGTGAAATGAAGGCCAAAACATACATGTACGTGACGATGACGAGGGTTGAATCGAAACGCGAACGCGTGCGAACGTATGTGAACATGTCGTCTTCGTTGCTATAAATTTCAAAGGAGCCTCTACTGACTGACGAACCGTCGCGAACCATTCGATTGGACGAATCACGGAGCGTCGGCGCCGACGAGGGTGAAACGAACCTTGAGATCCGGGTTGCCCTTGTTGTAAAACTTAACCTTGCGACGCTTGGCATCGGATGGCTTGGCGGCGAGCGGGAGACCGAAGAGACCGGCGCGCACGGCGTCCTTTTCCATAAACGACCAGCATCGAGTGGACATTTTCTTCTCCTTCTCCTTAAAGTGCTTGAGTTCGAGAATCACGGCAGAACCCTCGGGCCAGTTTTCTGGTATCGAATTGAGCGTGACGCCGCTTTGGACGCGCATGACACCGTCGGGTGAGGTTTGGACGCCGATGGCGGTGTTTTGAGACGGTTCGAGCGGAGTCCCTTCGCCGTCGACGAGGGTGACGCTAAAATGCGTCGAGGACATCTTTGCCGCATCTTTCACGTTGGCTACGGACTCGATGAAGATTTTGAGCCGGTTTGATTCTCTGCTACTCATCGACGTTTGGCGTTCCGGCGCCGATGGTCCCGCGCTCGAAGAAGGCGCGCCGGTTTCTTCTGCGTACGCTTCAATGTGCGCCGGGGAATGGGCCACTTCTACTTCACTCTGGCCGAGATAGTAGGCTCTCTCTTCGGCGGAGATTTGCTCTGGGAGTACCCCACCGTTTACTCTATGCTTGAGGAAGTGCATGAAGAGCGCAAAGTCATCCATGCTCAATTCGCTCGCCCCAGCCGTGCACGAAATGTTCCAAATAATAGCCAAGTCGGAATTGTCCAAACCAGTCTTCGTCGCGAGAGACACGATTTGTTCTCCCGTCACGCCTTCGGAGCCCGCATCCGCACGAAGCTTCTCCCAAGCCGCTTGGCTTCGCCTTAAATCTTCCGGTGGAATTTGCGAAACCACGGTCGGGTCTTCGTCTTCGTCTTCGTCTTCAACCTCCTCTCTGGCGTCGGCGTAATCTTCTGGCGCAGGGCTCGTGGTGGGTTCGTAATCCGCGCCGAACGAGTCGTCTTGCGCGCCTTGGAACGTAAGAGCGCTCGGAGTCGCAAATACTGATTCTCCCGGGGTTTCAAGCTCGAATGTACCCGAAGTAAAGGCGTCATCCGGCTTTTGAGCCGTTTGGAACGCGTCATCGGTGACGGATTGGTCTGGGTTCCAAGCCACTTCCTCGCGCGGCGGCGAAGTCGTAAAGTCCTCGTCCCATTGCGCGCCGCCGGCGGTGGTTTGGAACGCGTCGTTATCAAACGTCGTGAAATCGGCGTCTTTCGTCGCGGGCGCGTCGATCGCAAACGGATCCTCTTGATGAACGCTCGCTTGCGGCGGCGCTTCAAATGCATCCGCGCCTTCAAAGTCAGTGAAACCGCCGATGGGTTCAGGCTTGAACTCTTCGAAGTCGCCAAAAGCCGCCTCTGTTTGCGGCGCTGGCGCTACCTCCTCGAGCGCGGGTTCGTCGTCGAGTGAGAACGATCTAAACTGACGTTCTGCGACTGGAACAACGGTTAAAGAACCGTCGTCAAACTCATCATGATTGGTCTCGAGTTCCGGCGCTGCCCCGGCGAACACGTCGTCACCCGAAGGCTCCCCGAACACGTCGTCGAATTCGGAAGCAGCGGCGAAGCCAGAGGACTTCTCACCGGCGACGGGTGACACTTCAAACTCGACGAAAGAAGGAAGACGTTCGTGACTCGCAGCCCGTTCAATTGGTGCAGCGGCGGAGGTTCGCTCGACGACAGCGGAGGAGGCGACCGAAAGCGCATCGCGCTCGGCGACAAAGCTCGGTATATCGTCCGATGCCGTTTCCGCAGCTTCGATGGCAGCGATTTCAAGACGCTTGAGTACTTCTTCATAGGTCGCCAACGCGTTCTCCGCAGCCGTTTCGGCTTCGTTGCGATGTAGAGCCGCGCTGTCTTTTGCAGACTCGACGGCTCTGATCTGCGCAATCACGGCTGCTGACTTTGGTAGCGTCTCTCGCAGCCTCGCGAGCGCTTCAGACAAGCCGGCGCGCTCGACATCGAGCGCAGCGTTGGCCCGAGCAAACTCACTCTCCGTCTCGGAGATTTCGGCTTCAATGCGAGCAGACTCTGCGGATAATTCCGCCTTGAGTTCGTCCACTTCAGCTTGTTTTCTACCGATGGCGGTGACGTGGTCAGCCTTATCCTTGACGTTGCGCTCCTCCTTTTGCTTTGCGATTTGGAGTTTGTCTTGAAGCTCTTCACTTTCAGATGCGAGCTTTGTCATGGCCAAATCCATCTCCTGTTGCTGCTCTTGATGCTTCAGTTCGGCGGCGGCGATGCGAGCTTCAATGTCGGTAAGAGCCTTTTGGGAGGCGAGATATTGGTCCTCCATCGAAACCCGAAGCGCATCAATCTTTGAGTTGAGCCCAGCCAAGACGGTTTCCTTTTTTGACATTTCGTCTTCGTGCGCCCGCTCTTGCGCGTTCATCGCTGCTTCTTCAGCCTTCAACGCGGCGTCAGCCTCGGCGATTTTATCGTCGAGCGCGACGATTTCAGACGCTTGGGTGTCGGCGAGTCGCTTTCGCTTTTCGGTCGCCTGTCGAACAGCTTCCATCACTTCTTCGTGAGAGATGCGCTTCTCGTCCAACTTCAACTTGTGCGTCGCGAGATCGCTTTGCATGACAGAGCTCGCGGCTTCCAACTCAGCTTTCGCGAGGGCAACCTTCGCCTCCAACTCTGCAACTTCCTTATCGTAGCCAGCGATTGTAATTTCCGTCTTTTCCTTCTCTTCAACCGCGCGTGCTTTGGTTTTGTCGACTTTTTCCTGGAGAGATTCGATGATGCCCGGGTGCGCGGCAGTTCGAGCCTCGCGCTTCGCCGCCATCGCATCCGCCTCAGCTTGGAGCGCTTCGAGTTGCTTTTCGATGCGCGCCGTTTCCATTTCGAGCTTGGCCTCGACGGCTTGAAGCTCTCGTTGGGCCGCAGCCTTGGCTCGTTCAGCCTTAGCGACGTCGACCGCCTTCTTGACGAGGAACTGCGACGCATCCGCCGCGGCTTTGTCCGTCTGCATTCTAAGTCCTCGAGACTCTTCCTCGATGGCATTGAGCTTATCTTGCATAGCCTTGACCGGGACGGACGCCACAGACGTCGCATTCGCAATTTGCGCTCTGAGTCGGTCCAACTCTGCCACCTTGGCCTGGTATTCCGCCTTCTTTTCGACGAGCATGCGTTGCGCGTCTCGCTTGATGTGAGTCTCCTTGTTGACAAGCTCGGCGTGTTGATGCTTGGCTTGCTCCAAGCGAGCCATGGCGTCTCGCTTCAGCCTATCTGCTTCAGCCTCCGCTTCTTCAACGGCGAGTCGCGCGGATGCAACGTCCTCATCGGCGGCACTAATCGCTTGCTTGGCGCGCGCGATGCGAGCTTCGGCTGCAGACTTGGCCGCCTCAGCCGCCTTGATGTCGCGTTCCGCCGCCCTCGCCTTCTCTTCAGCCTCTCTCTCCAATCTGTTCGCCTCCTTGATATGTACCGACGGCGCCGGAGACGCGGCGTTCAGTCCACCGAGGAGCGAATCAGACGATTTCACCGCAGAGTCAACCGCGGACACCCCGCCGCTCGGAGCGCCCATGCTTGAGAAAAAGTTATCGTCCAGTGCCATCGAGCTCTTCGCAGGCTCCGATTGCACCGGTGCCTGAGCCACGGGAGTCAGCGCCGGGGTCAACGGAGTTTTCCCCTGCGCGCGAATGAGCGCGTAGACGTCGTGCATCGCCACCGCAAACATTTCACGATCAATCGTCGACGCGCCTCGCGACGCTCTCGCCACGCACAGCTGCACCGACAACAGAGGCAAAGAAGCCTTTGACAAAAACTTCACCGCCCCATCGACGCTCACCGTCCCTTTACCTTGCGCATCGAGCGTTCGAAAGTGCCCGAAATACTTCTTCCGCTCCGCCTCCGTCATCGGCGCCGCTTGCACCGACTCCACGCTCGCGCTCGCCGGCGTCCTCGGCGTTCCCGCCGACAACCCCCCGACGCTCTTCGCGTCCCCCGCCGGCGTGCTCACCAACGCTCCATCGCTCGGATTTTCCAACTCCTTCGCCACCAATTCCAAACACTCCGCCAACGCCGCGGGCGAACCCAACGATCCGGTCCCTCGCGTCGACAGTTTCCAAATCCTACTCAACGCTCCGTCCGACAACCCGCTCGGTCTCAAAAACTTGACCGCTTGCTCCCCACGAATCGTCCCGGACCCGTTCGCGTTCGCCGTCGCGAACGCCTCCGCCAACGCCGTCGTCGACGCGATCGTCCCCCGGAGCGATTCCGGCGTCCACAGCATGCTCGCCCGTTCGAGTCAGAAGATTATTCTTCGATTCGATTCGATTCGAGTCCTTTCGGTGCGCGGGACGTCGCCGTCGCCGTCGCTCTCGCGAGCGCGCGCCGTCGTACGGTCCGCGGTCTCACCACCGCGCGCGCGGTCGCGCGTCGTTTCCGTTTCTTTCGAGTTCGCCGTCGTCGTCGCGGCGTCGCAAGAAGACGCGTCGTCGAGTGCAGAAAAGTAAGATCTCACTCAAACTCCACCCTCTCCTCTGCGTGACGCGCGCGCGGGACCCGCGACGAATGACGAATGACGAATGACGCGCGAAATGAACGCACAACGCTAAGCTATGAAGACGCGAATGAAACCGTCGTCGGTGATATTCTTGAAACTCCTCGCGATGGCGCGGAGAACCTTGGCGCGTGGACCGGGCATGCCGAACGCGAAGGCGTGGACGACGTTCGGTCGCGCGTCTTCGGCGCTCCAACGAGCCGAGCCGGGTTTGTGAGGAATGGGTACGACGGTGAGGGATCGGCCGGGGGGGACGGCGGCGACGGCGTGGGTGATTTCGTCGCGGAGATCGGCGGTCCACGCGTCGAGGGTGGCGCCGACGCCGTAGAGACGAATCTCGTCGATGGGGATGGAGGCGTCGCGGCGAGGAAAGTCGCCGGCGAGCGCCGCCCGGATGAAAAAGTGCGCCTTGCACCGACGGAGTCGTTCCAGTGAACATCGAGAGTGCGTGCGCGTGCTCTGGGCGTCGTATTGACGCCAGAGGTACAGCGGGCGAGGAACGCGTCCGACGACGAGACCAGACTCGAACCAGCGGTGCCAAAAATCGGAATCGACCGGCCACCAATGCTGCGGACGCGCGCCGGGGAGCGGTCGGCCATCGGCGCGCGCGCCAAAGTCAACGACTGTACCCTCAGTGGTGAGCCATAAATCGCGGTACAGCGCTTCGTTCGGCGAGCACGTCGCGCGTAACCGTTCCAACGCGCTGCGTCTGTACAGTCCCGTCGCTCGAAGCGCGGGGATCTCTATAAATCTCGCTTCGCGTTGGTCCTCGGGCGTGGCTAAACCATTCTGAAACGCCTCGAACCGTCGCATTCCCTCTCGTTCCGCCCCACACAGCTCCAAGTGCGACGTCACGGCATCCCAGGCTGGGTTCGCATCTAGCGCCTCTTTCAACGCCGCAAACGCGTACGGCGAACGCAAATCATCGCTCTCCATTTCACCCACGTACTCGCCCGTCGAAGCCGAAAAGCACGCGTTGAGCGCGAGACCTTGTCCGCTTGGACTCGCCGTCCCGGACCGATCGATCGCCAACACTCGCAGCGTGCACCCTCTACTCGCGCACATCGCCACTTCGTCCGGCGTGTACGTCGTCATCTCTTCCGAAACGCCCGTCAACGACGCCGAGTCGAACGCCTTTGAACCATCCGTAGCCGTCGCTTCCGCCGCGTCCTCGTCGTCCCCGTCGTCCACCCCGTCCTCCTCTCGTCGACGCTCCCGCAAGGCTTTCTCGCACGCCCGCAACCACTCCAGCGTACCATCCGTCGATCCGTCGTCACCGACGATGAGCTCGACGCGCGCGCGACGCTGCGTTAGCACGCTTCGAACGCACGCGCTGAGCCACGGGTGCGCGTTTCGACACGGCATGATGACCGACACGACGGACGACGACGACGACGCTTCGGCGCCGCGGGAACGCGAAGCGCGACGCGCGACGTCGGCGCCATCACCGGCTTCGACGTCGTCGACGTCCGAGCGATCGCGTTTCATCGTTGGACCTGCGCGAGGCGTCGAGTTTTGTGGACGACATTTCGAGGCGCGAATGCGCCTCGTCGTCCTCGCGCCGGCGTCGACGCGCGGCGTCAACGTCCGCGGTCTCGGCGCGGAACGAAGGCGAAGGCATCGGTGGGACGACGTGACCGTTCGATCGTCGGCGAGAACGTCGTCTCGCGACGACGCCGCGATGCACGGGGCTCGTCGCCAGCATCGAGTCTTAACGACCTCTTCAACAGGACGAACGATCGAAATGGCGGCGATGCCGTCGGGGAGAGACGACGACGACGGCGGCGGAGGCAGTGGTGCGGTAGACGTTGAGAGTACGCGACGGATATCGTCGACGGATGAGGTGACGTGGAAACGGTTGACGACGCTCGCCGCGTGCGCCATCGCGATTTGCTACGCCGACCGGTCAAACATATCGACAGCAATCATCGCCATGGGACGCGAGTACGCGTGGGATAAGACGACGGAAGGGTTGGTGTTATCGGCATTCTTTTATGGGTACGGGGCGACGCAGATTGTGGGCGGTGGGTGGGCGGATCGAGCCGGCGGGAAGGCTACGCTGACGGCGGGCGTGTGCGCTTGGAGCCTCGCGACGGCGGCGACGCCAGTCGCTGCAGCGATGGGTGTGCCGACGCTCATCGTCGCGAGGATAGCGCTCGGCGCTGGTGAAGGCGTGGCATTTCCTGCGATCCACGCGCTCATCGCGAAACACGTGCCGATGAATAAAAGGAGTACTGCTGTGGCTGCTGTGACGGCTTCGAGTTATGCTGGGGCGGCGTTCGCCTTTGCGGTGACGCCGCCGATCGTGAGCGAACTCGGGTGGGAGAGCGCGTTTTATAGCTTCGGCGCCCTCGCGCTGGTTTGGTTACCGTTTTGGTCCGCGTTCGACCCGAACAAGAGTTCGGACAACGTGGCGACGCTTGAAGACGACGAAGTCGATGAAGAGACGCTGCGGCTCGCGGCGCCGGAACACGAAGAGTCATCATCCGCGGTACCGACGTCCGATTTCGCCTCATCCGTCGCCGTTTGGCGAGATCTCGTCTCCAAACGAGAAGTGCGCGCCATTTGCGTCGCGCAGTTCGCGCAGAGTTGGGGCATGTACGGATTGCTCAGTTGGCTTCCCACGTACTTTAACGAAGCCCAAGGCGTGGACATCGCAGATCTCCCCGCCTTTACCTTTATCCCTTACATCCTCCAGGGCGTCCTCGGACTCGGCGTCGGCGTCCTCGCGGACGAGCTCATCCACGCCCGCGGCGTCTCGGTGAAAACCGTCCGCCGCGCGGCGCAATCCGTCGGCATGGTCGGCCCCGCGCTCGCCCTCTGTGTCGCAGCCTCCCCCGTCGCCGACGGCAACCCAACCCTCGCTGCGGTCTCCGTCGACCTCGGCCTCGCTCTCAGCGCCCTCACCCTCGCCGGAGTCTCCGTCTCCCACCTCGACGTCGCCCCTCGCCATGCCGGCCTCGTCTTCGCCACCGGAAACACCGTCGCCACGCTCGCCGGCTTGATCGCCGTGCCCTTCTCTGGCTTTCTCCTCGACGCCTCGGATCAATCCTGGTCGCTCGTCTTCGCCGTCATCGCCGCCGTGTACGTCTTCGGCGCCGCGTACTGGTGCGTCAACCTCGGCGTCGAGCCCATCGACGACCGCGCGTGACGTCCATCCATCCATAGTCTCGCTCGCTCGCTCGCGCGTGTGCCAAATGTTGTAACTGTGTATACTATTTATTCATACGATGTGTAAAACAGCCCATTTCAAACTCGCGTGCGTTCACCCGTGCTTCACACCGCGACGCACGTCGTCGCCCGAACGACACACATGTCGACGCCGATTCCGAGCGCGCGCGCGCGCGAACAACGCGAACGATCGAGAGACGTGTGCGACGACGTCACGAATGCGGTGCGTGCGCGGATAGACTCGACGTGGACGGGGGGGATCGATTTGATTTTGAATGCACGGTTTTCGGGGGAACCACTTGAAAGATTCACGATTCGTGAACGCGACGTTGGCGAACGATGACGCGAGTGAGGACTGACGAACGAACGGGCGATGCGATGAAAACAGATTGAACACTACGCGGCGGAGGGATTCGATGCGCTCGAGACGTGCCTGGCGGAAGAGACGACGCCGGATGAGCGAACGCGAGCTGCGTTCAAGCACGGTTTGGACGCGTTGTACGCCAAGTTGCAACTGAAGATTGGAGATAATTTTCAGAGGTTTTCGTCGCACGCCAACGCGGCGTGCTTTTCGATTCCGCCCGAAGTGATCGAGTTCGAGGCGTCGGCGAGCGAGGTTGAGTCGCTGCCGAGCGTGTCGGAGGAGGAGGAAGCGGCGTTGGATGCCGAGTTGAGAGCGTTGCGAGCGCGCATCGCGCGAGCGAGGGCGCTCAAGGTGGCGAGCGAAAAGGAATGTGCGGCGTTGGACAAAGAGTTGCAATCACACAGTGAGGTGGTGGGTAGAATTCAAGCGATCGCGTCGTCGGTTGGAAAGGAGAACGCCAAGGTGAAGGAGGGTTTGAGCGCAACGTCTACCATCGTGCACACGGCGAAGCAGATGCAACCGCTCCTCATGCAGGCTGAAACCATGCAACGCACGGGCGGATTCATGCCGGAGCGCGCCATGAGCGTCGACCCGGTGGCGATGGCGAACAATGCCGTGAAGCAGCACTTTATTCAAGGAAGCTCGCTCAGCGTTCTCAAAGCCATCAACGCAAAGTTATCCACGCAAACGCAAATGGCGTAAAGGTTGTAACAAAAAGATTAAATTTTGTAGCGCAGCGCGCACGCACGCCTTTTCGGATCGGGTCGGTTTGATGAAAATTGACTTTTTGTGTGCAAATTAAATGTTCAGACAATATACCATCGATCTATGCGCTCACCATCCCTTCATGTGACCGGGGTCGCGATACGTTCCGGGAATGCCACCCTTTGGCAAAAATTTTTCAGAAAGTCTCGTCCAGTAGAGCTTCAAGGTGTCTAAGAGCATCAACAACGCGTTACGCGTCTTCTTTCCGCCGCCTCTGTTTTGGTCGTAACCACCCAGGTTACCACCGTTAGCCGGCGCCCCCGGAACCGTCGCCCCGCCCGGAAGCACGCTCTCATTCGCGGCGATGCTAATGAAGAATCCAAACGGAACAAACCAGACAATCATGAAGAAGAAACCGAGCACGTACTCAGTCGAGTGGTAGGTTTCATGAAAGTAGCGCACCCAAAACCAGTGCGTCGCGGCGAGCGCCCCGACGGAGCCCAAGAAGTCACTGCTCATGAAGTCGATGAACGGAAACCGCTTCAACATTCTCGAGTACATAAACTGAGACGCCCCGCTCACGAGCAGCGTGAAAAACGGCATTCGATCTATAACCCACAACGCCGCGTGCAAACCGTACGATACCTTGATCGAAACGTCCAACACCTTCTTCGTGAGTCGCGTGTACTCCTCAACCATCTCCGCAAGATAGTACAGACCTGTTCGCGTCGCAATCGATCACGCGCGCGCTCGTCGTCAGTCACCCGTCCAGTTCGCTCGCCAATCGCGTCATATCCCGGCAACACGACGCAACGAAGATACGTCGTCATCAACGTCGTCGCGCACGCGCGCACGTCACGCGTCATTCGCGCGCGACCGAACGACAGACTCGACCAAAAGAAGGATCATCGAGAAAGAATCCAACCGGATGCATCTTAGTCCTCAACCATGCGTCGCGCATCACGCACCCGTCGCCAAGCACACAGCCATGAATACCAAGAAGAGGTATCCACCGATGTACACCAACGCGTTCGCCACGAGCTCCATCGCGCGAGACGTAGACGCCTTTCGCGTGACAAATTGTAAGGAGATGATTCGTTGGTGTTTCGCACCGCGAGCGAATTCTATCAAAAAGCTGACGGTTCGTGAACCGTCGAATGCACCGGGACTCGCGAAAGGATGGAAAACCGAACGAACGAACGATCCGCCACGACGACGATGGCAGTGCGACGCGCGCGGACGCGGACGCACATGACTCGAGAAGACGGCGACGACGGCGCCGACGCGGCGCTCGATCGCGTCGTGCTTCGATACCTACACCGACGCGGATACAGGAACGCCGCGGGCGTATTGCAAACTGAAGCGAGGTTGGCGCAAGCGCTGCCGGGCGCGAACGATTCAGCGCGAAACAAGGTGGATTTGTCGAGCGGAATGTCGGTCGCGCACGCCATGGGCGCGGATGCGGCGATAAGTGATCACTTGTTGTATCACAGCGAGGCGGAGAGAGACCCGGCGACGACGGTGCACGGGTACGGGGCGCTGCGGGATTGGGCGCAAAACTCGTTGGATCTGTACAAGGTGCGCCGAACGACGCTCACGATTTATTCTTCCTTCGACCGCGACGCGTCGCGGCTGAGTGAGGACTGCGTTCATGGATGGATCAATTGATATCGCGTCGCGATGCGTCAGGCGTCGGTTCGAGCGATGCGACGCGCGAAAGAGGTGGCGAGCACAGAGCGATAGTTTTGAGGGTTGCGAACGGAGAGCGTCCCGCGAGCTTGAGGACTAACCTGCGCGATTTTCTGGGCGTTTCGCGATTGTAGAGCGAATTGGTTCGAGTATTATTCCCGGCTTTCGCGCACTGTTTCATCGATCTCGTCAAGAGGGGATATGTTGAGGAGGCGAGAGTGTTTTATACGCTGTATCACGCCGACCACATGCGTCTCTACGGAGACGACTTAGCGGCGTTGAGTGCGCTCAGCGATCCGGAGCACGTGATCACGGATGAGACGGCGCAAAAGTTTTTGCAGAATAAAATTAGCATCAAGATGACGGAATATTCGTTTGAACTCTTGGTGAAATTTTTGCATACGCAAAACTTGATTTCCATGCTCAGCGTGCTCAACGCGCACATGTGCATCGAAGTGGTCAAGGGTGAGCCGAGCGCGTTTGAGGACGATCGCGACGGCACAGCGGTGCTCAGTGGCCGTACCCCAGAGGCGCAGCGCAAATTCAACAGCATCAAGGGTAGATGGGGTCTAGTCGAGTCCTGCCTTGAGATTGAACGAGTGAAACAGTACAGGAAGGACACCAAGGAGAAGGAAAAGGCGGCGGCGGCAAAGGCTCGTGAGGAGGCGAAAAAGTCTAAAAAGAAAAAGGGTGGTGAAAAGGATGCCAACGAAGCGGCGGGCGAAGAGGCTGCCGATGAAGAGATGGAAGAAGCAGAGGAAGAAAAGAAGGAGGCCGAGTATCCCGTAGCCATACTCGAAAATCCGCCAAACACCATCAAGGGTAGGGTGCCGATTCCGACGCTTGACTACGACGCACACACAGAAATGGTCGAAGATCTGCGATGGAGAATCAAATTATCGAAAGATTCTCTGCCCTCTGTCTGTTTCTTCACCTTTCATCACGCGCACGGGTTGTTGACGTGCGCAGATGCGACGGGCGACGTCAAGCACGTCGCGGGCGGCTTTGCGGACTCGGTCGTGCGCGTGTGGCACTTGGACCAAAATGACGACGACGACCAGCCAGTGGATCCTGCGAACCCTGAAGCGAAGCGTGCGCGCAGGATTCCGATGACGGAATTCGTCGGGCACGGCGCGGCGGTGCAACAAGTGGTTTTTAGCCCGTGCGGTAGATTTTTGCTTTCGGCGTCCAGAGACTGTCAAGTGCGCGTGTGGAGCATGGAGCTCAAGATTTGTCTGTGCGCGTACGAGGGCCACTTCCATCCAATCTGGGACGTTCAGTGGTGCCCTTTCGGTCACTACTTTGCGACAGCGAGTCACGACCGAATCGCGCGCATGTACGCCATGGATCAAGCGTTGCCTCGGCGAATGATGGTTGGCCACCTGTCCAACATAGACTGCATCGCCTGGCATCCCAACGCCAACTACATCGCGACTGGCTCTGCCGATCGCACCGCGCGATTGTGGGATGTGAGTGACGGCGAATGCACTCGAGTCTTCGTCGGTCACGCCGCCGGCGTGCGCTCTTTGGTCTTTTCGCCCGACGGTAGAAATTTGGCGAGCGGCGCCGACGACGGGCGCATCTTCATTTGGAACCTCGCTCGCGCCAACTGCGCCGCCGTGCTCAAGGGTCACGTCGGTCCGGTTTACTCTTTAGATTACGCAGGCGGCGGTGGTTTGCTCACTTCGGGCGGAGGCGACGACACCGTTCGCGTCTGGGACGCCGACGTCGCCGCGGACGACACGTCTTCCGACGCCGATGACAAGGCTTCCAGGCGTCTACCGATCGAGACGTTCGCGACCAAAAACACCCCGGTGTACAAGGTTAAATTCTCTCGGCGCAATCTCTGTCTCGCGCTCGGCGCTCGCCGACCGCGAAAGTGATGACTCTCCTCCACTAGTCCGCGTGTGTGTAAACAACGAAACTCAATTTTTAGTCAATTCCGCCTCACAGTTCACCCCCGCGCCATCCTTCTCGACCCCGACCCCGACCGAGCGAACCATGCGCGCGTGCGGATCCACCGCGATGAACCTGGCGTCGACGTCGTCATTCATCGAGCGCGGCGGGCGTCCGCGTCGTTCGCGCGCATCAGCGCCGTTCGCTCGCGTGGGCGTTCAGAGCTTGACCGCCGCCGGACGGTCGGCCGTTGTCCCCTCGAGCGCCGACGCCGACGCCGGTGGTTTCGTCCCGCGACGTCGACCGCGACGACGAAACGTTGGAGCCGACAACGACGCACCGTCTGGACGACCCGTCGTCGATGATGGACGCGATGAAGACGAGGCGCGACTACAGAGCGCCGAGTTGAGTTCATCACCGCTGCGAAGAGCGTACGAGAGCGACGACGAACTCCTCCGAGCTCGAGACGCGGTGCGACAGAGAGAACGCGCGGCGAAAGCGGCGAGCAAAGCGGCGTTTGAGAAACGCGTCGAAGCGTGTGAACGCGTCATCGTCGTCGAGGGTGGGGCGGACGTGCGGGCGGTGCGCGGCAAAGCCGGCGCCGACCACGCGAGCGCAAAGGTGCTCGCGGTGCGACACAAGGGAGCGTTTAAGAGGCCGCAAAACGGTGAGATGGATGTGAAGAAAGACAGATTGGATGAAATTGAGAGGTTGAGTACAAAGTATGACGCCCCGATCGTCGTGTTGTTCGATTGCGATACCGCGGGGCGACAGTTGAGGAATGCGTTTTTACGTCGATTTCCAGACGCGTTGCACGCCTTCATCGGAACGCGCGCGAGCTCAGCAAAGGAAGACGGAAAATGGCACGCCGCGGGTAACGTCGGCGTCGAGCACGCTGAAGGTGACGACATCACGCGCGCGATAGAGGCTGCACGCAGGGCTGATCCGGATAGGAGCGTTTTCACGCGTGCCGAACTCGTCGATTGGGGACTCGTCGCCGACGAAACGAGCGACGACTCTACTTGGAGAGAATACGGAGGCGTCGTCAACCGCAGACGACTCGTCGGGGAGTATCTCGGCGTCGGGGATTGCGATGGAAGACAACTCTTGCGACAAATGAATTTGTACTTCACCGAGGACGAAGTTCGCGAAGCCTTGGATTCGCTTCCTCGTCGAGGCGAAGCCGTTCCGGATAAAATGACGGATGGTCGCGCCGACAGACGCCGACGAACGCCAAAAAAATCCAACCATGTCGACGACGATTTCGCCGCGCTCGGGTTCGACCCGATGGCGTACATCCCGCCCGGTCAAGCGCCTCCGGGGTTCGAATGAGCGTCTACGGTTCGGATGTTCGAGTAGGAAAGTCGTAACAGAGCGGTGGAATCGAGCGTCTTCAAACGAGCGAGCGAGCGAGGACAGAAATTCTTTGGTAACTTGTAATACAATCATGAATGCCGCGTCGTCGCCGTCGTCGTCGTCGTCGTCGTTAATACCCCGTCAACTTTCCACCGCGTCCAACAATCTCCCCGACGCAAAACCACGCGTACGCCTCCGCCGCGAAAACCGCCCCGACCGCCACCGTCTGCATGTCCACCTCCCCCGCGCGCGCCTTGTCCAAGATCCCTCTCACCGTTTTAACCTCCTCCCCCGCGTGTCGCATCGCCGGCGGAATCCTCGCGAGGTTGGTGAACACGAACTGCCTTCCAAGCTTTTTCGCCGCCGTCTCGTCCGCGACGACGTACTCGGCGTTCGCCCGCATCGTTTTCGCGTACGCCTCTCGCACGGGCGGCGCGATCGCGTCGTACGAGCGTTGCGCCGTTTTCACCGCCGTTTCCATCGCCTTGGCCGCCGCCCGTCGCGCCGCGCTCGCCGTCGACATCGCCGCCGTCTCGTCCGTAGTCCGTCCGTCGGCGCGCCTCCTTCTCCCGTCCGTCCGTCGTCCATCAGTCATCAGTCCATCCATCAGTCCATCCGATCGGAACGGACGACCCTCTCGCGCGTGATCCATCATCATCGTAATAAGGTATACGACGACGGACGACGACGAGTGATGACTCGTCAAAAGAAGGAAGGAAAAAAAGAAAAAAAGTGCGGCCTCTTCTTCACGTTATTATTTTTTGAAGCGAACGGGAAACCGAGGGAAAAAATAGGGAAAATACTACTCCATTCGATGTGTCGTCACCCACCGGTTTCATCTACCGGTACGAGCCAGCCGATTTACGTACGTGAAACCAAAAAAACGTCGATCAGCGAAAATTGATCGATGACTCACCGACGATGTCTACCGATCGACTGTCGCGAGGTCGTGGGTCTCTCGCGGGTCGATGAGGACAGGACGGTCGATCTCGACCTTTGGACGGGTCGTCGGGACCTTTGGACGGGACCTTTGGACGGGAACGACGGAGCGCGACGCGCGAGCGAGCGGGGCGAGGCCGGCGCCGAAGGTCGGGGAGGCGCGTCAGGAGGACGAGGAGGACGACGAGGACGACGACGACGCGGACGGGGTTCCGACTCGACTCGACTCGACTCGATTTCCTCGATTCTGTCTCTCTGTCTCTCGCGAAAGAGAGAGGGCTGGCTCCCTGAGAGGCAAATCACCCGATTCGCGCATCGTCGATGAAGGTCGCGTCGGCGATGACGACGACCCACGCGCGGGTGCGAGCGATCGCCGGGACGCTGGCGGTGGTGTTGTGCGCGGCGGCGATGTTCTGCGCGCGTTTCGCGGGGGCGCGCGGCGGGCCCCCGTGGGAAGGCGCGGGCGCGAGCGAGAGCGAGAGCGAGTCGCTGGCGTTTGAAGGGTTCGGACGCGTCGCTCGGGCGGCGCTGGGAAACCTCGCCGTGGGTACCCACGGGTACGGGAAGGATGATCGCGTTGGAATGTACGGTCGAGAAGGGGAAGGGGTCGAAGGCGGCGGTGACGACGGATGGACGGTTCGAACGACGATGTTCATGCGCGCGGCAAAGGTTTTGGCGTGCGCGAGCGCGGCGTGCGCCGTGGCGGCGGTTTCGGCGGTGGGCGAGCCAGAAGGGGTGTCGACGGCGCACGTCGGGGGTGTTGCGAAAGCGACGAGCCCGAGGAGCGTGGTGACGAAACCGACGACGAAGTTTAAACAAGGCGATAGCGACGGCGCAGAGTCTCCTCGCGGCGGCGTCGGCGGCTCGCCGCGGACTCCCGGAAGCGAGTCTGGAAGACGAGGAGGGCGTAGTCTAGAAGAGGTAGCGCGCGCGAAAGAGTTGGCCAAAGAGCGTAAGAGACAAGCTCGCGCCGAGCAGGAGCTCATCGCGAAAAAAGAGGAGGAAGATCGCGCCGAAATAGCGGCGTTAGTCGTGCAAGAGCGAGCCAAGCGCGAGGCTCGGCGCGCAGAGGAGGAACTAGCGAGAAGAATGCGAGAAAAGGAGGAAGCTCGCGTAGCCGAAGCGTTAGCGGCGTCGTTAGAGTCGTTAGAGGAGGAAAAACGCAAATTACGAGAGCAGCAGGAGCAGGAGAAGGAGCGAGAGGCTGCTGAGAAGGATACTATGCATAGCACCGGTAGCGGTAGCGGTAGCGGTAGCGGTAGCAAAACATCTTCTCCGAGGGTGACGAATGGCGGAGGAAAAGGCGGAGGAGGAGGAGGAGAGAAGAAATCTTCTCCGCCGCACAAGGGGGCACCGGCGCCGCCGCGGTCTCAGGGGTTGACGCTTCGTTTCATCCCGACGCCGAGGACGTCGCAAGCCGCTGCGAGAGCGGCGTCGCCGGCGGTACCGCCACCTTTACAAGGGGCGACGGTAACAGCGGCGGCAACACAGGCACCACCGCCGCCGCTACATCCGAGTCGACCTCCGCCGTTACCGAGCGGGCCTCCGCCGTTACCGGCGGGGCCTCCACCGGCGTACGCGCGCAAGGTTCACCCGACGCCGGAACCGATGCATCCTACGTTTGGCACGGGCGTGAGCGGGGACGTCACCATGGGCGCGATGCAACCGTTGTCGCCGCGATCACCTTCTGGTGGCATCGTTCCACCGCCGGGTTTTGAATCACTCGCACCTGCGGCGGCGCCGTCTCACAGCGCGGACGTATCCGCCGACTGGTCTCATGTTGACAGCACCATCGCCTCGTTCCTAGAGAGCACCGCCGACACCATCGAAGACGACGACCCGTTCATCATGGCGGCGCGTTCGTCCAATTACGACGATATTTTCTCTGCGAGAATCAGCGACGTCGACATCACCCCACGCCTTCCGACGTCTTCCGACAACAACCACGCGGCAAAAAAGGTGGGAACAAAGGTTAGCGCGCAGCCGCCTTTACCGCCCACGCCTCACCCAGAGGTGCTCGCCGCCGTTCTCGGCGACGTCATTTAGTATCACACAACGAACGTACAACGAAAAAGGATTCGATTTTGTCCATCCATCACTTTTGTAATCGTCACGCAAATAACATTCATTTCATTTCAATTCATCAAAAGCGCATTCAACAACTCAACGAGAGCTCAACGCTTCAGCCTCCCTCACTGTGTGTCGTCGTCACACTGAACGTCCGACGGCATCACCATGTCTCTCGCTCGCGCCAACCTACAACTTGTGGTATCGCGCGCGAACCACACCCATCGGCGTCGCTTCGAATCCCGTCGCGTCGCCGTCACGGCGGCTCGCGGAAAGCGCACGGTTGATGCGTCCACGTCGTCCACGACAGATAGCAGCGATGAATATGTCGGCGTCGACGGCGAGTTTCAACGCCGTCGGGACGTGTTGACGCGGACGATCGTCGGACTGAGCGGGATCATTTTTGCGCGAACACCGATGGCGCGCGCGGGGCCGTCGGAATCCGCCGGGGACTGGTCCTCGCCCGGTCTCGCGTCGAGCGGTCCGCCGGCGCGGTACGTCAAGACGCCGAGCGGGTTGGTGTACGAAAGCGTCAACGAAGGCTCCGGGGAGGCAGCGAAACCGGGTGAGATTGCGGTGTTTGAATACGTCATGCGACGGGCGAATGGGTACTTTATATACGGGACGATTGATTGCGGGATCGGGTGCGGCGACGGGACGCCGGCCGAGTACCTCCTCGGTTCGAGCGGGAAATTGATACCGGGATTGGATGAGTTGTTGACGGGTATGAAGCCCGGTGAGAAGAAACGGGCGCTGATTAAACCCGAACTCGGATACGCAAGTGATCCTAAAGGGTTGGAGCCGCAACCTCCAGAGTACGGTCAGAGGAGACAGATTGAGCGCATCGCTTCGTCCAACGAGCCGATGATTTTTGAGGTGAAACTCGTAAAGACGCGTCCGAGACGGTGAGGGCGACGATGTAATAACATCCCGAACGAGTTGTGTGACTGATTAATACGAACGTTCTAGCGCGTACATTCATTCATTCAATCAATCAATCAATCAATCGAATCACAATAAATTGAAATTAAAACGCGTTTCTTCTCTGCATGTCGAGAAGCTCCGCCTCTCCCTTATCCAAAATGCTCAATAAATAGTCGCGGTTATACACGGTGTGTTCCGGATCAAACGGAACCCCATTCTCCCTATCCACCGCAATCTGCACCCCAATCTTTGCCTGCGCGTTCCACGTGTTCGCGTACCCATAAAACGACTTGCCGTGTTTGTATTGATACTTTGCGAACCACGCCCGGCGTTTATCCTGAAACGTCTCGAGCGTCGCCTCGTCGACGGTTTCCCCGCGCATGATCGACCGACAGAGCCCGATGATTTCCATCGTCTCATCGACAAATTCCGGCGCCACCTCAGCTTCCGCGCGCGGGGCGTTCGCCAGCGTCGTCGCCGCGCTCACACCGAGGAACGACATCATCGCCCGTCGGCTCGCGACGACTGCTTCGTTTGATGTTGCTCGAACGACGCATGTGGATCTTTTAACACCCCCCAACTGCGTCCGACCGCGAGACGCGCGAGACGCGACGCGAGTGACGGAAGAAGAAACGATCGTTGCGTGCGCGCTCATGTTTTTTTGTGCGTTCACGCGTCGTCGTCGTCGTCGTCGTCGCGAGTCTGACGTCTGACGTCGGTCGAACCACTGATCAAAAATCCAGTCCAAAACTGCCGCTCTAACGACGCATGTTGAAACCGAAAAAGACGGGTTCGAGCACTTTGATCGACAGAAACCACCGATTTGTACACTCGAAGGGTATTTTTATCGATCAGAGGTGAATACAAAAGTGACACGCCGACGCGCGCGCGGGGAGACGCCGACGCGCGCGCGATGGGTAAACCGGCGAAAGGGAAACCCGCCGCGAATGGTGGTGGCAGCGGCGGTGGGGGATCCTTCGGGTCGTCGCAGAGAAAAGGCACCGGGTTCACGTCCGGGCCGACGAAGCATCGCACCGGGAAAACGCTCGGTGGCGGCGTGGAGTTTGCAAAGAAGCGCTTAAAGGTTGGGAAAAAGGTTGCGAAACACGCATCCGGGACGGACACAACGATTCGGTCCAAGTCGATACGGTTGACGGCGCAAAATATACGAAGCGTGGAGGCGGATGGTGGGATTCGGGAGCGGGAGACGTGGACGCTGGCGGAAGAGTGCGCGCGCGCGACGAGTAAACGAGGCGTGCCGCTGGCAGAGCTGTTGAATCAATGCGGGCATTATTCTGGAAAGACGCGAGCGGATGGGTTGTGTGGGCTTTTGGAACTCGCGGAGGGGTATCCCGGGGCGGTTCGGGCGAGGGCGGCGGATGTGGTGGAGCGCGTGGGAGAGCGGTTGGCGGATACGGAGGCGTCGGCGAGACGTGCGGCGAGAGAGTGTCTGAGAAAAGGGGTGGTTCCAGCGCTCGGGGCGAAAGGATTGGCGCCGTTCGCCAAGACGTTGATTTTATACGCTGGGGCGGCGTTGACACACGTCGCGGATGGGGTTCGTAAAGATGCGCCGGCGGCGTTGGATGCGTTGTTGGACGCGGCGCCGTCGCTTGTGGCGGCGCACGCACCGGCGAGCATTTTAGGACATTTGGGCGAGCTTCTTCGGCGCGGGGACGATGGTGGCGTCGGTACCGGTTCTTCGGCACAGCGCGGCGTCGGGTCACAAAAGCCCACCGCGCGGTTGGCGTTGTTGAGGAGTACGAGGCGGTTCTTGGAGACGCTCTCTGAGGAGACGTCGGATGTCGTCATTCAGTCTAGCTTGGGCGACTCAGGCGAGTCGACTTCATCCACTTTTGTCTGGGGCGAAGCTTATCGGAACGGCGTGTCCACGCGGTCAATCGGTGCGCTGTACTCGGAGAGAGCGCGCCGTGCGCCGCCGAACGTGTTGACGGCGCACGGCGCGGTGCAGGAGTCTGTCGACGCGGAGGGTCGCGGCGCAGTACGCGCCAACGCGAGAAGACTGGTCGAATTAGTCATGTGTGTGTGGGACGACGCGGCGCAGACGCTCACGGATGAGCGAGGCGTCGACGTTGACCGCGTTCGAGTCATGTCAGAGTCCATGGCGTGCGCTCGTTTGGCACTTCAACTGGCTGATGGCGCAGATGAAGTTGAAATTTGGGACACGGGCGGAAGCTTGACTGCGATTCACATCATGCCAGAAATCGCTCGTCGCACCTTAGTTTCGTTTCCGGCGTGTTCGCCTGCAGCTGTGGTGGAGAAGCAAGACGCACAGCAGGTCAGAGAAGCCCTCGTATCTCTCAATTTTGAGACCTGTCGCTTTCTCGTCTTCGCATCTTCATCCGTGGCGAGCGCGGCGCTTGTCCGCGAGCTTCCACCGGGAACCATGGAGGCGCTCCCGCACGTTCTCTCGCGAGCGCTGCAGTACATTTCATCCGCGTTGCGCGGCGTGGCCCTCGACGGTGGATCCATGGGCAACGCTGAAGAGACTCGAGAAGAGGCTTTCGGTGACGTCCTCGGCATGGCTCGTGACGCACTCTCATTGCCGGCTTGGTGTTTCAGCGCTGGCTACACCGGCACCGCGTGTACAGACATCGTAACCGCGGTGACTGAGACTTGGAACGATGCAGTGGTGTCTCAAGATGATGAACGCGTGACGCATTGCGTCTCTTTGCTCACGACGGTGTTGCCAGAAGAGGCTCGACAAGGATACGCAAGAATTCCCATTGAAACAGCCGCGAGCTGGGTGCGACACATTCCGAGGGTGCTGTGGTCTCTGAAACACGAAAACCCTCGGGCGTCGCAGCAGTTGTTGTCGCTCTTACACGACGTGGCGGCGCGCAATCCCCCGGGCTCACCGCTCGCGGATGTATTATCTCAGTGCGAATCCGAGATGGCTGTTCTCTTTTACATGGTTCCGCCAGCTGGCTCGACCGAGTCTGCAAAGTCTCGGCCAGGACCGTTCGCTCGACTGCCGTTTGCCATTCAGTGTTCGGCGGTTCAACTCATCGGCGTGTTACCGATTTTGACGCCGCCAACCGTGCGGGCGCTCGCAAAGATGTGTTTGGATGCAGATAGAGTAAATGTCGAAATTCCAGTCGTCGCGATTGAAGCGCTGCAGTCAAACGTGCTCGCCTCTCCGCTCGACTTGACGGTTTCGTTTCTCGCCACGCTCCTCGCCGGCGCGCCGGGTGTCACTTTTCTTGACAAGTCTAGCAAGCGAGATGTCGCCACAGTCGATGAGAAGGCTTGGCAAATATCGCGTCGATTATCGGCAAGCGCGGCGTCCGCTTTGGTCGCCTTTGGCGACGCCGACACCCCGTGGAACGGAGCTCTGCTCGCTAGTGGGGCTCTGAGACAGGTGTGGGCGATGCGTGTCGATAAAGGTGACGTCGATGGAGCGACAAGAACGGCGGGTGGTTTCGCCGCGCTCGCAGCGAGCGCCGCCGAGTTTGCTCAGTCTTCGTCAAAGGGAAACGTGGCGATAGATGAAGCCAATTTGGCGGCGACCATCGCCGACGTACTGTCCTGGCACGCGCTCCACGCAGAGTCTCACAAAGGCGTCGATGTCGATGCCGTTTGGCGCACCATGCGGGCCGCTCCAGAACTCGCGTGTCCCATCGCAAGCGCGGCGGTGTCTCTGACGAAATCCAACACCTCGACGATGGATCGATGCGTCGGCTTTTTGACGGCTCTCATTCAAAGTGGTGTCGTGCAACGAGGACCGGAAGGAAGCGTCGACGAACTCGCAAAGATTATCGGCGAAGTAAAGGCTCACGCCGAGACGTTGGGCAAGGATGTATTCGCGCGGGCACAAGGTCTCGACGTCGTCATGCAGGTCGCCTTCGGGGTGGCGCGATGAACGTGTTGGCGTGGCGAGCCACATAGTAGTAGAAAAATTAGAGGATAGTGCGATGTTAGAAGGATCAATCAATGTAGTAGTACGTAGTATTCATATCGCAATAACGACAGCGTCCATCTCCTCTTACATAAAGTCGTACGCGTCGTCCACGCTCTCCAAGTCGTATTTAAAGTCATCCAAGCCAGAGTCGCCACCCTTGCCGCCAGCGTTCAAAAACTTACCCTTACCCTTTTTAGAGCCAGCAGCCGCCTTCTTCGCCGCCTCTGCCTCCGCCTTTTCCTTCTTCACCTTTTCGGAACGAATTGTCACGATGGCTTGCTCGACATCCTTGACGTCCGCCGCGCACAAGTCTCTCAACGCCACGCGCAACAGCGCCTTGATTCCCGCGGTATAAAACGCGCTCTCCGACCTCGACGTCAAGTACTTGTACGAAATTGCGCTTCCAAGCTTTTCGTACTCGCTCTTACTCTTCGGTTCAAACCCATCCAACGCGATGTCCTCGTCCCCGCCTCCAAACAGTTCCCTCGCCGCGCGCAGATCCGCCTCCTCCACCAGTTTTTGTCTTCGCAACTTTTCCGCGATGGGGTCATCCAACGCCCCGTCGTCGTAATCCACGCTCGTTTTAATGTCCAGCTTCTTCTTCGCGACGACTGGTTTCTTCTTCGCGACGACCGGTTTCTCTTCCTCGGCGTCTTCGTCGGCAAACTTGTCGCCCCCGGCGCCGGCGCCGGCAGCCGTCTTGTTCGCCGTCAGGTCCGGGACCTCGAAATCGTCGTCGTCCCACGCCCCGTCCGAGTCGCTCATCGTCGTTCGTTCGATTCAAGCGTCGCAAAGACCGCTGGCGGTGACAGTGATGAGAGGTTTAGTTCCGCGTCTTTCGCGCGGGGTGAGTATCTTCGACCGCGTCCGGCGTCTGCCGTCTGGCGTCCGTCCGTCCGTCCGTCCGTCGTCCCATCTTGTGTTGCCCCATACCCTCGACCCTCTATATGATGTGACGGTTCATGAATCAACACTTTCCGTTTCTTTGAGTCATGAACCAACAAATAGCATAGAGGGTCAAGTTCAAAGTCGACACGAGCGCACGCCGGGTGTCGAGCGCAGCCTTTAGAGTTTGACGGTCCCGTCTCGTCCCGTCCCGTCCCGTCGTTCGTTCGCTCGGCGGGGTCGCTCGGCGGGGTCGCTCGGCGGGGTCGCGTCGCGTCTCGTCTCGTCGCGTCGCGGGTCCACCGACGGGGTTCGTCCGTCTCGGTCAAAGCGCACTCGCTCGTTCAACAAATATTCCAACAATTTGTGTTTGTGTTCTCGACTGATGACGACGACGATGCGGTCGTCGTGTGCGACGTCGACGTCCACGCGATTCGTCGCGACGAGACGAAGACATCGCGGTGGACGGAGTGAGACTTCGGTGGTGACGGCGCGCGCGCGGCGGGAAGGGAGGCTCGGGGCGAGCGCGGATACGTGGAGCGACGTTCGCGACTACGACGGGATCGCGTCCACGGAGCGAGAGGATGAGGAAACGACGACGATCTCGACGACGACGGCATCGGATGAGGAGAGCGGTGGTGATGCGGGTGAAGAAACGTCGACGTCGGGTACCGTCGAGACGGATGTGACTCCGCGAGGTGGGGATGTTGGCGACGCGAGGAGGGTAGTCGGAACGACGCCGAGCGATTTCGGTTTTAAAACGCCGCCGAAACTCGTCGTGTTCAGCGGCGGTACGGCGATGAATACCATTGCGGATGAACTGAGCGCGATGACGCCGAAAGTGACGCACGTGATTCCGGTGAGCGATAACGGTGGGTCCACGAGCGAGGTGGTTCGCGTGCTCGGTGGTCCCGCGGTAGGGGATCTTCGTTCGAGATGTTTGCGTCTGACGGATGATTCGACGCCAGAAGCCGTCGCGGTGAAGGAACTTTTGGGTTACAGACTTCACCCGACGGATAGCGATTTAGCGCGAGACGAGTGGTACGCGATTCAAGAGGGTAACCATCCTCTGTGGGAAGGCATCGGGCAGGATTACGCGAATATCATTCGTCGGTTTTTGGTGCACTTCCACGTCGAAGTGAGCTCCAAGCCAATCAAGGAGCGTTTCGACTTTGTCAACGGGTCGATTGGAAACTTTTTCTTTGCCGGTGCTCGGTTGTTTTTCCGATCCATGGACGCCGCTATTTTTTTGTATTCTCGAGTCAGTCGCATTCCCGACGACACCGTCATCGCTCCGTGCATCTTGCACAAGGAGGATGAGCGAGTCAACCTCGCGGCGGAGCTCGTCGACGGAACGATTCTTCGAGGACAGAATGAAATTTCCCATCCATCCATCGATAGCAAAAAGTTTTCCAAGAATATCGTCGTCTCGAGCAGCTCAAAGTCGCCAGACGTCGTGAGGAAGGAGTTCTGGACCAAGGTGTTGACTTCGGGAGAGCTCCCAGAGTCTGAACCGCACGAAATGTGGGGCGGCTTGGCGGAGAGTTCGGGCGGTTTCAAGAGTGTTCGCGCGGCGCTCGCCAGCGGTAGTCTCATTGACGCCGCCGAGCTGCTCAAGTCGCGATTCGACGACATCGCCGACACCCCGTTGAGCGTATGGGACGTCAACAAGATGGTCACCGCGTACGATCCTCTCCCATCGCCGATTAAGCGCGTCTTTTACGCCTCGAGCCTCGAGGAGAGCGATGACAATTTCGAAGTGCATCCGCAACCAAACCCGACGGTGATTGAAAACATGGTTGACGCGGACGCCATCCTCTACGGCATGGGATCTCTCTACACATCAATCATTCCCAACCTCGGCTTGAAGGGCATGGGCGCCGAGATTGCGAAATCAAAGGGCAAGAAGATTCTCATGCTCAACGGATGCACCGACCGCGAGACGGGTTCGATGCGCGCGAGCGACGTCGTCCAAGCCATCGTCGACGCCGTCAACATGCGCTACACCTCTATTGAGACCGATTTCACCGTCCAAGACATCATCACCGACGTTGTCGCTCCACGAAACGGCGGCATCGAACTCGATACGGATGTTCTCGACGCCATGGGCGTCGTCGTTCACCAGTGCGATTCCGACCCCGCGCCGAACATGGCTGTCAACAGCCGACATTACGACGCGCGCGCGTTCGTCCGGCTTCTCGGCGACATCATCAGATCCCCTTGATCGTCGCCGCCAGAGGTTACTCTTCTGGGTTGACTTCCGCGCGCTCGCTTTCCCCGCCGCACCGCTTCTCCACGCTCGCTCGCGTTCCGTTTCGTTCCATTGCAGTTGTAACATAAAGCCTCGATCGAGAGAGGGTTTGACGCACACTCCACGTCGATGCCTCACTCACGCGCGCGCTCTCTCGCGCGCAAAGCCGCCGCGATCGAACATGTCGAGAACGAACGCGTCGAGAACGCTCGCCCGCGCGTACGCCGCGACGCTTCGCGCGTCGTCGTCGGCGCGCGTGAACCGCAACGCTGTCGGCGTCGGCAACTTTGATTCGGCGTCGAGCACCGCGAACATCGGCTTCGGCGCGCGCGCCGGGTTGGTCGACGGTGAGCGCGCGCGCGGCGTCCCCGCGCGTGGGTTCGCGGCGTCGAGTGGGAACGACACTGGGGACGACGCGTCGTCGGCGGCGTCGTCGACGGCGGCGGCGGCACCGATGGATGAAGACGCGGAACTGCGCGCGCGGTACGAGGCGTTGGCGAAGAGGTTTGAGAGCGCGCCGAGCAGACAAAAGAGGTACATCCTGAACAAGGCGCTCGCGGGACAGGTTTCGGATGATATCGATGATTCCGAAGGGGAAAGCGATGGTGGGAGGAAACGGGCGCTGCAGACGCGCGTGATTGACGTGAATAGGACGACCAAGGTTACGAAGGGTGGGGATTTGACAAACTTTACGGCGATGGTCGTCGTAGGAAACGGCGACGGGGTGATTGGATTCGGGACGGGTAAGGCAGCGGAGGTTGGCCCGGCGATCGATAAGGCGTATAAGAAGGCTGCGAGAAGCCTTGTGTACGTGAATCGATTCGAAAATCACACAATTTACCACGAGGTGAAGGGGAAGTATTGCAAGACGTTGTGCAACATGTTTCCGGCGCCGAGCGGGGACGGCATCGTGGCCAACTCGACGGTCGAAGCCATCTGTCAGCTAGCGGGTATCAAAAACATCAAGGCGAAGATTCACGGCAGTCATCACCCGCACAACACGGTGCGAGCGGTGTTTGCAGCTTTAGAATCTGTGGAGAGCCCGGAAGACGTGGCGACGCGCACGGGGGCAACCATCTATAGAATATAAATTAGTAGAAACCTGCACTCTGAAGAGAGTCTTTGAAAATACAATGCTTTTAAGAAGCTTTAGATTCCACCACCTCGGAGAGCACGTCGTCAAACTTTTTCAAGAAGACTCGCGCGTGTTGCGATGTGAAGAAGAGTCCAGGTCTGGCGCGAATGGTCGCCGAGCCACAGCCCCCGATGTCGACTCCATTCTGCAGCAGCGCGCTGAGAACCGCTTCGCGCCTCGCCGGCGTGTCGCAGTCGATCGCCACGAGCGTGCCGACCCCGCGAGCGTTCGCCAAGACGCTTGGATACTTTTGTTGCATCTCCTCTAGTCCTTCGAGAAGCGTTTTCCCCGCATCCTTCACCACCTCTAATAAATTATCCCTCTCGATCGCGTCAATCACCACCTCCAACTGTATGAGCTTGGCCGGATCGCCCATCCACGTGTTGAATATCCGGTACGGAAGTTCAGGCTGCAGCTCTGGGGCGGTGTAAAAGCCTGCGATTTGCATCTTCTTGCTAAACGTCACCACGTCTGGCGGGTGCTCCATGTTCCACGCTTCGTGTGCCCAAAACGTACCGCTCGATCCACACCCCGTTTGAACTTCGTCTACAATCATTCGCACGTTTTCACGCTTTGTGAGCCCGCGGAGTTTTCGGAAAAAGTCGGCGCTCGCGTGATTATCGCCACCCTCTGCCTGCATCGGCTCAACTATGATGCCAACCACGTCGCGGTCCTTCTTCAAAGCCTCTTCGACGAGCGCGAGGCATCGAGCCTCTTCCGCGGCGTTTTCTTCGATATGCTCACTGAGAGGATACTTGAGCTTTGGAAACGGACACGAGGGCCAATCGAACGTGGGAAAATCGAGCTTGTGGATCCACTTTGTGTGCGTGAGCGACAGACACGCCGCCGTGCGACCGTGAAACGCGCCGTCAAAGGATAAAATCTTGAAATCAGGCGTTCCCGGTGCCTTATTGTTCAAACAACTCGCCTTTTCGTCTTCGGAGATCCCAGCGCCAGCCCTCCGCGCGTTGGCGGCGCTGATGAAAACAGCCTTCATGGCGTGTTCGTTCGCGCACGCTCCGCATGCCATCGTCGTCGCGCGCGACAATCCCTTTGGTGCAACTCGCATGAGCGTCCGCTCCACCCTCGCCTCCCATCCCACCGGAGGATTATTACCCAACGCCGGACGGTGCGCCAGCAAAGCTATGTTTGCCTCATCGCGCAGGGCTGCCAACATCTTCGGATGGTTGTATCCGACGGGTAAAGACGCGATGTGGGCGTACATATCCAAAACCTCGTTTCCGTCCGCATCCACGACGTAATTCCCGCGTGACCGCTCGAAATCAACAAAGTATCGAATCGAACCGACCGAGGTATGCGCCGAAAGCGCCTCCATCGACGTCATCGACCGTGGGCCGGGTATTTTCGTCGTCACTCTCGGCTCTGCCGGTTCTCCTCCAGGAAACTCGAGCTCTAGTTTTCCTGCTGACGCCGCCGCCGTGGAATGCACCGAGCGTCGCGCCGCGCTCGCATCGATCGTCTTTCGCACCGTGCGTCCAATTCGTTCGAACGTCGCTCTCGTGAGCATCGTACCAGCGTCGTTATCTGTGGCGTCGTGGTTCGTTTTTTGCTTTTTGCACTTTTTGTCAACTTTGCACCGCAGAGACGGACGCGCGCGCGCCGAAAGCGACGAACGATCCCGCCGCGAGAACGACATCCGTCGCGAATGTCGCCTATGACCTCCGGACGCCCGCTCGGTCGCGTCGAACACTTTATCGATAACGCGTGGGTGCGAAGTCGAAGCGGCGGAACACTTCAGGTTGTGAACCCACACGACAACCGAGTCATTGGAGCCGTCGGTGCGGGCGATGCCCAAGACGTCGACGACGCGGTACGCGCCGCGCGTAAAGGTTTCGCCGTGTGGAGCGCGACGCCCGGGACGGAACGGTCGAAGGTACTGAGAAACATTGCGCGAGGGATCGAACGGAGAAAGGACGCGTTGGCGGCGTTGGAAACTGCCGACATGGGTAAGCCGATCGAAGAGAGCGCGTGGGACATCGATGACGTCGCGGCATGTTTCGATTACTATGCCGAGAGGTGTGAACAGGTTTTCGGGAGCGGCGCGTACGCGGTGGAGGATGTCAAGCTGCCGATGGATGAGTTCACGGGACAGTTGAGACGCGAGGCGTTGGGCGTCATCGGACTCATCACGCCCTGGAATTACCCGTTACTCATGGCTACGTGGAAAGTTGCGCCCGCGCTTGCGAGTGGATGCGCGGTTGTGCTAAAGCCGAGCGAGTTGGCGAGTCTGAGCTGTCAAGTTTTAGGTGACGTGTGCGTTGAAGCCGGGTTGCCGGCGGGCGCGTTCAACGTCGTCACGGGTACCGGTGTGGCGGCTGGCGCGGCGCTGTGCGCGCACAGGGGCGTCGATAAGATATCGTTCACCGGATCACTCGCCACTGGAAAGGTTATTATGGCGACATGCGCTCGAGACGTCAAGCCGGTGTCGCTCGAACTCGGAGGGAAAAGCGCTCTCGTCATCTTTGAAGACTGCGATTTGGACAAGGCTGTCGAGTGGGCGTTGTTCGGCTGCTTTTGGACCAACGGGCAGATTTGCAGCGCGACGTCGAGAGTGTTCGTGCACGCAGTGATTAGAGACAAGTTTTTGGCGCGTTTGAAAGAAGCGGCGGAAGCGATACCTTACGGAGATCCGAGTGTCGAGGGATGTCGACTCGGACCGTTGGTGAGTGCCGGACAATACAAAAAAGTAACGGACATGGTACACCGGGCGAAACGCGCGAGATACACCCTCCTCACGGGCGGACGCAAACCACTATCGCCAGAGTGTAAAGACGGATTTTACCTCGAGCCCACCGTTTTCGTCGACGTTCCACTGGATGCGGAAATATGGAGGGAAGAAATTTTTGGCCCCGTCATGTGCGTCAAGACGTTTTCATCCGAAGAAGAGGCGACGGCGCTCGCCAACGATTCTGACTACGCCCTCGGTGCCGCGGTGATTACGGACGATCCGGCGCGTCGCGCGCGGATGACTGCAGCCTTCAACTCGGGTATCGTGTGGGTCAACTGTTCCCAGCCGTGTTTCGCGCAGTTACCCTGGGGCGGGCGCAAGCGCAGCGGTTTCGGCCGAGACCTCGGCGCCAACGGCATGGACAAGTACACACATCTCAAACAAGTCGTCACTTATGTCTCCGACGAACCCTTTGCGTGGTACCCGATGTTTACAAACCCACAGAGTAAGCTCTGAACGCGGCTGTGATGAATTACTGTAAAAATAAACCGCAGACACGGTGCCTGGATGAATTACTGTAAAACAACATGCAGTTGATTTTTTACTTCGAAGCGAGGAAGACATAGCTACTCGAAACGCCTTTTTCGCGGCCTCAATATTGAAACTGGCCCTCTCGTCTCTCGAGTTCTCAATGTTCGTTACACATGACAGCTGTTGCAAGTTTCATTTTTATTTCAAACCACGGAAGACATCTCAGGGTACAGATACTCCATCAGATACTCCATCGATGAGTCGCATGCTATACACACTCATGGTGAACCAACATTCCGAGCAATTTTTGTGGTAAAGTTTGCTCCAGGGCCCATCCGACGTGAGGGTAACACCGACACTCACGGTTCCATCTTTATTTACCCAAAGAGACGTCGGGTCAAAGATTGAAAAGTTTGCATGAGTACTTGATTCGACTCGCACGTCTATGATTAGTGTGCGCAGGGTGCCCATGTCTATCAACATGACATAAGGTTGATGCGATTTCGGGCTTAAAGTTCTGTGACCCAGCATCATCATGGAGTCTGATCCAATTATGATCCCATTCGACCCTCCTCGATACTCAGTCACGGGTTCTACATCTCTGGACCCGATGAGCTGACACACAGACGCGTTGATGTCGTAGCTGAATAGCTGCAGGCGCGGATGAACTCTATAAGCTACGTACAACGTGTCGTTAAACGGCAAAGGAATCCAATTTTTTCCTCGAAATCCCGATACACACCCGTTCAATGATTTTCGTTCGCCTGTTCGCACATTCACGATGAAGTGTGTCCAGTCGGCGCCCTCCATGTACCAAGTCAGGCACCACGTCTGATTTCTGAAACGAAAAGCCCGGGGATCTTCGCCTGGACCAAGATCCATGGGCTGTCGCGCACGCGCACTCGCCGTTTCGGTGTACTCTTTGTTGAGCTCTGTGGTTACAAGTCGAGTGACTCCTTTTGCCTCTACATGCTTGAGCTTGTACACGACATCGATAGTATCCGAGCGTGTCGGCGCAAGGGAAAAGTACACATTTGCCGCGCGCTCACCTCTGTGACGCGCAATGACTTTCTCTTCAACGAGCAAAACATTCTTCGTCTCGATAAGCCTCGTTAAAGACGCAAAATTGGAATGTTCAGGTGCGAAGAGCGATGGCTTGTACTCGCCACGCGTCACCCGCGGTGCGCTTCCCGCGCGCAGCAGCGCGAGGAAAAATAAAAACGATAGCGCGACTGGAATCAGAAGCAGTCGCCTTTGCTGAGAATTTTGTATACGAGTCTCAAATACAGCCGCGCGCCGGGCACGCGAGCGAGGGAGCATTCGAAGAGAAGCCGCGTGACTGCGTACACACCTCGAGACACGAACCGATATCGCACTCGACGATCGACGTTCGACGCACCCGTCTTCCCGCGCGATTTTCACACGCCCCTCCCCGCGCCGGTGGCGCGTCGCGAATAGCTGTCGCGACTCGGCGACGCGTCCCGTCGCGACTCGGTGCGTTTCGTTCTCACACTCGGTTGGTCGCCGTCACCCTTGAAAAAATTACAACTCATCTACTCTAGGGCGCGGATGGCCATCTGGGACGATTTTTGGGGTTTATTAGGACTAGGACCGCGCCAGACCGAGTCGTCGCGCGCGCGCTCCGTGCGCCGCGCCCAAAGTCGCGCGAGAGAGGAAGGACGGGAGACGCGAAAGAGTCTCGAGTCTCGAGTCTCGACCGGAAATCGAAACCACCCCCGAGCTCACGGAGGCATCGCCGCGGTGATTTGCACCTCAACCAACAGATTCGGTCGCGCCATCTCCGCTTGCACGCACGCCCTCGTCGGTTTGTTCTCCCCGTCGATCCACGCGTTGTACACCTCGTTAAACTCTGGGGCGTCCTTGATGTCCTTCAACCAAACCATGCACGTCAACAATCGGTCCTTCGTCGTCCCGGCGCGCTCCAAAAGCGCGTCGCACTTTGCGAGCGTTTCGATCGCTTGCTCTTTGACGGTGTTCGAGCTCGCGCCGACTTGTCCGCTAAAGTACGCGACGCCGTTGTGGATGACGATTTGGCTCATGCGAGGGTCCTCGAGGCCGTCTCTTTTAATGTCGCTCGAAGCACTCGCTCGAACGACGTTTGTTGTTTTACGGCGACCGAAGGATGGAGAACGGTCGCCGGCGAGACGCGCGAGCGATGGGACGCGGACGTGCGCCGCGCGGTTCATTTCGAGGGGCATGACAGCGAGCGCGTTTGAGTGTGAGGTTTGGTTGTTACAACGACGCGCCCTCTCTACTCGTCGTCGGCGTCTGCGAACCGATCCGGATCATCCAACGCCAGAGCAGCGACCTCGTCGGAAACGACGAGTTTAGCATCCAACGCCGCGGCGCGGCGATCGATCTCTTCTTCATCGTAATACGCGTCTTCGTCTTCGTCGTCTTCGTCGTCTTCAGTATCCGGGTTCAACGCGGCGGCTTCGCTCATGGCTTCGTACGCGCGCGTCTTGGCTGCTTGAATTTCCTCTGTTGTTCTATTCGTCGGTATGAACCGAACCTGTGCCGTCACGCCGTCGTCGTCGTCGAAATCATCTTCGTCGGCGTCGGCGTCGGCGTCGGCGTCGGTGAACAGGTTCTTCGCCGACCCGTCCACACCACCCGCGATTTGACAGTACACGCATCCGTTCGGGTACGTCTCATCCGCCGCGCTGAGCGCGTGCAGAGATAAATTACGAACGTCACACTCGTACGTGATGGACTGACTGGCGAAGAAAAACCTCCGCGTCGTCACGACGAGGGTCCCGACGACTGAACGCGAGGAAGACGACGCCGACGACGAAGTGGATTCTCTTCCACTTCCCACAGTCATAGCGACGTCACGAACGACGGTGAGCGTGGATTCATCGTCGACGAGTGGGACGTCGGACCCGTCAAGATTGAGCGCACGGGATATGGAGAACATCGTCGGTCGATCGCGGGTCGGACTCGTCGGACTCGTCGCGCGCAGGAGAGTGCGGTGTGGCACGCGACGACACGCAAAGCGGCGCTGCTCTTCTGCTATTTTGCTATTTGTTTGACATTATAGCAAGTAATGTACACTCACGCCGTCTGAACGACGCTCCGCTCTGCACGTACGAATGGATGTGAAGGAATTTTCTAGTATTATCTAACGCCTGATCGAGCTCATCGACCGGGTTTGAAGACGGAGCACGCGCTATCGAAGATGAACGACGCGTGTCGATACATGTTCGACGCGATTTTCCCCGAACTCTTACGTAATCTCTTCGCCGCCTCACCCATCGCGGTCGTCGGTTCACCGTATTCACCATCTATGTGTCTCTCCCGATGCGCCACGAACCCTTCGCCCGCGATCCGGCGTCCATCTTCGTCTATAGCTGCCCCTTCGCCCGCGTCCGTCGCTCTTGAAGACTCTCCGCTCTCCCGTCTCTCCAAAGCCCCTTCCGCCACCTTTTCCGCGAACATAATTTCCAAACCTGCACACATCGGAAACTCTGTCCCGCGTTTCCGTTCCTCCATCGTCGGCACCCGTCGCCCTTCGCGATAAAACGGAATCGAACGTCTCGAAGCGCCCAGACACGTGTACCTGTACCGTCCGACGACGTCCCCCGTCAGCATCACTCTGCGATCCTCCGCCATCGCTTCCTCCGTGCGTCGACTGTACCCATAGCACGCCTGCGTTCAGTTCACAAAGCATATGTCCATCAGTCGTTCGCTCGGCGTTCGACGTCGTGCACTCTAAAGACAAAATTGAAAACGAGAAATAAGCAAAACGATGATGCTGCTGCTGGTGCTGTTTGCGAAACATACCGGAACTTCACGTCGACTCTCCCGCCCATCGTCGAAAAACAACCACCCGTAGCACGCGCGCGATCGTTTCCCGTACTCTGGATCCGTCGCCGCCGTTCGCGGGTCGCTCATCTCGTTCGAAAAGCGGTACAGTGACGCTCGAGTCTAACGCCGAGAGCCTCTTTGTTTTTTCTGGTCCGTTTGGACGATACATGACTCGTAAAATGGAGGGGGGCTCACGTTTCAAACGAGCCAGCCGCCGAAGGATTGATTTCGCTTCGGACCGACGACGACGACGACACAAAGCGACGACGACGACGACGACGCGATGAGCGGCGAGGAGGAAAAGAAGGAAGAAGAGGTGAGTCATCTTTTGTTACCGCGTGAGAGAGAGAGAGAGAGAATCGAAAGAGAAACTGACTGACTGATGAACGGCCGTGCGCGCAGACGAAACCGACGACGTCCATCTTTGGTGGGTTCGGGTTCGGCGCCACCGGTGGATTCGGCGCGGCGGCGTCCGGTGGGTTCGATCCGAGCAAGTTTGCGTCGACGAAACCGTCGGCGGAAGGCGGTGATGGCGGTGACGACGGGGCGGCGGCGGAGAACGACGACGAGGAGGACGTCGAGGCGGAGTGCAAAGCCGAGTTCAAACCCGTGGTGAAACTCGAAATCATCGAAGGGGCCGAGGCGGAGAAGACTGGCGAGGAGGATGAGAACATTTTGTTTGAAGCGTACGTTTAGTGTTTTTTGTGTTTTGTAGTGGCGATGATGGACGCGGATCGGATGTGCGAGGAATGGGAGAGGGTGGACTGGTGACGAAGCGATCCCACGAGAACAAGCCCTCGCGAACGAACGGAAAGACTGACTATTGATGTTTTCCTTGTCGACGCGCGTAGTAAGGTCAAGTCGTACCGCTTCACCGATGGCGAGTGGAAAGAGCGCGGTTTGGGACCGTTGAAGCTCTTGGAACACAAGGAGACGAAGAAGATTCGCGTCTTGATGCGTCGCGACAAGACGCTCAAGATTTGCGCCAACTTTTACGTGCAACAAGAGTCGAAAGTCGCGGAGCACGCGGCGAGCGAAAAGGCGTGCGTCTTCACCACTGTTGATTGCTCGGACGGTGATGAACGCCCGGAACTTTATAACATGTGCATCAAGTTTGGTAGCGCCGAAAAGCGTGAGGCTTTCACCGAAGCTTTTGAAAAGGCACAAAAGCAAATGGCTGAGCTTCCACCGGATGCCGAAGAGGCTGAAGCGACTGAAGAAAAGGCTGCCGTCGCCGCGGAAGCCGACGCCTTGGCGGACTCTTTGGGGACGACCAAGGTTGAAGAAGCGACTGAAGAGGCTTGAGTCTCCAACCGACGAGTAGAGAATCCGATACTGATTTGAATAACGAAACACAAAGTAAAAAAGCTCCTTCATTTTTATTTTACCGAAACACATTTTTCTTCTAAAGTAAATCGCGACTCAAAGTCTAAGATAAGAGTCGGCGACCAAAGGTATCGAACGCCGCGGCGAGGTCTTCTGCACTTGCGCGAATCTGTTCGTTCGGACACTGCATGCGTCGACTCTCGGAAGCATAGCTCACGCACAAATCCCCGATTGCGGCGCGGACATGGCCACCCGTCGCATACGCCCCGTACGCAGTCGACTTTGGAACGAGAGACTGATCCCAGAGCTGCAAGACAAAGTAGACGGATCGCAACAGGCGCAAACGCAAACGGGGCGTTTGCAGAGCGTCCACGCGCGATAAGCGCTTGTCATGCATGCGTTGCGCCGGGGTTGCCAACAATCTATCGTAGGCTCGCTGCACTGGCTCGGCGAGTCCCTTGCATGCAAATACGAGCGCGTCGGCAACCTCACTGGCGTCGAGTTCATCTTCGACGGTTGCTTCCAAGACACCGTTTGGAGTAAACGGAGACAATCCCGCAGCCATCAGTTCGAGTTGAAGAGCGACGTGGACGACCGGGAAGGCGACGTCCGATGGGAACAACTTGACGCCGAGAGCTCGCACTGCGAGGCACGCCTCGCGAAGGCGAGTCGACGGACTTGGCGCCCGAGCGGCAGCTTGCGCGATCAACTTGTCCCAGAGATCACAGACGATTTCACCATCCGGATCGTGGTACTGAGAGAAGTGGACCATCTCGAGGCAGATGTCCCAAAGCTCGCAAGTTTTTGCGTAGTCGTTGTACAAGTCGCTCAACTGCTTGAGATCGTGCTCCAACTCATACACAAAAGCCTCCTCGGGGGCGTTCGCTGATCCCGTGTCTCGCGCCTGTCTAGATCGCTCGACGCACACACCCAAAATGCGCTGTTGCATATCGAGGAGCTTAATCTTGCTATCCACATTCTCACAGAATGAGGTGTCCAGCCCATTGGCAGCGCCTCCGTCCACAGACTTCTTCGCGTGCAGCAGGGCGCGCTCGAACAACGCCATTCGCTGATCCAAAGTGAAGACTTCGTCTTTGGCGCACTTTCGCTCAGCCAACGAGCAGTCGACTTGTGCGGCTAATCCACACAGGCCGCGAGCTGCGTAAAGCTGAGCCAGCAAGTCGAGATGACGAGCTTCGCTAGAGGTAAGGATGCCTCCCTGTTGCGCAGCCGTGAGCGCGCTCTTGCTCACAAGGTACGGTTCTAACATGGCGGCGGGCAAGGACAAGAGCATAGCGTCACGCTTAACTGCAATGAGTTCAGCAAAGACCCGGTGCATAAAGTCTTGAGAGTCCGCCCCTGAAACGCGCTGCAGTTGCTCGAGAATCTTGACGAGTCCACGCTCGCGAATGTCCTCGGGAAGTTCAGCAGCCACGCGACTAAGTGATCCAGGTTCGGCATCGGAATCCGCACGTCCGGTAGCTAAAGCTCTAATGGTCGTACACGTGACTTCGAAACACGATCGAAGGTCCTGCAAGAGTTGAAAAGTTGTTTTTGTCAGTCTGCTGTTTCACGAGTTACAGACGACGCAATTATGCGCCATTTGCGCGAAAATTGCTCAGGCTTAGATGTTCTGTAATTTTTAATCATCACCGGACACGCAGCGGTAAGCCGCGTGGTCACGTTTCTGATTTGTCATCATCGCAATATACGCGTGTGGACGCGTATCGATCAAGTACTTACCACCATGTCGACGTTCGTTTGCGAATGCGCCGCAAAACGAGATTCCTCCGCGCGAGCTTCGAGCGCCGCCGCCGCCGCAAGCGGTACGGCGGTCACGCCGTGAAACGCACGCAAGTCGACCAGTTCAGCACATACACTCGACAAATCACCCGCCGTCGGAACTTGCATGAACAGTGCGATTGCGTCGTTGACGTGCTTGTCGCGAACGGCATTCTCTTTGCGCGCGCGCGCATCGCGAGCAAGCTGCAACAAGTCTCGGGCGTGGTAAAACGTGCGCGAGTCGGCACCGAAGAAGTCCGGGCATCCCTTTTGAAGCTCTGTCGCCAAGTCCTCGGCGCTATGTCGCGCATGTGCCATCATGTGAGACATCATGGCTTCGATGAGAGCACCAGCCAAGCGAGCACCTTGCGTCGTCGAGACAAGTTTTTTCATCGTGAGCTACAACGAGTAAAGTGTGGCCACGTCAGTCAACGTGAGTTGATGGAAATCATCAAAGAAAACAAACGATAGAAATTGAAAAAGTGACGCTCAGTGGAAGGGCACCATATAAGTTGTCATCAATGTGAATCAGGGGATTGACAGATTGATATATGGAGAATCATCATTGCGCCTTTGAGGTTTCGTCGTGACAGTAAAAAAAGGGAAGCGTAACGCACCTGTGCCAGTTCCTTGCGTGTCGCCGACGGCAACATATCGGCAATTCTCGAAAATCTTTCGTCAGCAATAACGATACTGATCAGTGAAAGAGCCTGTGCGGTTCTATTAACCAAGGCGTGGAGCGCGGAGAGACTGCGCTCCTCTTCCTGCAGCGCCGTCAATTCGTTTCCACCGCTACGCACACGTCTACGCTTGTTCTGCGCGAGACTCATACCACTGCTGATTCGAGGACGTCGTTGCTTCAGAAAGTTTGCGAGCGGGATCAGCCTGTTGTGCAGGTCCTTCAAAAGCTCGGTGTCCATGGAGCATCGCAACGCCGGCTCTTCACTCATGTAACGCGCCGCAGCTTGAACAGCTCCCAACGCCTTGTTTGCAATCTTCATCGCGGGCGACTGCGGACGAGAGCTTCCATTGGTGCTCGCCTGGATAGGCGCGCGGACTGGAACGATGATGCATCGTTCCCACGTGCTCGACATGATGCGCGCCGTAAATAAGTACAAACCACGCTGAGCAGAGGAGAACGTGAGAACCGGTTGCACAATGGCTCGACCCATGTTAAAGGAACCGCCGTCGTTTTCTTGGTTCTGCGTATAGCCATCCTCTACGATGATCGGCTCGCCCGTGAGACGCGGATCATCGAAAGCTCTCTTGGCTGCGAGGATGATCGCGTTTGACTCTGACCCTGAAACAGAGAGGGCGACGCACATGGCGGCAGCCTCGACTGGCCCATAGTTCTTGAAAAACTCTTCAATCTGCTCTGGAATGCTCTTTTCAAGAACGATACGAAGCGTATCGATCGGTCGAGCCTTTTCAAAGCTAACGAGACCCGAATTGGTCATCAACACAAAGCGTCTACGAGGGCACAAGTACTGCGTGACGAGCTCGGAGAGCAAACCCACCGACTTGACACGTGCCTCTGGGAGCGTACCGCTCGGATACGGCGGATCCATCGCAACCCTCACGCTCTTCGGCATTGGAATCTCACCGATCGAGCCGAGGCTAGATGCGCAGCGACCATCGAGCCGTTGGAGGGTGACTACTTCGCGCAATCCACGTGTGCCACTTCCGGAGCTTGGTGGAGGCGTTGGCGGCGGCAATTGCAAGTGCGGCGGCAACGCGAGATCGCGGTTTGACAAAATCAAGCGCGCATCCGAATCATTCGGCGTTGCGTCCGACAATAACAACACTCCGCTGCTGTAGAAACCCGCTTCGATTTCCAACGCTCTGGACGTTGTGTTCAATAGCGCCTGCGCCGTCGTCATGCCGCGCTGATTACCACCTTGCGGCGGGGGATCTCGCTGCTCCACGACGGACAACCTAGATGGTCCTTGTCGAGAACTCCCGGCCCCTGAGGCGACGCCGTACGTGTACCCACGCGCCGGTGGCAGAGCCGTGAGGTAGATGCGTCTGCCATCTGCGCAAATAGCCACGAGCGTGACGATAGAAGATTCCTCCGGTTGTACAATGGCAATGTGCACGAGCTTGGCACCCTTCTTAACAGATGACGTCGCAGAAGCAAAGAGCGAACCTTGACCGCGGGCTTGCGCGGCGAGTTGCGCTACGTTCTTCACCTCGACGACTCTCTTTGGCGTGTCCTTTCCGGAGGAGCCAATGTCGTAAACGGCAACTGCTCCCTGTTCACTTCTCGTGTACAAAATCCCACGCTTCGCGTCCACCACAACTTGCTTGAGCGCATCTGAGCCCTTCAATCGCAGCACCGAGGGCAGCAAAGAAGAGAAATTTTGACTGTGTCTAACCTTTTTGCACCTCTTGCTGTGCCACGAATCGCTCTGCGCGTACACCAACTCGTACAATGCTTCATCGGCACCAGCCAAGAAGATGCGTCCATCCGGCGTGGATGTGATATCATTCATGATTGTCGCGTCCGTCGGGCACGAGTACTGCAATGGATGCAGCGTGAGCTCGCGGCCGCCGTCTTCCAGACATACTCCGACCATAACCAACTCCACCGTCGTCGCGATTACCAAAACATAGGAAATTGCCTCAAGAAAAACCCCGCTCTTCGGCTTCACCAATCCCACCGCGACGATGGCCTGCTCTTCCCCACTATACTCAACCGGAACGTCGTCCGTCGCGTCCAATCTCCACATGAACAGAGAGTTGTCGACGCTTGCCCACGCTCGTGAAATCTCCGGAAGTACCCCGCAAAAGCACACCGATTGTCTCGTGTTATACCTCTCCAAAACGATCCCCGGCAGTTCAGTCGTCCGTAACCCGACGACATCACTCGGCCACCCTGCGTTCTGAAACGAATACGCCTCCCGCGGCGCTTCGCGAAGCAACTCGACCAAGTCCGCTTGCTCGGCGTCGCTCGCCAACTTACTCACCGCCTTTGCAGCATCCTCCAGCGCCTCTCGCACGTCTACGAAAGCCGCGTGAAAACGCGAGCACATCGCGTCACATACGTCAGTCCATCGTTCGCGCGTCTTATCGCGCGTCCTCGTCCTCATCCGCGTCGTCAACCGGCTCTCACGCCCGCTCGGATTGTCCTTCGTTTCAAAACCTCGCGGGGCACCGATCCGAAGTCGTCGTCGCGCTCGCACCTCTGCCTTCACCGTCGACGCGCGGCGGCGTCACGATCGACGCGCGCGCCTCGCCTGACATCGCACCGATGCGCCGGGACGTCTCTCGTCGGCCGACGCGTCGCCGTGTGCCGAAGAACGGTGCGCAGCGCGTGGGCGTCCGTCAATCCCGGGTGCGTTCGTTCCCGAGTCCCTCTCAGTTTGATGGGTCATAAACCACGCATATGTTTTGACGGTTCATGAACCGTCAGAACGAGAGAGACTCGCGAACGCCGACGCCGCACGGCGCCGCACCGGCAGCCGCACACGCGACCGCGCGATGATGACGGACGACGCCATGGACGTCGAAGCTCGCGAGGACGAGAGCGCGTTCGATGCCCTCGACGACGGCCTCGAGTGGTCGCTCGGATTCCTCGAACGCATCGAAGACGAGGACGAAAAGCGAAGGGTTCTCTCCCGCCACGCCTTCCCGAGCAAAGCGGGCGGCGCGCCGGCGTGGATGGATCCCGTGCGTGTACCGTTCGACGAAGAGCTTCGAACGGGGAGAGGGGACACTATGGACTTTTTGCTTCAGGTGTACGCGCCGGTGGATGAGGAGACGAGCGCGTTTCATCGGACGGTGTACGTGTTCGTGAGCGCGGATGGGTCGAAGACGCACGAGGCGGGCGGGTGTCGAGCGTTCAGAGGACAGCTGCCGAGAACGAACGTGTATTACGGCGAAGAGCCGTTGAGAGATGGAGAAGTTGGACGCGAGCTGAGCGCCGAGGAGGAGGCGCAAAGGATGGGGAGGTGTGATAGATGGGACGTGACGGTGAGCGAGGCAGCGGCGGCGCTCCGGCCGCCGACAAAGACGTTTGAGGAATTTGAGCTCGTGGTCGAGACGGAGGAACGCACGTCGCCTGACGATACAGAAGGTATGAAGTACGTCAACGGAAACGTCGGAGACGACATGACGGAGGAGGACTTGGATGAGATTGAGGCGCAAGCTGTGGACAAGGACATGGAACAGCTGGCTACGTTTCACGTCATGCTCAAGAGCGATCCAGAACAGGTGCTTCGATACTGCCCAGATGATCGAGCGAAACCTCTGTGGCCTTCGGTTACGCACGCGCCGAGAACGGATAATGTACCGTGCTGTCCGAGATGTGGAGCCGCTAGGAAGTTTGAGTTTCAAATTCTACCGACCATCATTAGCCAACTCGGCGTCGACGTCGAGAGCGACTTTGCTCTCGATTTTGGAAGCATCGCCGTGTACACGTGCTCAAAGGCGTGTCCACCGACGAGCTGCGACGAGAATTCGAGGAAATCGGGCGCTTACGCGGAAGAGTACGTCGTGGTGCACCCGCCGCTGAATCAGTGAACGTCACGTTGATTGTTGCGTTGTGTAAATCAGATATTGTTTATAAATCGCTGCGAGCAATTGCTTAAATATGTTAGACTATACAAGATTGTTTCATGTGAGCGACAGCTAATCTAACCCCTTGCATCGCTAGCTCCCAATCTTGAGCGGCGACAGTGATCATGTAGCAATTACCGCCGAGACGTTGGAGTACCTCTGACTCGCCGCTCTTCGCAGAAATGGTAATACTGACGACTGCACACTGTCTGCGAACGATGTCTACGATGCCCTTTAGTGTATTCTCCGCATCCTTTACCAATGACGGTGGAAGGGGTGTGGTTGACGTGTACGAGGCAACCTCAATCCTGGCGTCGGTTGGATTGGTGTCGTCGCGCTTCAACGTCTCGTGACTGTTGAAAATCTCAAAAAAGTCGTGAGTGTTTCCAGCGAGTTGAACCCTTATCGGGGCGTGAAGCTCTGGCACGAACCTCGAGTCAACCTGAACGGCTGCACCCGTGATTGTCGGTGCACCGTCCACGGATCTCGAGCGCATCTGGCGAGTCACCATGGTTTCTCGCGTCGACGCGTTGGAATCATGCGCACCCTTCTTCTCGCCTTTTCTGATTGTCGAATGGCTCGGGCTCGTCGATCTCGTGCGCTTCGAAGTAGCGAGCGAATCGGAAACTTCAGTCAGACTCTGTTGACTGTGGTGCTGTTCCGACACTTCCATGACGTAGTTGCGCAGCGGCGTCGCGTTTCCATCCTTTCTCCGCTTTGTTGCATTCCAATGATTCTTAACCGAATTCTCGGTTCGACCAGGAAGCCGTTTTGCAATGTCAGACCATTTATTCCCGAGCTCGGAGTGCGCTTTAATGAGTTTCACCTCCTCTTCCTCTGTCCAACCGCCGCGCTTGATATCGGGCGCCAGATGATTATTCCACCTCTCCCGGCACTGCTTTCCAATCCTACCGTATAACAACCGCGCAATGTGAGACCATCTCCTCGTCCCAAACTGCCGAACGAGCTGAATCAATTGACGGTCCTCATCTGCAGTCCACTGTCCTTTGAGCTTCATCCCATCCTTCATCTTATACACCCCATTCGGCGTGGTTTCTGTGTACACGCCCTCCGCGCGTTCGTATTCATCTGGCTCTGTCGTCGTCGTAGTGGTTGCCCTCGGCGTCCCCACCGACCTCGTACTTCGCCGTCTCTTCGTCGGCGGCGACAAGATGGTTTCAAAATCGAAATCTGCCTCGTCGACGAACGCATCCAATCCCAGCGAGTCGCACCTGCGTTCGATTTCAATCGACAGTCAGTCAGTCGCTCGCGTTCAAAATTAGTCGGTCCATTTTGACAGTTCATGAACCAATGAAATCGAAAGATCTAAAACTTCGTCAAGATCTTGGATCAGAGATGTTTTTCGTGCAAAAAAAACGCTTTTCAGAAACGCCTCCGCAACGTCTCCGAAGCGCGAAACGAGCCATCCAACGCGCGCGCGGACGGGCGCGAGGGCACGTACAGGTCACCGACGAACGTTACTTCGTCGCCCTCGCCGATGTCTTCGAGTCTGAGCTCGAACACGTCGTCGATGAAGGACATGGTAGGTATGAATGAATGTGTTTCAGTGCTTCGTGTGACCTGTCGCGTCGCGTGGGTTTCGTTTCAATTCCGCGCGATTTCGACCGTCAGTCGTTCGTCGCCCGCGCGTTCCGATGATGCACATCGATGCGATACATTTTATTCGAGTTTGTTCGCGCATCGGATCCGTTCGCGAGTCGTCGCGTCGACGTCCGCGTGTACGGCGTCACGAAATCCATCTTTTTTCGCTTTCGACGCATCGGCGCGCTTTTCAATCGATCAATCCACGCATTCGCGCGCGAACGCTCGCGCGAACGCACGCTCGCTCGCTCGCACCTCGTCGTCGTCGACGAATCGGCGTGTATTATTTATTCCGCCTCCGTTCTTCCGCCGGCCGGTCGGTCGGCGCGCGCCGTCGCCGTCGCAGCGGACTCGAACCGCGCGTCGTCGAGTCCCGTCTGACGCGCCGACGCTCCGACGCGCACTCGCTCGACCCGCGCGCGCGTCCGTTCGTCTGACGCGACGCGGGTGTTTTCACCCTCGCGGGTTCGCTGGGTATTTTTCGGTTCACCACTCGTCGAATGCGTGCGCTCGGGTGCGCTCGGGTGCGTGCGGTTGCAGACGAAACGTTTCGTCTGCCACCGATCGGACGGTTGATTTTTTTTCGTGTGTGTGTCGACAACCCTTGAAATTTTTGAGGGCGAGCGGGTTTTTATCGATTGAAAATTGAGACAACCGTCTCGCTCGATCGCTAATGATGAAGGTTATTAAAATTACATCGTTTCTTTTTCCTTTGGTTTCTGTGTGGTTGACGCAGAGGGGGCGGTGTATTCTCGCTCTCGCGCTCGCGTCGTTTGTCTACCATTCTTCTTCTTATTCGGAATCGTCGAGGAATTCTCCGTCGTCGACGGGGGCAGTCATGGCGGATTCCGAATCGGATTGTACCATGAGTTTAACGACCTTGTCGTTCTTTGCATCCATTTCTTCCATGGTGATGGGTTGGGCGTCGGTGGGTTTGTCACCCTGACTGGCGCCCATTTGTCTCGCGTCGTGCGCGTTTCGCTCGTATTGCGCGAGCTTGTTTCTCAGGGCAATCATCTCACCTCTGAGCTTGTCGACGTCGGTGGATTGACGACCCAATGCGTCGATGAGTGACGCGTCGTTACCACCACTTCTGATGAGCTCCGTGGCGAGAGCCATAGAGTCTGACTCGGGACGAAGACTGGATACGTTGGCGTTGGTGGTTCCCGGAACGATTTGCACGACGCGAGGCCAGCCGGAAATCGTCTGACCGCCGACGGTGACCCACACGACGTACGCGCCCGCCTTGTGAAGCGTCGCTCGGAATACTCCTCTCGACTGAGCGCCATCTTTGAGTTCCGCGAACTCGATGTCTTCGGCGCCACTCGCCGAGACTCGGAGAGTTTGCCACGATTTCCAGGCGGCGGTGTTGCCAAAGCGATCGCGAGGCTGCATGCGAACAATAACAGACGTGCCGGCTTGCGCGCTGTACACGCCTTGTGCCTTGAATTCACACCCTTCAAGGAGAGCCTTGCACGCTGCCGCAGCGGGCTGGCTCGGTACGACTTGGATTTCAACCGGAGATCCGAGGATTGGTTCGCGCTTGAATCCGCTCCAGACGTACAGCGTGTACCGGCCGACGGCGCGCGCTTCAAATCGAACCTCAGCTGAACCGTCGCCAGCTTCGACGGTTTCGACATCTGCGGGACCCACACCCGTGGCTTCGATGCGGAAAGGCATGAGATTCTCGCCCGCGGGGATCAAATTGTTAAACTTGTCCGCTCGGACAATCGTCACGATACCGCGGCTACCGGCTTCGACGATCTTGCAGTCCGTCGCGTTGAGTCTGCAGTATGCCGGGTCAGCTTGCGCGGGGACGCACGTCGCCGACAGCACGACGTTGGACGACAAGGAAGCGACGTCAATGGTGAAAGGACCTGATTGACTCATCGTGTAACTGCACACATACGTGCCGTCGCCTTGGTCGAGGATGCTACCCTTCACAGACGCCTTGGACGTGAGCGTCGATTCAATTGTAGCGCGAATCGTCGCCCCGCCGCTCGTCATTCTGTTGCCGCGCACGTCTCGCGCCTCAACGATGAACGACGCACGTTCGCCTGCGACAGCCTTTGTCGCCCCGGCGCCCGTGATCTTGCAACCCGGTAGGTAGACCTCGGCTGCAGACGTGTTCGCTGTCCATGGGCATCCAACAACGGTTTCACCATTCAACGCCGCAATGAGCGTGTGAGGACCAACTTCTGGCCACATAATTGTAGCCGTGTAGCGCGACTTATCCTTTGTGAGTCGCAGTGGTACGATGGTTGACAATCCAGACGGTGCGATTAGACGGAGACAAATGGCTTCGTGCCCACTCACGGACAAACCACCCAGCTCGTACTCGATCGATTGAATGAAAAAGTCAGATTCAGCTCCGACGACGAACTCGTCGCGCTTATCCGCTTGGACGAGCATGAGTTGCTGCGACGTGAGACCGCCTTGGCTGGCGACAAAAGACGTCGAAGGCTTTGGATTCTCGACACCGTTGACGGCCAAATACACGCGCCACTCTCCTGCGCGAGGGACGACAAAGGTGAGACGGTACGTGCCGTCACCAAAGTCAGTGGTATCGGCATCAATTGAACCCGCCGGGCCGAGCAATCGAGCGGTGAGTCTATCGCCACCCTCGAGACAGACATTTTGGTAACGATCCGCCGCGTTGACGAGAACCTTTGTAACCTCACCCGCGATAACGGTGTTGAGAGCGTCGCCTCTGATAGAACAGAATCTTGGATCCGTCTGCGCCGCCACCACTTGAAGATTCCGCGGGAATCCGTGCACGGCTTTGCCGTCGACAGTGACGCGGAGAGAGTATGTACCCGCCCTTTGAAGTGATCCCGTGAAGACTGCTTCACCGTTTTCTTTTGAAGATAGTGAAAAGACTGCATTCGCGACACCGACGGCGTCTACGCGAAGTCTCTCTTCGGTGAAGATCGCTTCGTTGTTAAACTTATCCCGAGCGCTGATCACGATTGCCATTTGACGACCCGCGAGTCCGAGAAGCATGCCTCCGCCGCGTTCTCGGATACCGCTGAGTTTAACGCTGGATCGAGTCGCATCTGCCATGGCTGGACTAAGTACGACATCGAGCGGCGCACCAGAGATGCAATCGCGTTGGACACCTCCCCACCACTGTCGAGAAACGTCAGCGGTAAAGATTCTGAGTGAATACTTCCCGACGGCTGTCGCGCGAAATTTGGCAATGGCGTGTACCCCAGATTCATGGTTGGTGATTTCAGCTTCGACCATGCTTGGTCCTTCCCCATCCGCAATGAGAACGAAATCGACGCCGGCGTCGCCATTCTTCGGAGGAGGAACAGCGTTGCCGAAACGATCATGGCAAAGAACCTTGACGAACAACACGTCGCCGGCGCTCCACACGTGGTCTTCATCGAGCGCCTCGACGGAACACTTTGTGGGATCAAGTTCGGCGGCGCGGCAACTAATCTTGACGACTCTCGTCTGACCCGCACTGCTAATAACGGCGTCGTATTCACCGGCTTGATCTACCGTGTACGTGAACACGTAAGAACCGTTCATCATGTCGTCAACATTCACTCGCTTGCCTTCATTGCGAACATACTCAACCTTGTTCGTGCCATCCGTCGCTGTCCTCATCGTAAGATGATGGATTGTACACTGCATCTTCGCGCCACCCTTGTGGATCCGAACACCACCAGGGTTGGAGCTTTCGAGCACAAAGTTCGTCTCCACGCCAGCGCTGCACTTCTCACAACCAGGCCCCGTGATGTGGGAGGAGGTGAGCTGAACGACGGTTCTCGAAGCTGTCTTTTCCTTGAGATCCTTGCTGGACACCTTTGAGACTGCCTCCTCGGCGATGCTCGGCGGCAAGGCTGCGAGGACATTCTCAGCCTGGTCAACCTTGACGCTATCGAGCATGGAACCTGCCTTATCAGCTGGTAAGCCACCGCTCGAAATCAAAGCAGACGCAGTCAAAGGCTCCAAGGCGGACATGACGCGAACTGCCTGAGGGGCGGAAAGGTTGGAAACCAGAACACCCGCCTTGAAGGGATCCATTTTGGAAATGATGTCAATTGCGATGGCCATCGTGGCCGGATCGAGAGTTTCAAACAAGGTCGTCATGATACCGGTGATGCTCTCCGATGGAATGTTGGAAGCAGCATCTGCAGCTGGTTGAGGACGCATCTTGATGATCATGGCCGAACGCTTGGCATGCGGCATTTGCTCGAGCAGGAGCGCAGCAATCTTGGGATCAGGGATTGCGCTCGCGACGAGTCCTGCAGTGGCTGGCGTCATTGCACCCACCGCTGAAGCGCTGATCTCCGGATCGAGTGCAGAAAGAATCTTTGCAGAGATTTCTGCTTCGATGTCAAACATAAGCAGAAGGACGTCCGCAAGTGGACCTCTAACCTTTGCCCCAGATCTAGGAACGTCAACACTCGGCGGCCAGATGCCGAGGCGCGCGAGCGACTCTAACGCGACCGCGCTGACAGCAGGGCCGCTACCCCGTGAAACGGCCATGATGACGGCTCTCGCGGCGAGATCAGGTCCCAAATATTGAAGAAGTTTACCAGCGTTTCTGGCATCCATCAAAGCCAGCATATCTCCGCGAATTTCTTCAGATAAAAGCTGCACGATTTGGGCGGCACTCTTTGCATCTCGCTGGATAATCCCCGACACGTGAGAGGTAGCCTTGTCAATGTTCGTAGTCGTGAGTGCGATGATTGCCTTCGACGCACTGAGTCTACCTTCATCGTTCTCGCACATGTGAGTGAGAATTGGAGAGGCGGTGCTCGGTGGCAGGGCAAGCAAGAATGCTGATGTTCGTTCCTCTGGTAACTCTTGGAGGAGACGCGCGGCAGCCTTTGCTTCCATCGCACGTATGCACTCGATAGCATGTTCAGTACTAACAGTTCGGAGGATATCCGATGCTTCGCCTGGCGGTAACATGCTCAGCAAGGAACCAGCCGCACCGCTTGGCAAGGCGTCGATTATGGCTGTGCGCGAATTCTTGTTCACACTCGATATAACGTGAAGCGCCTCACTGGCATCCATACTGCTGATTGCGTTCGACATAACTTTCGTATCCATCACAGATATGATGTTCGAGATGCGCTCGGCCTCCATGTTGGACAAAACGGCACCCGCAGCGCCAGGACGCATATCGGCGAGCGCTTGCGCGGACACCTTTGGAGCCATACCCGCCAGGGATCTCGCCGCGCGTTCAGATGCAGTTTTGCTCGGCTTCAGACCGCTACCACCCCACTTGAACTTTTGCACCTTGACCTTCACGATCGGGGCAGGGATTTCAACTTCACCCTTCATGATTGCGGACTCGGCGTTTTTAACCGTCTCGTCGCCACCAGGTTGGCGTAAAACTGCCGCCTTGATGGCGGCGCCACCATCCGTGGCAGTCATTTGAGTGAGAGCGAGAATATTTTCGACTGCGCGAGGATGTGTTCGCGTCGCGCGGTGCATGGCATTGGCCGCGAGTTCGCATCCAGTCGAGTGCAGCTGCATATTCTGAATCATCTTGGAGCACGAGTCTGGGGGCACTGTCGTAAAAATGACGCTCACGGTTTCCGCTGATAGAGCGAGCGCTTCTCTCGCCTTTGAGGACGTGTCCGAGTGATGAGCAGCGGTCAACAACCCGCATAATGACACCGGATCGATTTCCAGTAAGATTTGTTTCTGTAGGTCAGCCGGAATGAATTCCATCATCGCAACGGCCTTCATTGGGTTCATCTTTGAAACTATCGCCGCCGCGACGTCTGGGTCAACAAGCTTGTTGACGCATAAAGCAGCCGCTCTCGGATCCATGCCATGCATTGCTTGCGCGGCTGCTTCAGCAGGCATCGACTCTATGATCGACGCTCTCGCCGCGGGCGGGGCATCGACGAGCATCGCAATGGCTTGTTGCTCTGGCATCGCAGTCACTGCGTCGCTCAACTCACTCGGAGACATCATAGCCGCAGCGCAGGCAGCTTTTTGAGGATGTAATCGAGCGAGAACCGCGGACGCTACTTCTGGCCTCATGTCGGACAACGCGTCTCCAGCATCCTCAAGCTCAAGCTTGCGAATCATGGCCACAGTAGAGTCAAGTTGCTGCGCCGGTGGGGGAGAAAGAGCAGTGCCAAAAGTGAAGACGGCTTCTTCTTGGTCTTCATCATCCTCGTCCATTTCATTGGCCGCGTCGACAATGCCCGGTAGCGCATCGACACTCTGCTCTTCCTGTTTCGCGTTGGTGTACACGAATCCAAACGCATTATCCGCCGGAACCATGGTCATTTCGGTTGTCTGTTCCTCTTCCTCATCAAGTTCATCAGTTGGATCGCGCACTCGAATGATGAAAGGACAACCCGGAACGAGTTCACCCCCGAGACTGACCGAGACGTAATGATCTCCAGCTTCCACCCAAAGTAACGGACAGGTGAATCGTCGATTCTCAGTGTCGAACTTGACTGGTAAGTTGAAGGACATCTCGCTCGGCATTCGTACTGAGACGACGACGGCTTCTCTGCCGCTCATCATACGGCTCGGGTTGGCAGCCTGGACATTCAAATTCGAGCGATCCGCCACAGTGAGTCGCTCCCCACCGATGCCACTGATGACGCAATCAGTCGCCCGCAGGGCACCAAGGCATGGCATCAAGCTGTATCTGCTGGTTTGCTCGCGAATACCATTGGCGGTGATCCACAGTTCATGCTCAATCGGAGCGTCGAGCTCAAAGTTTAATGCGTAAGTACCGTCAGAGTTATCGACAACACCGCAGTTCACAATGCCTTCATCCTTATTCGTGAGCATCGCTTCGATGTAGTCGCCACCCAAAGACCGCGGGTTACCGTACTCATCGGCAGCTTGAAGTAAGAGTGAAATAGGGGTCGCCGTCGAACAGTTGCCGAGGGCATCGCCGCTGATGGTGCACTTGTCAGGGTTACACGGACCGGCCACAACTTGAAGAATTCTCGGCCATCCTGCGCAAGCGCAGTCTCCAACTAATGCGGCGACTGAGTAGGCCCCAGCCGTCTTGACGCACGCTTCAAAAGAGCCGACGACATCTTGGGGAACAAAAGGCACTTCGACGGGACCGCGAGCGTGTACGGCGATGCGTTCGCCTCCAAGCCACGCCGTAGCATTACCGTGGAAATCGCGGGGCATGACATGCATGACGACAGTGTCGCCAGCCATAATTGTCGATGGCAAGGTGATATCCGCATCGGCGTCAGCCAACGTTTCCTCTCTCCCTGCATTCAGGAGTGCCATGCGAGCGACGCAGGCAGATGGGAACGTATCCTGGCTTGAAACAACGGCGCTGAATGAAGTGAGTTCCACGGACGGAACGTCAAGCGGAGTCATAGTGTCTTCATCGATGGCAAGCGCGATGACTGAAATATCGTATGATCCAGAAGCCTGAGCGATGAGGCGAAGCTCACAGGTTCCATCGCCGAGCTCGAGTGCCTCGCAGTCGGCCCAACCAGGACCGACGACTTCAGCCGCAAAGCGGTTGAGACCCGAAGCCGTCGACTTGGTGGTTGGGTTGCCGAATCGGTCCCGTCGGTTCACTCTTATCAGACCAGCATCACCGGCATTCCAGAGAAGCAACATCTTGCCGGCGTCAATCCTGCATTCGTTGATGTCACATTCTGCAGCTTCGCACTGAATGTTCACCACTCGCTTTGTTTGAGTTCCACGATCATTCAACGCAAGGGTAAGTTCGATATCACCAGATGTGATGCACGTGTAGCTCAAGTCGTAAGAACCGTCGCCGTTGTCTACCACTTCCCCGGAAACTGGTTCAGAGCCCAAAGCACGAACTGATACAGTCAAATCCGCGCCTCCTTGGCTGATGGGATTTCCACCGTAGTCGCGGGCGAGAAGCTTGAAGTGAGCCATCTCTCCAGCGACACAGTTGGTCGCACCTGCTCCGATCAAGTTGGATGCGACGAGAGCGAGCTTTTTGCCCTCGGCGTTGGCGCGTATAGGTGTCCCAGGAACCTGCACGCCGTCGAGCAGCACGCTCAGTGAGTGATGACCTGGATGTAACCATCTGACCTTTGCTGTGTAAGATCGGTTATCTTTCGCCAACGTGACAGGTATTGCTTCTTGCGAACCGGACGGATGGGTCAACTTTATGCTGACAGCCTCAAGGCCCGTCATGACACGATTGTTCTTCAACCATCCGAGGCCGTGAATCAATACATCGTTCGTTCGGCCACACTCGACAGACCCATTTTCGGGGAGAGGTGGTTCAAACGAAATGACAGCTTCTTCAGCAGTCAGCGTGCCGAAAGCGACAGGGAAAGCGATTCCCCCTTCGACGTGCGGTACGCTGTTGATTCGAGTGCTAAGGATCCACTTGCCGGCAACTGTAACTTGGAACTCGAGTGCATACGTACCGTCCTGGTGATCAGTGACAGTGACTTGACGAGCGAAAGCTCCGTTTGGACCCTGCAGCGCCAACTGCACCGTATCGCCGCCGCCCAGACGCAAGTTGGCAAACTTATCTACGGTTCGGAGCGTCAAGCGCACAATGTCACCCGTTTTAACGTCTTTAAGACCATCCATACTCAAGATGCATCGTGGTGCAAACGTAAAGCCTGCAATAATCTGGATCGTTCTCCAGCATACTGGCAGAGCGTCGCACATGACCTTCATCTCGAACGTGCCCGCTCGGGTCATCTTCGCGACGAACTCATTCTGCAGGCTGCTATTCCCGTGCGGAGAGAAGCTTAAGAATTCAGGTCCCAACGCTTCAACCGTAATCGTCTGACCTTCTTCCCAGTGGGTTTCGTTCTTGTACTTGTCTTTTGCGATGACACGGACAATCACTTCCTCACCGGCGGGAGACACCCAAGAATCGTCTGCTCTCGTTCCTCCGATGACCTCGAGATCACAGCAATTGGGAGCCGCAACGGTAGGCATGATGTTCATCTCAAACATACCGTTCGGCAAAGGCACCATTTCAACTCCATTGACAGTTGTCACTCTCGGTAGTGTGATTTCCTTCATCGCCTCGACTTCCTCAGCACTCACAAAATTCTCAGGATGAGCCACGAGAGATTTCCCTCCATCTCCACCTTTGCCGACTGAACGAACGGTACCCGCGAGGGAGTCTGTGCGACGACCAGAAGCACGGGATTCGCTCGCGTCATCGCGTGATTCTTTCGAGTCGAGCATTTTCTGCTCGGTCTCCATCAGCGCTTCCGCCTCTTCGTTTTCATACGGCAAAATCGGTGTGTCCGCGACGTATACACCAATTTGGTACTTGCCAGCAACGGTGCCATAGAGCTTGATTTCCGCAGTACCATTGCCAAGCTCGAGAGACTGACTCGTCACTTCACCTGGTCCAATGGCTTTTCCCAAGAAGGGGGCTAAACCTTCACGACGCGCGATGCGATTGCCATATCGATCCATGCGGGTGACAGTCAGAGTGAGTTGCTGACCAGCAATCCACACGCCGTCCGTGACACCATCGACTCGGCACTTGGCGTAGTCAACGCGTCCCGGTTTACAAACAGCTCTGTACGTTGCGGCCTCTGTTCCCAAGAAGAGAGAAAGCTCGAAAGGACCAGCTCGTTCGACAATGTAACTAGCTTCGTACGTACCGTCGCCGCAGTCTTGAACCTTGCCCCGAAGAGTTTCTCCACCAGATCTGACGGCAATGCCCATCTGCGCGCCTCCATTAAAGAGTCTGTTACCCCGTGAATCTCGAGATTCAATGAGGATCGTGGCCCGTTCGCCCGCGACTGCACCCTGAAGACCGGGTCCAGAAAGTCTACACATGGGAAGGCTGACTTCCTGCGCTTCCACATCGACGACAAATGGTGACCCAACGACGGGTTCGCCGCCGACAGTCGCGATGATTTCATGTTGTCCAACTTCCCACCATCGGATAGTCGCCTTGTAGCGCGAGCCTCGCTCTGCAAATATGGCTGGCAAAGTGTGCGTCGCGCCACTCGGCGTGATGACGTGCATCGATATCGCCTCTTGGCCGCTCATGCCCCTACCATTCGCGTCATACTCGAGAGCCTGAAGATAGATATCTCTTTGCGCGCCGCATACTTCCTTGCGCTTCATACCTGGACCACCCTTGAGCACGCAAGCAGCCGCATGCAATGGACCATACGTTGCGACGACCTCTGTCGTGCTCTCCTTTGCGATGCGGCCGTTGACGGTGGCCTGGATTGTCCACCTACCGGCTTGCGGGAGGATGAATGCGCACGAGTACGTGCCGTCATCGTTATCCTTCACGTCAAGAGCATTGACCTTGATGCCACTTGGACCCGACATGGATAACGCAACTCTATCTCCACCGACGTGACAGTTGTTACCGTATTTATCTTCGGTCTGCACAAGAAGATGCGTAATCTTGCTCGCAACAATGCCATTCAAGGCATCGCCTCGTAACACCGCTCTGCTCGTCTCGCACGATCCTGGGAAGACGTGCAAAACGAGCGGGGATACCGCGATAGGAATACCGTCAACAGTTACCGACACGGTGTAGCTTCCAGATCGAGGGAAAATGGCGCGCAAAGCGACTCTACCGCTCCGAGACTCTGCGATCTCAAAGTGTCTATCCGCAGGCATGTGAGCGGGACCAAACGCAGTCACTGCAACGTTTTCCCCAGCGAACAAGGTGGCGTTGCCATATCTATCGCGCGCTTCGACGACTGCGGTGACTTCTTCACCGGCCATGGCAGCGCAAGCACCATATGCAGCTGTTTTGGCGCCGATGCCTTTCTGACTGCTTGTCAGAGATTGGAGCATGGCTGTGCATCCAGCTTGCGAAAGAGCATCCGTGCCCATCTTCGCTTCAAACGGGCATCCTGGGAGATCTTCCTTCGTATCCAAGCACGACACTGCGATCTTGTAGATGCCAGTGACGGTTGTATTGAGTAAAAACTCGACCGCCCCGTCGTCCATCATGTTGCGTTCGACGACAACGCCTCCGGGTCCGGATGCGCGGGCTTCGAATTCAAGGATACTTTTCGAGACGTGCGTCTTGTTACCGAAACGATCTCTAAGCGTCAGCAAGAGTCGCCCAGGTGCTCCGGCATTCCAGCGGTCTAACCCAGATTTGTCTAAAGTACACTTTTTGAGAACGACATCAGATGCCTCGACATTCACCTCCCATATGCGTTCTTGTCCAGAGCTTTCAACGATCACCGCAATCTTGCCTGCGAGAGTGCTGGTAAACTGTACCAAATACTCACCGTTACCACGATCGTGGACGACGCCTTGCTCGATACCAGGCCCCGGCGCAGATGCAAGTTTGGTAGACACCATTAATCGAGCGCCACCAAAAGTGATACGATTCCCACCGCGCTCTCGCGCTTCAAGGATAAATTGAGAACTCTCGCCAGCAATCGCGCCGCGAAGATTTGTAATTGTACAAGCTTCGAGATTGATAAGCGCCTTATTTGCGACGCGCTCCTTTAAGTCTCTCCTGCGGGTATGAGTCATGATCTCATTCGCTCTCTCTTCAGAGGTGCACATCATCACCCCGACAGCCATATCTGCCGGTATGGACTCGAGCAGCGCGGCAGCCTGTGAATCATCCATCGCGGACACATACGGCACAAGGGCTGCGATCATGGGGGTGGCGGTCATAGACTCCCCAGACTGCGTTTGGAGCTCTGCACTAGATCCGATGACTTGCTGGATTTCCGCTGGACTCATGCCTTCAATGATACGCGCAACATCCATCGGCTCCAACTTGTGCAAAACGCGTGCAGCCGATGTCGGCGACAGATGCGTGGCCAACGCTCCACCAACCGCCGTCGGCGGTTCGACATTTCGGAGTACTTGCGGCGAGAGTAGCTCTAGGAATGGTCCCATGAACGGCTCGTCGCATCTATCACTCGAACCTGGGTTGACGAGTATACTGATCATCGAAGCCGCCTCGGTGTGGTTGAGAATAGAACAAAGACGTGCTCCTTGTGTTGGGGAGATGCGGCAGATTTCTTTGAGTATCTTCGACTCATCTGCGGCCCCCATCCCCGAGATGATCTCGCGCAACTCCGTCGATGTTAGGTCGACGATGATTTCGCCAGCGAGTCCGGTGGGAGCGTGTGCGATGAGCTCACGAATGGCATCCTGTTGTCGCTCAACATCATTCAGAGAGCGGAACATGGTCACCGCAGCTGAGGGACCCGAGATAATCTCACCGGATTCATTCATGATGGAGCCATCACTCGTAACGATACCATCCGCTCGTAGACGCAACACTGTTCCGTCCGGTTCTATAATAGTTCCGTCGTCCGCAAGTTTTGCGACGGTACCATCTGAATGTTCAATCGAAGCTCCATCTTCACTAACCTTTGACTTTGAACCATCGCCCCACTCAATAGAATTATCATCTAGCATCTGACCTACTGGCCGCGCTGCGGCCGTCGTATTGATTGATCGTTTCTTGTCCTCAACTAATGCGTACAAACACCCACCTATATGCTCTGCTGAAGCTTTTTGGAACACCTCCGTCATTTCCGTTTGTGGCATTCGAGACAGTGCCTGAGCTATTCTTCTACACGTTTCTTCAGCATCGGCTTGCAAACGCTTCCTTTCCGTCGACGACAAGTTTTTATCGTCCTTATACGCGTTGTAGAGATTCTTCGTCATTTGGTACATAGAATCAGACCCCAACATATTCAAAACATTGGCTTGCCTATCCACTGGTAATTTTGCAACGATTTCGCTCGCTCGCTCGTGTGTGAGTCCCGATAATATCTTCGAGTTTTCTTGTTCATCGAGTCTCGTGGAGAGGTCTGCAACAACCCGAGCCGGCATTTTATCCAAAATCAACTGCGCGCCCTTGGTGCTCTTTTCAGTTTTCAACATGGCTCGAATTGCATCAACCATATCGTCTTCCTTCAGAGTACAAAGATAGTCTGCAAAAGTTCCCGATTTCTCAGAGAGGACATCATTTCCGGATGCTGTCAACATCTTGATACCATCGCTCGCTTGCATGGAGCCGAGCACTTCAGCGACGCGGTCATCGGGCATGGAAGCCAAAATAGCCGTGGATGCATCGGTGGACATACAACCGAGGATCTCCGCGGCGTTACCGGGAAACACTTGAGACAGCATCCGCACAGCCGATTCCGGGCTATTCTGAGATATGGCTTCAGCAGCTTTGCTAGGATCAAGAGTTTGGAGCGCTTGTGACGCGTTCTCAGCGCTCAGCTTGGGTAACATCTCGGAAACTTCATGGACATCCATGTGTTCCAAGTCAGCCAAATGCGGCAAGGCACTCATGGCATCGACTGAGAAAGGCGAACCAACGATCGCCTCTTGATCGAGCGAAACGGAAACGGTGTGCTGTCCAGGTTGAGTCCAAGTGTATGCGCCAACATATTTACCGTCTGCGAAGTGTAGATCCACGGAGCTGATACCCCCAGACGGTGTGAGGACTCTCACTGCAACAGCTTCTTTTCCGCTCATGAGTCTCGAGTTCTGTTCAAAATCAAGCGGCTGGATGACAATCGTACTTTGCTTGAAGCAAACAACACCCTCGATGCCGTCGGATCCCATGCCCGAAAACGTGACCTCGCTCGCCTTGACACCAGCAAAAAATGATGTGACTTCGTTGACATTCGTACGCCCGCCGCGTCCATTAACAACGAGCTGAATCTCCCACGTCCCAGGTCGCTCAAGCTTAAATTTCGCACCATATGTACCGTCTGCGTGATCATCAACCTTCGAAGCCACCACATACTTTCCATCCGGGGAGCAAAGGTTAATATCGATCACGTCGCCTCCTGTGGATCGAAGATTTCCAAACTTATCTGCTGCGTGAACGGTCAGAGTTGAGATACGGTTGCATTTGACACCCTGTAACGCCTGTCCGAACAACATGCATTTGCGAGGTTCGGTCGCAGCAGCGACAATTGTGATGATCCTCGGATAACCGTTCAGAACTTGGTCTCCAATCTTTGCCGTCAACAGATACGAACCCGCCATGCGGAACTTCGTCTTCAAAGACACCTCCGCCCTCGTACCAGTTTGCTCTTCAAACTGTATGATTGACGTTCCAGAAGTCGCAGAGGCTGTGATCGCGATGGATTTCGAAAATACCGTCACGTTGCTGTACGCGTCCCGGGGTGCAACCGACAAGCACACATCTTCGCCTGCCACTGCGACGAGTACGTCGCTCTCGCTATTTGCGAGTTGCGCTCCGAATACAGTAGTGACGCTAGTTTCATGCGAAGCTGGACCTGGATAAGCAATCACCTCGAACGGCGATCCTGGTATCGGCTCTTGGTCGCCTGCCGTGACTTCGACGTAATAACGGCCAGCCACCGTCGTGGCGACGTCGACGTCACTCACACCATCGGCTCTATCAATCACGGTGCACGTGGCTGGACCTGGTCCTTCAGCAACAACTTTAAATTTGAGCTGTCCTTGTCTCGTCGGCACTCTGTTGCCGTATGCATCGTGTCGAATGATGCTATAGCGTCCGGAAGAACCAACTTCCAAGTCAAGTCCAGCATCTCCAACCAGCTCACAGCCCGCGACAACAGCCTTGCCTGGATCACAGACTCCTTTGATTACGAGCTCTTCGCCGAGAATGTTCACTGATAACTCGTAATAACCCGTGACTCTGCACGTGTATGAAGCTTCGTAAGTACCATTGCCAAAGTCGACAATTTCACCGAGGTATTCCTCGTTCGCAGAAGTGCGCACCGATAGAGAGAGCGGAGCGCCACCTGCCAGGAGACGGTTCCCTCTGCTATCGTGAGCCTCTATTATAAACGTGGAGCGAACGCCTGCGGTACACTTGTGAACGCCAGTACCTTGCAGTTGGCAGGCCGCCAAACACAACTGCTCTGGAATCACTTCGATCTTGAGTGGAGAGCCTTGGAGTTGTTCACCGTCCAAACGCACGTCGAGTTGATGCGCACCGACTTCGGGCCAGTTGACGCGCGCTACAGCCGCAGTGGATCCCGGTTTGATGTCGAGAGGCACGCCGATGCCTAGACCAGACGGAGAAATAAGACGTACATTGAACGCTTCAGCACCTGTCAAGATGCGACCATCTTCAGGATTTGAGACGACGACTTGCAGATCTGTGTAAGCGCCACAACGGAATGGCGGCGAGGGCATCTGAACACGAACGTCGTTCGCTCTGAGCGGACCGAATGAAACAACCAGTTTGTGGCGGTCCATGCTCAATCGACCGTTGAAGCGAGTTCTGAGGGTCCAGATGCCTTGTTGCATACACGTGAACTCGAGAACATACGAACCATCTCCGTGATCTTTCGTGCTAACAAGTCCTCGCTGCCCATCAGGTCCGATCAAAACACCCTCCACGTTATCGCCACCAGTTGTTCTCGCGTTGCCAAAGTTATCTTGGCCGCGAACAAAGATTTTGCACTTCTTACCGACAATCAGTCTCATCATTTTGACACCAGGAATGATGCCTTCATCGACATCGACGCCGCTCAACAGTTCTTCCTCGGTCAACTCGCGAACCTCCTCTTGAGCTCCCTCAACTTGATATGCGAGACGCTCATCAAAATAGGCGAAATCTTCATCCTTCTCCGATTCCTCTCCGTCTTCAATCTTCTTGACGGGTAACTTTTCGTCGAAATAATCTTCGTCTTCGTGGGCTCCGACCGTAGTGCTGCGATGCTGCTCTGACGGAACCATGGCCGATACGTCGCCCACGCGCGGGATATCTGTGACGCTCATCACGCTGGAAACCTCGCTGAGAGCGACGTTTTCGGCCAGAGGGGTCGCCATGATCGTAAATTGCAAGTGGGTGAGCGTAGTGACCGCGCCTTGAGACAACGGTATCTTCTGCGAAATTTCACGACCCGGGTTGAGTGCGAATTCTCTCAGATCAACTGTAGCCTCTGCGTACGTCTTCCCCGCGCGCCCATCGTCCGCCAGTGTCTGCAGAACGAACGACGCAGGCTTGCTCTCGTACATCCCAGTGTTCGGATTGACAAACATCGTGGCGGAGATCGTCAATTCCTGGTCCCATACCGCTTCTCCTCGAACGACTTTCACAACTGCTGTCTCAGCGCGTTTCGAGCCTCTCTTCCAAGTCAACTTCAGGTTGGGCGTCCCCGGAAGCACGTTATACGCACTGTTAACGGAGAGTTTAAACTCATACTTGTCTGCGTTCCATCCTCGCAGACTGCGAAACTTGGATTTAGCGCCCTCCATCGCGGACGGTTCGACAAGATCGCTCGAGATCGAGCGAGCTCTTCAACACACCGATCCGCGCGCAATTCCGCCGCGATTCCGTCGCTGTCCCGACACGTAAGGGAATTACGCGTCGTATACGATCACGTGAACTTTCGTTCGTCGAATTCGTCGGATAGCGTCGAGCTTCGGCGTCCAAGCGGACGTTTGACGCGCGTCGAGTTGGTTTCGCGCGCAAGTGTTGGGTGTTGGGAACTCGTTTTATCTCTCAATGTGACGGTTCATGACTCAACATGGACAATTCGCATCCTTGGGATGGACGCGGCGCTTAAAACTACGGATTGCTACAACGTCTAGTACGACTAAGAGGGATGCGCGCGATTGAATCGACGCCCAGAGTGTGGCCGAATAACGATTCAACTCAATGGCTTCACAGAAATAAGGGGGTCTTTGGGCGTGCGCCTCTTCGCTGAGTGACGGCTTTCTCCACATCCGGGATGTTCTTGACGCTCTCTGAAAGCGACGCCAAGCGACATCGACGCTTCCAGACGAGTCTGAGATGAATGATGCTAGCGAGAATGACAATGATGAGTATGTATCGCGTCGGCGGAGATATCTGGCGCTGCTCGCTCGTCGTGAGCACGACGTCGAGAACGGCTCCGTCCATCGCGCCGACCGCCGGAACGATACGTGTCGCAGACGGTAATGCTGAACCCGCCGGTGGGTTTATCGAAACGTGCACTGGATACGAAGTCGGAGCGAGCGGTTTCGCGAAGAACCCGGCGTCGTCCGTGCGCGTGGGTAAGCCCTTGCCCACGCGAACCTCGGCTCCGGCCACGCCTCTACCGCCGGCGTCTCGCACAAACCCTCTGACTGAGCCAAAGAGTGCGCGTCGCATCGCCTCCAAGCTCGATGTGACGTGCTCATTAGTGATTCTGTCAATTTCCTTCTCATTGGGCCACTTTTCATCGTCGACTTCGATGGTTAAACTGTACGTCCCTGTCTGCACGTAATGCCAGTCTTGGAGCCCTCCCCACAGCGGGTACCACCCGGCGCCGTTGGTGATGCCTCCGGCGAATTCTTTCGATTTACTCATCAACGGATGCGCGTTCGCGTACGTTCGCGCCAAATATTTGAAAGTTTCGTCATCCGGGGAGGCGCTGTAAGCCGTGCTACCGTCAGCGTTGCCGTCCCATGGGTAGTTGGCCACCAACGCTCCTTCGTGATAATTCAACGCCGCGTGCATGCGCCAACGTTCACTCCAGCGCATGATGAGCTCGGTTTCGATCTCCGCCTTCGAATTATCCCCAATTTTTCCGCCGAGAGCGTGCGATCGACGATACTTTCCGCTAGGAACGACAAATTCTGTGTACGGGAAATTCCTATTCAGGTCCACGTTGTTGGCGTTCTCGCGCTTCTTCGCCGCGAAACCGTCCGGATTCACGGTCGGAATGACAATCAGCGTCACCTCATCCAAAATCCTCTTCGCCAAACCCACCTCCTCGCTCGAGTACCCGCTCGTCGACGCCCGATCCGTCGTTCCCAATCCCAACAAGCCTCTCTCGCACACCCACTTCGCGACGCCGAGCGCGATCTCCCGCCCCAACGGCTCATCCCCGTGCATGTTCCCCACGAGCCCGAAACGCAACCGCCCATCTCTCGTCATCGCATCGTCCCTCTCATCCTCTTCCTCCTCCTTCGTCGTCGTCGAGGCGTATCCAGCCCCGCGCCCGACGTACATCGCGAGCACATCCACCCCACGCGTGCTCGAGCCCAAACGCACCACTCTCGATGCGCCCGCACACGTCGTCTTCGCCGTCTCACGCATCGCCGCCGCGAGCGCGTCGTTCGACAAGTACCGCCGCTCCGACGTCGACGTCGCCATCTCGACTGACCGCGCGCGCGTGTGCGGTCGTCGCGGTCAAACCGTTACGAACGAAACCGGCGTGATACATACAATACATTCTTAAACGACATCAAATAACAGAAAATCCGATCGACGAAGTGCTGTGGATAAGAATTTCCTGACTTCTAAACCCCCCATAGTAAATATCCGTATGAGAGTCCCAGAAGGGGAACGGTCGCGACCGTTTGGAGCTGCGCGCGTTTCGTCAGAGTCTCTCTCGCGCGCGCGTCGGCACACGCATGCCGGCGACGGAGACGACGGACGCGTGCGGTAAAGAAAACCTCGCACCGACGAACGCCGGCGTCGAAGAAGAGGCACGCGCGCGAAGGGCGCGGGCGTTAGCGTTTGAAGGGTGTACACCCACGCAGCAGCAACGACATCATCACCTTCATCGTCATCTTGCGATGCCAGAGGACGCTGCGCGAGCGGAAGACGCGCGAGAAAGCGCGGTTCCGGTGACGCCGTCGAGTTACGAGCCGCGCGTGGCGTCGTTGGCGGAACGCGTCAAGTTGATGTCGTCGAGAAAGGCATCAACGACGACGACGGGTCGAAGCGCCGTGGCGTCAGTTTCCTCTTCGGGCGTCGAAGCGTCGGGGGCTTTGGGCGCGACCGGTGGAGGGCGATCTGGGGTACAGTTTGCGGCGCCGGCGGCGAGAAGGAGTTCTGTGGAATCGCTCTTGGAGGAGTACTGCGCGTCGTCGGGGACGTCGACGCCAAGTCGGGTGAGAAGGGAGAGAAACGAGTTGGCGGACGTGGTGCGCGCGAATCAGACGAGTCCAGAGGCGTGGTTGGCGTTTCTTGAGAATGAGGAGGCGATTTATTCGGACGACGCGGCGACGGCGGATGTGGGGAAACCGAGTGCGAGTGCTGGGTCGAGGAACGGTGTGAGTTTGCACCGGTTGTACGAATTGGCGACGAAGACTATACCGAGACGGGGGAATGTCAATGACGAAAATTACGTGAGAATTTTCCTCGGTTTGGCTCGACAACAAATGGTGAGTAACATGGATGACGCGCGGGATACCTTTAAGTTTTTAAAGTCGTGCGGAATCGGACACAAGCACGCAATTTATTGGTGCGAGTGGGCCGCGTTCGGGTACACGTTTAAGGGTGAGGCCAAGGCGGTGAAGATTCTGAAGAGGGGCATCGATGCCGGCGCGGAGCCGTCTGGAGCCATCGAGTGCATGCTGGCTGACGTGCAAGCGAAGCGATACGAACCCGTGCAACAGACGCAGCACACGCCGTTTAGATCGCTCGCGCCTCAATACACATCCGCCATCAAGCCCTCGGCGCGTTACGTTCGAGAAAACGATGGCGGGGAATCTCGATACGCCAAGCCCGCCGTTGCCATGACGCCAAAGAATTTGTCGCAGCGAGCAGCGGCATTGGCGAACGCGCAACCGACGCCGACGGCAAAGTTTGATGCCCCGGCACCGATGGTGCGCCAACCAGCGCACACGGGCACAGCGTACGTCACGCCGGGTGTGTCCGCAGTGCCGGCGAGCGCCACCAGTTACCACAGCGCGCGCACCGGGGGCGTGCGCGGCGCCGATCCGACGGAGAACTCCATGCCTCCTCCAGCTCCGGTGGACATGACCTCCGGCATCACCAGACAGCACACAGAGCAGTTTCGCTCTCGCCTGGCGGGTGCCATGGAGAAGTTTAGCTCTCTGAGCGCGCAGAGGTCTTCTCGCGCCGAGCACACGAACATGGACCCTCCGCGCTCGAGACCGCACTCTGAGAAAACGCCGGCGACTGCTGACAGTCAAAGAAGCGAATCGAGAACCGAGAGCGCTAGCAAATACGCAAACAGGCCTCGTGAGGATGAGAACACGGTCATCGTGAATGGAGTCAAGTACACGAAGTTGGAATGCGTCGGCCAAGGGGGCACGTGCAAGGTGTTCAAAGTTGTCTCGCCAAAGCGCAAGATTTTGGCCCTCAAGCGCATTCGCCTGGACGGTAAAGAGAATGAAACGGTGGCTGGCTTTATCGATGAAATCAAGCTTCTGAAAACGCTTCGAGGACGCGATAACATCATCCAGCTCGTCGATGCGGAAGTTTGTCCAACGGAGAAGCTCATCTTCATGGTGCTGGAGTTTGGAGAAATCGACTTGGCACACATGCTCGCCAAGAGAGAGAAGCAGCGTGAAAGCCACGGTGGTGCCATTGACGACAACTTCTTGCGACTTTACTTTGAACAAATGGTTGAGGCAGTCAACACGATTCACGAGGAACGCATCGTTCATAGCGATCTCAAGCCGGCCAACTTTTTGTTTGTCGAGGGAGCCTTGAAGCTGATTGACTTTGGCATCGCTCGGGCCATCCACACCGAGCAAGCGCCGGATCACACGAATATCGTGCGCGATCACCAGGTTGGAACGGTCAACTACATGTCGCCGGAAGCCATCTTGAACGGCCAGGCTTCAGCCCTCGGTGGCCCTATGAAGGTGGGCAGAGCGAGCGATATTTGGAGTTTGGGTTGCATTCTCTATCAGATGGTTTACGGACACACCCCGTTCAGCAAAATCACCGGCATGATTCAAAAGCTACACGCCATCACGGATCCTCGTCACAAGATTGCTTTCCCTCCGCTGCCAGTTGAGAACCCGGCGCTCGTCGACTTGATGCAACGATGTTTGGAACGAGATCCGAAGCACCGAATCTCCGTCAAGGAAATATTGGCGCACAAGTTCTTGCGTCCGTTAGCCGAACCGTCTCCGTCGACTCCCGCTGATTCAGGCCTCTCCATGGCACAGCTCCAAGACCTTTTGGCGCAGCTTCAAAAGCACGGATCAGACGTCGACGTCAACGCCGTGACGGCTGAAGTGTTTCGTCAAATTTCCGCCGGCGAAACTGTCTCTCTATCTCCGCTTCTCAGAAAGCACTCCATGCGAGGCGCATCAAACGATGAAAACGCGCCGCCGTACTGAGACGAGACTCCCCGTCGAGCGGTCGATTCACGTTGACCCACCACATAACCCACCACATGACGCACACACACACACACACACACTAGCCGCGAGACCTCCAGACAAATATATTTGATACACATTTCTCCCATTCGACTTTCACGAAGAGTTGGTTGGTTGGTTACCCCGCGCACCTCACTCACCGACCACGACCCTCACGGGCGCGGGTGGGGGTCGTCGCACGCATTCGACCCACGCGTCGCGACGTCCTCTCTGTCATAAACTCTCTCTCGCGCGATGAACGTCGTCATCTTACCCGGGTCTGGTTGCACGCCGACGAGAGAATGCAACTACTACGCCTGGTTGGAACGCGAACTCAAGCGTCGAAACGTTTGCGACGACGTGCGCATGTCCGACATGCCAGACCCGCACCTTTGCAGACGAAACGTCTGGATCCCGTTCGTCGAAAACGAGCTGAAACTGGACGGCGCGTCCATCGTCGTCGGTCACAGTTCTGGCGCGGTGTGCGCGCTTCGTTTGGCGGAACGCAACAGGCTGAGAGGCGTCGTCCTCGTGGCCGGGTACGATGACGATTTAGGTGATGCGAACGAACACGCGAGCGGATACTTTGGACCGGATCCATTTGATTACGATAAGATTCGGGAAAACTGTGATGGTCGGATCGATTGCGTCATCGGGATGCGAGATTATCTAGTCGAGCCGCGCGTGCAGATTGCGCTCGCAGAAAAGTTGCGAGCGCGAGAGACGCGATGTGAGAACCGGAGCCACTTTTTCACGCCTCCGGCGGAGGAAATCATCGAGGCAATCGAGCGTATGATAGATAGTGTAAGCGAATAGTGTACAATGTGTATGTTACACGCGTCTGATTACCCAGCATCGACGAGCCGCACGGCGCCGTCGGATGTGCCTACCAATACAATGTCTGATTTCGGGATCGCCGTCATCGACCGAACCGAAACGTCCGAAACGCAATCGTGGATGAAATCAAACTTCCCACTCGTTGCGTCTACGCGATAGCTCTTGACCCCGAACTCACCGCCAACGACGACGACATCGCCGTTGACGACGACGTCCTGCACTTTACCCGCAAGCGTCATTTCGGCGCGATTCGGCGCGCTCACATCCATCGCGTCGTGCGTTTGCACGCGACCGTCGTGACTGCCACTGACGATAAAATCGTGCACGGTAGCCAGCGCCACCACTCGACCTCGAGTCTCGTCCGCCGCGGCTCCTAATTCCCGAGGACGTTCGGCATCTGAAACGTCGAACGCTCTCACCTTTCCATCCGTCGTGCCCATGAACAAGACTCGAGCCCGCCCTTCGCGCTCGAACAGACACAACCGAAGTATATCACCAGTGAATAATTGAATCGTACTACCATCACCACAAGGCACGAAGACGCTACTCCCGTCTCGTTTCCGCCAACACGGCGCGAAATTACACGCGCAACTCCACGCCGACGAGCCGTCGGCCGAAATGCACACGTCCCTAACGTACCCCGTATGCGGACCCAAAAGAAGCGCTTCGGTAGTGTCCATCAACTTCAATGTTCTCTTCACGTCGTCGTAAGCGCACTGCGCCAAGTGATACCCACTCGTACCCACGAGTATCGTCGTCGTCCCACACGCGTCCGCCGTTCCATTCGCGCGCCTCGCACACCAAAACGGCGGTCGGATCCTCGCTCCGCACGCCCGTAGCCCTTCCCCAACGTCCACATCGCTCGTAACCGTCATCGTCAACGTGTCGACGACCGCCCGACGCACCCTCCCATCCGCTGTCGTCACCAACGCGACGTCGTCGCCAACGAACTCGAGGTGCAGGACCGCACCGCTGCTCGACCCAGCCGCGACCGTTCGTGTCTCCAACGACGATGTGCGGTATAAACACCGCCGACGACACGGACGATGGCGTCGATCGCGAATCGTTGACCGCGTCGCGCTCCTCGGCGCCGCTCCGCGCGTCATCACCTCGACCAGACCCGACGAACGCGGCGTCGAGTGAAGGCTGACGTCACTTGCTGACGGACGCTTTTGCACTTTTCGTTTTCCACTCGGCCGCCGACGGAAATGCCGCTCCCGGACCCCGGGACGTCGCTTCGCGACCGCGTCGCCATCGTCACCGGCGGTTCGCGAGGGATCGGACGCGCCACCGCGCTCGCGCTCGCGCGGTGTGGGTGCCACGTCGTCATCGCGGCGAAGAGCGGTACGGAATCGAAAACGCTCCCGGGCACGGTGCACAGCGTCGCCGCGGAGTGCCGCGCGCTGGGCGTTCGATCCATCGGGGTCGTCACGAATCTTTTGGACGAGGAGAGTGTCGTGGCGTGCGTGAGACGCGCGGTGGAGGTGTTTGGACGCGTGGACGTGTTGATTAACAACGCCTCGGCGTTGTGGTGGCAACTCATCGAAGACACGCCGACGCGCAAGTATGATTTGATCCAAGGGGTGAACGCGCGAGGAGCGTTTATCGCGACGAGGGAATGCATGCGAGTGATGAAGAAGAATGGGTTCGGACGCGTCGTGACGATGGGACCGCCGTTGCCGACGTCTTACAAAGAGTATTCTGGGAAGACTGCGTATTACATGAGCAAGTGCGGAATGACAATGGTGGCGCTGGGCGCTGCTGCGGAGGGTAAGAAGTACGGGATTTTGGCAAACTCGCTGTGGCCGGCAACCATCGTGGAATCTTTAGCAAGTGAGAACTTTCAGCTCGGCGAGCGAGACAACTGGCGAAAGGCGGATATATTGGCCGATTGCGTGGTCCAATTGTGCTTCGACGAGCGGACGACGGGCAGGCAACTCATTGACGACGATTATCTGCGCACCAGAGGTGCGGTAGATGAAGACTTTGTGCAGTATAGATGCAACCCAAACGTTGAACCGCCGAGATTGTTAGCGCCAGGGACCGAGACTGCGGATTGGGACGTGCGCCGGGGAGATATTCGCGCCTTGGCCAAGGATAAAGCGCGCAGTAAATTGTAGAAAGGACGCTTGCTCGTAGTCTACTGTAGATAAATTTTTAACGTGATTTATAAGTCGTGTATCAGTCTGATTTTGTTCGCTTAGGCGCCAAGGAGCGTTTCAAGGAGCGAAACGTGACGTAAATCAACACCGCTGGCACGACGGCGTGCGCCGCGTAAACGCTCGCCAACCACGCGAAAAACAAGACGATGCGCACGCCTCGCTCTTCGTAGCTCATCTCGATGATAGGACTGCATCCGGTCCGGTGCTCCACCTTTTCTGGTGCGTCCTCGTCAAAATCCTCGAACGTCATCGACTCCTCGAGAACCGTTTCTCGTCCGGTGCTCTTCACCATGGCGCTCACTCGGCCTTGTTTCCAATCCACCTCAATGACGCCGTAGTTGATTCCCGTCCAGCGATCAAAGGCTGGTAAGATCCACGAATTGAAAAAACGCGGAGTCGCAAACAGCGAGAGCGTTCTGATGGGCTCTCTTGGCTCTCTGAACGGCGTGTGCGTGAAGCCGCTCGCCGTGATGTCGATGGTCTTATACGGCAAGTAGCAGCCCGCTGGTTCCACGGCGATTTGACCATGGTGCACATCGCCAGATATGAACACGACGTGTGACTTTGTCGACTTGATCGTCGCAAATAAACGATCCTTTTCACGTTTATTCCGTGACCAATTCTCCAACCCTTCCGCGATGAGCCTTGCGGGTTCGACGTACTTTGCCAGCGGCTGCAAGATGAGATGCGGCGCTTCCAACACTTGGATCCCGCTCCCGACAATCGTCACATCTGGCCGCGGTTCCGCAGCGAGCATGTCTCCGAACCACGCCCACTGTGTTTCACTCATGAACGAACCACTGCTAGACTCATCGCTCTCTTCTAAATCCCATCGCAAATCCAAAAGTATCACTCGCACCCGTCTGCCTTGGCTGTTTACGTAATCCACCGCGTCGTACACGCCACCGTCTCTCGTTCTCCTCTCGCTCCCCTCCGGCTCGTCCAAAAAATCAAGAAACGCCTTCTTCGCGAAATCCTTGTGCGACCAGTGTTTACCGGCATTGTTAAATCCGTAATCGTGATCGTCCCAGGTTCCCACGACGTCTGCGCTGGCTCTTATCCTCGCATACTCTGGGTGTGCTTTCATCTCCGCGTACGCCTCCAGATGCGCATCCTCCCCCTTGTACACCCTCCCCTTGGACCCATCTGGCAACCGCACCTTCTCATCCGCGTACACGACGTCTCCGAGCCATGCGAAGGCGTCCGCGCCTTCATCTGCGACGTCCTTCCAGAGCGACATGTCTCGAAACTGTTTGTTACACGATCCAAACGCGAGCGTAAACCGTTCTGACGTACCAGTCTCGACCACCCTGTTTTCGCGCGCACGAGAGCGCAAATCGTTTAGTCAGTGTTGTCGTCGCGTTTCCGTACCGTTCGTGCCGGCATCGCGACGCGATACGACGGCGTTGACCGTGCTGACGAGGCTATAAATCAGTCGAGAAAACGCGCGCTTACCTCGGCGTTTGACTCGCGCTCGACGCTTGAATGAGGGTCGCGAAGACGAACGCCGACGCGATGCTCGCGCCTGGTCGTCGTCGTCGTCGCGTCATGGTCGCCGGCGAGTTGTGAAGAGACCGCTCCCTGAGGGTAAGTTAATCTTATTCTAATTCATCAGACGTCACAACGACGCCGCCGAGACACCGAATGGCGAAAGACGCCGCCGGTGGGGCGACGCCTCGCGCCGGTTCTAGCGCGCGCAATGGATCAGCGACGTCGACGTCGTCTTCGTTCGCGCACGTCCCTCGAGGCGCGAACGTCGTTGACTTGGGGTGGAGAGCGTCGAGCGCGGTGCTTCCGAGGTCGGCGAAACCCATCGAGAACGTCGGCGGCGCGTCGCTAGTCGCGCTCCAGGCGACGGTTTTGAGTGAACGCGAGCGCGTGCGAACGGTGGCGGCGAATGCAAGCGGGCGAAGCGCGGTGTTCACCGGGGATGGCGCGGAAATCAGAGCCGCGAGCAGAGGGAAGCGGAAATTGACGAGAGACGACGACGGCGGTGGCGGGTCAAACGCAGGTGTGCGCGACAGAGCGGCGAGGGACCTCGAAGGGAAGATTGACAAAAGTTCCCGGGGCGTGCACGACGCGCTGACGCGCAAGGCGGCATTGTACGATAGGTTGTCGAAGGGTGAGACGGAGATTCCGCACGACGACGCGTACGATGTGGACTTTGCGGCCAAATCATACGAAGACGCACTCGGAGCGGACGGCGCTGAATTTATCAGGCACGGGGACATGATGAGTGAGGACATGCGCCGCGAGCTCGAGCGACGCGATTGGGAGCGGGTGCTCGACGCCGAAGAGCGAGAGGCTGAGCTGGCTGCCGAGCGCCGTTCGATGATATTCGAGATTGAACGCGGAACCGAGCGCGCGAGAGATTCCATAGAGGAGGCAAAGCGTGCCAAGGCTGAGGCGGAATCGAAGAAACGCGACGTCATCAAGGCGGCGTTTTTACAGAAACAGCTTGCCAAGCTCAAAAAGCGAAAGGCGAACATGTAGACAACATTTGTAAAAGTACCGGTACTCTTATTAGCGAACGCCACACCGAAGGCGTTTTCAGCGCGCCTCACTCGCCGACGCACCGCTTTCAGAAAAGTCGTCGAGCGCGAAACCATGGCGTCGCTAGTCGTCGGCGTAAACGCGGAGACGATGTCGCGGACCGCGTTTGCGACGCTCCTCGCGACGAGACGCTCGGAGACGTTCGAGGCGTCGCGATTGACTGCTGACGGGCAAAGCACGACGGACGACGCGTCGACGAGCGCATCAACGACGATCGATGTCATCGCGAACGACGCCGACGCGTACGGCGTGTACGTCTCGCTCATGCGAAGCGGGTTGTGGTGCGACGCGACGCCGATGGTGGATGAAAAGACGGGCGCGGTGTACTTTTGTTGCGAGCCGAGGGAGACGCCGACGGAACGAAGAAAAGACCAACCGAGAGAAGCGCGCCCGAGAACGATCGCCGTGCCGTTCGGCGTATCTAGGGCGTGCGTGACACCGACTTTGATGGATGTCATCACAGCCATGGGAGGTAAGGCCACGCGCGAGTCGCGGGTGAAATCGTGTAGAAGTGCGCGTCTCGGCATACGCCGAACCGCGACTGACCGACTTTTCCGAACGCGTTCGATGTCGACAGATGGTAAACCCTGGCCCACGTTCCCACCGGGACCACTGGTGAACGACAACGTCCCGAGACTCGTCGTCATGATCGATAGCGACGGGACGACGACCACGGCGCGGCTCTCGCGCGGTTTCGTTCGCCCGCCAGACGTCCCGGAGAAGACGGGCGACGACGACGACTCGGACGCCGAAGACGCTGACGACCGCCGAGACGAGAACGCAGGGACCGCAGGTACCGCAAACGTCGGCGGGATCACTCGCGCCGTGTATTCCGACGGTGAGTCCGACGAAGACTTGCTCGAGGACGAAACCGCACCGACGCTCGCCGAGCGTCACGCGCGGCCCGAATCTGATTAACTAAAACTCACATTGGGCTCATTACATAGTACTGTAGATTATAGAAGCCTAAACGATAAAAAAGTTGATCCATCGAAACACGTGCGATTATAGATAACACACAGTCAACTGTGATCTATAGTATTGAGATTGTCCGTCCAGATGTCCTAACAGAAACTCTCTGGAGGAGGAAAGCCCTTTCCTTTCCTCTCCTCCCTCTACCGCTCGCTCCGTCTCTACACGACGCAACAGGTTCAAGACATGGGACGCGACGCTAAGGCCCCCGACGTGATCACCCGACAGTACACGATCAACCTCGGCAAGGCGATCACGGGTATCACGTTCAAGAAGCGCGCCCCGCGCGCCGTGGCGGCGGTACGTGTTTCGACCGCGAAGATCGAACGATCCGTCCGCGAGCGGCCGCTGAGCCCTAAACGAAGCGATCGCGAAACGCGCGAGGGTGGATGGACGATGCGCGAGACGATGAGGACGCGTTGAAAACGCGGGAACGATGCGTAAATTTATCTCGTTGGCATTGACGCGCGCGCGGGCGCGAGACGGAAGGTTGACGACGAAAGACGACGCGAGATCGAAGACTGACCTCAGCACGCATCGCGCGGCGCCACGCACAGATTAAGAAGTTTGCTCAAAAGACGATGAAGACGTCCGACGTGCGCATCGACGTGAAGCTCAACAAGGCGGTTTGGAGCAAGGGTATTCGCAACGTACGTATCGATCGATCGCGAGCGCTGACGTTCGACTCGCGGCGCGTGTGCTCGACGCGTTCGAGACTTGGAGCAGAACCCTAACCTGAAACTCGCGCGCTTTCTCCAACAACGCAGGTCCCGAAGCGTATCCGCGTGCAAATTTCCCGCAAGCACAACGACAACAAGGACTCCGAGGAAGAACTCTACTCCTACGTTACCGTTGTCGACACTCCTAACGGCTTCAAGGGTCTCGGCACCGAAGTGGTCGACTTCGAATAAGTGTTTGGTTCACTAGCAGTCGGAATTCAATAGGATAGGAGGGTGTTTGCGATTCGATGAGAGGGATCGATGAGAGGAACTATTGTAGACTTGTAATCGACAACCACAATGTTTCTCGTTATGCTAAAACTTTCATTACTACGTCTCTCTTGCTATCACTTGAGCGAGTCGCACAGCGCGTGCGCGCCACAGCCTTTGAATGCGATAGCGCGCAACTGTCCCGTCGTACGACCGTCTAATCGTCCCGCCCGACGATGTCGTATGCGCTCAATTTCACTCGCATTGGTTTTCTCTCCAGGTTGAGGCACACCTCGATGGATTCCGTCACGCTCACGATGCCTCGCCTTTTATCGCCTGAGTATCCTGGAATGTTCGCCGGATTTTCCATCAGAGACATGAACCTCTCGTGATTCTTCGGAAACCTCCCTGGGGGATCGGCGAGGATGAACTTGCCGGAATCGGTCCCAGATGCGTTTCCATCGAACAAACGCATCACGAGCGTCGCAATGGCGTCCACGGCTTCCGACGTGTACAACACGTCGCACGCGAGCACGATGTCGAAACCCGTCGGCGCCTTTTCCGGCTCAAACCAATCCACCTTTGCTGCGGACACCACGCAATCCGAATCGCACCTCGGCGCGTCTTCAAACGTTGGCAACGGTGGAAGCTCGACCTCATCTGGAGCGTTACACTCTCTCGGCATTTCCTTGACCGCCATCAGCCCGTTCGCTTTACACGCCGCCAGCGAGCACCACAACGCTCGCTCCTCCCTATCCGTCATCACCACCTCTTTCGCCCCGCACATCGCCGCCGCGACGCCTCCGAGCCCGAGCCCACACCCTAAATCAATCACCCGTTTCCCTCGCACGAGCTCTGGGGACGCGAACACCGCACCGGCAAGCGCGACGCTTCCGTGCCACAGGTCCGCCCAGTGCGGGTCGTCGCGCGCTCGCCCCAGCGCCGAGTACACGTCCACCACCGCGTCTTCCGACTCGGGAAGCACCAACCGCACTATGCCACCGTTCGGGGCGTGCATGACGTCGCACGTCGCGGCATAGACGTCCATCGGGACGTGTTCGCTCAGCGGGTGCGGGAGGTCAAAGCCGAGACTCACAAAGGTTTCGTCGCGTTCGTGATGGTGACACAGCCGCGTCAACATTCGTTGACGCGACGCGGTACGCCGACGCGCGCGCGCGTCGACATTGTTCGACCTTGACGTCGTCGCCTCTCCCGTGGATATCGCCGTTCCGCGCATCAGTGCGTCGTCAGTGAGTGAAGTCGACGGCTCGACATTTCGGGGTCGTTACAGATAAACAGAAGATGTGTGGACGCATCAATTGCGTTCGTTCGGTGACGAGCGCGATCGAGGCATCCCACGCGACGCGGGCGATGAAGTATCATGACGACGTCGACGCGCTCGCGCTCGAGACGTCGACGCCGAGGAACGCAAGCCCGGGGTGTAGGATACCCGTGGCGCGTCTGGTGGAAGCGAGGAAGGCGCAGCGAGGCGAAGAGGATGACGCGCCATCGACATCGACGACAAGCATGGAGATTGTCGTGCAAGAGATGACGTGGGGGATCACGCGCGAACGTGGGAAATTTATATCGGGCACGATGGATCCAGAGCTGACGTTGGAGACGCGAAGGAAGATTGGGATGCACGAACGGGCGTTCAACGCCAGAGGCGAAGGCTTGACGTCGACGCCGATGTTCGCTCGGCTCGTCGAGGATGACGTCGACGGGCGGCGACGGCGATGCATCGCGTATTTCGATGGATTTTACGAGTGGAAACCCGAGGGACCAAAGGGTGGGATCAAACAACCGTATTACGTGTGTAGAAAGGATGGTAAACCGCTGGCGGCTGCCGCGGTTTTTCGTGAAGACGAGTACGGCACGGTCGGCCGAACGTTTGAAACATCCATCGTCACGATCGCCTCCGCCGGTGGCGATCTTGCCTGGCTCCACGATAGAATGCCGGCGTTGTTACGCTCTTCAACCGACATCGACGATTGGATTGACGGTGATTGGAAGCGCGTGCTCAGTCGTCCAGCCTACGCGCTGCACGGATTTCTCGAATGGCGCCCGGTGAGCGTAAAAGTCAACAAGGCTTCCTACGCCGGTGATGACGCCCCGCGTGGTGTCAAACGCGAAGCAGAGAAGAACGCCGGGAACATTGCCGCGCTTTTCGCGGCCGCGTCCGCAAAGAAACGAAAACAAAATTAGCGCCACAAGCTATGCCGATGAGAGGTGCACAGTATTCGATTTGATGCGATGAAACATTACATTAGTTGACTCACTGCGCCGTGTTCGGCGCATCCGGTCCACCGCCTCGTCCTGGATCACCCGTCACGACAAAATCTGCATTCTTCGGCGCCGACGCATCGGGCGTACCACCGGTCGAGCTCGCCTGCGCCGCCGCTTTCGCCCGCGCTTCGGCTAAAATTTGCGACTTACGCGCCTCCTTGGCGGAGAGCTTGCTCGCGAAATTCGCGTCGGCGTCGTCGTTCCCTCCCGCTCGCGCCGGCGCAGCGACGGCGTTGGTGAACGCCGCCGCTAAGGATGTTGCGATGAATGCGCGTCGGTCGACGTCGGCGGCGGCACCGACCGCATCGCGTCGCGCGGACGCCGCGACGACGTTCGCTTTGGTGCGCGAGCGAGTTGATCTCTTTCGCGCCGAGACGACGACGGTCGAGCCGACGCGCGCGGACGCCGACGTGGTGAGGACGTGTTGGAACATGGATTTGCTATGCGCTCGGGAAACGGAAACGACGGCGCGAATGGTCGTCGGTGTGTGTACCGCGACGAAGACTGTGGGGTGGTTAGAATTGAAATTGGTGACTCAGCACGCGAGGCACGGGGCGGAGCGTTCAATACGAAGACGTATGACGGTGTGGCGTGACAACTATGAGCTAAAATACAACTAAAAGCTAGTAATTATGAGGTTTTCATGTCGGGAAGTCGTTTCATCGCATGCCGACGCGCCGAGCGAGCGTGTCGACGACGTAGCCTTTCGGCGCCGAGGACCAAGCGGCGATTTCAGTCGTCATGTCGGAGCGAGACGCGAAGGCTTTCGGCGCCTTGATGAGCCAATCTTCGACTTGGTGGATGAAATCTTTGACATCAACAACGGATGACGGTGGGTCAGCGTATGTGGTGAGCATATTGAGCTCGAGATCGAGGAGATCACGCTTGAGACCGAGATAGACGGCGTCGTGAGGGTTGAAGGCGGAGGTGGACTCGACGAGCGATAAAGCGCGCTTTCCATGGATGATTCCGAGCTCATTTGCGAGCCTATCTGGTGATCCAGGGGTGATGGCCCAGTCGTGTTGGAGACAGAGAGAGAAGAAGATCATGTGGAAGCGAAGACGAAGCTCGTGCGTGCGCGTGAGCGCGGCTATTTTGTCGTCTCCGTCCAAGAGCCGAAGGATGCGCGCCGATTCGCTCGACACTTTTTCACTCGAGTCAAAGGAACAGTCTCTCCTCTTGAGTTCGTCTTCGATCTTGTCCAGCGTCGACGCGATACGGGCGACATTCAGCGCGGTAAGTTCGCGATCGCAACCTTCGGGGAAAGCGCCCCAGGTCAAGATGACGTCGTTAGAGCGATCGCTGTCTGACGACTCATCCTTGACGAGCGTGACGCCTGAGGCAATGTTGAAGGATTGCTCCGGGATTTTCGGGTGCGAAATCCAGTACAACGGTGCGTCGCTGACCAAACTGACGTCGGCAATAAACTTGCGATCGGTGAAGAGACCGACGTGTGCGCCGAGATCGACGTGCGTACCTAAACCACCTGGCAGCGTCGTTTTCGACGCCATCCGCGTAGCCGCTTCGCGATTCTCATCCGCAACCTTTGTGTTTGGAAACCCTGCGTACACGTCAAAGCCGTATCCGCGGAGCATTCGTTTTCTATTCAATTCTTTCGACAAGTACGGATCGCAGTACGAAATCGTCACCTCCTCTCCGTGCGCAATGTCCCTCAGCGCCTTTACCTCGAGCGTCTCGTCGGCGAACACCGCCTGCGCGTTGGGCGTCAGCGAGTGGTTAAACATCGAAGCTTCTGGGTACAGACCCATACCAAGCCGTGTCCCGTGGCCGTCGACGATGGTGAAACAGTTGATCTCAAAGGTACTTATGAGATCCATCATCTTTGACGTGTCCATGCCGTGCTCTCGCTCGCGTCGGCGCATTCTGTCCTCAATCTCATCCGGGCTCATTCCCTCTTGAAACGCCTCGCTCAGGATAGCCAGCACAAGTTGCGACACTGAAATAACACCCTGAAGTCGGTTCAAGTACTCACCATCCGTGTTCTCCGACACTGAGGCGCTCGTGCTTTTTTGTAACATCTCGACCGCGTTCCATCCTTTGGCGTCGAGCAACGCGTACTCTTCTCTCGCCATCACCCCTCGTTCCTCGAGCTCTTTACGAATGATACACATCATCGCTAGCCGCACCTCATTCGACGGTAACCCGCGCTTACAAAGCCTGAGTTTTCGCTCCATCTCTTCCCACAGCGGCGTTCGCCACGGAGTCTCTCCGTCGTCTCGCTCGCCAAACGCGCAATGCTCCCTTTGTTCCACCCGCCTCACCCGTCGGCGAGGGTCCGCTTCCAGTGCTTCAAGGTCAGAGAGGGAGACAAAGTGTCTCGCACACGCGTCGTGGACGCGTTCGCTCCGAACCACCGCGGCGTAGGCGTCGGTACGAAGCAAGGTGTCACCCAAAGAGATTGGCGCAGCCGCCACGACGGAGCGTTCGACGCCGTGCGCGCGACGCGTCGACGCCAGGCGAAGGTCGCTGTGGAGCACCATCGCGATGCGTCGTCGACGACGAGAGGTTCTGGACGAACGAACGTGGCGCGCGCGCGGCGGTCGACTGACGCGCGCGCGGCGCGAGTGAGTATTCAACTACCTTCTACCGGTAGTCGATTGGAACTGAAAAGAGGTCCGTTCTTTCGTTTGTTCGTTGGAATGAATGCTGTTGATGCAATTGTTACAAGGAAGGAGGAAGAAATAATGATCGGGTTTTGTCTGGTTCCATCCTAAAATGGTTCGCTGCGCTGCGATGGGGCTCAAGTGTCTGGCAATTTGCACTGCGGCGCCTCCTTCATGCTCGGAATGTGTTCGCCTTGCGTCACGAGTCCGACTGTTTCGCGCGCCAATCTCTCCTGTTCGTCGCGAGCATCTTTGCGCTCCGCGGCGGCGACGACTTTATCGAGCTCGGCAATGCCACCGGGTACCGCCTCGAGCTCTTGAATGCCGAGGAACAAACCCCATGGCACGCCTTCAAAGGCTTCGGTGTGATGAATCGTGTGACCGGCCGCAATTTTACGCATGAGCGGCAACTTGCCAAGCGGACCGGTGGGGAAACGCTTGTGCACCAATCCATCGTGCACGTACATGTACGCGATACCGTAGAGCGTGATCCCGAGACCGGCGCCAAAGCACAAGCCACCGAAAACACCCGGAGTGAAGAAACCGTAGGCGCAAAGCGCGAACGCCGGGACGCCGTTGACCAACGCGAAGACGTCGTTCGCCTCGAACGCCCCTTCGCGCGGAAGGTGATGGGACTCGTGCAAGAGCCAAATCGGCTTGTTCCACTCTCTTCTGTACTTGCTCGACATGCTCCACCACGACCCGTGCCACAAGTGCTTGTGCGCGTACCTCGCGTAAAATTCCATACCCACCGCGGCGCCCGCGATGAGGGCGAGCTGCGCCACGAGCTCCGCCACCGGAAACACCCCTCCGTTGACATCCACCTCGCGTAAAATCCTAAAGTACGTCGCCGTGATCGCGATAGACGTCACCCCGCACGACGACGCCCACGCACTCCACTCGTACGACTCGGCGCTCGCCTCGCGTTCCGCGCGCGTCCTCGCCTTGCGCCTCGGCGTCGTCGTCTCGGCGGCGTTTCTCTGATTCCCCCAGATCTCGCTCTCGTCCGCCTCCTCCACCGCCGACGCTTGCTCGGAACCGCCGAGACCGACGTCATCCGAAGATCCACGCTCACTCGGCGACGACGACGACGAAGGAACCCCGACCGCCGCGAGCCCACCGACCCGGTCAAAGAACCTCCCTTCGCTTCGCAGCCGTCGCGTCGGCCGTTCGAGCGCGCTGCGCGCGCTTCGTCCCGCGAAGTCACGCGTCGTCGTCGTCGTCATCGCACGCGCCGACACCGTCACCGCACCCCGACGGCGGTGTTTACCCATGCCGACCCCGCACTCCGGTGTCGACGTCGTCGTCGTCAAAACACACCGACCAGTCGTGATCGTCATCATCATCACCCTCGTCCTCGTCGTCGTCGTAAAGCGCGTCTCTTCTCTTATCCAAACCAAACCCGCGTCCAGGAACGTCCTTTCGCGTGTACCGACGAGGCGGGCGCGACGGAACGACTGAGTGAGTGACTGAGAGACCGAGCGAACGCGCGCCGGCGTTCGTCGTCCTCGGACTGAGGACCGGTCGTCGTCGTCGTCGTCGTCGTCGTCGTCGTCGAGGGAGGGAGGGCGACGTGACGTCACGCAGACGAGCGCGAAGGGGCGAAGGGGCGAAGGGGCGAGACGAGGAGTGGTGTACGACTGTGAACACCGTATTAGCGTGGTGTCGTGAGGTATGAAAAGCCGACGTCGACGTCGAGCGTGACGAGTCAGGAACTATGTGTTATTCTGTTATAAATTGTACACAGTATATGGATACCTCACGTATGATCTACGTTATTTTTATATGTGACTGGTGGTTCCGTGTCCTCGAGGGAGGCCGTTCGGACGGCGATGGAGACGAGACGGAGACGGAGATCGCTCGTCTCCGAACCGCGCGCGCGCGCGCGGCGCGAAATTCGGCGTTTATTCACTGCTTGGCCCGTCGGTCGGTCGGTCGGTCGGTCGGTCGGTTGATTGGTTGGTTGGTTGGTTGGTTCACTAAGAGATCGAACCCGGACACGCGACGTTCACCGACGCCTTTAACGCGTCGCACGCGGCGGTGGCAAGACACGTCTTATCCATCGACGACAAGGGTGCGCAGTCATGAGGCACCGAATCCAATACCATGGCGATCGTTTCAGTGACGTCGGCGTCGCACGCACACGCGGCGGTAGGGACGTCTTCACTCAACTTGACCGTGCTCGGAATTACCTGCTCGATGTCCGACTCCGACACCGCCGTCGCTTCCGGTGTCGGGTCCGTCTCGACGTCTGCCGCCACACCATACTTAGCCGCAGTGATCACGTTCGCGTACGTTCCCTGAAACGTGATCGCCGCCAGCGCCGCGATCATGGCGACGCCGAACAGCAACACCGTCCGTCTCAACACGAAGTTTTCTCCTCGGCGCCTTCCAAAGCCTTCGTCCTCGTTCTCGCCGCTCTCGCGCGGGGTCGCGCCGTAGGTACGCGGGGTCGCCCCGGGCGTGCGAAGCGAGCGCGTATCGTCCATCTGTCGCGAGACGTTTCGCGCGCGCGCGTCGTATACTGGCGCCGACGACTGGCCGCGCGCGCGTAACAGGATATTTGTTGTTTTTTACAGTCCCGTGTGTAACACCAACAACGTGGCCACGCCAGACGACGACGACGACTACCATCGAAGAAGATGTCGTCGATCGCGACGATTTTAGCGAACGACGGGAGGCGCGCTTCGGTGATCACGTTTCTCGTCGTTTTTGTCGCCGTGTGCTGCGCGTATCCAGAGGGCGTGGCGCTGCGGTACCCGCGCGAACTTGGTGGTGGTTGGATCCCGAAGTCCGGTTACCTTCTCGCGCCGAAACCGACGGGAACGCAAGCCGCGAGGACGTTCATCGCGCACACGCAGTGCAAGCCGGACAACATTCGGACCAAGTATGCTGATTTTTGGCTCGACGGTCAAAAGGAGTTGTACATCGTGCGTCACAACTATGGAACGCAGCGTTTCTTTGAACCGCGCGACGCAATTAAAATGGACCGCGTAATTCTTCCAGGAGACGAGCGAGGTTATCGCGTCACGACGGACAAGGTTGATTTCGAGTTCGGTTTCGCCTATAAAAATTTACTCACGGGTAGGTGGTTGTACGAGATCGGTGAGAAAGGCACGGCGCCGCTATCGATGGGCTCGTGCACGCAACGCTATGGAAAGTATTTCAACCGCGTGATGACGCTCGAAGATCCCGATGCTGACATCGAATACGTGTGGGGTACCTGTGATAAGCAGTGCTCCACAGAAGATGAGGATACTGCTTACACGTTACAAGAACCGACCGGAGAGATTCCCGCTTGCGAAGACGGCAACGTAAACTCTGGAGTTGAGATCGGCGAAGGAGACGACGCGAGGCTGGTGCAGTTGCGAACGGGTGTGTTCGCGGAGGTAGCGCACCGCTCTCTTTCTGGCCGAGCGCTGATTTCTCGAGACGCTTATTATGCACAAGAATCTGAACATTTGGCGCAGCACATGGTCAGTCTCGTCAATCCGTATCCTTCAAATCCATTGAAGATGCTTCTGTTGCGTGTCTCGAAGGACTCTTCAAACGTATTGCGACTCTGTCGTGGTACAGGTCGAGCATGGAACACGATGTCTCCAATCACAACGAACTGTGCAGGTATTGACTGCGCAGCTGCCCGATACGATGCGCCCGCTCTGTACCGCAGCGATGCTTCATATGAGCACGATGAACTGCGAGTTTCACGCATTCACTATACCATAGGGAAAAAAGGTGGTGGAAGAGCAGAAGAATTTCAGCAAGTTTACTCCGACGCCCAATACCTGCCTCCGGGCGGCGTCACTCTTTTTGCCGCCGGTGCCTGGGGCGATGATCTCGATGCTCGTCGTTTGGTTATCACCTCTGGTGCACCTTGTGGCAGTCAATTCTGGGGCAACAAGTGCGTCAGAATGCTTGCGCCGCACCGTATGCCCGACGCCACGGCGGAAGAGGCGTATTGGCTCGGTGGATCTTTCGCTGGAGTCACCGTGTACATTGTCAGGATGCGGGTGTATGTTGAGAACGGAGCACTCAAGTTGGCGGGCGTGGACGCTCGCCAAGGCAAGCATACGTGCAGCTTTAGCGTCGGCACCAAGGCCGCGACCCAGTTCCCGTTCGACGCTCTCGATACATCATGCTGCGACATGAACGCCATCTGGCCAGGTGCATCCGCCATGAATCTCGCGACGTCCTACGACCAGAAAGGCTTCGGTGTCGGTGCTGTCAAGTTCATGCTCGCCCCCGAAATGGTAAAGTCTCTCTCGTAATTTTCCAACAACTCCACCCGACATGAAGGGTAGAAAATAAAAAAGTTGTAATCAATCAGAATAAAAATCTCGGACATTTGACACGTACTTTAAAAGAAATAAGGCTATCAAAAATGGAAGCAGAGGGTATCGATCCCCCCACCTCGCGCATGCAAAGCGCGCGCTCTACCATCTGAGCTATGCTCCCGCTTCCTCGATCGGACACGTCTCTCTCGCTCTCGAGTCTTAAACCGTGCTTGGGAGAGGTATGGGACGTCTACACAGTTTTACGTGGTATTCTGCAAACTTTTACGGGCGTGTTGGTGTCTATATACTCGGTCTGCGGTGTATAGTCGCTGCGCTGCGCTGCGCGCCGAGGGCGACAGTCGACGACGGTCGGTCGGTCGAGGGCGAGAGACGCGTCGTCGGGGGCGAGAGACGCGCGTCCTCCTCTTCGCGGACGGAAGAGATACCTCGCGTTCGTTCGCGAAGCGTTTAAAAAACGGAGAAAAGAAGGAGGACGTTTGGACATGTCGGCGTCCGCGGTGCGCGGACCAAAGGTGCGAAGAGGGATGCGAGAGGCGGTGAAACGCGCGGCGGCGGCGGTGAAAGCCCCGGGGACGGCGCGAACGGTGGATGATTTACCGAAAATACGAGTGCGACCGAATTTGTACGAACTGGCGTCGACGCTGCCGAACGGGGGGTTGGGAAGCACGTTCGCGAAGAGGGCGTGGATGACGCTTCCAGAGCGGTACGGGGAGACGTTTTGGAGGTTGACGCGAGTGCGGACGCGGCCGAGCGGACGGAGCGGGGAGGCGTACGGGGTGTTGACATGGAAAGGACGCGATCGTGGGGTGGAAGAGAGGATCAATGGAAGCATGAAACCTATTTGGTCTGTATTGACTCGCGGGACGGATGGCGGTGGGGCGCCGGGACCGACGCTCTCAGCGCCGCCGCCTTCGCATGCAGAGACAGAGACGAGCGATTAGGATGATGGTGCATATCCCTCCCCCCCTTTCTTGTGTAGTAAAAACTCATATTTCAATAGCACTCTCTTGATTAAAGAAATAATTCGTAACGGCGTGACTGATTGATTGATTTCATGTCCGCTCTAAACTCCCGCTAGAAGATGATCGCCTCTTGACCTCGAACGTCTTCGCGAGACATACGCTGTCCGCGCTCGTCGCGCTGCGGCTTGACTCGCGCCGCCTCGTGGTTGGCGAGCGCGTCTGGAACGACATTTTTGCTGTTGATGAGCAATTCCTTGAGCTCGTACATGATGTCGCGGTCGTCCGAGGTTAAGAAGCTCACCGCGGTTCCCTTGCGACCGGCGCGACCGGTGCGGCCGATGCGGTGCGTGTAGTTTTCTATGAGCTTTGGAAGTTCGTAGTTGACGACGAGATCGATACCCTTGACGTCGATACCGCGACCGGCAACGTCTGTGGCAACCAAAATATCGAAGTTACCCGCCTTAAAGCCGCGCAGGGATTCTTCTCTTTGGTCTTGAGACTTGCCGCCGTGAATGGACGCGCAGCTGTACCCGAGACGATAGCACAAATTGGCCACGGCGTCGACCGATCTCTTGGCGTTCACGAAGATAATGGCTTGCGTGTTCGGATGACACGAAAGAACAAACTCAAGTTTGGAGTCTCGATCCGCCTTGGACACCCAGATGACCTCTTGCTTGATCAAATCGCTCGTCTTGCCCGCGCTACCAATGGTGACGACGGCGGGATTGCGCAAGTAACTTCTCGCGAGGCGTTCAACGCTGGGAGGCATCGTCGCGGAGAACATGTACGTGGTGCGGTACTTCGACGTGGCGATGCCAGCGCCATGTAAGGTATCGAGCGCGCGCGCATCGAGCTCCTCCGCCTGGTCCTCGGGCTTCAGGTTGCCCGATCCCATGGCTTCCATCACCGCGTTGACTTGCGGTTCGAAACCCATGTCAATCATTCTATCTGCCTCATCGAGAACGATGTAGTTGCACTGGTTGAGCACGGTGTATCGACGATCTATGACGTCTATGATCCGACCGGGTGTACCGACGAGAATCTCAACGCCTCGGCGAAGCTTGAAGCCCTGGTCCTCGATGGATTGGCCGCCAACGACGAGACCGACGCGGTAATCTAAAAAGTGAGCGAACTTGAGCGTCTCCTCCTCAATCTGTTGCGCGAGCTCGCGCGTCGGCGCCATGACGAGTGCGTAAGGACCGTGTGCGGCAATCTCATCCGTCATCTTTGGAAGCTGCATGATGTGGGCGAGCATCGGAACGACAAAGGCGCACGTCTTACCGGAACCGGTTTCGGCAATGCCGATGACGTCTCTCTTGAGCAAACCAATCGGAATGCTCGCCATCTGAATCGGCGATGGCTTGGCGTAACCAACTTTTTGAATCGCACGTAAAATTTCATTCGGCAACCCAGGGCACTCTTCCCACGAGCGCATCGGCATGGGTAAGCGCCCGCCCTTGTAAGAAATGTTAAAGTCTTCGCGAAAGATTCGCCAATCGCGCTCCGTCATATCTGCGAGCGTCTTATCGCTCCAGTGCTCCTTGAAAGTCTTCTTAAACTCGCGCTCCTCAGACTCTTTACGTCGGCGTTCGCGTTCCTTGTCAAACTTTCTCGCGTCCGCGTGCACATCCGTCGAACCCAGATCTTTTCTCGACTGCACGATGAGCGAACGCTCTCGCTCTGAGTTCACCCTCGTCTGTTCGCGTCTATCCACACCGGCGAGCATCCCGCGCCCGAACATCGGCGCCACCTCGTGCGGGCGATCGTACAGCGGGTTCAAATCTCGCGACGTGTCCTCATCCTTGGCCCAATCGAACACAAATTTGCCACCCTTTTTTGGTCGCTTCTTCTTCTTCTCTTCTCCTCCCATATACTGCGCCTTGAGCATCTCCAGCTCGCGTTCGCGTTCGAGCTCTTCATCTCTCTGGCGCTTCCGTTCGTCATCCATCGCGTCCCACTGTCCAGATCCTCCTCCACGATCGCGTCGTCCAGATCCACCGCGACTACCGCCGCCTCGACCGCCTCGTTGGTGTTGTTCTCGTCCGAATCGCGACGTCGGCCCGCCGCCCCGTTGAGTCCCTCCCACGCCTCCGCTCGTCGACGCCGCGTTCTCAAATGCCCGCGCCTCCGCTCTCTGCGCCTCTGCACGCGCCTTTTGCGCCGCGACCTCCTCCTCGCGTCGTTTCAATGCCGCCGACGCGCGTTCCTCCTTGGTCATAAACTTTGGTTTCGCGTCGTCTTCGGTTGCGTTCAACAACCTCGTCGCACCACCGGGTGTACCTCTCGCCGCCGCCGCGCGCAACGCATCGATCGACTGTGGGTGGTTTCGTCCGCCGAGCGACGGCGCGTTCGGGTTTCGTCCGATGCCCATGATCGGGTGGGTCGACGTGAACGCGTCGGTGTGAGGAAGTCAACCAGTCAGTCTTCAAAGCGTGCGTGCCGTATCCAGTCGCGTTCACAAATACCGAGATAAAAAGGCGAGCGAGGGTGAGCGATGCGATGAATGCGATGATGGATTTAAATGTTTTTAAATCTTTGATAGGCGGGTACAGCGGAGAGCGATCACGCGAACCAACCGGCGGGATCCGAGTCGAGTGAAAACTTTTTCCCCGCGGCTGGATCGCCTCCGGTAAAGGAACCAGATTCGGCAATCTCGATGATTCTACCCTCGCACGACGGATCGAAGGCAGCGTATGCCATGACCTTTGCCACGAGAGCGCGAGAAATTTCGCCTGAAGTCATGACGTCGCCGTCGGTGAGTACGAGGGGTGCTCGCGGCTCGTCGTTTTTCAATCCCGCCGGACGAACGATGGTCCACGGAACGCCGCTCGAGCGAAGGTAATTTTCACCCACGAGCTTTTCCTCGAGCACGCGACCGAACGCGTTGGTAATCTTGTACCCTGGGGTGTCTTCGGCGCCCATACCCGGACCGTTGGTGAGAATGGACGAGATGAGCACGACGCGCTTGACGCCGGCGATTTTAGCCGCATCCGCAACGTGTTGCGCTCCCAAGTTATCCACGGCGTGCGCCGCCTCGTTCATCTTGAACGGGTTCCCCGGAACGAACCCAGTGGCGACGACAATGATATCGAACCCTTTAAACGTCTCCGCGAGCTCGTTCGGCGTTTTCGTGACGTCGACGCCACCCAAGACGTCCGCGCTCGTCCCGAGACCGAGCGACTCAGCCTTCTCCGCGCTTCTCGCCCCGGCGACGAGACGTCCAGTCTTACCGCTCTTCGCCAATTCTTCGACGACGAGTCTTCCAGTCGCACCCGTGGATCCGACGACGAGAACACTCGGTCCGTCGCGCGCGTTCGCGGCGTTCGGAAGGCCCAGAAGGGAGACGAGCGCTGGAGTGAGCAGCACACTTCTACGAGAAAAGTCAGACGCTGAAGCCGACGACGCGCGAGCGACGACGACGGGGCGTCTAGTGGTTGTAGACGTGGACGCGCGTGACACGCCTGGGCGCGCGAACGCAACGCTCGAGCTTTGTGCCGCGAGCATGGTGCGTGTTGTCGTGATAATCTTCGAGTGACGAGTGGACTACTGAGGACACCTCGGCCTCACTGGGTGAAGGAATCCATCCGGTCCATCGCGTTGGCAATGTTCTAATAAATACAATGTCTATGCCTAAGTCGCTAATAATTCATCCGTGATCATTCGTCCATTGGTTCGTTCTTCTTCCAAGTCGTTCCGAAGTCGCGATATCCGCTCGCGCGCTCACGTCTAGTAACCGCTCGACGACGTCGGCAGAGCGCTGGCGCGTTCGATTCGACCGACGATGCCCTTCAAAACCTCAATGAGCTCATCGGCGGTGCGACGAACGTCTTCGATCGACGCGTTATCCACCTTGATCGCCTCGGCTCTGAGTGCGTCGTCGAATGCGTCCAACGCGAGTGTGACGTCTCGCGTCGGCACCGCCTCGTTCGCGTTGTCTCTGATAAACTTTGCCGTCGTCTGCAAGTCTAATCGAAGCTTTGACAAGCTTCCTTCTCGAAGAATCCGCCTTGCGCCGTCGTAGTTCCCGGTGAGCGCGAGCGTTCTCGCCTGCACCGCCTCATCGACGTCTCTTTGGAGTCTATTTTCGACGCCGCCCGTCGTCATGGTTTCCGCGGTTTGACGCTTCGCGAGCGCCGCCAGGACGGCGTCGTTCCCACCCGCCCACGCGGGTTCGTTCGTCGAGAGTGCGAGAGACAGAGACATCGCGAGCGCCGCCGCTGCCGCGGCGGTGACGACGACGCGTCGACGGTACGGCGGCTCGCACGACGTCGTTGTCGTGTCCAGGTCAACATCACCTTTACGGTCGCGTCCTCGTCCTCGTCGCTCTTCGTCGCATCGTCTCAAAGCCGACGCGCGGACGACACCGCGTCGATATCGTCCACATCTCCCGACGCGGTCGCGCGCGCGAGTGATCGACGGTGCGCGCGTCCTCGTCGGCGTCGGCGTTGACATGAATGCAAAGTCGCGCACTGGCGTCACACGCAGCCTCAACTAACAAACATAAATGGCGTCGACGACGACGCGCGCGCTGGCGCACTGCACCGCCGGGGAGCTTGAACTCGCGCGATTCGCGCTCATGCGCGACGAAGCCGCGATCGTGTCGTCGTCGTCGTCGTCTTCGAGCGAAGCGAAGCTCGAGTTCGCAGCGCTCGAACGCGTCGTGCGAGCGCTTTGGACGGATGATACCGGCGACGCGATCGAGACGCTGCGCTCGACGGCGTGGATTCGGAGCGAAGACGCGACGGCGGCGGAGGATTTGATTGAGCAGATACGATTCGACGCGTGCCATGACATGGCGGTGGCGTACGAGAGGTTTGGGTTGGACTGGATGGGGAGACGCTTGGGCGCGTCCGAGGAGGACGCGAGGGCGCTGTGCGCAACGTTGGGTTGGGCGTGCGAAAACGGGGTGGTTCGGCCGAAAGTGGAGGCAACGATTGGTGCGAGACGGATGGATCCAGAAGAGGCGCTGCGGACGTGCGCAGAGATGGTGGCGAGACTGGATGCGTGACGAAGCTATGACGTAAAACAATCAAACTGCTGCGAGTGTTGTGAATTCTATAAATGCTACTACTTAGTATTAAAAGGCTAACCCTTGACGACGGCGATCGGTCGAAGCTTGACACACTTTTTGGAGATGCCGGCGTCGTGGCACGTGTTGACGACTTCGGTGACGTCCTTGTACGATTCTGGCGCCTCCTCCATGACGAGCTTGGGAGAGGCGACGCGAATAGCAATACCCTTTGTTTTGAGCTTTGCGAGCACGTCCTCGTACTGTAAGACGTGACGAGACTTGTTCCGACTGCGCGCACGACCTGCTCCGTGACACGTCGACCCAAAAGTGTCTTGCATACCCTTCTCGGTACCCGTGAGAATGTAAGAACACGTACCCATCGTGCCGCCAATGAGCACCGGTTGTCCGGTGTACTGATAGTCAACCGGGATCAGCGGGTGATGCGGCGGGAACGCGCGGGTGCTACCCTTGCGATGAACCAAGAGCGTCTTCAATTCGCCGTCAACCATGTGCTCCTCGAATTTCGCAATGTTGTGCGAGACGTCGTAGACGACGTGCATGTCGAGCTCGTCTGGCGGTTTACCAAACATCTTCGCGAACGCCTGTCTACACAAAAACGTCATGCTCGAGCGATTGACCCAGGCGTAATTGGCGGCGCACGCCATCGCGGCGAGATAATCTTGTCCCTCTTTACTGCTGATTCTTGCGCACGCGAGCTGTCTATCGTTCACCTTGATGCCGTCTCGTTCCATTGCCGCCTCCATCGCGGTGAGCGAATCTGTAGCCACCTGATGCCCGAGACCGCGACTTCCGCTGTGAATCATGATGCAGATCTGGCCGACGCGATCGATTCCCATCTTTTTTGCCGCAAACTCATCGAAAATCTCGTCGACGACTTGAATCTCTGCGTAATGGTTACCGGCACCCAACGTTCCCATTTGCGGCAAGCCGCGCTTCTTTGCCCGAGCGCTCACCTTGCTCGGATCCGCGTTCAGCATCCGCCCGTACTCCTCCGTGTGTTCTTTATCTTCCGCCCACGCGTACCCTTCCCGAAGACTCCAATCCATCCCCATCTCCAGCGCCGCTTCCAACGCTGCCGGAGACGTCGGAATGATACCGCGACTACCAACGCCCACCGGAATGTGATCAAACAACGACTGCGCCAGCTCCTCCTTCACTGGTCCCACCTCTGCCTCGGTCAAATTCGTTCTCAACAACCTCACCCCACAGTTGATATCGAACCCAACCCCTCCCGGGCTCACGATGGCTTCCTCGTTCCCGCAGTCAAACGCCGCCACGTTGCCGATGGCGAACCCGTACCCGCTGTGCACGTCTGGCAGCGCGATCGACGCCTTGACCACCCCAGGTAACGCCGCCACGTTCGCAATCTGTTTTAACGCCGGCGAGTACCCCCCGCGTCCCTCTTTCCCCGCCTCACAAAACGTTTCGAGCTCACCCAACACGAGCGCTCGCAGTTTTTCATTCACGTACACCTCCCCGGGCACGCGCATGCCTTCAACGAACCCGAGACTGACGGTGAGTTTCGTCGGCGTCGTCTCCGTCACGTACCTCGCTTCCTCCTCGTACGTTCGCGGCGGTGTTTTGTCGCGCTCATCCATCGTCATCGTCGTCGTCGTCGAATGGTGGGTGTCGCGACATCAATGCGCCGCCGCATCGCATCGCATCGAGACGAGCGCATATCAGTGCGCTGAAAATTCAATCGATGAAATCGCGCGATGCATTGAAAATTCAATCGATGTGTTTCATCGATTCAAAAAAACCATCGATCGATGAAACCGGTGGGTCTTCGCGTCGTCGACGCGTCGCGCGGCACCGACGCGCCCTCGCTCGCGCACCGAACGAAACGCCCGCCCATCACAGAGCGTCGCGCGTGATTTCGAAGAGAGGAGGCGAGAGACGATGAAGGTTTCGTTCAAGACGCTGTGCGTGTGATTTTCGATGATTCGACCGCGACTTGCGCGACGCGAACCGGGTGTTTTCTTTGCTTTTCGCCGCGTCGCGAAGCGCGGTTTTTTCTGTGTTGGCCACTCTGTGCAGTCATCGATCGAAATGCGCGCGTGACGGACGCGGACGACGTGGACGACGCGCACTTCGCACTTCGCACGACGAGAAAGAAGAAGAAGACAGCCTGAGCCGCTTAGAAAAAAGATTGCATCGACGCTGACAAAGGAGCTTTTTCACTCGCGCCTACGCAGGACGAATCAAAAGTTTGATCTCGAACTGGACGGCGAAGAAGCCGTGGGTTCAGTGAAGGAAAAAGTGCGCGAGGCGCAAACGATAGGAACGGATAAGATTGTTTTAGTGCACAAGGGAAAGGTGCTTAGTGATGACGCCACGCTCACCGGGGCTGGGGTGACGGAGGAATCATTCGTCGTCGTGATGGTGCAAAAGGCAAAGACGGCCAAGGCGGCGGCGCCGAAACCGGCGGAGGCGCCGAAACCGGCAGAGGCGCCGAAACCGGCAGAGGAGGAGACGCCCACGACGGTGGAAGCTCCAGCGAGTGCGGCGCCGGCACTGGTACCGGCGGCACCCGCGACGGAGGCGCCGACGAATCCGTCCTCTGGCGGCGGGTCTGGTTTAGTCTCTGGCGCCGAACTCGAGGCGGCAGTTCAGCAAATCATGACGATGGGGTTTGAGAGAGAGCAAGTGTTGAAGGCGCTTCGCGCGGCCTTTAACAACCCTGATCGCGCAGTGGAATATCTCCTTACTGGGATCCCAGAACCGTTGGAGCAGCCGGCTGCTGTGGCGCCCGCTGCCACCGCGTCGAACGACGCCGGAGCGGTTGCGCAAGGCGACGTCTCGGCTGCTCTCGGAGGAGGCGCTCTGAACCTTTTCCCGGAAGGAATCCCGAACATGGGTGGTGAAAGTGACGGGGACGACGGGATGTTGGACTTTTTACGCGACAATCCGCAGTTTCAAGCCATTCGCGCGATGGTTCAACAAAGCCCGGCGATTTTGCAGCCGATGCTCGCTGAATTGCAGCGTCAAAATCCGCAACTGTATCACTTGATCAACGCCAACCAGGAAGAGTTCCTCGCCCTACTTAACGAGCCTCTTCCGGAGAACATCGGTGATCTCATGGCAGACTATGGCGATGGCGTCGCAGAACTGCAGGGTGGTGAAGACGGAGAGTCTATGCAAATAGAACTTTCTCAAGAAGAACGTGACACGGTTGACCGTCTCGCTGGTTTAGGATTCCCATTAGAAATTTGCGTCGAGGCGTACCTTGCGTGCGATAAGAACGAACAACTGGCTGCGAATTATTTACTCAATCTCGCAAACGGCGGTATGGAGTAAAATCCAACTTCGTCCGCGTCGTATTCAGAAAGAAATGACAGCCAAGAATTTACTACACACTTGTAATGCCGATGTACTTTCGAAAATCGTGTTCTTCGCGTCTGTTTACAATTTCCTAAGAGCTAAGGAGAGAAACCTTGGTCAACAAAGCTGACATGTCGTTGTACGCGTCGGTTTCTTCGAATCCATTCTTCTCTCCAACCTTGACGACGGTCTTGAGATGAAGCCGGACGCTGTCCGCATTTCCTCCGCGGCCCGCTTCAATGTCCGCCAACAGTCCCTCAACCATCAATTTCGTCGCTTCGGCGTAGTCGTTGTATGGTTCGAGATCCTTGCGCCAGCCAGAAGAGTCGAGAGCTCGGACGCACTTTAGTCGCGCCTCGCTAGCTTCGTCGTACTCGCCTAGGGTAGACTTGAACTCAGCCATCAAGCCCCATATTTGCGACGTCTCCTGGACTTTACGTTCGCCTACGCTCCCGCCGGTCGCCGCACGGACGAGAACTTGTTCAAACGCCGCTTCGAGTTGGAGAGCAATTCTTGGCATGCCGGACGGGTGCGCAGACTCTGTCTTCGGCGCGTATGATAACGTCGGTAGATCCATACCAGAAAAGGCGGAGAGCATGTCTGCGGCCAAATCGCCCATCTCTGTGTTTGCCCAAGATTCCTCCTCCTCGTCCATCTGTTTCGCCTCATCAGCTTCCCAGTTTGCGGCATCGATCACCCATTTGGCTCCGTTCGGATCTTTGCGAGCTTCCTTGACGCGCTCTAACAGGGTTTGCATCGTTTCAATGTGCACGCGAGCTCCTTGCGTGAGCTCGAGCACTTTCATCAACGCCAACGCGCTCGTGGCAAACTTACCCACCTTGGCGCACACCATGGCGTGGTTTTCCCACGTGTGCCAGCTCGTTCGCTGGTGCTTGATGGCTTCACACAGTGCCGTGTGTGCAGCGGTGAAACGACCGAGACGAATGCTCAATGCCGCGACGTTGTTCCAAGCTTGCCCGTTCTCCACGTCAATCTGCGTGCAGCGGACGAAAGCCGCGAGCGCCTCATCGGTCCTACCGCACTTCAAGCAGGCGTATCCGCCAGAGAACCAACCGTCTGGGAAGAGTGGATTGATCTTCAGCGCAGCCGTCCAGTGATCCGCCGCTGACGCCCAGTCTTCTCTCGCAGCGGCTCGACGAGCGAGCGAACGTCTTGCACGCGCGTTGCGTTCGCCGCTCACCTCCCACGCTTTCCAGTAGTGCTGCTCGTCATCGAGAGCGTCTCCGAGAGCACACCAAAGCTTTGGATTGCGGTCATCCGCCTCGAGACGACGTCGGACTAAATCAGCGGCCTGCTGCTTCTTTCCGAGCAAGCTCAGGCAAACGATGAGAGAGTCCCACAGCTCAACCTCCTCAAAGAGATCGAGCGCGGCGCCCACCATGCCGATGCTCACGAGCTGCTCGCCGAGCTCCTTCTTCAAGGTGGATGCCGGGGGGAACCAAGTAGAGAAGATGTACCGCATTCGCGATGAAACTGGCGGATCAGGCTTCTCCAAAGTTTGAACGAGATCCTCAAGCATCAAAAGTGAGCGCTCTCGCGTTCTCGCTCTGTCCCGTTCGTGCCTGGAGCGCAACACCGCCGCCGCCGCGCGAATGATGGGTTGCGATTTTTCCTGAGCACCGACAAACTCCGTGTATGGCGCCATTTCATAGCTACGTAAGCCGTCGTCGGCCTGCTTTTTCCTCACAGTGATGGCTGCAGCAAGTAAGATGGCTTGCGCTGCGGCGGGTAATTGGCGAGGCGGCAGCTGTCCCTCCAACAAACGCGGTCGCGTCAACACCTGACTACCATCTTCGCTCAATCCAGTCAATTCCGTCGCGATGCGAGCCATTGCCTGGGACTTGTCTTCCAGCTCTAATTCGTCTTCTTTGATGGAGTTTTCACCTTCGTCGTCGCTGTCACCCCAGTCATCCGATTCTAAATCCACATCGAGCACGAGCTGCGATTTCGCATCCTGCTGATGAATTGTCCTGTAACCTAAAGCACCCGAAATCTGGTGGCGCACCCCAAGCGCCACGGCAGCCCCACGTTGCATGATGTATGCGCTATCGACGTGCCCGTATTGGTGTTCCATGAGCGACGCTTCGAGTCTCGCCATGGATTCGACGACGACGTCCTCCTTGCGCTTCGTCGCGCCCTCAATTTGAACTGGAGCAAAGGTGGCGAGGATGTACGAGTGAAGTCCTAGAAGAGCACCTCTCAAGCTCGGTGAGTGTCCGGCGAGCGTACGTTGGTGCGTGATAGCGGCTCGGGCCGCCCACCACGCACAAACGGCGTTGTGCGAATCACGCTTCATCACGCCGAGTTCCGTCGGCATGGCTGCTCGAGCGCCCTTCAGCGTCAGCGCTGGTACATCGAGCGCGCGCACCCACTCGAGCGACGCGTCAAATCGGTCGAGCAATAATATCCTCGCTAGTAATAAGTACTGCGGCATGTCGCAACGCCCGACTAAATCCTCTCCATCCAACGATAAACGTTCTCGCGCGTATGCGTCCCAAGTGGCGTTCGTCTCCTTTGACGCGTCCGGCGCGAACGGCGTCGATGAACTTCGAGCCGTTCGCGGTCCAGTCACCGTGGCTTGCACGAACGCGTACAATGATGCCACTCCGGCGCACAGCATCGTGATGGACACGTCGTCGTCGCCATCACCGACGGTGGCTGCTCGTTCCGTCACTTTTTTCGAGATGGCGGCGTAGTGCGCCGAAACGTCCGTCGACGCGTCGAGAGAGACCTCGTCGAGCCCGAGCGCGGCGCGCACGATGGGCCGATCTAATACGGCGCGGTACTCGCCGTTTTGAATGAGACGGACGAGTTCGATCGCGTCGGTAGAGGGCGTCGAAGCACCGGCGCTCGTCCTTGCGTCCCCTCCCGAAGTTTCCGCGTGCGCAGCCGTGCGCCTGCTGAACGACGTCAGCAGAACGTCAACGCGGAGACTCGCAAAGGTGGTGACGGTCATCTTGCTTGCTGCGACGATGACGATCGTCGCGCGCGCCGCGTGTTAGAGAGTGAGGTGGTTCAACGTTGAGTTGTGTGAGTTGTTTACAAGCGAAAGCTACTAAGCATTTTCAATCAAAAAGCTGAAAACGTCTGAGAGAGAGACGACGCCTTCGACGACTTTCGTCACCGGGTCGACGACTATAAGTCGGCGAATGTTCGGGAGCGACAACATCTCCAACGCCGTGCGTAAGGTGTCGCCTCGGACGCACGTGCTGAAGCGGCCGTAATGCGTGGATGAAGGATCATTCTGTTCGTTGAGAGCCGTCGGGCGCAATGCACCGAGCGCTTGGGCGACGCTCATCTCACTTATAGAAGCCCTGTACGCACTGTTCGCTGCCAGGCGAATGACATCACCGCGCGCGTATAAATCCATCAAGACTCCGTGCTCGTTGACGATCGGCAGCGCCGAAATGCCGTGCAACACATCGAACACTTGCTCAATCGATGCGCTCGGTGTAACAGCCCGGATCGGGTACAATTCCTTCACTAAATATTGTTCGTCGATGCCGGCTGGGAGCGGAGGAATTGGCTTAGACCGCGATCCTCCGTAGCGCTCGGTCCAGGTACCGATGGGAAGAGCGCCGATCGGTTGCGAGAACAACGGCAGCGCACTCGGGATGCCTCTAAAGTGTCTGTTCAAGCACGCCAAAACCTCCGCGAGGTTCGTCATATGCAATAACTGCGGGCAGTCTGTCGTATTAGAAGTCGACGCGGATCCCCCAGCCGGGCACACCGAGCCGTGGGATAATACAGGAACGTTGTGCACTCCAGCCTCCGTCATGGTGAGCGCCACGTGGTACAGCGAGTCTTCGGGACGGACGCTGATGAGTGGTTTCATCGTGATGCCCTCCCTTTCGTACTCTTCACGGATGAATTGGATGCTGTACTCGTCGAGGTCGTCGTCGGTGAGATCCTCGCGATCAGACAGAGCCGAAGTGAGGCGTCTCATGATGTCTATGAAATCTCCCGCGCTGAGCAATCCGATGAAATCGCGAGTCTTCTCGTCCCAAAGCGGCGCGGCGTAGATGCCTTGCTCATAAAAGGCGTGGAACGCTTGCCGGACCGGTAACGCTGTGTCTAACACGACGACTTTATTTGACTCAGGGATGAGCTCGTATGCGGTGTGCTTTTGCAAAAAGTCCATCACCCTCGCCCCGCTCGTATCACCCTCTCCGCTCTGCGCCGACGCAGCCATCGCCGCGCCTGGACCGTTAGTATCCATACTCGTCCTTCTCGACTTCAAAGCCCCAGACGAACGGGTCGTCGCGGCATCTCGTCCGCCCCCATCATTCATCCAGTCCATACCGCCGCTCTCACCGCTCGCCGCCGCTCTTGAAGCTCCTGGTACCGGCATAGGTGCAGATCTCGGCACCACCTCCGCCTGCGTCGGCGCATTCTGCAGCGGGGGTGTTTGTCCACCGCTCGGTTTCACGTACAACCAATTGTTGACGTTCCCCAAAGGGTCTTGTATGAACGCCTGACTCTCGTCGTGCCTCCACTGTCCGTCGACGATAAACTTATACTGGTGATACCCCGGCGGAAGATCGCACACCACCGTAAACGTTCGCCCCCCGTCCGTGTTTAACTCTTGCGCCATCGGTACCGTCTCCAACCAATTCGTAAACGACCCGCACAGGTGCACGTTATCCCCTCCGCACAACCACGAGAAACGCGTCGGAAACACCTCGCCGGACGCGCCTCCTCCTCCTCCCGCGTTCGGCGTCCCCGGCGCCGGGAACCCACCGCCATCGCCACCACGCGCGCGATCAATCGATCCTCGCGTCGTCATCGCGGCGTCACGTGATCACCGCCTTGACCGAAACCCGAGCGCGTTCGTCGTTCGTTTCCGAGGATTTTCGGATTGTTGGTTCGTTTTACGAACCGACCCCTCGCCTTGACGTCCTGCGTCGCGTTCGCGCGTCGCGTCGCGAATCCCTCGTCGATCGGTGCGCGCGTTCGATCGATCGCCTCCGACGTCGGTCCCCCGTCGCGTCGGCGTTCGGACGACTCGGCGCGCCGAGCTATCGCGAGAGGCACAGGCTGTCCACGTGTGCGTACGCATACTCTGGTGGCGTCACCATGTACACTTTGGTTACTATGACGGTTCATGAACCACGGAATAGACACGGACACAATTATGTTTACATACCCGGCACAGTACAGACCCGCCGAACCATCAGCCGGGTCCTCGCGCGCGCGGCGCCAGGTCCTCGCGCGCCGACGCGACGATGCCGACGGAACTCCCGTACGGATGGAGCGAGCGCTCGAACCAACTCCCCGTCGGTGACGCCGTCGCGGCGAACTTCGTCGCTCGCGGGGCGTACGCCGTCGGGGACGCGCGAACCGACGCGAGCACCTGGTTGAGCAGCGAGCAAGTGCAGGCGCACTGGTTCGCGAGAATAGACGCCGAAAAGCGGGAGCGCGACGCGTCGAAGGGCGACGACGGCGAGGGCGACGACGGTGAGGACGACGACGGCGCTCGCGACGGACGAGCGGCTCGATTACCGTCGGGTTGGGAGGAGCGTCAACGCGCGCGCGCGGCGGAGGCGGAGCGGTTCGCCGCGACGCCCGACGCGTCCGCGTCCGCCGCCCGCGTCTCCGCCGAGCTCGCGCTGGTCCGCTGCGCCACCGCTCAGCTCGAATCAATCGCGTCCGTGCTCACGAACGCACGCGCGGTTTTACCAGACGAAGACCGCGCGGCGTTTTCCGCCGCGGTCAAGCGTTCGTCCGACGCCGTGCTTCGAGCCAGACGCTGAGACGGATGATATCCGCCGGCGCGCACAGCGTCTTTCCGCGAGCGCGAGAAAAGTCACTCGCGCCGAGTAGTCGTTTTAGTGTTTAGTTTTCATCCGTTCATTCGTTGATTCATTCATTCACTCGCTCGCTCGCTCGCTCGCACTCGCGGGAAGACTCGACGATGAATGAGTCAGTCGCACCTAAAGCTCTCCTTGGCCACCTCATACTTAAGTACCTTGAATCCCCAACATCGAATCGAGGGTTCGCTCACCATGTACTCAACCCTTTTCTTTCCCATGTGAGGGCGAACGAAGAAAACGAACCGAACCGAACCGAACCGAACCGATGGACCCTCGAGCGTGAGAACCCGACGACGACGACTTCGGCTTCGGCTTCGGCTTCGGCTTCGGACGACGACTTTGGGGACCGATGTCGGCGGCGGTGCGACGGGTGACGGGCGCGCGACGCGCGATCGCGCGGGCGTTCGTCGATGACGCCACGGTTTCGACGGCGGTTTGGACGACGCGGAGGCGCGAGTACGCCGCTGGGAGCGCGGCGAAAGATTTCAAAGTCCCGCCGCCGACGCTGACGCAAGGCGCGAGCGGACCGGGAGGACGGTCGTCGTTCAGGTGAGTGTTTTCGCGCGCGCGGTCGTCTTCGCGAGCGAATCGGTGGATGGGGGTGAAAACGCGGGAGACGCGGGAACGGGCGGATGGATCGCGTTCGAGGCGGATCGCGTCTCGGCGTTTGCGTAACGGCGTTTCGGTCGCGCGCTCGATGGAAGTTTGAGAGCGGTCATGAGAGGGGGGAAAAGATGGCGGTTGTGAATTTGAGTGCGTGTTCGCGGGGACTGACGTTGTTTGTTGTCGTTTGCGTTTCGCGTCGTAGTGGTATCACGTGTACGGTTTTCGGGGCGACGGGTTTCTTGGGTCGGTACGTGGCGCACCACGTCGCGAAGAGCGGATCGAGGATGATTTTGCCGACGAGATGCGGTGAGAACGACAGACAGCACCTCAAGGTGATGGGTGATCTCGGTCAGATTGTGCAGATGGATTATAACATTCGAGATGAGGAGGCGATTCGATTCGCGGTGGAGAGAAGTAACGTCGTCATCAACTTGGTTGGACGCGAGTGGGAGACTCGTAACTTTTCGTTTGACGACGTGCACGTGACTTTTCCGAAGAAATTGGCTGAGATTTGCGCCGACGTCGGGGTGCGACGTTTGATTCACGTGAGTGCGTTGGGGGCGCAGGAGGACCACCCGAGCGCGTATTTTAGAACCAAGGCGGCGGGCGAGGCGGCGGTTCGCGAGGCGTTTCCTTCGGCGACTATTGTTCGCCCGGCGAAGATGGTTGGCGTCGAAGATAGGTTCCTGAATGTCTTTGCTGAGCACTCTCGTAAGTATCCAGCGGTACCTCTCATCGATGGTGGTGATTCCAAGCAGCAACCGGTGTTTGTCGACGACGTGGCGGTGGCGGTGCGCCAGATTGTACACGACGAGCTCACGAGCGGGCGCACGTACGAGCTCGCCGGCGAAAAGGTTTACTCGATGGATGACCTCGCCAAGCTCGTCCTTCGCACAACTCGCTCGCGCCGATCGACGACGTACATCCCATCCTTCATCATGAAGGCGCTCTCGTGCCCGCACGAGTACCTCCTCCGCCGCGTTCCCGTTCCGATGCCGACCCCGGTGGGTTTGACGCGTTCCTACATCGACGCCCAAGAGCGCGACTACGTCAAGCAACCAGACTCCCTCGGCTTCTCCGACCTCGGCATCAAGCCCCATGCGTTGGAGGGTTACGTCCTCGACTACCTTCGATCCTTCCGCGCCGGCGGTTACGAAGTCGGCGAGGCTCCTTGGGAAATTCAAGACGCCAACGCTTTGGAGACTCGAGCGTAAAGTAAGACTGAACCAACCGAGCGAAGCAGACGCAGACTCGAGCGTGTATTCGACGCGCGTCCGTCTCCACCATCCCCGGGCGCGTTCACCGCGTCCACACACAATTTGTAATTTTCACCCACACGAATCGATCAATCAATCAATCGCTCCGTCCCGAGTTGAATCGACACCCCGAACCGACTTCTACAGAGTCCAGCCGCGAAGTTCGCCGCGCGCGCGTTGGTGGATGACTCAGCTTGATGGATTGTTCAATTCAGTAGTCGATCGAGTGATCCAATCGTCAGAGCTCGACGACGACCGCGCGCGTTCGGCATCGCAGCGACTCACGCGCGAGACGGACGAAGACGTCAACGATCGATACGTCATCTCGCGGACGGACGCGGCGGGTCCGTCAACGACACAGTCGCCATCGGTGAAGTCCCGTTCGGCTGACAGCGCAACGAAACCGATCCGGCTTCCGAGCCGGTTCGCGCGCGAAGTAAACGATGTCTTCGGGCGCGAATGACCAAGCGCCGCAGGGTGTTGGACTGTTTGGAGGACTTTTGCGAACGCTGACGACGCGAGGAGGCGCTGCGGCGGATGTCGAAGCGCCGGCGCCGGCGCCGGCGCCCGTGCGTAATCGCACGTTGCGCGAGCGGAAACAGGACACCGAGGCGACCAAGTTGGACGCGGAAACGGTGGCGGCGGATGCGGAAGCGAAGATGAAGTCGAATAAGATTGAAGAGATTGAAGATATTCGTGCGGAGGAAGAGGCGAACGCGAGCGATGAAGAGGAAGAGGATGAGGCTTTTACGATGAAGAGGAAGCAGGACGCCGAGGCAAAGCCAGAGTTTACGTGGTCGGCGACGTTGCAGCGCAAGATTGCGGACATCGATGTCGAGATGGAGACGGAAGAGAGGGACGAAAAGAAGAAGAAGAAGGGCGGGGAACAGATTGCGAGTCCAACCATCAACCGTCGTATCGATGAAATCGACGAAGAGGCGGAAGGTGACGACGACGATGAGGATTCATCAGACGCGAAGTACCGCAACGGTGAGCCAACTGTCTTGGCAAAATCTCTGTCGAGAATCAACACCATCAACGCCCCGACAGGGCCGACTGGTATTCTCGCCAAAGACCCGAACGGCGATGATAAGGCGAGGAAGCCCGTCGAGGAGGATTCTTATTACGACGCCGTGTTGAGCGACAAAATCCCGGCGTACAAAAAGCCTCGTCGTCACTTGGCGCGTCTCGAGAATCTGGAAACAGCCATTTTGGACAAAGAAGGAGGCCAGCTTTCCGTTTGGGCCACCACGCCGAGCGACTTGGAAGTGCTCGGCCCCGGTATCGGCTTGTGGTTTGCCCAGCTCAAAACTCTCGCTGGATATTTTATCGTGGCTACAGGCGTGTTGTGCTTCTGTCTGGCTTTCTACGTGTACACTGGACAAAAGGCTGAAGTGGACGTGGACCCTGAAGTGACAACAACGTTGGGCATCACCGTCGCGGGCGAATTCGCACGAGTTTTCGGCACAGACGTGCGCACCATCATGGCCTTGATCTCTGCGTTGGACGTGTTGGTTGTGTTTGCTTTCATGGCGCTCGCATCCAACTTGTCGAGCCGCATTCGTAAGTTTGTCGTGCGAGTCGACGAAGCGCTTCTCACGTTGTCTGACTTTTCTCTTCAAGTGCACGGCTTACCGGCTGATACGAATGAAGAGGAAATTCGGGAACACTTTGAAATTTACGGTGCGGTAGCGGACGTCGTCCTTGTGCGCTCTTACGGCTCGATTCTGCGATTGCAAATGCGACGCGCCAACCTCTTCAGTCAAGCTGAGCACATCAAAGCTGAGCTCAGCGCGTGGAGGCATAAACTGAAAAAGAAGGGTGAAAGTTTCGAGGATAACACGCGAGTGAAGCGCTTATGGAAGAAGTTTTACACCGTCAAGGAGAAAATTATCGAAATCAAGCAAAAGATTGACGATAAAGTCAACAGCGAGTTCAAGATCGTGTGCGCATTCGTAACCTTTGAACAGGAAACGGCCAAGTTGAAGTGTCAAGACGATCACTACCCATACTTCCAGATCTTTAGAAGCGAAAAGACCAAGTTTCGCAAACGAGCCACCGAAGATGGTAAAGGTTACACACATTACTACCTCAAAGTGAAGCAAGCTGGAGAAGCCTCCGACATCCTTTGGGAGAACATGTCCAAGTTTAACTGGAAGTCATACTTTTTCCGACGCATGTCAACAACCGTCACCATTACTGCTTTGCTCGCCGGAAACATCATTCTCGTCGTGTTTGCGACAAACTGGTCGAAGTCAAGCGGCGAGTACGTCGTAAACTGCGACGATCTGTACTCCAGCAGTGAAGGTAACGTAAACCTATATTGTCCGACACTCTGGGATATTTCATCAACCTCTCTCGAGACTGATACCGCCATGCTTTCAAACGTGGCGTATCGCGAAAATGTTAACGGCGCTCAGTGCTCTGACTTCATCGAGTCTGCCATGTGGAATTACGATTTGTCAATGTATACTTCTGCGCAAGTCGTGTCGAACCAGGTGTCCGATTCCAACGGCGACTGGACGGGCGGCATATTGGCAGATTCACTCGCAGATGAGTGCGCCGCAAAGGTTTGCTACGATTGCATGTGCAAAGTTGCGACAGAAAATGGCAAAGTCATGAACGTCTGTAAGGATTATTACTACGATCAGCTTAAAATCTACGGATTTGAAGTTGGTCGACTCTCTGTCGTCGCGCTCACCTCCGTCATGTTGCTATGGTCTTCAGCAAAGTTTGCGATGTTTGAGCGACACAAGACAATCTCTTCAACCGAGCAAGTGACGAGTCGATTCGCATTCTTCACGCTACTCACAAACGCGTTGGTGCTACCGTTGCTCGTCAACGTGGAAATCAACGGCCTTGACGATTTCCCTCTTCTGTTCCGTGGCAACTACGACGACACGACGCTCGACTGGTACGCAGGTGTCATGAAATCCATCATGATTTCAGCGTTCGTGAACGCAGCCTGGTTCGGCCCTTCTCGTCTCGTACAAGCTTGGCTTGGGCAGTTTGTCCGCTACACGTTCGGTGGCCTCGCCATGACTCAATACAAGCTCAACAGAATGTACCAGCGACAAAAGTTCACGCTCGCCGAGCGCTACGGACAGTCGATGACCGTCATCTTCACGACGATCGTGCTCAGCGCAGCCGCGCCGGTTTTGATTCCAGCTGCTGGACTCTACTGTATCTTTGCATACTGGGCTGACAAAACGTTACTTCTGCGTTACAACAGATACCCAGCTCTATACGATCATACGCTTGCGCGACAGTTCCTCGACTACGTACCGTTGGCGTGTTTGGCGCATTTCGCATTTGGATTCTGGGTTTACTCACAATGGGACATTCCGACGTATTTCATCGACACTAGTAACGGTGTCGGTGAGCAAATCCATGAACAAAGAGAGACGGACTTCTGGACTGTCAGAGAGCGAATTGACAGATACTCTCAAATCGACATCGATCAACGCATCCGTCGCTTGAATGGTTTCATTCAAATCTTACCCTTCTTCATGTATTGCTTCTATTTGCTGGTGAAAACGTTCATTCGAGCTCTCGGGAAGACGGCTCTGTTCATGCTCGGCTGCTCCAGGTTCGTCGAATCGGCGTGGAAGGCGCCGGTACAATTCAACAGTTTCACCGTCGCCAAGCAGAAACAAATCGAAGGCGAACGCGACGACGAAACTTTGTCCGGCTTAGTTTCTTACAGGGTCCACGACAACCCTGAATACTCGGCGCTGTTCCCAGAATCTGCAAACGCGGAAAAGAGAATGGAGGAAGAGTAAGTTGAGTCTCTTCCCTTTTCGAGCCGAGTCGAGTCGCGCAAAGCGCTCTGTCTCGAGCCTCTGCGAACATAATCATAAAAGTTATAACAGCAATAATAAACCCGCGTTGTCAATAATTAAGATAACAAACCACGCTCAAACACGCTCGTTCTTCGTTTCCATTTCGTTCGTACGCCTCGTGTGGTCAAATTCCAATCAGAGTACCGGCATTTGACTTGGCCTACCTGTTTGTCCACTCAGTCGGTCGAGACTTCGAGAGATCAAGATTCGAGGCAAATTCACGCAGATCGCTTTACTTGCCCGCTCGTCGCAAACGACCGGTCTCGTCCGAACGAAGTGGACGTCTCACGCGACGGACGTTCAGAAAGACGAGTAGCATCGCTCGACTCGTCGCGTCGTCGCACGCTCGATAGAAACGCTAGATAGAAAGGACGCGACGACGTGAGTCGCAATGTTTTTCCACTTGCAGCTCGAGCGTAACATCACGCTCGAGCCGAGGCACTTCGGGGCGAGGATGCGCGAGGTTCTCGAGGAAAAGCTCAAGCACGAGGTACGTTGGTGATGATCGCGACGCGATTTGGGAGCTCGCGTGGATGCGCGTCGAACGCTGGGAGGGTATTTGAGCGCGCGAGGCGCGAGACGCAACCCTAAGGCGGATGCGTTTCGAGATCGGTCGCCAGAGTTGGCGTTCTGCGGGATTCAAGTGCGGGCGACTGACTGTGGAAATGCTTAACGCGATAGGTCGAAGGGAGTTGTTCTGGTCGTCACGGCTTTATCGTGATGGTGACGCGTCTCGCACACGTGAGCGAAGGGACGATCGTGGACGACGGAACGGCTCGCGCCAAGTTTCACGTCAAGTACGACTGCGTCGTCTTTAGACCGTTCAAAAACGAAGTGTTAGATGCGGTGGTGACTCAGGTGAACAAATTCGGTTTCTTTGCCGAGGCTGGTCCTCTCCAGCTGTTCGTTTCGAACGCGCTCATCACGGAGGATATGAAGTTTGACAGTTCTGGAGAGAACTGCTACGTTAGCGACGACCAGCAGATTAAGATTCAGCGCGATTGCGAAGTTCGCGTCCGCATCGTTGGCATGCGTGTCGACGCGAACGATATTTTCTGCATCGCCACAATCAAAGATGACTATTTAGGCCTCATTGGCTTTGGGGAGGCGGCGACAGAGTTGTGAGGGGGGTGACGCATTTGCCCGTGCGTCTTAAGGGAAAGGCGACGCTATCGCATCGCCAGCTTGTACATAGAAATACCTAAGGTGTCTAGTTGAACTGCGTGTCCTAATGTGTCTACTAAATCGTGATATGCTGCTCTCACTTTCTTAGCACCGTCGCCAGCTGTTTTTGTACCAGCTCTTTGTGCAACTGGAGCGCCGTTTTCCCATCTCCGCCCCGCTCTACATCCAATCTCGCCCCGGCTGCGCGCAATAAGTTGAGCACGCCAATGTGTCCGTTCGAAGCCGCGAGGTGTGCGGCAGTGTTACCGTGTCTGGCGGTAACGAAGTCGACGTTGGCCCCCGCTTCTATTGCCACTCGCACCGTACTCTCGTGGCCGTTCATCGCCGCTTCCAGCAAAGCCGTGCGGCCGTACCCATTCACCACTTCGGTCGAAATCCCAGCTTCTTCGAACAAAACGCTCAATGTATCCGCTCGTCCCGCGCCCGCTGCTTCGACGGCGACGAGGCGCGACGTGCCGAGCGAAAAGCCAAAGTCTATGCCGTGTTCGTTGCCGAAACGCAGTAAAGCCCGCAACGCGGGCACTTGATTACACGCCATCGCGCGTTGCGCGGCGGTGCGAACTTGAGCGGTACGTATGCCTTTGCTCGACGCGTCATCGGGTTCGATGGATGAGTAGGGACCGTCAAGAAGGTCAGTTAATCTTCGCAAGTTGCCTTCGCTGGCGTACTGCACGAGCTCCTGTCCGCCCCCCGGAAGGTCGGTACCGGCGAGTGAGCGCGTTCGCACGCTTCGACAACGGTCATTCCGAGCGACGATCTTCGATCGAGGCGGACAACTTCCGCACAGACTTGCACGCATGTCAGAGAAGCGGCGTGTGAGGCGACGTTGTTTAATCTAGGCGTCATAGTTTTACAAGTTGTGCCGAGCGGCGTTTAGTAATTGTTTGTCATGCAGCCAATGTTGTGACAAAACTCCTTGAAATCGATGCGTCCATCACCATTGAGATCCATGCCGTCGGCTAATTTCGCCAAGGATTCTTCATTCAGCAAGTTCTTACCCGTGCTCGCGTCGAGCGTGCGAATGAGCATCTTGAAATCATCCTTGGCGATGGACTGCGTTTCATCCGTCTCAAAAGCCGTGTTCCAGACGTGGAAGAGCTCCTGGCGGTGTGAATACAAGAGACGACCGAAAGACTCGCTTAATGTTTGCTCCCAGGGGGTCATCGCCCCATCAGCCGCATCAGTGTTGTTGGACGCATCGCTCTGAGTCGTACGCGTGCTCCAACGAACGCCAACTTTTTGCGCGTGCTCTCCCCCATCCGAGTGCATCACCTTCTCTAACGTGTCCTTGAACTCGTCAAAGTCAACTTGTCCGGAACCATCTGCGTCAAATGAGCTCCACACCGCGCCTATTTGGCTATCCGACAAGATATTCAGAGATGGAATACTCTTTCTCAGCGCCGCTACGAACTCTTGCTTGCTAATCGTGCCGTTGTCATCCGCGTCCATCTCGACAAAGGTGGCAAGCAAATCCTTGCCAGACTGGATCACCGCAGACGTAATACGTGATACGACGTCATCTTGCCACTCTTTACAGCCTCCCTTGAGTTTAACGGTGTAGCTTGATAAGAAGAGTTCCCAGTGAACGTAACGTTTGCCGTTTATAATCTCAATGTGTTCACTCTTAACGAGTTTATCAAACACTTTTGGCCACTGAATTGACACTCCTAAAACCGTCGTCAAGCCGTGCGCCCACTCGTACAAATTAATGATTCCATCTTTGGCTCGCTTCTTTGCCTTTTCGACGGATTTCCAATGCGCGCGCAATTCAGCCTTGTACTCGATGATATATTCCGTGGCTTGAGCGGCAACGGCATCGTTCACGGCTTCTTTTCCTTTGCGAGTTGAGCTTATGCGTTCGTAACCAACAGTGTTTGCCGAAGCGGGTATGTTCCACACGAGCGCTTTCGCAGGCTGTGGTTGAACCTCGCCGGCGCCGAAGACTAGAATCGCGCCCTTATTTTGGCCCGTGCCGCAATATCGAGACGCTGAGAAGACGGTGAACACTTTGCCCTTGTGACACGTCTCGATACCACCCGAGACGCATTGATGCGACCGAATGATGATGGACAAATTATTGTTTGTCAAAAAGTTTTCAGTCACATTCTTTCCCCAGAGCATACCCGCGCCTCTATGCGACGGCATGACGCCGATGAATGAACCTTCGGGATGCGGATCGCTCCAAACCATATCTTTGTACCATTTCTTGCGCTTCTCATCCACGTTACTTCGGTTCGTTTCCGGTCCTCTCGGAAGCGTGCGAATGTCTTGGACTTTGGCATTCGTATCGGTGGGTGGCCCTCCGTGAACGACAAACACCCCCTTGTTTACGACGCTCACGTACGGCAACCAGTCGAAGCACTTTTGGAATTGTTGAAACACCTTGTGATCGTACTTTTGCAAACACTCCTCCTCAAACCCGCTGTAAATATTGATGAACGATTCCTCGTGATTACCCCGATTCACAAAGATGTACTTCGGAAACGCAATCTTCAAGGCGAAGAGCAGCAGTGCAATCTCGCAACCGTGATTTCCGCGATCGACCAAGTCTCCGTTGAAAACAAACTTGTTCAGCTCTGAAGGCATCCCTTTATCCTCCAATATAAACAAAAGATCCTGAAGCTGTCCGTGAAGATCCCCGACGACGACAACTTGACCTCCCTCGACCGCGTCGACGTCCACCACGCTCGCCTCTTTACTGAAAACCACCGTCGCCGCTCGAAGAATAGCCATGGCGTCGATTATCGAAAACCTGTTGTCTTTTCTCAAAGACGCCAAAATGTCCTCCAACGCGTTCTTCGACAACGACGGAAGAGGATATTTTCCGTCGTCGTCGTCGTCATCCTTTTCCGCCCCAGCCGGCGCTCTATCCACCGCCGACACCCCACCGAGTTTATTCGCCATGGTCACCTTGGCCACGCCTCGCATCAGCTTGTTCGACAACGCGCTCGCCCCGAGCGTTCCCTTCATCTTCGCCATCAAACTCGCCCTCGAGTTCACCATCGCCTCTCCGCGTTCCTCCAACCGCTCCAAATCCTTCGTCATCGCTTTCCTCTCCGCCTCCGCTCGCGCCTGGTACCCCCGATACGCGCTCTGAATCAACAACGCCGCCGCGTTATCGTTTCCCAGCGTCACCGGCGCTTTGAGCGTCATTTCGGTTACGTTCGGATCGGCTCGCGATTCGATTCGATTCGATTCCGATTCGGTTCGATTCGATTCGGTTCGATCGTCACCCCGTCGGCGGGCGTCGCGCGTTCACCGCAGGCCGTTTTCGAGTCCCCGCCCCTCGCGCGCGCCGATCCCGTCGTCCGTCTTCGTCCTCGGCGTCGCTCGCTCGCTCGGCGTCCGCCACTGTCGTCCAAACCCACTCGGTTCGGTTCGGTTCGGTTCGGTTCGGTTCGGTTCGGTTCGGTTCGGCGCCTCACCCACCACCCCACCCCCCGAGCGGGCCGCGTTCACTTCACTTCACGCGCGCAGTAGTCGTCTGGCTAGGGTAAAACGACGAGTCATGACCCACGGTTGAAAGAAAATACCATACATAGCGCTACCGGTAGCTAGCTAGGTAGTGCACGAACGCACACACCACCCGACGAAAGGCGAGGCAAGGGAAAGGAAGGGTGGTCGAACCCCGGGAAAAGGGTGGTCGAACCCGAGACGTCGTTCACACCGATTTTGAGATGGATGATAAAACTGAGGACATCGAGCAGAGATTTAGATTTAAGCCTTCACACCGCGTCGACTGACTGACTGCGTGATTGTGATTGACTTGACTTGATTGTTGTCGGCGCCCTCGTGATGATGACGACGACGATGAGTTCGACGACGATGAGCGCGACGACGACGGCGAAGACGGCGACGAGCGCGCGACGACGGGTGGTGGTGGCGTCGCGACGACGACGGGCCGCCGTCGTCGAGACGCGGGCGGTGAACGGCGGGGCGACGCCGACGCCGACGGGAAACGCCGAAGCCACCGGGGCGAACGCCGAGGGCGGGGCGGCGCCGACGAATGGCGGGGCGGCGATGCCGAGCGGTGGAGCGCCGGTGCCGCCGATGATGTACCCGCCGAACGCGATGCAAGGACAACAGGGGTATCAGGGGTACTACGCGCCGGTGCCGCCGCCGGCGGCGCCGGTGGGGAGAGGGAAATCGTCGGCGGGGTCGGACGTCCCGGCGTGGATGTGGGTCGGCTTGGGCGTCGCGCTCGCCACGGTGGGTGGTAAGTTTTTCGGCGCGAAGAAGCAAGACATGCAGACGATGATGATGCAACAGATGATGAAGCAGTTCACGTCGCAGGCTGGCGGTGGGATGCCGGGCGGGATGCCGGGCGGGATGCCGGGCGGGATGCCGGGCGGGTTTCCGCCGTTTCCGGGCGCGGGTTCGCCGGCGGTGGATGTGAAGCCGAGCGCGCCGAAGGCGCCGGCGGCGACGCCGACCCCGGCGGCGACGCCGACCCCGGCGGCGACGCCGACCCCGGCGGCGGGATCTGCGGCGCGCGGGAGCGCGACGACGACGCAGCCGACGGCGGACGTCGGCGAAACGGTCAAGTCTGAGTTTGCCGGCTTCTCCGACGAACCAGCGAGCACCCCGGTCGTCGAGCCGACTCCAGTGGCTTCGAACCCGTTCTTTGATGATGACTCAGAAGACCCCGCCGGTGGCACTGCCGCCGGTGACGATGACGACGTGAGCGAGGAGGACATAGCATACATGCAAAACATGATCCGCAACCCGGAGATGCAAAAGCTCATGTACCCGTACTTGCCAGAGTTTATGCGCAACCCGCAAACGTTTGAAATGTTGCTCAGCAACCCGCAGTACAAGACCCAACTCAAGGCGATGGTGAAGCAAATGAAGAGCTCCGGTGTCGGCCCGGGCATGCCGGGTATGGGTATGCCAGACATAAACTCTCCAGAGGTGCAAGAGCAGTTCGCGCAAATGGGCATGAAGCCGGAGGACGTCTTGACGCAAATCATGTCCGACCCCGAGCTCGCCGCCGCTTTTCAAAACCCGAAGATTCAGTCCGCCGTCATGGATTGCTCCACCAACCCCATGAACATCACGAAGTACCAAGACGACCCAGAAATCATGCAAACGTTTGAGAAGCTCGCCGCCTTGTTCCCGCAAGATGGCATGGGCGTCCCGCAGCAATAGACGTTTCTTAAAGACGCGAATCGTGCATTAAAACCTCATCATTTAATCGAATTCACACAGTTCATAACCAAGACAAAACCACGTGAGCTTTCTCGTCGCTTAAATTGACGGGTTCCCTCACCGTATCGCCAAACCGAAACCACCGCACAACTCGCCTCACCTTTGACACATGGCGTTCAGACAAGCCGCGCGCGCGACGACGAGCGCGCTTGTCGATCGCATCGCGCCGCGGTGGTTCACGCCATCCGCGTGCTCTGCGTCATTCTCTGCGACGTCGCGCGCGTGCGCCTCGCCATCGACGACGGACACGAGCGCAGAAAAGCACGCAGCCGTGCCGCTCGAACGCACGAGAAACTTTAGCATCATAGCTCACGTCGATCACGGAAAGAGCACGCTCGCGGATCGATTGCTCGAACTCACGGGCGCCATCAAACGCGATGGATCGAACAAGCAGGTGCTGGACACGCTGCCAGTGGAGAGACGACGCGGGATCACGGTGAAGGCGCAAGCGGTGAGCATCTTGCATAAAAGCGCGCGAGACGGACAAGAGTACTTGATGAATTTGATCGATACCCCGGGACACGCGGATTTTTCGTTCGAGGTGTCGAGAAGTCTGAGCGCGTGTGATGGGGCGGTGATGCTCGTCGACGCGACGCAAGGAGTCGAGGCGCAGACGATTGCGACGTTTTATTTAGCTTTGGAACGTGGGTTGGCAATCGTCGCTGCGGCGAATAAAGTAGACATGATAGCGGCAGACGTAGATAGGGTGGCGAAGCAGATGGAGCGCGCGTTCGGGGTCGAGCGGCACGAAGTTTTGGAGGTTTCGGGTAAGACTGGATTGAACGCGGAGCAAGTTTTGGAGGCGGTGATTGAAAACGTGCCGGCGCCCAGCGGCGATGCAAATGGCCCATTGAGAGTGTTGCTCCTAGACTGCCATTACGACGACTATCGCGGGGCTGTGAACATTATTCAAGTGGTTGATGGGTCATTGAAGAAGGGGGATAAAATCACGTCGTGTGTCTCAGGTCAGCATTTTGAGGTGCTTGAGCTCGGGATGAATACGCCGACGCCTCGCGCAACGCCAAAACTTCACTCTGGACAGGTTGGTTACATGATTACGAATGTACGCGATGTGCGCTCGTCGAAAGTTGGCGACACTTTACACCACCGAGGGAACTCTGTTGATCCGTTGCCCGGATTCCGCGCGGCCAAGCCGATGGTGTTCCAAGGGCTTTTCCCTGTGAACTCGGACGACTTCGACAAGCTTCGCGCCGCAATTAGCAAGTTGACCCTCAACGACGCCAGCGTGACGGCTGCTGCGGAGAACAGTACTGCACTCGGTGCTGGATTTAGATGTGGCTTTTTAGGACTACTGCACGCCGATGTTTTTCATCAGCGATTACAAGAGGAGTTTGGTGCCGACATTATCGCGACTGCGCCGACGGTGCCATACCGCATCAAGCATGAAAATGACGGCCAAATTGAAGACTGCACTTCACCTCTGGTGGTGCCCTCAGGAGGATTTCCTCGTAGTACGATCATCGAAGAACCGTTGGTTGAGGCCACGATCATCTGTCAGCCGCATGTCGTTGGCAAAGTTGTCGAACTTTGCATGGATAGGAGAGGAGAGCAGCTCGAGCAAAATTTTCTCGACGACTCCCGAGTGATTCTGCGTTACAAATTGCCACTCGGTGAAGTTGCCGCCGATTTCGCAGATGAATTGAAGAGTCGCTCGAGCGGATATGCTACTTTTGATTACGACGATGCCGGCATGCAGAAGAGCGACATCGTGCGGATGGATATTCTCGTAAACGGCACACCCGTCGATGCGCTGGCGACGCTTGTGCATAGATCAAAGGCGCAGCGACACGGCAAAGACCTCGTAGCTCGACTCAAGGAAATGTTGCCACGGCAACTCTACGAGGTTGCCCTGCAGGCAGCCTTGGGTGGCAAAATCATCGCTCGCGAAAACATCTCAGCAATGCGCAAAAACGTCACTGCAAAGTGTTACGGCGGTGACATTACGCGAAAGAAGAAGCTCCTCGAGAAACAAAAGGAAGGCAAACGCCGAATGCGCAGGATCGGCAACGTCGATATCCCCAACGAGACATTCGCCGGTATTCTGAGCACGAAGCAGCGCTCGTAGGCTTATTGTAATACTTAGCGACTTAGACTTAGCGATAGTTGTACTTTCAACCGACTTCAGTCTGGCGCACGCGATGCCGGCGTCCATGGCCTCGACGCGGGCTTCGTCACGGCGAGATAAACATCGCCCGGGGTCAGTTCGCGTACAGGTCGTCGAACCGCGGCTTCTGGTGGACGACGCTCGCGACGCACACGTCGCGTTTCACGTGAAGACGAGAGCGAATGCTCGGGAGTTCATTCTGCAGTGCCGAAGCGAACTTCGAGATGGACACGCGACGTTCGACGTCGTGCGTCGATTTAAAGATTTTGAAACGTACGTCTACGCGCGTTGTGCCCAGTCGCGTGCGTAGTGCCACGCGCGTTCCCTCGAAGAACGCAACCGGTTTGAGTTGCATTAATCCGCTCATGCGAGACCGAGACGACTGACGCAATCCCGAAACGCATTTTCCCGCCCTAATCCAGGCTTCGCACGCGACTTCGTGAATCGTTTCCAGGTGCGGTGATTCCACCGCTTCCAAAGGGACCGGAACTAGACGGGGAGACGAGTAGGGCGCTGGAGCTGAGTGGCGAAGTGTGCGAAAAGCGCCGTAAACACCTGACAACATTTCTCAATCGCTGCGCCGATCATCCGTTGCTCTATAATTCGTCGGTGATGTTGGTGTTTCTCACCGAGACCGATAGAGGCGCGTTCGCGGACTCCATCGCGCGAGGCGTGGTTGGAATAATGACTAGTGCTGGCGGCGTAACCAACGGTGGTTCACCCGCGAGCTCCTCGTGGTTCGGTCAGATGTTCGGGTCGACGCGAACGGTCTCCAGCGTCTTGAAGGATGAAGATCCACAATATTTACAAGTGATGGAGTACACGAAAAAGATAGAGGAGCAGATATTAGGTTTCCGTGCGAGCGCGAGAGAATACATGAGTCAGTTGGAACAACGAGTGAACGCAACTCGTTTGCTGGAACTCGGTAAAAGCGCTCGCGCCATGGGCGAATGTGAAACCGGGTGGGGGCGACCGTTGGCAAGGAGAAGTAAATGTTTGGCCCTAGGTACAGTTCTTGGTGCGTTTGCGGATTGCACGGATGTGCTCACTGGTACGGAAGCGAACGAACTGGAAGTTGTCGAACACATGCGAGAGTTGAAGCGGGAGTTCAAGGATTGTTTGCGCACACTCAGCGCGGTTAGAGAGACGTTCGAGGATAGAGCAGAATCGTTGTTGCACTACGAAGTGGCTTCCGATAGGTACGACGACGTTGTCCGCAAAAAAGGGAGAGCGTTGGCAACTGTAGATCCAGAGTGCCTAGCGGCGGAGTCGTTAATGAAGGGTGCGAAGGAACATTATGATATCATCGTCGAGCGTATGCGAGAAGAACTTCCAAGATTTCATCGCATCTCTGGAACTGCGCTCACAAACGGTCTGAGAGCGTTTGCGAGAGCCAACGCTGAGCTTGCACGCAAGGAAGCCAGTATGTGGGAGATGCTGCTACGCGACGAAGACGGGGCTCTCCCTGATCAGAGTGCGCCGGCAGATGCAAACGAACGTATCGATGCAATGTCAGTCGAAACATCTGCGCGTCCACTCACGTCTCGCGAACGTGAGCGCCTTGAGAAAGAAGAGCGTCGGGCCGATAGAGCTCGACGTCGCGCGGCGAAAGCCGAACGCGCAGTCTACAAGGAATGGAAAGCGAACGCACGTCAGGCTTTAGCCGAGGGAAGACCGATCCCCCCGAAACCAGGAAGCTCTGCACCGGTCGCGATGCCCCCCACATCGTCCGCTTTGCACAGAGGTCAGGGCGCATCGCAGCAGGCCACCGCGACAAATGTACCGCTTCCGCCGCCAGCTCCTCCTCCCCCACCGCTTCCGCCGCCAGCACCCCCGCCACCCTCGCCACCCCCGCCTCGCGGGGTAATGAATGGCTCGGTATCAGAACCGACCACTGATGCCCCTTCACTCGTCGTCAGCGATGACCCTCACACCATGTTGATGAACTCGATCAAGGCGGGATTTACGTTGCGCAAGAAACGTGACAGCTCAAGCGATTTCGCATCCGTCTCCTCTGTGGTTTCCGATTCGGAAAGTTCGATGATCCCATCACCTCCTGCGTCACCACCACTGCAACCAGTGCCAATCCCTAGACCACCTCAACCCGCGATGCCATCGACGACGATTCCCGCCGCCGCCGACGTTCCGCCGCCTTCGCCGCCGAAAAAGCCGCCGCTTCCACCGGTACCGAACAAAGGACTCGGCGATCTCCCAGCCGCGTTAGCGAACCAACTCGATCTCACTCGTCAATCCAGCGCGCACGCGGTCGATAGCGATAGCGATAGCGACTGGAGCGATTAGTCTTGTCATTGTAATTATATCGACAAACGCCACCCACTCAAACAACGCTCGCTCCTCACAAGGTGGCGCGCGATGCGTCCGGGACCGAAATGGGTCGCCATCTTCGTCGCCACCGCCACGGCGGTGATTGCTGTCCTCACGTACGTCGAGGTGGACGTCCTCGCGAGTTTCCGTAGCGGTAAACCCTTCGGTACGGGTGAGAATCGAAGAGCAAACACACGAGTGCCTGCGGATGCCTCTGACGACGATCTCACGCTTCGTCGGTCATTAGATCGACGCAGACCGACGTTACCGACGATTTCCATGGAGACGACGATTGTGCGCGCGTCGTCGTCGTCGCCGCCGCCGCCGCCACCGATGTCGCCAACACCGACGGTATCGCAAGATGCTTCGTTTGAAGAGGAGGAGGAAGCCGACGACGTCGAAGCGTCGCCAACCGTCGGCTCGAACGCGACGCAGTCATCGTCCGCGTCGACGATGTTCACGAACGAAAAGAGGGGTGGCTTAGCAACAAAGACGAAAGATTGCGCGTTTCATTTATACCGCCACGTAAGCAAAACAGGCGGCACAACGCTGCGGTTTCTCTTTGATAGACAGACAGTGTTGGGCGACTGGGAGTACCCGATTCCGTACGGCGCCTCTGAAGAGGAATGGACGGCGTTGAAAACGGCGTGGTTAAACGGCGCCCGGGCGTACGTGAACGGCACGCGCGATGTCCCACCGAGAACATTAGTGGAGATTAGGGGACAGTTCCCGCAAAAGTGGACGGCGGAGGCGTTCGAATCGACAGTGTTGGACGACGTGGAGGCGTTTAAGAAGGAATTCGCAGGCAAGTGTTCGGTGACGACGTCGTACCTGGTGCGAAAGCCTGTAGATCAATACGCGAGTTATTACTCATATTACGTAGAGAAGAATCAGAAGAAGGAGATGGAGGAGGAAGCGAGCGGGGCTGAGGTGTCGAATCAGTGGGGGAGGAGCGCGGAGGAGTGGGCGGCGACCAAGCGCGACATGCAGACGCGAGAGCTTTTGTACGAGCGATGCGTGCATCAATTACGAGAGGCGCCTTTCGCGTCTACGCACTGGGATGAAGATTGCGTCTCGGTGAGCGAGGATGACTGGAAGCGCGTGCGAGCGATCTTGGAGAAATTTGATGTCGTCGGTACGACGGATAGATTTAACGAGTTTCTTCACCTGGTGGGAGCGGTATCGGGCATGGAAAATTTACAATACGTCCACTCGAACGCCGGAGCGACTGTCGACAAGGTTGACAAGACGTCGCTCGCGAAAGCTTTGCGAAATATCACGGTGTATGACGAAAAGCTCTACGCGTACGCCGGGGAAGCGCTCACGGCGAAGATTGAAGAGTTGTTTGGCTCTGTGGAATCCTTTCGCCGAGACGTCGTCGATCCTTACGAAGCGCGCACCGAAACCGTTGGCGCTCGACGCTTCGTCGGCGGCCGATCTCCACCGGCAAAGTACAAGTGGATCAAAAAGGAAACGGCTGAAACGCAGTCTATTCAACCGGTCCAGCTCCCGATGTGGGTCATGCCGAACGGCGGCGAGCAAGCCGTGGCGTACATGAACTTTGACAAAGTCGTCATGGTCGAGCGCGACAACAAAACCGCGAGCATCCCGTGCGCCAAGGGATGTACGTTTGATTAGCCATGACATTATTAGTACAGAAAACATAGCATTCATTGATACGCCCTTGTGATCACAACGCACGAGGGGCTAGTCATGCACACAAACGGTACTCGTCGCGCGCCTTTGCAAGTAGCCTTTGCTAAGGGGGAAGCGCAAATCCGAAATCGTAATCGCACTCACGACGCCACAACCCACCGCGACGACTTTTTAGCCGCCCGCGACGCGCCTAGCGCGCGCGTAGACATGGGTCGAGACGTACGCGCGAGGTTCACCACCAACCTCGCGCTCGTCGCGTCGTTATTCGTGACGACCGCTATCGCGAGCGGGCAGGAGATTGGATTGGATTTCCGCGACGCTGCGAGTGATTCTCGCGCGCAGTGCGCCAATGCGATCGCTTCGAACGACCCGCCGTGCGCGCATGGGACGATGCCGGCGACGGCGTCGTCAAATCACCCGGAGAACTGCGCGTCATGCGCGGTGGATGGGAACGGAGCGCGAGGTTGCCCGGCTGGTTGGACAGGAACGTCGTGCGACGTGTGTCAAAACAGAGTGGTGTGTGAAAAGAGAACGATCGATGGGGCGCTGAGAAGTGCGAGCGCGTGTACGTCAAAGTGTTGGACGCCGACGGAGGAGGAACTGCGACCGATCGGGGATGTGGAGAATGTGTTGGAGGGTAAGGTGTTTTCGTGCGCGTGCGGAGGAGACACGCAGACGGATGCGTATTGTAAATTTCAAGCAAATACGACCATTACGATGCGGGTCGTCGCCGCGGGGACGCTCGCGAATGGTAAACCGAAATATGAGGTGAAGATGCGTGAATACGGAGGTATGCCTAGGCAAGATCAAGCCCCGGATGTGCCGGATAAGTACAAGTATGCGGCGCCAGCGGTGTGGGATGGCAACTTTACGCAATGTTCGTTGACGACGACTTCGTGCCCGGATCCGCTTCCTTCGACGGAGACGTGCGCGGTGTACGATTGTCAGGCGAGCATCGTGTCTTGCCCGCCGAGCGATGTTGAACCGTGCCCGGGTCGAAACCCCTTTGGCTGCGGCTACATTCCGAAGACGTCGCAAAAGTATTGGCAGCATCCGTGTAATCCTTTGGTTACCCCGGGTACGAGAGGGATGAAGTTTTGGTGTGGAGTCAACATGACTCGCCCGGATGGATCAAATGTGTGCTATTGGTCGCAAAACGGCGTCATCCCAACGTTGGCGCTCACGTGCCACACTGGTAGCTGCGTGTACGAGATGGTTGGCTCGTCCGACGGCGCGTGCCCCGTCCATTTTGATCCGCCGCAGTATTGGACTGGAGATACCATCACGCGCGCGGCTATGTTTGTGATTGTCCTACTTCTCGTCACCGCCGCTTGGGCGTACATCAGGGTGGAAGCCGATACTCGTTATTTCGAAGATGAAAGAGGTGTAAATGACGATGACGACGATGACGTAGTGGGAGGAGCGGTGGAAGCTGTGAGGCGCTTTGAGTCGACGATGCAACCAAAAGATGGACCTTCATCCGTCTTGACGTGGATGGACATTAACGTCGAGGTGAAATCGAGTAGAACACGCATCCTGACGTCGGTTTCTGGTATAGCTGGGCGCGTTGAAGACGCTCACGGCGGTATGTGCGCACTCATGGGCCCATCAGGTGCAGGGAAGACGACTCTACTGGACAGGTTGGCGGGACGTTTGTCACCGAAGGTGTATGATAGCAGTGGTGATGTCTTTATCAATGGTAAGCTCGCTAACGTTGCAGAACTTCAATCGGTGAGCGGTTACGTGACAGCCGACGATGTTCTTCCGGGGACGGCGACGGTGTATGAGCACCTATTGTTTCACGCCAAGTTGCGTCTGCCGTCGCAGACTCGAGCCAGTACCCTGCAGAAGCGCGTTCGAGCGACTATGCAGATTTTGGGCATCGAGAAGCTCGCCGACAGCTTTATCGGCGACCAGTTTCAACGCGGTCTGTCTGGTGGCGAGAAGCGCCGAGTGAGCATTGCGACTGAGCTCCTGATGAGCCCCGGTATCATGTTCCTGGATGAACCGACGACGGGTCTCGATAGCACAAACGCGGCCAAGGTTGTAGACATTCTCTCTGGTCTCGGCGCCATGGGTACCACGGTTCTTTTGAGCATTCACCAACCACGACCAGACATCTTCCGTCTTTTGGACCGCGTGTTAGTGCTCTCTGGGGACGGCAACGTGGTGTACTCTGGTCCTTCAGCGTTGGCTTCCGCGCATTTCGGCTCTTTGTCCTTTGTGTCTTTGCCCGCCGCCGACTTGCACATTGCCGACTATATGTTGGACGTGGTGTTGAAGAGTCCGCGATCGGACGTGCGCAAGATGGTACAAGTCTTTGCAGAAAGCGACATTGAGGCGACGAACAAACGCACGCATTCAGAGTTGTGTGCCATGCGATGCAGCGTGTCGCCGCGCCTGTTGTCTATTGATGGCCACGCCGTTGAGGAAACGGAGAAGAAGCATGTCGCTCCATTCACAATGCAAGTTAAGCTTCTGTGTGGAAGATTGTTGCGACAAATGTACCGACACCCCTTCCTCATATACGTCCACTTCTTGTCATCTTTCGCCGTAGCGCTTGGCGTTGGTGGTATTTTCTGGCACAGCGGAACCAACCAAGGAGGCATACAGAATAGACTTGGGAGCCTCTTCTTCATCCTTCTCTTCTTGACGTTGATGTCGTTATCCTCGTTGCCAGTTTGGAAAGAAGATCGTCTCCTATTCAAGAGTGAGCGAGCGAGTCGAGTGTACGGGTCTGACGCATACTTCGTCAGCATGCTGCTTTTCGACTTGTTGCCCATGAGAATACTGCCACCATTCTTCTTTGGATTTTTTGCGTATGGGATGATTGGACTCAACGAGGGCGGTGAATTCAACTTGCTCACGTTTGTTTTCGTCCTCATACTCACAAATATCGTCGCTACGTGCATGTGCATGGCTGTCGGAGCTGCGAACCGCAACGTTTCTGCCGCGAACATGGTTGCGTCCATTTGCTTCTTGTTCTCCATTCTCTTTGGTGGCTTTCTTCTCAATAAGGATCACATCCCCTGGTATGCGAGATGGATTGCCTACCTCTCGTTTATAAGTCACGGCTACGAGGCACTCGTCGTGAACGAGTTTGTCGGAAATCCATTGACATTCACGCTGACGCAAAGTTGGAGCAACCAGACCAACGGATCTACGTTGCCCAGGCAAATCCCGGTGCCGGGCGAAAAGGTGCTATTCACATTTGGGTTCCACCCATATCTCGCACCTTGGGATATTGTCTTCCTCGTTATCGAAGGGGCGCTGTTCGCATTTGGGTGCTACGTCTTCTTGACCCGTTCCACAAAGGACTTGGACGACTTTGACGAAGCCATCCAAGTCGCTCCAAATATTGAAGAAGTCGTGAACGTCGACGACAGTTACACGGATGCAGACGATCGCTTTTCGAACCGCGCTTCTGATAGTATGGTGACGGAAAACACAGAACACAATGGGCTCTTCTCCAGTGCACTCGCAGGGGATGATTTGGACGAATCATTGTTGGTTGAATACGATGAACCGTCCGACGCGTACGTCTTGTCGTGGCTCGACGTGACGTGTACGTTGAAAAATGGTCGCAAAGTTTTGAAAAACGTCACCGGAGTAGCCGGTCCAGTGCAGTCGCTAGGGACTAGCGCAGACGATGAATTTAGCGTGAATGAGCACGCTGATCTTTTTGCCATATTGGGTCCGTCAGGCGCGGGTAAGACAACGCTACTTGATATCCTTGCCGGAAGAGCTCCGCGGGTGCACACGATTCGTGGAGATATTCGCGTCAACGGTCAGCCGATCGCCTCCGCGCAAATCAGGCGCTTGAGTGGATACGTTACTCAAGATGACGTTCTACCTGGCAATCTCACCGTTTACGAGCATCTACTGTTCCATGCAAAGCTACGCCTGTCAAGTGAAAAGTCATCGAGCGACATTCGAAAGCGCGTTCGAGCGACTATGCAGATTTTGGGCATCGAGAAGCTCGCCGACAGCTTTATCGGCGACCAGTTTCAACGCGGTCTGTCTGGTGGCGAGAAGCGCCGAGTGAGCATTGCGACTGAGCTCCTGATGAGCCCCGGTATCATGTTCCTGGATGAACCGACGACGGGTCTCGATAGCACAAACGCGGCCAAGGTTGTAGACATTCTCTCTGGTCTCGGCGCCATGGGTACCACGGTTCTTTTGAGCATTCACCAACCACGACCAGACATCTTCCGTCTTTTGGACCGCGTGTTAGTGCTCTCTGGGGACGGCAACGTGGTGTACTCTGGTCCTTCAGCGTTGGCTTCCGCGCATTTCGGCTCTTTGTCCTTTGTGTCTTTGCCCGCCGCCGACTTGCACATTGCCGACTATATGTTGGACGTGGTGTTGAAGAGTCCGCGATCGGACGTGCGCGATATGGTAAAAGCTTTCGCTGCGAGCGAAATCGCGGAAAACGCATACCTCATCGCGGACACTTTGGCTGCGCAATACGAGGACTCTGACGCGACTCCTCTTATCGTGCCAAAATACGTCAGTCCGTACTTCAAGCAAGTGAGACTGCTGTGGAGGCGACTCGCGCTCGTGACTCTCAGACACCCCTTCCTGTTGGGTTTACACTTTGTGTCCACCGCAGCCGCGTCCTTCGCGCTCGGTTTGATCTTCTGGGACAGCGGTAGAGACACGGGTGGGATACAGAACCGTATGGGCTGTCTATTCTTCATCATCCTCTACCTGGCTTTGATGTCGCTGTCTTCGCTCCCGATTTGGAAAGAAGACCAAGTGCTATTCCGACGGGAACGCGCGAGCGGCGTATACGGCACGGATGCATACTTTACCGCTGTGGTTTTATTCGACGTCGTCATCTTGCGGGTGCTCCCTCCACTCTTCTTCGCGGGCATCACTTACTGGATGGTTGGATTGCACGCGACGCTCGCTCACGCTGGCTTTTGCGCTCTCATTCTAATCATGACGAACGTTTCTGCATCCGTGCTCTGCATGTGCGTCGGAATAGCGAGTCCGAGTAATGCGTCCGCCAATGTTATTGGTCTGCTCGTTCTTCTTACATCCATTCTGTGCGGAGGTTTCTTGTTAAACAAGCAAGACCCGCACTCTGGCGGCTCGGTTGCCGTGACGTGGATTGAAAACCTTTCATTTGTGAACTACGCTTTCGAGGCGTTGATGATCAATGAATTCCTAGACGCTGGCACGTTCTATTTCACACCAAAACTCATTGACTCAAAGACGAGCGGTACGGATTCTGGAAACCCGATAAACGTCCCGGTAGACGGCAAACAAGTTCTCGAGTTCTTTAGCTTTGGTTCGACACGAGACGCCATGGTTTACGACATCACCACGCTGTTTTCTATGATGTGTTTTTATCTCACGGTTGCGTATGTGCTCCTCAAGGTGAGCCAACGCGATGCGATGTATTAGTATTGATAGGATTGATTTGATGTAGATGTTCACGCACTTTACTGGCATAAAGAAACGCTGCTTTAAAAGTAATACAACAGGGTAATGCGTGCGCGCGGCGTGTATTGATTGTGACAGTTGTATAAACGCAACTTACTGCGTTGATCAGGCAGTCTCTTCCTCCTCCTCCTCCTCTTCTTCTTCCTCGGGCTTAATAGGCCCGTCTGAGAACACGGATGACATCGTCCGAAGAGGCGTGAGTTCTTTCACGACAACCAGGTAGTTGCTGTCCCAGCTCGGGTCCACCTTCCATCCATCCTCTTCCATTTCTTGTAAAGCCTTTGTGACTTCTTGGCTCGCGTGAATGACGTCTTGCCAAGAATTGCATCCGGTGAAATCGATGAGCTCCTCGCTATCGATTTCCTTGTGAAGAGAGTTGACATTCAATCCGATTTTGAGCATGTACTCGACCGACATGAGCTTGGTCGCAAAGTCACCAAAGGGCTTCTCTGGCAGTGCTCGCCCAAAATCATCCTCGAGCCAACGCCAGTTACCGTCCATGTCTTGGGCACAATGCAAGCCATTCTCTGGATCGTAATCAGCACCGAACCGCCCAGACTCGTCTTCAACTACGAAATTGATCCAGATTTCGCCCTCGTCATCATCGTCGTCGTCGTCATCTTCATCCACCTCAATGTCTTCGAATCGACGCGTAAACGTAACTTTGTTCCCATCCTCATCCTCGGCATCAAACTCCAAATCGAGAAATGCCATCGCCTCATCGTGACCCGCGGCACCCTTAGGCAAGTGATACACCGTGACGTACTGTTCCAGAAGATCAGACACGGTGTTCGGCACCTCACTCGAGCACAACTCTTTAAACGCTTCGACGGCGTTGACGTATTCCAACAGCCTATCGTACCTCTCATCTGCACTCACCGTCGGCGACTCCAAATCCCACTCTTTTTCTTCGATGATGAGTTCCATTCGTTTCTTCTTTAAAGCAAAGCTCTCCAAGCGTTCGGCATCCGCATCCGCATTCACAACCTGCTCTATGAGCTCGCTCGTCTCGGTTTGCTCGGCGTCCTGTTGCTGTCCTTCCTCACTTTGTTCCGCAGTCTCGTCATCCTTCCTCTTCGCCACAGTCGTCGTGTTTTTCGACGAAGAAGAATCCTTCGAAGAAGCCTTTTTCGATTTGCGTTTCTGTTTCTTCTTCCCCGCCGCTTCCACTTCGAAGACGTCCTCGTCCGTCTTTCGTTCATCCTTTGCCCGCGCCTCTTCAAACGCAGCGGCATCCGCCTGCGGCTTCTCGTCATCCCCCGCGGCGTCCCCACCCTTTGACCTCCGCGCCGCACACCGCGTCGTCATCGAACGACCAAACGATCCACGCCTGATCGACGCGCGTCCACCGCGTGAGGCACTCGTTCGAGTCAACGACGACGCCGTTGACGTTGATGCTGGCTTCGTCATCGTTCCGTTTCGTCCAACGGTGATCCTTCCGCACCGTCCTCGCCGTCCACGCGCGCCGGTGAACGCCAGAGACGCCAAAGACGACGATGACATGTTCCCAACGAGCGAACGCGTCCGTCGAGGCGCGCGCGCGCGGGGTCGTCTGTCGACGCGACGCGCGCGTCTCCAGATAACGGTTCGAGGGGCTTGGGTAGTTTTTTGGATTTTTATTCCCTCGTCTATTTCAATGTGTGTAAACAGTGACAACCACTTGGAATCCACGTGGATCGCGCACCCGCGGTAGATTTTTTTGGTGACGATGGATGACGTGGGTCTGACTGAAATAGCCGCGATGACGGGTCGTGACTCGTGGATTCTGGACTAACACTCGTGACTTTCAAACGACGCTAAAGCGTGCTCGGGAGTGGATTGGCGGGAAAGGTGGCTGGCTGGCGGGAGGCGTCCTGGGGAGTTCGTCTTACAAGGTACGAACGATGGGAATAAATGAATCAATCCATGATGCGAATGCAGGCGTCGTAAGCGTCGCCCGCCTTGTCAAAGGCACCCATGTCGGTGTAGACGTCGCCGAGCAAACCGTAAATGGCGCTGACGCCTTCGCCGGCGGCGGCGGTTTGAGCGCGCTCGAGCGCGGCTTGAAGAGCGTCGGCAGCGGCGGGGAACTGACGCTGCGCGGCGAGGGACATGGCGTAACCCTTGCGAGCAGAGATCTCGGAGACGACGTCACCGGCGGCGACGGCGAGATCGATCGCCTTGGCGAAAGATTGCGCGGCACGCTCGTTGTGGTCGCTGGCGAGGGCGGATTTGGCCGCCGCGAGCGTCTCACTCACCTCGGCGTCACCGTCCTCAGACGCCGATGTGAAGGACTTTTCGCGTTCATCTAGCTTAGCCATGATCCCACGCATCTGCGCGTTGAGTCTCTCAATCTCCTCGCGTCGTTTACGGGACAGGATCCCATTCACCGTGGCGCCGACGAGCGCCACGCCCTCCAGCACGGCGAACGCCGGCCAGTACTGCCGACCAAACTCTTGAAACTTATTTGGCGCCGGTGCCGCGGGTGTCTTGGTCGATTTCACCCCGACGCACGCGATCTCGTTTGCCCGCGCCTGTTTCGGTGCTAATCCGCTCGCTTCGCCCATTTCTGCGCGCGCCATCGCCGTCGTCGATGTCGCTCTGTTTCGTTGCTGCTGCGAAGATCGTTTGCGTGCCGTCGTCGTCTTGGACGCGAACGACGCGATCGGTGGCGTGGACGCGCGCGCGAACATCTATGCAATGAATCTGTCTACGTTGTGTAGTGCTACTAATCTGCCGACGCGGCGCGGCGCTGCGCGCGTGTCGTGCCGTGTGCTCGTGTGAGGTTGGGTTGTTGCGATACAGTCAACAAACATCCAAGTTTGGCGGACAACGGAAACACACACGTCCAGAAATGGGAGAGGGGCGACGGAAACGTTTTGTAAACTAACTGCGAGTAGTGATACAAAGTATGAAACAACAAACTAAAGTGTGTCTGCGCGTGGGAAGGTGTCGTCAGTCTGCAGTCGAATGAGTTTGTTTATGCGGCGGGTCGCCAAAGCGAAAGCTATCTTTTCTTCAGTCTGGAATCGCTCAGATGCCTATGCTCTGCATTGCGTAAGAGGGCCGGGCTCCATCGCCCCAAATCATTCTAGCCTCAGTTGGTAATTCCAGCTTTGTAAAGGTGTGATCATCACCGCGATAGACTGAAGAAATCGTACAGAAAAAGAAGCTCAACGTGGTTGAGAAGAAAATAATCAGATCCAACTCGCAACGTACCTAAATCTTGTACAAATAAAATCATCCATTCTCCTCACCGGCGTCGTTCCAGCTCGCCGCCGCGTCGGCACTTTCCTTCGTGTAGCTATTCGACGCGTGTTTCGGCACAAACTTAAAACTTGCGGCTGGTTTACCCAAGCCGCAAATCTCGCTCAGTTCGAGCCAGTCTTTGAGCTGATCGCTCGCGAGCTTCGTCTCCAGATCCGATCGTCCGACATATCTCATTGGACGTAAGTGGAGCTTTGGGATTACGTTTTGTTCGAGCAAACCGATCGGTACGTAGCGATGCGTGTACGACATCCACTCGAGCAGGTAGCGTCGAGTCTTTTCGACTCCCATTGAGTCGGAGCCCCAGTGCTCCAATCCATATCTACAAAAATCCTTGAATAGATCCAAACGCTCATTCGCGCTGATGTCCCAGTGCCGCTGTTCCTTTATCTCTGTCATGAGCCAAGGCTTGATGATCGCACCCCTGCCAATCATACACGTGGAAACGCCAGTGATCCGAACGCTTGCGTTGTAGTCTTCGTACGTGTACACGTCGCCATTGCCAATGAGAGGCAAGTTGACCGACTTCGCCACCTGAGCGCAGCGATCTATGTAAGACCAGTCCGCGAGACGGGAGTATCGTTGTTCACGAGTTCTACCGTGTAAAGTGGCTGCGAACGCGCCCCACGCCTTGGCACGCGGTATGATGTCGTGCGCGACGTAACGTGAAGGATCGTCAAAGTATCCCATGCGCAGTTTGATCGTCACTGGAGTCGACGAAACTGACGCCATGGAGCGCACGACATTCTTGAGGCGGTCAGTGTCGCGCATCAAGCTACTACCAGCACCCTTTGCGCAAACCCCGTCGATGGGACACCCCATGTTGACGTCGATGAAGTCACAGCGCACCTCGTTGTCCAACAATTCGGCACATCGCGCCATCAAGTCGGGGTAGCCACCGCAGACTTGAATGCCAAAACACTTTTCACTCGGATGTCTTCTAAGTAGGGCCCACTCTTTTCGATCCCCTTTCAAAAGATTACTCGCCATGGCCATTTCGGATACGGTGATGTCAGCTCCCAAATCCGTGCAAACGCGCCGAAAAGGTAAATTCCCGACAGTAGTCAGCGGCGCGACGTACAGCTTGTCGCTGAAATCTAAGGATTTTCGTTCACGTGCATTGACGTTTCCCGGTTCGAATTCCCCTAGAAACCCGCTCGAGCGTCGGTCGAGCTTGTGCTTTTGAGCAAACGACAAACATTTGAGTTCGAGTCCAGCCTTGGAAATCGCGGCGTCGGCTCGTGGAAAAGGGTACTCATTCTTCGATAAGCGCTTTTGCATCTCATCAATGAGGATGTTCTCCTCCATATGCAAGTCAACATCAGTCTTCATTCGCCCGTGACTCGATTCAAAGCGGCATCGCACGCCGAACGGACACTTGCGAAAAGGTTGACTCAAGAAGACGCACGCGACACCCTTGACGTCTTCAGGTTTCTTCTTCCTGTACGCATCCAAGTCGTGCGAGTACCCGCATCGCTTCCCTAACGAGCAAATCACACCACGTGCAGTGTATCGACACAAGTCATTCTTGCGCGCCTCGGCGTTTCGGCGCTTGATGGCTCGAAGACTCTCACCCTGTCGGTCTCTGTCTTGCCCTCGACTCGTCGTCTCCGCCGCACTCGCGACCGGACCGGTCGTCTGAGCGCTTGCGTCGGACGTCTCTGCGATGAGCGCGTCGCGGGATATCGGGAGTAAGCCGCGCGATATCAACGTCGTCGCTCGCTCGGATATCGCCGCCTTACGGCGAGTAACCTTGGCCGTGGATCGTTCTTCCGCCGCCAGTTTGCTGGACGAAGAGCTCGACGTTGACGGTGACGCTGATGGGCGCCGTTTAGCCATGTCGACGATGGATCACGAAACTACGTCTTAGTATTCGACATTTACGTTCGCTCGAACGGACATCGACGCGTCGAGCACGCGCGTTGAGCTGTGAGGTTACGCCTAGGGCACACGAGGGCAAAAAGTGAATATTTGCCAACACAAATCCTCGTCGCGGTGCTTTACATGTTTGTACCTAGGTTCTAATCACAGGGCGCTGAGTATTCTGGGTAATTCGAAAATAAGGAGAGCGTGCCTGATGTTTTCACCTCATACTGTTCGTGGTTTCTTCGCCTCGCGTTCTCGTTGAATCTTTGTATTGTTTCCGAATACGAAGCAGTGCTTGCGGTAGCCGTCGATGCCCCCACATAGAACAATCGGTCGATTCGTGATTCGACTATCGATCGACCTCACCATCTGTGCGCCGTATTTATGCGACATGACGCCACATAAATACGCAAATCTTGTGTCATCTGAGAGTTTGCTGATCACCGTTTCTGCGAGATACAAGTTCGCCTTGATGCAACACGGCATGGCGCACCAGACAGCTTTCGCGTGTATCGCCATCTCGACTGATGTTTTATTCGCTTCGTTGCAACCGTGCAGTGCGATGACGAACGACTTGTCGGTGATGAGAGCTTTTGCAGCTTCGATGTCTCCCAAGAAGAAGTTGAGATTCGGCAAAGCGGCGTCTACGTCCTCTTCGGACACGTGCTCATTTTCGTGCGGCAGTTCGGCGTCGAAACGGTTGAACGCCTCAAACGTTTCCTCGCAGTCCCAGTCGATATCTCTAGAGCTATTCCACGACGCTCGGGCGCTTTGCATTTCGGCGAATGCCTCTGCGAATGCGAAGAAGCTTGAGCGACGAGCGTGGTCAAATGAGCACACCTTTCGTTGTGGAAACGCGTAGGCCAGCATCACACCGACGAGTCCGTGCCCACAAGCGAGATCGAAGAATGTGTCGTAAACGGGTTTTGAACCCATGGATTCCGCAGAATTCAGAAACGCCACGATGACGTTGAAAGCCTCAATACTTTCCATGAGCTCTTTGATTCGTAGAAAATGTGGATGCGACTTCTCCATCCGCAGCACCACCCCTGCAAGTTCTGGCATCGCGCTCACGGCGGAAGATAGATATTGTAAAACGCGCACTCTGAGCGGACCATCGAGATCGCTGAATCGAGTGTGCGTACTTAGACAATTGGTGCGCATGGGAAGCTTGTCCAACTCAGCCATGCTCCACTTTTTACGAGTCACCTTCACCTTCTCCTTTACGACCGGCTTGGAGCCTCTCAATCCTTTGCAAAACGCGAAGTCACATTCATTTTTTTCATCTACCCGCGCGTTGATTTTTCTCTCTCCTCCTCTCGCGCTCGTCGTCTTCATTATCTTTCCATGCGCCGCAGCGATAATCGCGGAAGCTGCGTCTGCGCTCGCGAACGTCCTGACGGCGAAACCGCGATGCAATCTGTCGCGATCGCGACGCGTTTTTGGACGACACGGACCAAAGGTTGCGACGACGAGTTCATCGAGTGCTGACTCGCTCCCGATGTTCGCTTGCCGCATGCACTCTTCCAGTAACTGTCCGAGTTCAGCCGCCGCCGCTTCTTCCGCGACATCGACGGGTAAATTCCCGAAGATGACCCTCGTAGCGTCCGGAAAGCCTTCGAAAAACGGCGCCGCACTCGTGGACGATGTTTCCTTTCCCCGAGCGGCGTTCGCGTCCGACGCGGTACCGCTGGCGCGGGGTACAATCGCGTCCAAGTCAGCTCGAGCTAAAAGGTCTGCGTTGAACGCAGCCACGCGTTGCCGAATGCTCGGCTCGGTGCGAGGTGGCTCGGCCTCGAGCGCTGACAAACGCTCTGCGCGTTTGATCGATCGCACGTAGCGTTTCTCACCCATTGCGCTTTGTGTGCGCGTGCGCGCGAATGGAGCATCAAGTCGTTGTCGTGTGTCTTTTGTAACTGGGCGTCGCTCACTACAACTAGCTAAAGTGCTGAAGTCTGCGGCGTCTTAGATCCGCGCCTGGGCTCGCATCGTTTTCACTAATTGGCTGCTGAGATGCAACTCTTGAAGCGGAAGAGCTGCCTTCGTCATCCGAGCCTACCACTTCCTTGCCTCGATTTCTGCGTGACAAATTTTGTTGTGCCTCTCCACGCTCCTCTTCTTCAGCTTGGACTCGCATCGTCGCCATCTGCGCTTCTATCATTCGCACTTGCGCTTGCATTGCCGCAAGGGTTGCTTCTCGTTCTGCTTCAACGGCGACTCTCACCTCAGGCGAAGCACCGCGGGGCATCGGGGAGAAAGTGTGCGTCATCGGTGAGACTGGGGAAGCTGGTGGCATACCATGAGGAACTCTTCCCGACGCAGCTTCGACCAGACCGGGCATTCCGAAAGGAGCAACACTGGCAAACGCGAGTTGTGCCTGCGCGCTTGCGGCTGTGACCGCTGACGCCACGGCCGTTGCCACACGATGAGCCATTTCATCATCCACAGCGAGCGGAGTGTGTTGCGCATTGGCCGATCGAGCAGCTGCGAATGTTTCGGGTGAGCTCCAAGCCCTGGTAGGTGTCACGGGTCGCACCACGCCTTGCGTCCTTTCCATCGTCGGCGTCACCGGCGGTGGGGGTCTCGCAGTCTGAGTAGTGGGCGTTCGCGGTTGCTCTGTCTCACCGGCCGCACGTTGCTCTGCGTGTGGTGGTTGTTGCAGAGTCTCGGCATGTCTAGGGGCATGATCTCTCGCCGCTGCAGCCGCGGCGCGTTGCTCCCGTCCTTCTTCGGCCTCTCGTTCTATCCGCGCCGCAATTTCAGGCGGCACGTAGCCCGGCTGTAGTTCAGGAGGCAGCTGCTGCCATTCTGCTTCTTCAGCAGCCTCGCGAGCGGCGTTTTCTCTTCGCTGTCTTTCAGGCAAGACGGATTGTCTGCACGTCGGGCACGCTTGTTGGCGCTCCAGCCACGATCTAAGACAGTGAAGGTGGAACGAGTGCCCGCATGGCAGCTTCTTTGGCTTGTTTCCACCTGGAGCGTTGGCTTCCATGTTTTCTCTGCAGATGATGCAAACGTCGTCGCCGGTGGATAAGTCTTCCGCAGTGGAATCAGGGAAGCGATCGTTCAAGTTTGCAGTCACCCTGCGGTAACGGATAAACTCGCTCACCCGTTTTCTAAAGTTTCTAAATGTCATGTAGAGATCGCGCACGAGATGAACGGGCATCCCGTAGTACGCAAAAATGATTAGGAAAAACACGAAGTACACAAACAACTGCAACAAATCGGTGACGAGCTCGAGGTAGAAGACACAGGTGCCTTTTCCTTGCCATTGACCGTCCAACATGCGATCGATGTTGATGATGACGTACTTCATGAACCCAACGAACAACTTTGTAGCCAAGATGACGTACTCAAATCCAAAAAGCAGTAGAACACTCGGCCCCTTCTCAATCGTGTTCGCCACAATGTAACTCAACATGCTCAAGTCTGCTAAAAGTAGAGTCACCATGAATGCGCTGAGCCTAAAGTGTGTCACCCGACCCAGCGTAGGAGCGGTTTCGGCGTACTGCACTCTATCTTGGTACAGCCAGTGGAACGCTTTCACGAAGAGCAGAGAGACGAAGAGGGCCACGAATCTCGCATTGAACTCCTCGCGAAAAATCGTCATCGCGAGACACGTCTCCATCACAGCATCGCGTGTCCTCTCATACAATCGTTCAACTTCAGCTTCGCGAAGCGGGCCGAGGAAAACCGCCTTGACGCAACGCCCAAGAACGAGTAAGAGCGCAAACGCGAGATTACCAAACACCACCAGAGCCGACTTGCTGGTACTGAGGTACATCATCGCCGGGAAATACTGCTCTCGCGTGTACACGGCGTGCGCAACAATGCACGTCGCGAGTGTCGCGCTCAAGAGCACGTACTTGGGCAGGGCTATCATGGCGCGAGACCCGACACCCCACCCGAAATTCGAGATGTGGCTCCCGCCACTCTCCCGTCGATTATCTCAAACCAAACTCCCGGCGACGCGTCCGAGAGCTGCTTCGCTCGCGCGAAAGGTTTCTCAGGCGTTGTTTTCGGTCGTCGTTACGCGTTGGCGCGGACGACTCGCGCTCAAGCGTCGATGTGTAAGGAAGACTGTGATCACGCGTGGTGTTGGTTGCGCCAACGAGGTGTCCCGTTTGGATTTTGGATACTATTACATCTATCGTCCCCCACGAGCGTCCCTGATCGCTTTGAGAGCGACATTGTTATCTTTCAATGCCGTGTGTATGTCGTGCAAACGCTCGACCGCTCGAGCTTTGCGTTCGCGCTCGAGCATGTTCCGCCCCGCGCCGGTGGGCAGTTTGGCCAGTTCGGCTTCGAGAGCGTCTCGCTCGAGCGCAAGCGTCATGTGCTCGTGCTCGAGGGCCGACACGCGTTCCATCCACTCGTCGTAAGAGACCTTTAATGGGATTGGTTCCGGCGGTGGAGCGTATCGACATCCGGGAGGGATGACGGATTGTTTCACCCTAGCTTTGGGTTTCGGCTTTGTCGTGGGAGCGTCCAATCCGCGCATGTCATAGAAGAAACCGCTACCATCTCGCATGCGACGCTTATATTCGGAATCGTCGAAGTGTTCGTAGTGAAACTCATCGTCGTGCACCGCGATGTTCTTATTATTTTTCTCCACTTTTCGCGGTGGCGAACGCGTCAGCTCGATTTGCTGAGTCGGCGCCAGGGGCGGGATCGGTACCGCCTTTATCGCCGTGGCTTGTCCCAACGATATGGGGTCGCTGATGTGCTGTGCCGGCATGCCGTTCGACTTGACAGGTGGCGCTACTTCGTGCGTTCTTTGCCGATTGGTAATCTTCAAGTCTGTCAAGTCTCTGTGAGCTTCGTTCAGCTGTCGACGCAGATCGTCGCTTTCGGCGGCGCAAGAGTCGTTTGCGCGTTGCAAAATTTCAGTCTCTCTAGCTGAGGCTTCCGCCAGCTGATGAAATCGCTGGGCAGATTTGCGAGCCTCGAACTCGCTCTCTTCCATCTCTTTGACGCGCGCACTCAGACGATCGTTTTCCTCCTCGAGCATTCTACATTTGCTCTGCAACGCTAAAACGTCGCGTTTGGTTTGTTCATGAGCGTTGTATGCCATCCTCTCGCTGACCGCCCTCTTTTCCACCGCCCGCTTGAGCTCAGAGTCGTTCACTTTGAGCTCGGCAATTTCCATGCGATACTTTTCATCGTCTCTTCGCGCTTCATCGAGCGCGTCGGTGAGGTCTTCGACGCGCTTCTTGAGCACGAACATTACCTTGTTCAGCTCGCTTATGTCAGACTCTCTCGATTTCAACCGAGCCTTGGCTTCGATGTACTGATGTTCCAGAGCCGCCGCACGCTCCGCCTCAGCCGTTGCATTCATCTCCGCCGCCGTTTCGCGCCTCTCACACGCGCTAAGCGCCGCCGTCAATCTACGAATCGATTGCGACATTTCTGAAATCCGCTCCATCTGTCTCTTCGATTCCTCCGCCGCCGCGCTCGCCATCGCCGCTCTCTCCATCACCTCTCGCCTAAACTCCGCCCCGTCATCCTCAAGATCGACATTTAGATGCGGTGCCGTCCACGCTACCGGCAACGGTCTCGGCGCTCGCGCCGGGGCACCTTCAAACGAAGGAAAGTCGCCACGCCACGCGTTCGCTCGTTCTCCTCGCGTCGCCGCTTCGTCTTCACCATCACCGTCTTCCCGACGACCATCCCCTGGAAACGCGTCCTCCCGCGCGAGTCTCACCTCGTCTTCGTAAAAGCTCTTCGCGCGTCCCGCGTCGGCCGCCGACCGCCTCGTGAGCGCCCTTCTCGCCGCTCTCGCGCGTTCCAACGCAGACTCAAACGCCTCGTCTCTCGCGCGCAACTCCGCCTCGTTCCGCGCCGGCATTGCCGGATCCGCATCCTCGGCGAACGACGTCCATATGAACCCGTCGTCAACGGCGCCGTCGTCGTCGTCGTCGCCGCCGTCGTCGTCGTCGCGTCCTCGCGCGGCGCCGAAAGGTGCGTCGGCGTCGCGTTGTTCGTCTCGTTGAAACTCATCTTCCAACGGCGACGCGTCACCCACCGTCGATCGACGATCGCTCATCGAACCCGGGGTAGTCGTCGTCGTTAGCGTCGCGCGTTTCAATTCTCGCGCGATGCGCACGTCGTCGCGTTCGACGCCGAGTGCGGGCCACGGTGGCGGGGCGTCGCGGGGCGTCATCGTATGTGGAAAGTGTTCGTAACGGTCTTCTGTACAACCTCTGTTTGTTCATACATGTTGGAAATTGTGAACGATGGATCGAGATACGGATCGATCGACCGATTGAATGCATACGAAAATAATCACGATTACATGCACCGCGTTTTACCTTTTCAACGACCGGAGGGCGTCGACGTAGGAAATGGCTGTTTGAAGCTCCCCGGCTGGGGCATGATAGACGCTTGGAGGACAACTCGCGGCTAAGTCGGTAAAGACGAAGGAACCTCTTTCCGATTCTGTTTCCGCGGATGCGTTGATGACGCTCGTGGCGTGTGCGGCGTATTCGCGGAGCGCTGCCGTGGCCGTTCTCGCGTCATTCGTTGCCTTGTAGCTAAGATCTAAAATGGTTCCGGCGTACGCGCCGGATTGGCGCTCGGCTCGACACACGCGCACGGTAAAGTCTCCGACGTCGAACGCGTCGCCGGCGAGCGTGTACGCGTGCACCATTCGGTGGAATCGCACGCCTGGGGAGTTTAGAAACTTCTCCACTTCGTCGTCATCGCTCGTGAAGACTGAAACTTCCTCGGTGGCAGAGGCATCTCCGCCTCCGCCGCTCGTGGACGCTCTGCCCGCAATGTCCACTAGCCGTTTCCCGCGCGCGACCACCGCGCGCTTATCCGGATTCTTAAACTCCACCAAGTAAAACTCCTCCGGGGTTTTTAAGTCTTCTTCCGTGAGTTCGCTCACCAGCGCTGTGCCTTCCGGAATCGTCCGCCGCATCACCCGAACCGAAGCAGCGTGTGACGTCCTCCTCGACGCCGTCACGTTCATCTCCCTCAACAAAACCTCTCTCAATCGCATAAACTCCCGCACGTGTGTCGTCGTCGTCGCCGTCGACGATACCGTCGACGCGTTTCCAGAAGCCGTCGCGTTTCCTCGCCATCCGCACGCCGTTCGCGCCACCGAAGTCATGATCAAACAAATCAAAACACTGACTGTTGAGACTCGTTCGTTCGTTCCCTCGCTTCGTTACCGAACACCAGTCCTCCGCGCTTCAATCTGAAAGGAGAAAAAGAACGTCTTCTCCTCACCCCCGTCGTCGTCGTTCGCGATCGTCCCCGGCGACCGATTGAAACGTCCAACGCGGTGTTCTGCCGACGCCCGTCCAACCGTGTGGGTTTGACTTCTGTTCTTCACACCCTCGCCCCACTTCCTTGAGTCATGAACCGTTGCCATGTGACATACAAACGGATGACGATTAATTCACGTGGTTTCGACGTCACACAGGTACGCGCGCGCACGACGCCGAACGCACGACTACCAGGATGGCGATCGACGCGCGCGGCGTCGTCGGTTCTCCTCCTCGCGCGTTGTCGGTGGTGGAGCGACGGCGACGACGTCAGAATCGGCGGGTGGGTGACGGACGAACGATTCGCGTGACGTGTCGACGCAAGCTGCCGACGACGCTGATGTCGGTGCCGATGACGACGACGACGGCCTTGATGGCGAACGCGCGAGATGGAGGACGACGACGAGCGCGCGTGGGAGAGGATGGATCCGTGCGCTTGGGTGGACGATATCGTACGACGACGCCGGTGGCGACGAGGGCGTCGAGTGGACAGAGAGGCGGCGAACGCGAGACGCAGCCGACGAACGACGAGACGAGCGAACGCGAACGAAACGGAAGCGAGAGAGAGACGACGACGGCGGCGGCGGCGGCGGCGAACGACGGAAGAGATGGTGCACAACACGAAAATGGTGGTGAGAGCGGCGGGGCGGCACCGGAACGGCGGGATGGACCGCCGACAGGGTTCGCATTTTGGGTGACGCACGTGTTGCAGCCGTTGGAACTGTTGAAGCTCGTGGGGAAAGGGTTTTTGTTCTACGCCGCGTTTAGTGTCACGGCGTTCGCGCTGAGCACGAAGACGACAATGAAATCGCATCCCATTCCGGCGAGGTACGATACGTTTTTGGAGAGCGCGAAGAAGGATGACGTGCGGGCACTGCGAGTCGATGGGAATCAGCTCACGTGGGCGACTCGTTCGAGGCGAATTGTGAGCGCGACCCCAGAGTCTGCAGGGACCCCGTTTGAGGCGCCGAGAGAGGTGGAGGTGGTATATCACACGTCGCGTCCGCAAGATGCGCCGATTCCTTACGAAACACTGTTCAAGAATAGGGTTGACTTGAGCGCTCCAGATCCTAGAAACGCGCCCAACTTTTTGCCGTGGGTCGTCTTGGTCGTCTTCATCCTTCTCATCAACATTTTCCGAGGGCAAGGGCAGAGCAATTTCGGTGGGTCCGGAATGAGAGGTATGGGTAACCCGGGAGGGATTTCGATGCCCGGCGTGCAGAGAGGTGGCCGCGCGAGAGACGCCATCGCTCCACCCCCGACGACATTCGCCGACGTCGCGGGTGTCGACGAAGCCAAGGAGGAACTTCAGGAAATTGTGGACATCTTGAAACATCCGGAAAAATATGCGCGCTTAGGTGCTCGTCCGCCGAGCGGGGTGATGCTCGTCGGGGCTCCGGGTACTGGGAAGACATTGCTCGCTCGAGCCGTCGCGGGTGAAGCTGGGGTTCCGTTCATTTCCATCTCAGCTTCTGAGTTCGTCGAGCTCTACGTAGGTATGGGTGCCGCGCGCGTGCGTGAAGTTTTTGCGCGAGCCAAGGCGCAGTCTCCGTCAATCGTCTTTATCGACGAGATTGATGCCGTCGCGAAGAGTCGCGGCGACGGAAAGATGCGGGGTATGGGAAATGATGAACGAGAACAAACGTTGAACCAGCTTCTTACCGAGCTGGACGGTTTTGAAACGGAATCTATGGTGATTTGTATAGCGGCGACGAACAGAGCGGACACGTTGGACGCCGCATTGAAGAGACCGGGTCGATTCGATAGAACCGTTGCCGTCGATAGGCCCGATAAGCAGGGACGGAGAGAAATTCTCGCAGTTCACACAAAGCGTCGAGCTCTCCCGCTCGCAGACGACGCCGGGCTGGATGCTATTGCACAAATGACAGCGGGATTTACTGGAGCTGATTTAGAAAACTTAGTCAACGAAGCCGCCCTTCTCGCCGGGCGCAGAGGCAAGAGCACTGTCAGTTACGGCGACTTTGAAGCTGCTGTTCTTCGAACTATCGCGGGCATCGAAAAGAAGCGAAACTTGCTCTCACCGCGCGAAAAGGAAACTGTCGCGGCACACGAAGTCGGTCATGCGCTCGTCGCAGCGGCCATATGTCGCCTGCTTCCGGATGCCGAACGTCCCGAGACTTTGAGTATCATCAGTCGAAGCGGGGGCGCGCTCGGGTTCACGTACACTCCGCCGACAGAGGACCGGTGGCTGATGTACAAGGATGAGCTTTTGGGTAAGATTGGTGTCTTCATGGGAGGTCGTGCCGCAGAGATGGTTGTTTGCAAACGTATCAGCTCCGGTGCGAGCGATGACATTCAACGGGCGACCAACTTGGCCTACAAGAGTATCGCCGAGCTCGGCTTCAGCGCCAACATCGGACCGATGAGCATTTCCACGCTCTCCACCGGTGGAAACGAAGACTTCCTCATCGGTTCCGATCGTGCGAGCGAATCAGACGTCGTCGTTGAGAAGGAGGTGAAGCACATCATGACCACGTCGCTACTCGTCGCTTGCGACGTCGTGCGATCGAACCCGGAGGTCATGGCGGAACTGACCAAGGTTCTGTCTGAGAAGGAAAAAGTTTATGGGGAAGAGTTGCAAGGTTACCTCGATCGAGTCGTCGCCCCGCCGTCGCTCGAGATGTTCCTGCGTGGTGATGCCCCGCCAGTTACTCCGGCTGACGTAGAACTCATGTCCCATTTCCCGTTACCCGAGGTGATTAACACAACGCGATAGAAAGACATGTGTATGATATGATAATGACAAATTGAGATCTTTTACATTTACCGCTTGCGTTCGCTGCATCAATACTACACAAATCCAACTACTAGTTTCGAACTACTACGCGTCTTCGAAGAACTCTTTGAAGACGGTTCGCTGCAAATCCTTCTTATTAATTTTTCCCATAGCGTTGCGGGGCATCTTGTCGACGAATTTCACTCTGCGCAAATGCATCTTGGACGCTAAGTTTTCGCGCGCCCACTTGATGACGTCTCCCTCGGTGAGATTCACAGGCTCCCCGGTCTCTGTATCCAAGGCGTGGACAACGAGCGCGACGGCTCGTTGACCATACGCTTCATCTGGAATCCCCAACACGGCGACTTCCGCGATGGATGGGTTCTCGAGCAGGCGAGCCTCGATCTCAAGCGCGCTCACTTTGTAGCCCCCAACCTTTAAAATGTCCACCGACGCGCGGCCGAGGATGCGCCAAAAACCATCGGCCGATTTCGCAGCGACGTCGCCCGTCATGAAGTACCCATCCGCATCGAAGCTTTCAGCCGTGGCTGTCGGGTTGTCAAAGTACTCTGAGAATAAATTGTCACCCTTGACCAAGAGCTCACCAGGCCCTTCCACGAACTCCCCGTCGTCCACTTGAGCTTCGGGCACGTCATCATCGATCGATGATAGCTTGACTTGCACGCCCGGCAAGGGGATTCCCACGTAGCCCGGCTTGTGCTTGGACTCGTCGTACGGGTTACTGAGCGCCATGCCGATTTCAGTCATTCCGTAACGCTCGAGCAAGCTTCTCCCTGTGACGCGACGCCATTCTTCCAATATCGGTAGCGGGCACGCTGCGGACCCACTCACGGTGAGTCTCAATTTCGACGCCGCCTCGATACACTCCGCACGAGCTTCGGCGGGCATATTCCCATGAAGCGTACGTAGCAACATGACGTACATCGTCGGCACGCCCATAAAGACAGTCACAGCCGGCTTTGTCTCGTCTCGAAGCCTCGACCAAAAGCCACGAGGGGTGAACGTGCGCTGAAACTCCACCGTCGCACCCGCGACGTGCGCGCACAACCACGCGTTGACGATTCCGTGAATGTGGTGTAAAGGCAGAGCATGCACGACTCGATCGCTCGAGTCCCATCGCCACGCCTGGACAAGCCCGGCGCATTGGGCGCCGAGAGAACGATGCGTGTGCAGCGCGCCCTTCGGCCGGCCGGTCGTCCCGCTTGTGTAAATAATGAGAGCACCATCGTCTGGCCCTGCGCTACACTGCAGGTTGACGCTCAGCGCGCTCGCGCCGTCGTCGCTCGAGACTGCGCCTACGTGTCGCACGCTCGCATCCAAGCCGAATCGCTCCTTGACGCGCAAGTATTTTTCGTACGTGTCTTCGTCCCTTGACCCATCGGCGAGCGGTGGGACCAACACTGTGTCCATGCCCGAGTGTTTCATGACGTATCCAGCGTCTTCATCCGAGTGCGAGCTCGCGATAGGCACCACTACGCCACCGAGAGACCACGCGGCATACGCGCTGACGCAATACTCCGCTCCGGGAGTTGCCGCCAAACCAACCCTCGTCCCGGGTCGCATCTCCGCCCCAAGCTCCTCTGCCAACGCCCCAGCCGCGCGCATGAGCGCCCCATACGTCACGTCTCGCCCTTCCGGTGTCGTAACCGCCTTCGCGCCGGGGTTCTCTCGAGCGAAAGCCAACGCGTCCGCGAACGCCCCGTCGAACGCCGTCGACGAAGAAGAAGACGAAAAAGACGCAAAAGTTTTCCCTCGCCATCGCTTCGGCGTCCGATTCACCGCCGCCGACGAAACAGTCGCACCATCAGCGCCGCCCATCCGACGAAGCTCTCTCGTCGTCGCGCTCCGCATCGACTTTCCTCCACCGCTCGACCAACTTTGAGCCAACGACGCAGAAGAAGAGCACATCGACATCGACGACGACATCGCCGCCACCACGCGTGCGAGACCGACGACGTGACCGCACCCAGACGACGCCCCGACGACCCTTCGCGCGGCGCGCCCGCCAAGCATGCGCGAGAGACGACGGACGACGGACGACGCGTCGCGTCGCGTCGCGGTCTTCCGCTGCACGTAGTGTAGATGGCGAAGACGCCATCTTGACGAACGTTCGGCGCATGTATTTCTGTATATACTGTCAAAATATCTACAGTACTACCTGGATGACCCCGGCTTCGCGGGAAGCAAGACGCCTGCGGCGCGTCGAGCGAGCCGCACATCTACGCACGTCGCTTTCCTTCTCCCACTCACACGCCCCCCACAGAAGGAACCATGGCGCTGAACAGAGACTTTTACGCCGATTGCTTCGCGCGCTCCGCTCTCGGCCGCGTCGCCCCGGCGGGCAAGACGCCGACCGTCAACGCCGCGCCGTTCGCCGCGGCGGCCAAGAAGGAGTTCGACCTCACGGCGTTTCTCAAGGATCTCGCCGCGGTACGTTAGCTCGACGCCATCGTTCGTTCTCGTCGCGTCGTGTGTATTTTTTGGCATCGAATTGCGCCATCACCGTCGAGCACCGCGCGTCGCCGGTGACGGGACCCGCGTTCGTTCGAGCCGGACAGCGTGCACCATCAAGATCGAACGATCGATCGATCGGTTCGTTCGGTTCGGGCTCGAATTGAATTATTCCAAATGTCCATATTTTATGTGATCGGACATGTGATTCGTACTATACGTACTTGTCCTCATTCATGTACAATGTTTGGTTTTTATGTCGACCATTTTTGGATGGTCGATCGAGATCCATGGAGATCCACCGGGACGCGTTCGAACACGATAGAGCTGAAGACTGACGACTCTCGCTTTGCCTGGTCCGAACCCCTTGGGTTTGGCCTCGCGATCCTTTTGCTTTCGCGTAGGGTGGTATCTCCGGTTCCATTGCCAAGACGGCGACGGCGCCGATTGAACGCGTCAAGCTTTTGATTCAAACCCAAGACGCGAACCCAAAGATCATGTCTGGGGAAGTGCCGAGATACACTGGCATTGTTAACTGCTTTACGCGCGTGTCCGCCGAACAAGGTTTCGCCTCCTTCTGGAGAGGTAACACGGCGAACATTGTTCGTTATTTCCCGACGCAAGCCTTCAACTTTGCGTTCAAGGATACGATTAAGGGGCTGTTCCCGTCCTACAGCCCGAAGGATAACTTTTGGCCGTTTTTCGCCGTCAACATGGCGTCTGGCGGTTTGGCTGGCGCCGGTTCCTTGTTGATTGTCTACCCGCTTGACTTTGCGCGTACTCGTCTCGCCGCCGATGTCGGTAGCAACAAGACGCGTGAATTCACCGGCTTGGTTGATTGTTTGTCCAAGATTGCCAAGCGCTCTGGCCCGATGGCTCTCTACCAAGGCTTTGGCGTCTCCGTCCAAGGTATCGTCGTCTACCGCGGTTCTTACTTTGGTCTCTACGATACCGGTAAGGGTGCGCTCCTCACCAAGGATTCTTCCTTCATCTTCAAGTTCGTCGTCGCACAAGTTGCGACGAACGCTGCGGGCGTCCTCTCCTATCCGTTCGACACTGTCCGTCGTCGTTTGATGATGAACTCTGGCGCCGGCAAGAAGTTGTACAACGGCACGCTCGACGCCTTCACGAAGATTTACGCGCAAGAAGGTTTCGGCGCCTTCTTCAAGGGTGCCTTCTCCAACGTCCTCCGTGGCGTCGGCGGGGCGCTCGTCTTGGTCATGTACGATGAAATTAAGGCCGTCATCAACCCATAAAATGCGAGCAGCTGTGACGTCTGCAGAGACGCGAGCGTTTGCCATTTTTATCCTCGATGAGATAAGTTTACACGGGTAGCAAATGTAATTCCGCCATATTAGACACGATCGCTTTCGCGCTCCCCTGTTTCGTCGTTGACTACATATATCGAGGGATGATTGATTACATCGCAACACGCGCGGTGATTTATTAGTTTATTATTTATTACATGTCCACTTCGTACAACACGGAAAAGCACAGACGACAAGAAGATGAGCTCACGACGGGTCGTCCGCCCATCCAACTCTCAGGCTGAAGCCGGTGCCTCGGAGGCGGGGGGTAGAAGTTCGTCGACGACATCCTTGGGTTCGTAAACGGCGTTTCGACGAGAGATTATCAAGCGACACACCTCTGGGATGGTGATGGCGTCGTTGGAGAGGTAAATGACATCCGTCTCGATTGGCTTGGCGCCGCCCATGTCGCACTGGAAAATCCACGTCGGCTTTCCCGTGGATGGGGAAAAAGAAGCCACGGCTCGAAGAGCGACGCCGATGGCGTACCTCTTCGTCTCGTTGAACGACTTTTTGCGAGGAAGACGAACGCGCACGAGCGTATTTTCGAGCTCAATCGGCTGCAAGTGACACGTCACGCGCGGCTCGCCGAGCGTCTCGATGAGCCTTGCCCGCGTCGCTCGCTTGCTCTCCATTCGTCGGCGTAGTTCCTCGAGCGCCGTCGCGTCAATCTCGCGCATTACCTCTGCGACGACGGCGTCATCCGTGGACGAAGGCGAGAAAGCACCCGTCTCAAACGTCGTCGGCGTCGGCGTATCCGGCAGCCCCGCCGCGGCTTCGTCGTCCAACTTCGCCTGTTCGAGCTGCAAGTGCAAAATCCTCGCCGCCTCAATCACCACCGTTGACACGCTGTGACTGATCAAAACCCGCTCGCGTTTCGCATCCAATTCCATGACGACCCCTAATCGATCCCGCAGATAACGCATCATCTCCTCTCCCGCCCCTCGAAGCGCCCGAGCGCCGCCTCGCACGCTCACCACGCACGTGCGGTCATCCAACCACTGCCCGAGCATTCTCGGCGAGCACAGCTCGTAAAACCGCACCCTTTCTCGCGCCCCCGCGTCCGTCTCCGCGCTGATCTCCGCGACGTTCGCGATCGACGGCGCGCTCGCCGACATGGCTGCCGCTGACGCGTCTTTTTTCGTCCCCATCGTCTTCACTCGACCGCGACTCCCGTCCCTCGTCGCTTCGCTCGGGGAATCCCCGACGAAATCCCCTCGCACCGCCGCCGTCGTCGTCGTGCGCACCTCTAAACCGCGGTGTCCTTCGTCTCGATTCGTCGTCGTCGTCGTCCCCGTCGCGCTCCGCGGTCGTCGGGGACACGCCCCCGTGCCTCGCGCCGCCGGGACGATTCTTCCACCCGTCCTCGTCGTCGTCGTCGTCGTCGCGCCGATTGATTGATTTGATTTGATTCGGTTGCCAATGCCCTCTTCTTCGTCGGCGCCGGGTCCAACGCGACGAGAGAGAGAGAGAGAGGATCAGACAACCAGAGAGAGACACACACACAGAGAGAGAGAGACGACTCGACGTCCGCGCGCCCTCGTTTCACGCGTCCGGACGGTTCGGCCGACCGACCGACATCCGAGACGACGATTGACTGACTCGACTCCCCGTCGCGGCGGCGCCCGTCGCGGTGTTTCCCGGGGAAACGAAACCAATCTTCGTCGCGCGGCAGCGGGGTCGGGGTCGGGGTCGGGACCCGTCGATTGGAAAAAACCACCACCAGCCGAGCGGGATTTGCGCGGGGGCGGGAAGAATTCACAAAATATCTTTGTCGAACGATCGCGATCGATGTACACACGCGTGATATAGGGTGTTTATCCATGTTAAAGTACATACGAATGGTACGTATTGTGTAAACAGAACATCGATTATCGATCGACGACGACGACGACGACCGCGCTCGCGGTGCGGGACGGCGCGCGAGCCGCGGGCGACAGACGAAGACGGATGGGGGGCCGGCGTCGGTCGCGTCGGTCGCGACTCGCGGCGACGTGCGCCGCGATCGTCGCCGCGTCGACGGCGGTCTCGCGGGCGTCGGCGTCGGCGGGAGTCCGCGGTGTGCCGGGACGAACGGCGACGACGATGACGACGTTGCGGGCCGTTGCGGTGCTGGGCGCGACGGCGGTCGGGGGGTGGATGGCGACGCCGGCGCTCGCGAGCGAGGATTGGGAGGACGGTGAGGAGGAGGACGACGGGGCGCTCTTTGACGATGGATTCTTCGACGAGGATTGGGAGGAGGAGGACGGCGACGACGCGGACGATGAAGATGTCTCGAGAAGAGGAGGAGGCGAAACGGTCGAAACGAGACGGGCGACGTCTGGGAGCGAATCGGACGGGCGCGGGGCGGTGGAGGCGGTCGACGCCGACGAAGGGTTGGATGAAGACGACGGAGACGCGAGAGATGCTCGCGATGGGGGCGATCTCGACGGCGCGGGAGCCGAGCGAGGAGGAGGGAAGAAGTCGGTGCTCGAAGACTTGGTCGAGTTGGGCGGGACGCAGGCGCGCGCGCTGTTGCGCGACTTGTTCGTCGAGGCGAGCAAGTTTGGGATAGATATGGACGGCGATGACGATGATTCAGACGACGGCGACGACGACGACGACGACGACGACGACGACGAATTTGAGGAGGAGGAAGACGCTGAGACTTTGGCGCTCGCGGCGGAAGCCGAAGCGGCGTACGCAGCTTCGACGGAGCTGCACGCGTTGGAATACGACGAAGAGGAGGACGATGGCGAAAACGAGCGCGCGATTGAGCAGCGTAAGAAGCTTCTCCTCGGATTAGGGGTTGATGTCGATTCCGAACCGGCGCCGGCGGTGGTTGAGGAGGCGCGAGAAGAATCGAACGAGCCAGAGGTTGTTGTTACGACCAAGCCGGTTGAACAAGTCAAACCCAACGTGCGCGTCGACCCAGCTAAAGTCGTCGAGCCAACGAGAGGCCGTTCGCTCCTTTCCGTGTCGGATCCAGGGTCGTACAAATGGCTCACTTGGGACGATCTTCCAGCGAAAATTAGAAATAGAGTTGAGGCGCCCGCGCAGGAGCAGGCAGCCGTGCGTGTCGTGCGTGTCGGTGGATATTGGCGAGCGGCGAGCGTGAACAATCGACAACGTCGCAAAAGCAAGTCACGTAACGGATTTCCTCTCCGTAAATCGGAACAAGACGACACACCTCTCAAGGAATGCAACCAACGGCACAGCGTCTCTCACATCCAGTGTTTCGGCGACGATTCTAGATACGCTATCATCACCGTGGACGCGAAGCATTCATTCTTGCCGGGAGACTACGTCACGTTTGAGCGCATCGACGCGCAGAACGGCATGCATGCTCGGGATATTAACCGTCAATACCGAGTTTGGGGGCTTCCGGCCAAGTCTGACGCCGACGTGTCAAAGCTCAACTGGGATAACATTTGGGCGGCGTCTCCTTTGGCCACTTCGCGTCAGAGCGTGTTCGCCGTCGCGTTCGATACCCCGGGAATTTCGTGTGACGCGTATCCAGGCATGAATTCGATCGTCCGGCGCTCAGCGAATCCGCGTTTGCCGTATTGCTGAGCAGTTTCGCTTTGCGCTGTAACCGTAGGCTGCTCCTTTCCTTTTCAGCGGCATATCTAAAGCTAGTCGTACATATTAAATAAACAGAAATTACTTCTAAGAAAGGTGGTGCCGAGTTGATTTTTGAGTCGCCTAACATCTAAGCTTTTCTTGCGTGCGAAGGGACAAAACCGTGACCAAGCTCAAAGTAAGACGAGCCTGTCACCTCGAGCTGACCGGCGTCTTGCAACGCCTGCATCTTCGGACGGAACTGCGTAAAGGCTGCGGACGTCTTGTGTTGAAAATAATCGTCTTTGCTGCGATACCGTTCGACGATTCCGTACCTCAGCTCGTCCTTGTCGCTCTGAGAAATTTCGTAGTGATACAACTCGGGCTCGTTTCGGCGACACCAATCCGCCACCTTGGTCCACTCCTTCAACAGCTCCTTCGCGGCGTCGCTCGTCTTAAACTTGAGATCCACCATCAAAACGAACGCACCGTCCGTGTTTTTCTGTCTCGACGTCCCCGTTAGAGGTCTAGACACACCAGCAGTCGGTGAGCGAATCACGTGCAGCACAGCAAGAGACAACGCGACGAACCACCCTAGCCTACCGCTCGCCCACACGCTCGCCGATTCACCGTGCCCACCACCATTCATCTTCCTCATCTCAGAATTTCGTCGAGGCCGCGTCTAAGCCCGGGTCTCGCGCGCGATGAGCTGTGCCGCGAACGCCGTTGGGTTGCTTTTGAAAAAAGAGTTCTGCAAAAAGCAAGCGGATAAGAGCAGACGACTGCGCCACACCTCGTCGCCTGCCATCGCCGACTCGCGCGATTGATCGACGCGCATCGAACGCGAAACGAGCGTTTTGAACGTCGAGGCGTGATGCAGGAACGATCGAGTGCCGCTCCGGGGGCGTACGCGTCGCCGATGTTCGCCGCCGCCATGGCGACAAGATCGGAAAACAACGCGACGCGGGACGCGCCGATCGCCGCAGCTTCGGTGTCCGAGCGCGTCAGTGAGATTATGTCGGGTTGGCGTTCCGTTGTCGCCGGTGGAGGCGCCGGGATCATCGCGCGTACCGCGAGCGCGCCGTTGGATAGGATCAAGTTACTTTTCCAGGTACAGGCGATGGCATCCAGCGGTACCTCTGCGACGGCGTACACCGGTGTCGGGCAAGCGTTTTACAAGATTTACACAGAGGAGGGCATTTTGAGTTTCTGGAAAGGTAACGGTGTCAACGTCATTCGCGTGGCGCCGTACGCCGCGGCGCAGCTCGCTTCGAACGATTACTACAAGTCTCTCCTGGCGGACGAGCAAGGCAAGTTAGGGGTCCCTCAGCGCTTGCTCGCCGGCGCCATGGCTGGGATGACGGGTACTGCGTTGACGCACCCATTAGATACAGTCAGACTCCGTCTCGCGCTGCCGAACCATGGTTATAATGGCATGGTTCACTGCTTTGGCACTGTGTACCGCCACGAGGGCATTGGGGCTCTTTACAAGGGTCTCGGTCCGACTCTCGCCGGTATCGCGCCGTACGCGGCGATCAACTTTGCTTCGTATGATCTTGCGAAGAAGCTTTACTACGGGGAGAATGGCAAGCAAGATCCGATTTCCAACTTGGTGGTCGGTGGAGCCTCTGGTACCTTCAGCGCGACGGTGTGCTACCCTCTGGACACCATTCGTCGGCGCATGCAAATGAAGGGTAAGACGTACAATGGCATGCTCGATGCGATCAAAACCATCTCTCGAGATGAAGGCATGCGCGGTTTCTTCCGGGGCTGGACTGCTAACACGCTTAAAGTTGTACCACAAAACTCTATTCGCTTTGTGTCGTTTGAGATCCTCAAGGAGCTTCTTAACGTACCGGCGAAGAAAATCTAGCACAAATTCACACACCGATTCATTGACTGATAGTTCATTATTGCATTTAGCGCCAGTAGGGCGATCTATTTGTGTAATCCTATTGATTCTAACGCCAATCTTTCACCTCATCGATGCGGGGCAATCGCAGTTGCACGTTGTCGTATTTTCCAACGGCGGCACAATAATCGACTGTCCAGCATTCAGCCTTGCGCTTATACGGGTTAAACGCCATGATAGTCTCACTTCGCATCATTTTTGAACCGTTCATGGCACCCAGCTCGATTTCATACGTACGAAGCATACTGAGTTTGGGTAGTAAACGAGACGAGTGCTCCACGGAGTGTGCAATGTCCCACTCGTCGTGTAGTGCGTGCAAGTGACGATCACAAACGAATGCAGAGCGACATAGCCTACAGCAAAACATCGTATGCGACGTGTGCTCGCATCCTGCGACTCGACATCTTTGGACTGGAGGGAAGACGTCGACAGGAGACATGTTGTTAGCGCTGCGCTTCTTCTTGGACAAGCGTTTTTCGCGTCGCTTCCAAATGCTGAGTTCGAGCGAGCGATCGCTCAGCTGAGGAAGTGGCATACTCTTCACAAAGTTGAAACGTTTCGCCAATCGACGAAGAAAGCTCGAGCCAGCTGTTATCCCTTGCCACTCGCCCACGACGGCGATGGTGTCGCCGCGGAACTTTCGAACGACGTCGTTGGCAAGCTCACCATCCTTTGGACAGCAAGATATGATTACCCCCTTGTCTGCATACTCCACGGAGAGGTCTGGAACGGCTTCGACTGTTTTCGCGCAAGAGGCTGATCGCGGAGTGAGTATCGCCACCTTGCCAGTCACAGACGCTGGCGATACGTTGAGTGCGTCCGCGGCAACCCCGCACTTGCGCAACAATTCGGCCCAATATCCAGTCTGCTGAGAGCCAATCTCGAGCCAGCCGCCAGATGGCGCCGCAGCAGTGAGCTCTTTGATTGCAGAAAAACTCGGAGTAGCCTGTGAGTATAGCAATAGAGTGCCCAGGCGGCAAGCATCTCTCCATCTCCTTATGGTCTCGGGACAGGGAGCGTACAAGCTAACGTCCGCATTCTTCGTCGCGTTGTAATCCATTTTCTGGTGGTGTGTCACAGCGATAGCTGAAGCGTAGTCGCTCATCAAAGCATTGAAATTTGCATCAAGATCATTTGAAGGATCATCTGAGGACATGATGAGCACACCTTCGATTTTCTGCATGAGAGAGATGTGCAACATCGGGTTTGGGTCATCCTTTATCAATTCGAGCAAGCTCTTCGCATCGCACGTGGAGCGATACTTCTGGAGGAGAAGAGTGTAATACCACAGTACGTCGTCTGGAAAGCCGTTTTCACAAACCTCTGGGAGGACGGTGTTTTCTAACGATAGCACCATCTCGTTCGCGAAGGAGTAGTCGTACGCGCACGTGACCAAGACGCAGTATTCGTGAAAGCTTGGACCATCCTTGCACATATCGCACGTCGCAAAAAAGTGACACACGATTCCCATGACGATGTCGACCTCAGCGGCAATGTCTAACGCCACTCTGCAAGATATTTGAGAACGAGCAATTCTACGATTTTTCCCGCTTCGTTGCGTGGCAGTTTCTTCAGACGCAGAGCGTTTACGCTGCACCGCATCCGTCAGCGTCGATCGATCCGACCCCTCAGACTCTGAGCATTGCTTCTGAACTGTTTTCGCGTCGACATCTCTCACCGAATCGGTCGCGTTTCTCTCGGCGTAAGGCACGTTGAACAACTCGTCAAAAAATGCGGCGTTCTTTTGCCATTCGTAATCCGCGTCGGTGCGCTGGAGAGCGACTCCATCGTAAAATTCGGCGCGGATCGGCCTGTGCGGATCGCACAATATTTCAAACATGAAATCAAACGCATCCAGAACCGTCTTGAGCGACTGCATCGCCTCTCTCCCAAGAGCACTCTTCTTCGAGTTTCTCAGTCTCTGCTTGAGTTCTCGGGCGTTTCGAAAACACTCTCGAAAGCACTCAAACGCCCATCTTCTATGCCTGTACACCGTCGCGCTCACGCGAAACGCCACCAAACTGCTCACCATCGATTTCAAATGTTTTGCGATGTGATCTCTCAGGCTCAGCCTCGGAGGAAGCTTTCTTCCCGCCTTTGGCAACTCTCTGTACACGGCGTCGCTCTTCGCCACGAGCAAACCGCACGCTCGCAGCACGCGCGTGCAATCCTCATCCAGCCCCTTTCCATCCTCCGGAAACCACTCCAACCCGGGCTCGAAAAACCAAACGTTATCCCCATCCGATCCTTCGTTCCCGGGCGTCACCATCCTCGCCGAATCGTACGTCGGCGCGCTTCCAGCGTTCGAGTTTCGAACGAAACGCCACCCACGAGACACGTACGGCGCGAAAAACGTCGCCGGCGACGGTCGTCGCGTTTCGCGCGTCGCCGACAAGTACGACGGCGCGACATCGTTCGCGCCTCCGCACCTCCCCGCGGTCGGTCGCTCCATGTTCGGCGTCGCGTCGTCGCAGACTGGCGCGCGCGGGGCACCTTCGCCCGCGCGATGACGATGCGTTTGAATTTAAAATCCACTTTTGGCGCGAACGAACGGTTTCGAGCGCGCGTGGACTCCAGAGGCGCCCGAGCTGAGAGATCGAACTCGAACGCGCGTCGAAGGGCCCGAGGCGGGGGACGTCCACGCGAATCTAATCAATCCATCTGCTACAAGTCTAAACGCTATCGCGTCGCTCTAAAATCTCGAGACGATCGGGTCGTCGCCCGCGCGACGGTTGTCTCGGTTCACGCTTCGCCCGCGTCGTCGACGAGGGCGCAGTCCCCCATCGAGTTCTCCACCGATCCGAACCCGCTCGGCGGCCACACCCGCACGAGCGCCCGACCGAGAATCATCTGCTCCGGTACCGCCCCGTAATCCCTGCTATCCGTGCTGTTCATCGCGTTGTCTCCTTGTAACCACACCGACCCGAGCGGGACCCGCACGCGTCGTCTCACCAGCCGGTGGTTTCGTCCTCTCGAAAACGGCACCTCCACCTCGTCCCCGCCCACGCCCACGGCGCGCTTAAACACCAACTGCGTCGGATTCGTCGGCGACGTCGCCAACACGACGTCTCCGCGTCGCGGTCGCCGTCCGGCGCGCGTTCGGTCGACGACCACGACGTCCCCGCTCGGATTGAACGTCGGCATCATGCTCGGTCCGACGCACAGCGTCAGGTCCGCGACGTGCGTCTTGACGGCGGCGATCGCGATCGCCAATCGCGTCACGGACCCGATCGATCGCCGCGTTTCCTCTCCGAACCTTCGGAAGAACGCCGCCATCCGTCCCGACCCCGCCCCGGGGCGTCGCGCGCGCGCCCGGTGCGCCGCCCGCGCTGTGACGCCCCCGGCTCGTTTCATCGATCGGCTCGTCGCATCGATCAGCTCGTTTCATCGATGTTTTCGTCGATCGAGACGCGCCACGGTTGATCGATGAAAACATCGATCGCGACGCCCCGGGGCGATCCGAGACGACGCGCCCGCCCGCGCGTGCGATTTTTTGAGTCACGAACCGTCAATGCGGACCCGAGTGCATCGCGATCGAGGATCGGTTCGGTGGATAGCGAGCGCCGATGGACGACCGGCGACGGACGACGGGAGAGCGCGACGGGGACGAGCGCGCGTCGAGAGACGGCGGTGCGAAAGGCGAGAGGCTCGACGACGCGCGGTACGTCTTGGGTTCGGTTCGCGCGATGCGGTCGGTGATGTCGACGACGACGACGACGACGTCGACGTCGAGAGCGCAGACGGGTGGGAAAAGATGCGAGGGCTGGCGCGCGAGCGCGCGTGCGAGAGGCGTCGTCGGGGGTGAATCCGCGATGCGGAGGCGACGATCGAGCGGTCGGGTGCCGGGGGAGGGCGCGAGGACGCGCGCGATCGATCCGAGCGAGGTGCACCGCGTGGTCGGGGACTTGGCGGTGGGCGTCGGGTTGCCGTGCACGGTGCAAAACTGCGGCGACGCCATCTACCGCAGTACGCTCGACGCGGAACTTCGCAGAGAGATTGCTCCGTTGCTCACCCCGGCAGGTGGTGCCATCCTGGGGACGCTGGCGACGTACGGGTTGGTCACTCCCGGGGTGTTTCCGGGATTGTTTGACTTTTACGTGCTTCGACCTCTTTTGGGGACCATGTCCAAGCGGTACTCGCTCGATGATTTTGAGCTCGGTAAAAAGTTAGGAGAGGGTGGTTTCGGCGTCGTGTACGCCGCGACGGGCGTGAATGACGGTAAGGATTATGTTTTGAAGCGCGCCGCCGACTATGGTGAGGCTGAGATGTGGATGAACCAACGCCTGCAAATCGCGTGTCCTGGGGCGTGCGCCGACTTTGTCTCCGCCTTTGAAGGCCCTCCAATCAAGAGGGGCGATGACGAACCGAGCTTGTGGTTGGTGTGGAAGTTTGAAGGTAAGCAGACGCTTTTCGAGCTCATGAAGGATAAGAGCTTCCCGTACAACGTGGAACCGTACATCTTCAACGGCGGCGAAGCGCCTGGCAACTTGCCCCGCGGCCCGCGTAGAAAGGCGCTCATCATCTCAAAAATCTTCGATCAAATTCTAGACGCTCTGGCGCGCGTCCACGGCACGGGTATCGTGCACCGCGACGTCAAGCCGGAAAACATTCTTTTCGACGAACAGAGCGGCAAGTTCCGTCTCATCGATCTCGGCGCCGCTGCCGATCTCAGATCTGGAGTCAACTATTCGCCCAAGGATTTCATCTTTGATCCGAGATTCAAAGCTCCGGAGGAGTATATTATGAGTAGACAGACGCCCGAAGCGCCAGTGCTTCCAGTGGCATTAGCTCTTTCGCCAGTCTTGTGGCAGCTCAACCTGCCGGATCGCTTCGACATGTACAGCACTGGCGTCATGCTCCTGCAGCTGTGCCTTCCAAACTTGAGAAATGACAACGATTTGATCAAGTTCAGAAGCGAACTCGATGCTAACGGCAACGACTTGGTGGCTTGGAGAAACAAGATACCGGCGCGCATGTTGAACAAGCCCGAAATCGCGGAGGGCTTTGAGGTGCTCGATCTCGACGATAGAGCCGGTTGGCGTCTCGTAAAGCAGCTCATGGCGACGCAGGGTAGCTCTCGTCCGTCTGCGATCGGTGCGCGAGGATCTCGCTTCGTACAAGGTCGTAGTGGCGTGCTAACGCTAGCCGAAAAGTTATTCCCTCTCCCAGATGAGGACTCAACTGAAGAAGACAGCAGCTTTGGCAAATGGTTGCTGTTTAGAGTAGCTCGCAGCGGTACGCGCAAGGAGGGTGGTTTCACCGAAGCTCAGCTTCGTGAGTTCGAGGAGGAAGGTGACATTGAAAACATAGATTCGGTAAAGAGAAACTTGGGTCTCGTTGCGACGGAAACTCTCGCGAGTTACGGTGTGGACAAGGTTGAGCGCACCATTAGCCGCAAGAACCGCAAGGGGAAGACGCCCCCTTCTGCCTCGAGTGATGGGTTCAAGCTTAGTGACATCGGTGCCAAACTTACCTCTAGTTTCGATGAGATGTTTGGTGGTCGGTAATTTAATCAATTTGATGGTTTTTTTCAATACAATTTTTATGTGAAGCACTTCATTCGGGCTGCGAGCGCTTTTTTAGACATATCAGCAACAAATCCTCGTTATCATCAGAGAATGGCTCTGCGCTTCCATACAACCCGACGGCTTCGCCCAACTCGAAGAACGTCGCGAGTTGGCTCCAATCGCCTCTGTCCTCGTATCCGATCAATATTGTCGTATCTTCGTCCGCCAACTCAGCCATCGTATGGACCAACGCGCGAAACGTTCTCTTCGTTTGTGAATACAGCAAGTCTGTGCCGAGAATGAGATGTGGGAGCTCGTCCGAGTGCGCAATTTTGTATTCTTTCGCGAAACGCTCCACAGATGTCCATTTCCTATCGTCTTCGTCACGGATCGCCCACTCCAACTTGGCGGCTTTCGCTCTCGCCGAGCAGCTCGCCGAAACGTTGTCGCCGAGCAGCTCGAGCGATTCATCCGTCAGCGTGACGTGAGCTCCGAGCCTAGAGAGCACGATGCCTAACATTCCTAATCCCGCTCCAAGCTCTAAAACGTGCGTATCACGCGTGACGATCAATTCTCTCGCCAGCTCGCACAGCCGGCGCCTCTCTGACTGTTGTTCACGCGCTCCACATCCGCCGCGTCGATACCCCAGCGTCGCGTCGCAGAATCGCTCCGCAGCGACGAGGCATAACGGCCATATTACCGTGCTCGTGTTGGCGACGAACTGTTTCGATCCGCTTCCTCGCTGCGACACCTCAACGACACCTCTTAAACGCGTCTGTTCGCAACCGACCGCGTCTTCATCTTCCGCGGCCTCCAACGCCTCGTGTCGAAAACACACCGTCGCAGACCGCTGATCGCACCCGTGAATTCGTTTCCAATCCTCTACCGTCTCCGGCATCCTCCAAACGTCTCGCGCGAACGCCGGCGGGCGTCGAGCGCGTCTCTCGACGCGTTTTCGCTCGAACGCTCTCGACGTTCGCTTTTTCGTTCGCTTTTTCGACATCGATCCAAAGGTAAAATTACCGACTGGGATCCCGGGGCCGAAAGCGAAATTCCATCGATCGGGCGCGTCGAACCTTGCATCGCGCGATTCTTCAGGTCGACGGCAGAGTACGACAACGACCGACGATGTCGCAGGCGCTTCGCGCGCGGCTCGCGGCGAAACTCGCGGCGAAACGTACCGAACCGTCGAATGCGATTGTGTTACCACCGTACGAGAGCGATAGATTGCTCGCGGACGCGTACGACGCGCTGGATGCGTACAAGAACGCGCGAGCGCTGCGAGCCTTGGATGGTGTGCTGAAGACGCATCCGCGGTTTCAGTTGGCCCGGGCGTTGCGATCGCTCGCGTTGGCGCGGGATGATATCGTTGCGCACGAAGATGAAGTGCGTGCGATCGTTTCTGGAATCAGAGCCGAGGGATTCGTGGATGAAAACGTGCTGAGAATCGCGCTCATGACGCTGAGGGAGTTTGACGAAAAGGAGGAAATAGAGGAGACGTTGGAAGAGCACTTGCGAGCGAACCCGACGTCGACGAGCGCGATGATGAGTCTATTTACAGAATACGCGCAAGATTTTAGATTTGATGATCAACAGAGAATAGCGATGAAAATGTACAAGGTTTCGGGTGAGACGAAGCACCTCATGTGGGCGGTTTCGAGTATGCTCGGCCGGCGAAGCGCGTTGGCGGACGTGAGCCGAGCGTTCACGGTGGCAACGTCTTCCGGAAAGGTGCCAGAAGCGCCGTCGATGGATGAAAATGCCTTACTCAAGCTCGCAAACGGGATGCTGGGCAAAATGCACTCGAAAGGCGACATGCAGGACATCGACTCTTTCGCACTCTACCTCTACACGCTTTCCGAGCTGGGAGAGAACCTCAAGGCTTACGAGTTGGCCTGTTCAGATTTGGCCGACTCGTGCGTGCCGATGCCAATTGAACGTGAGCGAACGCGTGCACGCTTGGCAATCTTGGCCGGGAAGAAGGAAGAGGCGAAGCTTCACCACGAAAACGTACTCGGCATGGTACCGGATGATTGGGTTTCGATGAACGCCGTGCTCGACTTGTGCTGCGATGATGCGTCGTTCGAGAGCTTGTGCGCTGAGATGGCTTCGCTCGATATTCACTCGCGCATGTCTGACGAGTCACTCGCACGATTTCCAACGATGCACACGTGTCGCAAAGGAATAAACGTTGAAGACGCTCAAAGCTTTGTGGACAGAGTTTGCGCAAAGGTTGAGAAACTCGGCGGCGAGCGCAAAGTCGGTCGTGGTTCGCACATTTTGAGAGTGGAACTCGCGTTTAGACTGCTGGAATGCGGTCATGGAACTTCTGCGTCCCTGACAGAGGCGATACTTGCGTATCACGAGCGTTTCGGGACGTGGAACTCTTGCGCAAAAGACATGCAGCGTTACACGTCGGCGCTGAACACAAAAGGTTACGAAGACAGTCGTCTTTCATTGATAGAAAAGCTCTCCAGTACCGCACTAGAGCTCACATTAGAACCAGCAGACGATGAAGAGTCGAAGAAAAAAGCCATTTTGGCTTTGAGAGCGAAAACGAGCGCCTTGAGCATGTTGGTCGATCTGAATGCATTCTGTCCCTCATGGTACACGCCTTGCACGAAAACGAGCGGTGACGGTCTCGTGATCGCTCGCAAACTCATGAAAGCTTACGATGAACATTTGCCATTGTTCGCTGGTGTTGATGAGCGAGAACAGACGCCGCTGGATGTTTTACCTTACGTCGCTGCGTGCGCTCTGACAGGCGTAGCTGTCTCGCGTAAAGAATCAAACGAAGACGTGGACAGTGTGAACGCGCTCATGTCCGCGGCGGCGGCGCTTTCCAAAGGTCTCAAAAAGTCCCCGCGAAACGCGATTTTAATCTTCAGTCTCGCGAGCGTTTACACTCTACTGGGGGCCGTGGATATGTCGTTGAAGGTGTTGACAACTTTGGACATCAAACACGTTCAAATGTCGACGCTCCTTCATCATATGTTGCCCGCTTGCAATGGGGGCGCGAAAATGCCAGATTGCCGAAAAATTTACGCCCATCTGGAGATGTTTGAGCGCGAGCGACAAGAAATAGGTAGCTCAGTCGTCACCGCGTTCATGAATGGGAAGTACACCAAGATTTTAGAGTTTGCGGCTTTCCGCCGTAAACTCGATAGCGCGTTTTCTCTGATGTGCGGCGCCGTGTCCAACTCTTGGATTATGATTCCGGTTCTCTCCGGCGAGCTTTTCGGTTGCTTTGACGAGAGTAGAGTCATCTCTTCCGCGACGTACGCATTTTCTTCTTCAAGTCGAGGAGCTGAGCTTCCGTCAGCAGACGCTTCGCATTGGGACGAGAACGGCGACAAACACGGAGCATTCGCGCATGTGGACGACTTCAAGACGAATCCGCCATGGCTTGGCCCCACTTGCGGTGATCCCGGGCTAATTTCTATGGAGTGGTGGGCGAACGAACTCAGTCGCTCTGACTTTGATGCGCGTTTCTCCTGGTACTTTCCAGGCGCGAGATTCAACTTGCGTAGACGATGGTTACTACTCAGCGCGCTTCGCGACGCGGCGAACAAACTCGATGTGAGCGAGCACGCCAAACTACTCAGTCAGCTCAGAGATGCTGCCAAGAATGTCAATGAGACGCACGTGTGCGATACTCTGACGAGAGAACTTGATTTCTCACTTCTCTCCATGCTCGTCGAGCCCGAGAACAAGGCTTCGTCTGACAACGCTCTGCGCGCGCTGGGCGCGCTGTGCGATTTGTCTTGCGACGCTTTGAGCGCTTCGTCGGTTGGAATTTTCGCACGCGGCGCTGCCCCACTCTCATTCGTCGCTCGAACGTACTGTTGCTACGTCAAACTCGTCGCCACCATAATCAGCGCTCCGGATCTCGTCGAGAAATGTGAAGAGCTGCGCTTGAAAATCACCGCCGCGGGCGAATCTGCCGCTCGAGCGACCGACGCCGTCATCGCCCAGCAGGCATCAGAATGGTACGGCGACGATTCGGCAGAAATGAGAGCATCGATAATTGACATCGGTGCGTCCGCATTGGAGTCAATCAAGGCTTCGCTCGTTCTCGTCAAGGGCAAATGCTAAACAAACGTTTGTCGAGCGCGTCCTTTGTGAAAATCAATCAACTACGGTACGTAATACAGACTAAATCCTACGTCAACGACGAGTCTACGACGACGATGGATCGATCGATCGATCCATCGATCGATCAATCAATCAATCAATCAACCTCTCACGTCGACCCTTCTTTTTCTTCGCCCGCCCCCGCGTCAACCTTTTTCTGCGTCCCGTTCGCTCGCGCCTCCGCCGCCTCGCGCTCCGCCTTCACCGTCGCCTCGTCGTACTCCCCATCCAACGCCTCTCTCGCCCGGTAAATCTTACTCTGCAAGTAAAACGACCCTCCCTTTTCGTTCGACTCGAACAATTTCTCATACCGCGCGTACACCTCCGAGTACGTCGCCGACGCGTCCACCCCCAGCACCTGTCTCGCCTCCTCCACCGTCATGACTTTCTTCCCCCACATCGTCTTCGCCGCCGCCCCGTTCGCCGCTTCTTGCGCCACCCCGGTGCGCTGCGCGTTCACGATCGCTTGTCTGTACGCCTGCGACGCCGCGCGCATCAGCGCCGAGCCTCCCGCGACGATCAGGTTCGCCAGGATTCGAGACGCCATGTCGCCCGCGACTCGCCACTCGCGAGTTCCCAGGGCACGCCACCACCGACCGACCGCGACCGCGAGTGGCGCGAGTGCGGGTTCGGGTTCGGGTTCGGGTTCGGGTTTTTTTCCCACTCTTCTTTTCTCGTCTCTCGTTTTTGACCCTCGATTTTCGACGGTGGACGGACGTCGCGCGAGGAAAAGAAAAGAGGACCCCCCCTCTCTTCTGTGTTTATATCATGTACCCATGGGTACACGACAAATCACGACTCAAATATAATGATGATATTGGTCATAAAGCATCAGGGGGCGGGGTACACGAAACGCAGTTGTGTACACCCAAACGTGAGTCACATCCCATCGTGTACCCCCAAACGACACCATATTATTTTCAACCCCCGACCCCCCCTCGTGATGTGCAAAAATAAAAATAAAAATAATTTCCAAAAGGAATTGTCGACACACCCCTCGTCGTCGTCCTCGTCGTCGTCGTCGTCGGGTTTTGCTTATTTATTCGGCGGGAGATGGGGGGAGAGGGGTCTCTCGTAGTTATCCACGCGCGAACCCGATGATTATCCACTTCGGTGAAATGCGATTGGTTCGACGCGGCGCCGTACCGTTATGTTATCCGATTCCGTCCACGTAGGACGACGGACGACGCGTTCGTTCGTTCGTTCTCGAGCGGCGTTCGACGTCGTCGTCGGCCGTCGTCACACGGCGACGACGTTCGACCGAACTCGACTTCGAGTTCGATACGACGCGACGGAGCACGCCCGTACACGCGCGGATCTACGCTGCGCACGGCACGACGACGCACGCGAACGGCGCGCGCCTTAGCCTCGCGACGAACCACACTGGATAGACCGACCGAACGGAACCGACGGAACGATGAGCGGGCGGTACAGCAGAAAGAACAACGACGGGGTGCGTGCGAAGCGACGACGACGACGACGATGATGACGACAAGACTCGACGACGGTGCTGTCGGTCGACGACGACGACGCGCCCGGCCGGGCGCTCGGAACGACCGACTAGGTCACGAACGAGGGAACACGTGGACGCGCGGGCGGACGCGTCGTCGGGCGACGCATCGGATGAGGCCCCCTCTCTCGCGGTGCGCTCGCTCGACACCCGGGTGCGGTTTCTTCCTTGTTTAATTCGTGTCGAGACTGTTTGTACACACGCGTTGTGGGCGCTGACGGCGGTCCCGGGAACTACATGAGAGTGTTTACCCATATGGACATCCGACGTCGAGCGCGCGCGCGCGTCTGACCGGCGGCTCGGCTCGGAGGCTGCGAGAGAATTCACCGCGACGATACGTCGTCCGTCGCGACGCGCGTGACGGCGACGAAGGGACACACGGCCACGCGCGTTGTGTGCGCGACACGACGCAATCGACGCCCTTACTGACAATCATGCCACACGGTTTCGACCTCGAACAGAGTCTCAAGACGTACCGCGAGCTCAGCATGAGCCCAAACTTGTTGGCGTTCAACATGTTTGCGAGCGAAATGCGATTGGTGCTTCGCGACACCAGCCTGTTGTCCCGCGCTGAAATGCAAATGGGCATCGAAAAGGTGATCGGTAACCGCTGGAAGGCGATGACTCCGGAAGAAAAGGAGAAGCACATTGACAAGGCGCGCGTCGAGCAAGCGCGCTTGATCGCCGAAGGCGGAGTTCCGTCCACCTCTGGTGCGGCGCGAAGCAAGAAGCAAAAGGCGGAGTCTGCGGTTTCTGATGCTAGCGCCCCGAAGCGCCGTCGCGGTCGCCCGCCAAAGACGAATGCGGCACCGAGCAAGGCGGCGTCCTTCGCGGCGCACAGCACCATGCAGTCGCACTCGCACTTGCAACCGTGGATGGAAGAGGATCACACCCACGACCGCGACTTCTCCCTCGGCTTCAACGACCACAACTTGCACTCCATGAGCGACTTGTTCTTGCCGTTCAACAACAACTCCTTGCCGGTCGTCGTGAGCAACCAGTTTGACAACAAGCACCACCAATCGCAGCACGACGTGCACTCCTTCCTGCAACACGACGTCGTCAACGTCCTGGACCAAGACGGTTTGAAGCCGACGCAGCCGCCAGGCAACGCGGATCTGACTGGCATGAAGGTTGAAGGTTTCATCGATGGCACCTTTGACACGGGTTACTTCATGACTGTCCGCGTCAACGGGCAAACTCTCCGAGGCATGCTCTACCGAGAAGACGCCTGCATGCGCACCATCGGTAACCACGCCGCCCAACACACCAAAATTTGAGCTGTATGATTGATTTACCCTTCATTTCTAGTCATGGTGCACGCCATTCGTCACATGACGCCTTGTAATATATTACCACCATCAGTTTGAAAGTAAGCGAAAGAGCCCGTCGAAACGAAAAGCCCAAGACTCAGCATCGTGTACTCGCACTGCACAAGCGCGCACGATGTCGTCGCCATCGCCGCTGCTCGGCGGAGATGGCGAACCCGCCACCATCTCGGCTCCCTCGGTCGAGGACGAGAGTCAGCCCACCGCGGCGCCGGTTCACGTCGAGACGTTCGAGGCACAGCGGGAAGGCGAAACCGCTCGACTCGGGTTGTTGGACTCGACGCGCCCTGGGAGCGAGAGGAGCGAGTTCGTCAGCGTGCCGCTGGATAGCGAACGCGCGTCTACGTCGGATGACGGCGGCGCGAGCGGCACCTACCGCGTCGACGAGGCGCTCGACTCGCTCGGTTTTGGCAAGTTTCAAAAGTTCATGTTGTTCTTCGTCGGTTTAGCTTGGACAGCAGACGCGATGGAAATGATGCTCCTATCCTTCATAGGCCCCGCGATGCGCTGTGAATTCGGGGTCAGCGCTGACGTCGAGGGTGCGCTCACGAGCGTCGTCTTCGTGGGCATGATGTTGGGAGCGCCAAGTTGGGGCGTGTTGAGTGATACAAAAGGAAGAAAACCGTCTCTGCTGTTTTCCACCGTAACGACGTTGATCGCGGGCATCGGTAGCGCGCTCGGTGCGACGTTTGGATGGGTGCTTTTTTTCAGGTTTCTAGTTGGTGTTGGTCTCGGTGGAGTTCCGGTAGCCTACGGCTTGTTTATGGAATTTTTGCCAAACGAGAACAGAGGAGTCAACCTGACTCTGATAGAATTTTTCTGGACTCTAGGCTCGATGTGTGAGGCAGCGCTAGCTTGGATGGTATTACCACGTCATTCGTGGCGACTTCTTTTGCTGCTGTCAACCATTCCATTGTTTGTGTTGCTAGTTTTCATCTTTCTCGCGCCAGAAAGCGCCCTCTACTCAGTCAGCGCGAATCGCATGGGTGAGGCAAAGGCAACTCTGCAACGCGTGGCGGAAATGAACGGCAAGGCTCTGCCACGCGGTGAGTTAGTGCATCGCGCTCCACCAGATCTCGATGAACGGGCGAGTTACAATGAATCACGAACGCTCGCTGAAAGAGTCATGCCGAGCGGTATCCGCCGATTGCTCTCGTCGCGTCACCGCAAGACTTCCCTGCTCGTCTGGGTGATCTTTTTCGGCGTCGCGTTTCTGTATTACGGAGTCGTCCTGTTGACAACGTCACTTAACGTTCGCGATGATGAAGACGCGTCTGGCGAGATTGCGTGTCTCGCGCACGGCGCGCCGAAACTCAGCACTTCTGAGTATGCCGACATTTTTTTGAGCTCGATGGCAGAAATTCCAGGTTTGATCATCGCCATTTTCATCATCGATCGGATCGGTCGCCGTCGTTCCATGGGCTTCACCCTCGTCGCCACGGCTGTTTGCATATTCCCGCTTGCGTTTGAATCGATCAGCACCGGGTTTAGGGACTTTGTCCTTTTTTGTGCGAGAAGCTCAGCCATGGCGGCTTTCACCGTCTTGTATGTCTTCGCTGGAGAAGTCTATCCCACAACAATCCGCTCGACTGGCGTCGGCGTCGGCAACGGCTTCGCACGCATTGGCGGCATACTATGCCCAGTCTTCGCAGTGACGCTGATTGAGTCCGGCCGAGTTCCTCTGAGCGTCGTTTTCTTTTTGATCGTCGCCATAGTCTCAGCCGTCGCGTCCTTCTCGCTGCGCGTAGAGACGTCTGGGCGCAGACTCGACGCGGACGAAGAGCCAGGCATCGAGCTCTCCGACGTATCGACGTGAGCACCGTCATCACCGTGCGTGACGTGTATTCTCCATCGCAGCAGTACTTAGTACATTAAAAATTAGTTTTTCACCAGTTGTCAAGAGTTGTTCCATTTTAGAAGAAGCTTCGCACTCAAACCACTAAACGAGACGAGCCGCCAGACCGCGTCGCGTAAAGTTCGTCCCGCGCGAAGCCCGCCGACGAACCATGGGTGAAAGAAAAGTTCTGAACAAGTACATCCCGCCGGATTTCGATCCGGCGAAAATCCCGCGAGGCAAAGCGCCAAAGGCGGGACAAATCAAGGTTCGCATCATGCTCCCGATGACGATTTGTTGCAACACGTGCGGTGAGTTCATCACGAAGGGCACCAAGTTTAACGCGCGGAAAGAGGACGTCAAGGATGAGGATTACCTCGGGATGAAGATATTTCGGTTTTACTTCCGGTGCACGCGGTGTGCGGCGGAGTTGGCGATGAAGACGGATCCGAAGAACGGCGACTACGTGGTGGAAGCGGGGGCGAGTAGAAATTATGAAATGTGGAAGGATACGACGGAGGAAGACGAAGCGCGAGCGAGGGAGGACGAAGAGAAAGATGATGAGATGCGGCGGTTGGAGAACCGCACGGAGGAGAGTAAACGGGAGATGGATATCATGGCTGCGTTGGATGAGATGCGATCGTTGAACGCTCGACACGCGGGCGTGTCCAACGAGTCAGCGCTCGCGGCTTTGTCTTCGCAAAAGCAAATCGAGGAAGAGCGAGCCGATGAAGAGGACGCAGAAAAGGCGAAAGAAATCTTTCGGGCGCAGCGTGCGCAGCTCGTAAAACGCGTCGAGAGCGAGAGTGATGATGACGATCCCGTAGCGAAGAAGGCACGAGTCTCGGCTCCACCGGCGAGCGTGATTGTGAAACGAGCCACTGTCACGGGTAAAGTGAAGCCAAAGGTCATCGCCAAACCAAAGGCGGAGGCTGGACACGCACCCGCGCTCGGGTTGGGCGGTTTGTTAGGCGGTTATGGAAGTGAATCGTCATCCTAATAGCTGTAGAATTGTGTAACTTAGAAGACTCTTAGCGAAGCTGACTCGCGACGTGACTCCACGTCACTTCACGACGACGACTGTCATGAGCGTGCTCTCGTGGGAGGACATCAACTACGTCGTCCAAACGAAAGACGCGGATGGGCGTAACTCGAGCAGTCGCACTATTTTGTGCAGCACGTCCGCGCACGCGCAGAGCGGCAGAGTTTTAGCTATACTCGGTCCGAGCGGTTGCGGTAAAACATCGCTTCTGAACGCGTTGTCGAAACGTCTCGCGGTGAAACGCGGCGACGCGCTCAGTGGTAACGTCTTCTTTAACGGTGGATTGCTCGATGAGAGCCTGAGCGGCGTTTCTCTAAGCTACGTCGAACAAGAGCCGAAATTCTTTAGTAATCTCACCGTTCGCGAAACTCTGGAACTGGACGCGAAACTGCGCGGTGAAGACGATTCCACGGCTCGCGACGTCGTGGCAAGAACTTTGAAGAAAATGTCTCTTCAAAGTTGCGCAGATACGGTCGTCGGAGGAGATACTGGGGGTAAGGCAATCGTTGGGATATCTGGGGGAGAGAGACGTCGGTTGGCGATTGCGAGTGAGACGCTCGGGCTAGGATCGGATGAGGAGTCGACGGGCCTCGTCGTTCTAGTGGACGAGCCCACGTCGGGACTCGATGCGTTTCAAGCGGATAAGATGGTTGACAAGCTCGTAGAGCTGGCGGAGCGCGAGCAGGCGTGTGTCGTTTGTACTCTGCACCAACCGAGGAGCGCTTCCTTCGCAAAGGTACACGACCTCCTATTGCTCGCGAGCGGTGCTCGCGTTGCGTATCATGGACCAAGCGACGAAGTCGTGGATTACTTCAAATCGATCGGGTACGCGTGTCCTGAGCATTTCAATCCGGCTGAATTTCTCATCGACCTCGTGAGTGTCGATATGGGTGACGGCACGGATGACAAGAATGCGGAGGAGAGCAGGCAGAGGATTGAGCGAATCATCGACGCTTGGTCGAAACGTAAAGCAGGTGCGAAGAAAGGTTCAGTGTCTGAACATGCACCGAAACGGGCGATGAGCGAACGACGCGTACAAAAGCGAGCTCCCGGTCCCTGGAAACTTTTCAGATTACTCGCCGGCCGAGCGTGGAAGCAGGCGAAGCGAGAAATGTGGGTCAATGCCGTGCGATTGGTTGCCTCTATCGGACTCGCAGGTGCGTTTGGAGGTTGTAACTTCCAAGTTGGACTAGGTCCAAAAAGTGTCAAGAGGAGAATTGCAGTCTTGATGCAGGCGTGTATCAACACGTCGATGCTCGCGCTCGTGAAGAGCTTGAATGGATTCCCTCGGGAAAGAGCGACAGTGAGACGGGAAATGGCGCGTCAAAGCGGCGGCTACAAGCCCGGTCCATACTTCCTGTCGAAACTTTTGATTGAGACCCCGATTGATATGGTTTTCCCTGTTGTTTTCGGCGCAGTCATGGCTCCGATGGTTGGACTGAATAAAGCGGGGCGAAAGATGTTCCTATCAACGTTAGCTCTTCAGTCCGCCGCAGCGTCGTCGCTTGGTCTGAGCATCAGCGCGCTGAGTCCAACCGCAGAGGTGGCGCTCGCGATTGGACCATGCATCATGGTCCTCAACATCATGCTAGGCGATGCTTCGGGTGCCTTTGCCGAAGTCCCGGAATCACTGCAGCCGATATCAAAGTTGTCTCTCATTCGCCACGCCTTTGAGGGTGTCCTGTGCTCCGAGTTTGAGGGATTAGTATTCGAGAAAGAAGACAAACGCGATGCAAAGACTGACAAAGGAACTGCCGCGAGGGTTGCTCGGCGATTCCAAGAGGGTGTAGCGCCACGTAACGGCGAAGACGTCCTGGAAGGTCTTGGTTTGCCGGTTCGGGGGCATGCACAGAAGGCCCTGCGCTCACAGGTCGGCGTCACGGCACTCAATGTTGCGGTGACGTACGCGGCGCTCGTGTGTAAGAAGGGGAAATGATTTCGCAAGCCTAACGCTACATTTGCTACGTCTACAATATGATCTATATCGTTTTAGAAATTAGTGAAGCGCGACACCGGTGGTGCACCATTTCTTGCATCTTCATGGGAAAGTTTGAAATCACACCCCTGGCGCCGTACCGCATCGCTTTCTCTAGCTCTTCGCCACTATCGACCACCCACGGCACGAATGGGATGCCCTCACTCGCTGTCAGCTGCGCTTTCAAGTACCACTCGTCAGACATCTTGATGGATGGAAAAACACGCTCGGCTTTAAATCTCCGTAGCACACCGGCGTCCACGTGCCTGGCATCTCGCGCAAAGGACTCAACATCCCTCGCGGCCCATCCCAACTTGATGCCGCCTGGATTCGACGGATCCAACTCTGCAGCTTCCAAGTTGGTAATCCATTCGGCATTGGTAAAGTCGTTATGAGTAAACGCGAACAGTTGCAGCCCGCTCTGACGGGCGATCTTATCCAACAACGATAAAGTCGCCGTCGAGAGCGCATTCTCCTTCAACTCAAAGCTTATCCATGCGTTCTCGTTCGCTCTGTTGCCCGTGATTGACCCGAAATGCCGGACGAGTTCCTGCACTGTCGGAAATTCGTCTTTCGACACACCCGCCGCTCGCGCCTCCTTCACGCTCTTCAGTTCGCTCGCCCACCTCTGCCCCGCGCTCTCGTACACGCTCTTCGGATGCCCAACAATCAACGTTGCCCCGTCACCGAGCAAAGTGACGTCGACGTCGTGACATCGAACGCCCGCCTCTCCGAGCGACGTCAACCGTCGAAATAACGAGCGCGCATCTTCCGCTTCCGACCCACCTCCATCCAGCCGCCCTTGATGCGAACACACCACCGGACACCCCGCGTCATCCTCACGCGCCTTGCCGGCGTCTCTCGGCGTCGGCGCCGCCATCCTGGCGATGAAATCCGGCGGATCGTAGAGCATCGTCCACGCGAGCAGCCCGCCCCAGGCGAGAAAGCCGACGAGGACGCAACACCGAAAACTCCATCGGAAGAGCCTGGCGGCGCGACGGGCGAGACGAACGAGGACGAGACGCGCGCGAGGCCACGCGGAGGACATCGCCGAGCGATCGCCGCTCTGTCGTCCGACGCCAACGTCGACCGTCTGTCCGTCCAATCACGAAAGTAGTCGCGGGTGGATCGACGAGTCATGAACCGTGAAAGCACGAAAAGGGTCGGTAACCACCCCGGGGGGTGTTTGTGGGGATCGTGCATTCGCCAAACGCCCGCGCGCCGGTCGATCGACGAGACTTCCGCCGCGGCGATGGGTTGCGCGTCTTCGAAATCTCCCGTCGGTGGATCCGGGTCGGACTCCGGCGCGTCGTCCGCCGGCGACAAGCTCCCGACGGCGACGCCGAAGAAACTTCCGAAGACAAAGGCGGATCCTCTGCAAACAACCTATGATGACCTCGCGGCGCTCGGAGCCGGTGGGTTCTCGGTCGTCCGACGGGTTCGACACAGGGATACGCTCAAGACGTATGCGATGAAGATCATATCCGTCAAGGAGGACGACGGTGAGAAACCCGGCGGGAAGGATGAGGAGAGCGGGAAGGAGTTCATGTCAGTGAGCGAAGTGCAGACGGAGATTGATATCCTTCGGGTGCTGAAAGCACCGAGCGTGCTGCAGTTGTACGAGACGCATTGGTTTCAAAACAAGGTGTACGTTGTCACGGAGGAGTTGAGCGGTGGCGCGGTGCTCGACGCGATTCTTCGGATGAAGGACGAGAGGTACACCGAAGCGGAGGCGAAGGTGGTGGTGCAGAGAACGTTGCAAGGGATGGACTACATGCACCAAAATTTTGTGTTGCATCGGGATTTGAAGCTTGAAAACTTGCTTTTGCGATCAAGCGACGATCTTGGAAGCGTTGTGATTGCTGATTTTGGTCTCGCGAGGCGCTGCCAAAACGCGTCTGGCGCTGCGCGTCTTCCGCACTCGACCGGCGTGGACACGGCGCCCGTCGGTACGCCCGTTTTCGCCGCGCCGGAAGTGGTGGAGCAGAAATCATATGGCGCCGCCATCGATGTGTGGTCTCTCGGCGTCATCACCTACGTGTTACTCACGGGCGCCATGCCGAGGGGTCTGTGGAAAGCAGCGCTCAAGTACGGTAGAGTGACGCAAAAGGATTTCGGTTTTGATTGCTACGAGTGGGATACGGTGAGTGACGCCGGTCGCGAATTTGTCATGCTCACGCTCGCGTATAAACCCGCACATCGACTCAGTGCTTCGAATGCGCTCAAGCACGCGTGGTTGAAGAAGGTTGATTCAGTTCGTCCGGCACCGCTTCGCATCAAGTCCAAGCTGCGGGATTTCGCAAAGGGCATGAAGCTTCCAGTGAAGACGTACCAGCCGGGAGACGTGCTCATCAAACAGGGCGCGAGAGCAAACGATGACGTCTTCCTGATCAAAGCTGGATCGGTCGAGATTGTCGTGAGCCCAGAAGATGCCGAAGGGAACATCGACCGATCTCAAGGAAAAATTGTTGCGGTTCGAGAGCCCGGTGAATTCATAGGGGAAATGGCTATCGGAGCCTCGCTCATCGCACGTAATAGCTCAAAGTCCGCCATTGTCGTCTCTGTTAAGCAGCGTACGCAGGATATTTTGGCGAAAGGTCCTCCCAAACGTTCGCGTGGCGAATCGCTCTCTCTCAACTCGTGGATCAGCGCGAGAATAGTCGCGAAGAAGTGGATCGGAGGTCGTCGTAACGCTGACGTTATCGCGAAAACACCGCTCCAGTGTCTTGTCATGGGTCGTCGAGAGATGGCATGGGCCATCGCGGCGGATCCGGATGTGGGCGCCGAACTCTCCAAGGATATGCAAAAGCGTCGCAGAGAGCTCGAGACAGCGATATCTATGCATTAAGGGAGTAAAAAAAGTAAATAAGTACGACTCAAGGATGTTATACACACCGTGCTACAATCAATCATCTACAATTATCGGCTCTCAAAAGAACCGGGCTAGTTCACATGTAAGTACATAATAAAACTGAACACGCTCACAACGGTTCCGGCTTGAACTTCTTCAGCCGCCTACCGAAATGTTGTCTATCTATGAGTCTATTGTGATACGCCCAAGCCTCTTCGTGCGACAGCACTCCAGTCGCCACTCTCTTCCTCCCTTCATCGCTCTCCGCGTCGATCAATTCTCCGTCTCTCAGCACGTACCTCCTGCTCGCATCCGCTCGTGACACGACGGTGCCCGCCTCCCCAAACGTCCTTCGTCCTCTACCCGACGTCGACGCCCGCACGAACGCAACCGTCGACGCCAACGTGCGAATCCCATCCTGCACTTCGACCGAACTCGGATCTTTCGTCGCGTTGCCGCGGATTCGCATCGCGGCATCGTCCAGCAACGCTCTCATGCGCGCATCCTTTCCGTGTCTTCGAGTGACGAGCCAATACAACTCGCGATACGCCCTGCGCGTCCAAAACCATCCATCCATTGGTCAGTCAACACGTCAGGCTCAATCGCCGTCGTCTCGCACGCACGTGAGCACCGTTCGCGCCGTTTTGGTCGACGCGACCGCCATCGTTCTTTGGTTGCAGAGCGAGCGCGCTCAACTGACGCTTTCGTCTCTTCGGTCGTCACTACGCGGTGGACGTCGTCGGCGACGTCGACGACGACGATGGTGCGCGGACGCGTATTCTGGGCATCCGTCGTCGCCCTCGTCGTCGTCTCCTGGCTCTCGCGCGCGGCGACGGAGACGGGAGAGACGTCGACTTTGTCTTCGAAATGGTTCGAAGACAGCGGCGCAACCGTTGAGGATTTCGCCCGAGAGCTTCGAAGTCGTCGGTCGGTCGACGCGTGCGCGCGCGGCGCATCGCTCGGGTCGTGGATCGTCGGCGAAGACGCGTGTCGAGGGAGCGCGTGGACGCTCGCGAGCGAGGGGTGCGAGGGAGTCGCGAGCGTCGCCGAGGCGCTTGGATTGAAAAGGCGTAAGAGGAAAGCGGACGCAGGCGCGCGGGCGTGGAACATCGCCCCAGAGGTTGGACGGGCGTGTGGATTCGGAGCGCTGAGCGTGTCAACGATGCGGTCGAGGTTGTTGGAGATTGTGGGGGGCAAGCGATTCGCATTTGTGGGCGATAGCAATGCGCGGTTCGTGTATGCGAGCTTCATAGCGGCAACGAGCGAGACGTCTGCGGACGTGAGTTTGGACACCAAGGGTGAGAAACACAGGGATTGGGAACACAGCCTAATAGCTGGTGCGCGAGCGTCATTCGTCTGGGCGCCTTACGCGGGTGATGTCGTCGACGCTCTCGAAGCGCGGGAGGACGCGACGCCCGATTTGGTCGCCGTATCGACTTCACTGTGGCATGCCCTGCACGAAGATAACGTCAACGAGTACAAGAAATCGATGACGCGACTTGGATCTATATTATCACGCATAGCCGAACGTAACAAGGACGCCGTCATCGTCTGGTTGGACACACCGATGATTGTTCAGGACAAACTCACAGATGATGAAAAGCGACACAAATTCACCGTCGCCAATTTGGAAAAGTTTGCGAAGGTGAAATCTGATCAGAGCTCAGTAAAAGTCGTCAAACCGGCCGGTGCTGCGATACAGATCAAAATCACCGACTTGAGCGCGGCGTGCGGGCCTGAATGCTCTGTCGACGGCGTGCACCAATCGCGAGTTGTCTACGATGCAGCGGCGCAAATTCTTCTCAGCATCCTTCGCGCTCGATGGCGCTGATTCTATTCCTGCCTCATCTTATACATTAAACGCAATGTAATTTTATTAGCACGTAGCCGCACTCGGACGCGCTCGCACGTCGCTCACCGTCGTCCTGATTGCCCTCTTCGGCTCGCACAAGCGGGGTACACTTCAGGGTTTGGGACTGACCCTAGGCGACCTTGTCGTCACAACTCGTCCACCCCGCCGACGGCGACGCGCTCATAGGACGCAAAGAACGAGATGAGTTTCTACGGCGACGACGGTCCGACCGACGCGACGGAATCCCGTCGCAAGTTTCTCCAACAGTGGCGAGAAAAGCTTAACGCGTACCAGTACAACGATAGAAATGATCTTCGCGCCACCGACGGTACGTGGATGTCTGAGACGTTTTGCGCGCGCGCGCGACGATCGAACGATACGGTGGCCATCTAGACTGCGTCTGTGACGCCGCGCGAGGGCGCGCGAGGCGCTCGTCGGACGTCGTCGCGTCGAACCTTTTTCGTAGACTTGCCCTACGGATGCGCGAGAGCGAAAGCGACACGAAGTAAAGCGAGAGACTGACGAAAGGATGTTTACCATCGTAACGCAGCGAACGAGGCAAACGTGTGGTTCTACCGCGATCGCGTCGGTAACTGCCGCGGCCCGGCACCGTTGAACACGTTGCGTCAGTGCTGGGTGAACGGCATCGTGGACGAGCACACGATGGTTTGGGGGAACGGGTTGTCGGACTGGGTGCCGGCGCGTAACGTCCGCGGGTTGATTTCAAACATTCGTAACCCGCCGACAATCATCATGCACTGGCTGATGCGAAAGTTTGTCGACACAGATGCCAAGTTTGCCGCGATTCGACGGGAAAGATACGAGAGGGGTCAAGCGCTGTCAGACACGCTCAGAGGCGAAGAGGTGAGCAGATGGTCCAAGCGCCGCGATCGCGAGATGCGCGACGGCCCGGGTAAGGTTCTAGGATCTCTCACCCTCACCACCGTGAAGCGCGTTTAAACGTATCGTAGTCGTGCCGCGTTGATTCATTTTAATCTTTAGCCAAAAATCTGAACAGCCAGAGTGCGTCCAACATCATAATCAGCCTCTCTTAAAACATGTACGCCGTTGCTCGAACGACGTCCTCTGAAGCGGCTATGATCGTGCCGCGAGTTAGATCGATCGATCGATCGACGCGAAACGTCGTCGCGCGCGCGTCGAAGCGCGCCGCGACGGAGCTTTGCCACGTCGACGCGCGCGTGATTGTCTTCTCGTGTCACAGTTATGAAAAAGCGACGCTCGAAGCGGCGCTGCCGGACTCAACCTTTGTCTCCGCGCGGCTTCAGCTGGATACCGTGCGCTTAGCTCGTGATCACGACGCCGTGTGCGTCTTCGTCGACGACGACGTCGGCACGGATGTCGTTGATGCGTTGGCCGACACCGGGGTGAAATTGATTCTGTTACGCTGCGCCGGCTTTGACAATGTGGACGTCGACAGAGCGAACGCACGAGGGGTGACGGTGTGCAGGGTGCCGGCGTACGACCCGCTCTCGATCGCAGAGCACGCGGTGGCGATGATGTTATCGCTGAATCGGCGTCTCGGGCCATCACGAGACCGTTTGCGCGTAGGCAACTACACGCTCGATGGGCTCGTCGGGCAGTCTCTCAAAGGGAAAACGATCGGTATCGTCGGTACGGGGAAAATCGGCCGAGCCGTGGCGAAGATTTGCAAGTACGGGTTTCAGATGGACGTGCTCGGGTACGATCTCTACGATAAAGAGGCGTTTTGCGGCGAGTTTTGCTCTTCGATAGAAGACGTGTTGGCGCGAAGTGACTTTGTCTCTGTGCACGTGCCGCTGACTGACGGCACGAGAGGTATGTTCAACGCCGTATCGCTCGCCAAGATGAAGTATGGGGCGATGTTGATCAACACTAGTCGTGGGGCACTCGTCGATGCGCGCGCGTGCATCGACGCCCTCTATTCCGGGCAGCTCGGGGCGTTGGCGATGGATGTGTACGAAAAGGAGAAGGAACTCTTCTTTAGAGACTTTAGCACGCTAGACATTAGCTCACGAATGCTCGTCTGGGACGAAAACATGGCTATCCTCTCGAGCCTTCCTCAGGTACTCATCACACCGCACAGCGCGTTTCTCACGCACGAGGCCTTGGCTGAAATCGCGTCGACGACCGCGGAAAATTTACGCGCGTATTGCGCCGCCGAACCGCTTGCAAATCGCGTCTCGTCGACGCCACATCGATGACGCAGCAAACAAATGTAACAAACAATTACAAGTACAACAACAGACAGACTAGTCAGTACAACCTACAATTTGCGTGGTGATCGTCAACCGGCTCGAGACACCCGACCCGTTCTCCAAAACCGACCCTTGTTCCCATCCCCCGGCTCGCGCGTATCCGGCGGCAACCACGGATTCACGGGCGCGTTAATCCACCCATTCACTCGCCCGATCGTCGCCTCTCTCCCGTATTTCGCCCCCACGCCCTCCGCTTTCGGCAACGCCAACGCCGCCACGGCGCACGCGACGAACGGGCTCGCGAGCACCAACGCGAACGTTCGCGTCTGCGGCGTCCCCGCCGTCCTCGCCCCCCCCGCGAACGCCGACGCCGACGCGCTTCCTCGCACCCCACCCGCGCTCGCTCCTCCGCGCGCCGACGATATCAGCGCATCCCGCGCCTCCACCGCCGCTCGAAACGCCCCAACCTCAGCCTCCCCGGTCCTCCTCGACAGGTCTGGGTGCGCCCTCTTCGCCACTCGCACGAACGCCTCGCGAATCTCTCGCGCGCTCGCCGTCGGTCCGACCCCAAGCGTCGCCCTGTGTCGCGCGTCCGCGTCCGACCCCGAGGGCATCCGTCGATCCGTCGACGAGCACCGCGACCGCTTCTCCCGCTTCTCCCGCGCGCGCGCGATTCCCATCGCGTTGGACGCGCGCACACCATCCACGAGTCACGACCCGTCAGTACAAACAGTACCCACTCGCGCGACCGATCCACTCGCCCGCGCGGTCGTCGTCGTCGCGAGACGAACGAAAACGAGATGAAAACGATGAAATAAGAAGGTGTTGAATCTACTATTATCATTTAAAATACCTGGTTTTGTCACGTATCATAAGTTGTAATACGCCGATACGCGAACTAAAAAAGTACGTACCGAGCGCGCGCGCATGACGCGTCGTCTCCCTGTCGTCGTCGTCGTCGTCACCGAGACGGATGATACGGATAAGAACGGGGCCCGTCACGCCCCTCTTGACGAGTCGTGACTCGTGGAAATGGACGGATGGGGAACCCCCACTCGGGTCGTCCG